>Ga0209506_1001069_pt1 | contig 30895 bp, 30 predicted proteins | sample AD_JPNHG2_MetaG_FD_184409 | JGI IMG/M metagenome (GOLD analysis project Ga0209506, IMG submission 184409) | Active sludge microbial communities of municipal wastewater-treating anaerobic digesters from Japan - AD_JPNHG2_MetaG (SPAdes) (version 2) | ecosystem: Engineered > Bioreactor > Anaerobic...
AAATGAAAATGTCATGCTCTCTTCTGAAATTGTATGTATAAATAATTCATGTAGAGATGACTGGATGAAGTTACAGCGTATGGTAAAAAGTTTTTTTGGCAACTATTTTTTTATGGTACAGCCACCTTGCCTATGATTGAAAGTATGCTTCATTGATCCACACTATGAATGGCAGATGCCGGTATTGATATGCGGCGTCAATGCCATAGCCAGCTACCCATACATCAGGGACAGTAAATCCAATATAATCAATTCCCAATTGCTTGCGTATAGTCTGAACCTCCCGTGTGGGATTATCCAGACGTTTATACAGCAAGCTGCAAATCTTGAGTGAACGGGCATTCCGCTCATATAAAAGATAATTCTTGAGCCATGATAATGTAAATCCCTGATCGGCAATGTCTTCAACTAACAAAATATCACGGGCTTCTATATTTTTTGGCGATAGTTCCAGCGTTACTGCCCGGTAATGTTCGCCACTTGATTTTATGGTTTCATCGTATACACTTGTTTTGATGCAGTGAATGCTTGTATTAATACCACCCTGTGCATAGAGTGCCCGTGCAAGATCAGCAGTAAACATAAATGACCCTGTCAGCACCATCATTATATCGATATGATTGGAATGATTCATGTCACGAACTATATCACCTGCAAGTGCTGCAGTTCGATTTTTAATACATGTTTCACTGATGAGAAGCGAACGGATTTTTTCATCATTCTTCAACTGTGCATCAATAGCAGCTATTGCATTGATTTCGGAGCTATCGCACACACCTTCTTTTTGAACTTCAATGATATTATCGTATTGGTAAACCGGGATACCCATAGCATTCCTCATGAGGTATAAATTTATATCAATAAAAAAACTAACACTCAGAAAAAGATATTATAGTCAATACTTTTTATATGGTATGATACATGAGCATGTACTGCCAAAGTAACGTTATTTATTTTCAAAGTTACCGTGTATTGTACACTGGGTAATCAGCAATGGTTTTATGAGTTTTAACAATTCATTTTCGGTTAATTCTTTTTTTGGTATCTTGAATAATTCAGCAAGTGCATAACAGCAAAGTTCATAGCTATGGACACCGCTACCTTTAGGTGGTTGAGGTCCACCATAACCTGCAAAACCAAAAGTATTGATCATCTCAATGGAATCATGTGGCATAGCTTTCAGTGACGCGCCTTCCTGAATTTCTTTAGTATGTGCAGGTATATTGAGCACCAGCCAGTGCACCCAGTTGCGCGCCATTGGATGACGGTCAACGAAGGCAACAGCAAGCGAGCGAGCTTCTTTGGGTACATCATGTATTGCAATATGTGGGGAGATGTTCTGACCACCGGGTATTCCTTTCATGGCATATTTTACCGGAATTATTCCCCCACTGGCAAATGAGTTGGATGTTATATTCATAGCTCCCTCCATTATGTTTATAGCTTACAAAATAATACAAAATCTGTTTTTACTGTGATGCATTCTTTAAAAAATTTCCATGATAATGCTAATGAAAGATTCAATTTTATAAACTTATAATATGTAATGCAATTCATTATTACAAAAATTATACTATGATCACTTTAGATAGTCAAGTCATAATTTTTATTTGACATTGTTAGCAATGCAACTATATTGATACCTATAGAGTTTCATTTATGGTTTTATATGCATAGGGGGATGCAAAATGGGTTTGGCAGTTAAAATTTATGAGGCGTTTAAAGATGATGAAACAAAGGCAAGAGTTCTGGCTGATGTTATTGAATCGTTAGAACAGATTATTAAGGTCAATGAAGTTGCAACGCGCTCTGACATAAAAAACACCGAGCTGGCTCTTATCAGAGAAATTGAGCAAATCCGCAAAGATATGAAAGAAACGGAATTGAAATTGACAAAGGAGATAGAGGATGTAAGAGCAGATTTATCAAAGGAGATAGAGAAGGTACGAGCGGATTTATCAAAGGAGATAGAGAAGGTACGAGCGGATTTATCAAAGGAGATAGAGAAGGTACGAGCGGATTTATCAATCGATATTGAAAAATCCCGTGCCGAATCATCTATTTCACTGGAAAAGCTTAGATCTGACTTAATAGAAAAGATTGAAGAGAAACATTCTTCTTCAATACGATGGTTGATTGCATTGTTTATAACTCAATCAATAGGGATTGCTGGCTTAATTGTAACACTGTTCCAGATTTTGCGATGATAACTACATCGTAACTATAATAATTAATAATCATTGCAGGGTTATGCTTACATCTGCCATTGAACAACTTCAATCTTACACTATACACTTTGCATTTTACAGTTTATAATACCCATAGAGTGTCCGGCTACACGGGCTATAATGAAATTTTCTTCTGGTGTTTAACGTTATGCCATGCACATCCTGGGTAGGGTGTTTATCCATGCTGTATGGTGTATGGCAATACTATAGTAGTACCAATCATGAAAGATGGTTGCTGCGGTTATAACGGTTTCATAGTAAGCTGGTGTATTGATTCTACAGTTAAATGTTTTGCATATATTTTCCATTTACAGGCTCCGGTAATCAAACCTGTAACAGTGTGGATATAACAGACAACCTATTGTTGTGAAGCTTGTATCGGTATATGCAACAAACGTACAGTGTGTAGCGTCATCATCACATGGCGGTAATGTTATTTGTTTTAAGAGCGTTACGGCATGCTGACAGCAGGGAATGGATATTCCTGTTCGTAGATATAAATGTATTGAAACAATAGAAGTGTTCTTTAAAAAGATTGTCAATTTCATGATATGCTCCATTGTAGTAATGGCTCCCGCAGTGTAAAGCGCACGATGCGTTAAATCCTGGTTGACATGCACTGGTAATTGTATGCATAATGGTAAATTCTGAAACTTTAATGATTATAGTATTCCGGGCAAAGAATCATGCCAACAGTTGCAATTATTAATACGGCATTGCCCATACGCAGTAACTATCGCTCATATTGTAATAATGAACAGGAACAATTGCCATGAAAACAGGATATTTTGCAACAACCATTGGTGAAATGTACTACCGGTATAATGAGATACAAAGTGAAAATATTCTGGTGTGTATCCATGGAGCAGGAGGTGATTCACGGCAATTTATTCCACTCATGAATGCATTACAAACCATAGCAGTGTATGCGGTTGATTTACCGGGACATGGTAAGTCTGCAATCAATGAATGTTCACTGGATATATATGTGCAGGCTATGCAACAGTTTATTGGCTCACTCAACGGTAACGTATTTGTGTTAGGGCATTCAATGGGTGGTGGTATAATCTTTGAACTGGTACAACGTAACGCTTTGATAGCAGGAGCACTATTTTTAGCAACAGCCGGAAAGTTACCGGTAAATCCTGTTGTATTTGATCTTCTGGATAAAGATTTTGATGGGTTATGTAAGCTTGCTGTTGATTTAAGCTATGGTGCTATTGATGATACGATGCGTAAAACAGCTATTGAATGTATGAAGCAGGCTGGCATCAATGTTCTGAAAAATGATTTTACACTATGCGATGGCTATAACTATGATGAAACGGCAGCACAGTTTCCCTTTACATCGTGCTTCATAGCTAACCGTAAGGATACAATGGTGCCGCTTGATTATATCTATGCAACATTTAAAAAAATGCCTGATGCAATGTTGCAGGTATTGCCCTATAAAGGACACATGTCACATATTGAACAGGTTCATCAGGTTGCTGCTTGCATCAATCATTTTATAGAGCTTACAAAATCAAAAAATTTTTAAATTTTAAAATATTTTATGCGATAATTTTTGAAAATTAGTATATATTGTTTTGTGTAATCATAGCTTTAGGATGTTGATAGATTTCGTAAATTAAAAGAATAGGAGGTTATTATGGGTATCAAGGTTGCTATAAACGGGTTTGGAAGGATTGGCAGGATGGTGCTTAGGGCTATAGCAAACGACCCTAAATATGCTGATATTGATGTTCGCTGTATTAATGATTTAACCGATGCAGCAACGCTGGCATATCTCTTTAAATATGATTCGGTTTTTGGTGTTTTTAACGGGACAGTAAGCCATAAAGAAAATGCCATCACTATTAATGGTAAAGAAATAAAGATATTGGCAGAAAAAAATCCAGCTACACTTCCGTGGAAAGCAGAAAGTATAGATGTGGTCGTTGAATCAACCGGAAAATTCAGGGACCGTGATAAGGTAATGCCGCATTTAGATGCGGGTGCTAAAAAGGTAATTATTACTGCACCGGCTAAAGGTGAAGATATAACCGTTGTCCTTGGCGTTAACGAAGACAAATATGATACAGCAAAACATAATATTATCTCAAATGCGTCCTGTACTACAAACTGTTTGGCGCCGGTTGCTAAAGTTGTTAATGATGTATTTGGTATTGAAAAAGGGCTTATGACCACGGTGCATTCATATACAAATGACCAGCGTCTATTGGACCTTCCTCATTCGGATTTCAGAAGAGCACGGGCAGCAGCTCTTTCAATGATTCCAACCACAACTGGCGCAGCAAAGGCAGTTGCTTTAGTATTGCCCGAGCTCAAAGGTAAGCTTGATGGGCTGTCCATTCGTGTCCCCACCCCTGATGTATCAGTGGTTGATTTTGTATGTACGGTTAAAACTCAGACAACCGCTGAGGATGTGAATAAGGCTTTGCGGGAAGCTGCAAATGGTAAGCTAAAAGGAATTTTACAGGTATGCGATGAAGAGCTGGTATCGATTGATTTCAAGGGCAATAATCATTCATCTATTGTGGATGCACCTTCAACGGCTGTTATTGGCGGCAACATGGTTAAGATTTTAAGCTGGTACGATAATGAGTGGGGGTATTCCTGCCGTGTTGTTGATCTGATACAGTATTGTATGAAATAAACTAAAATTATAATAGATAGTTACTATAAAAAAAAGGCTGTCAGCAGTGACATGCCTTTTTTTATAATAGGTTACTCTTTTTTTCCTGTAAAAAATATGCAATAAACATAAAGATGAATGGAATGTTATGGTATTCACATTGTGATATCGTCATGTATTATTAGGGTACTTCTACGGGATTTTACACTAATTGGAAAACATCAATGAGAATAATGCTACCCTTAACAAAGGAAAAAACAATTTCAGCAGAGGCACGATGTAGAAGTAACATATGACATATGATACGCTAGACATGCTGGTAGCAATAAAATGCTTGCATAATTTTTATTGCGGTGTAATTTGCGATAACACTACGTATGATAGTTATTTACAATAATAAATAAAAGGTGATGCCATGATTAAGCAACAGGTACGAAAACAGATATTTGCCGGTAACTGGAAGATGTACACTACAAAACGTGAGGCGGTTGAGCTTGCCATCGGTATTGCCAGCGGTATGAATTTCATGGATCGTGAGGTTGTGCTTTTCCCTCCATCGGTATACGCAACCTGTGTTATTGGAGCATGCGAAGGTACTCCGGTAAAAGTTGGTTTACAAAATATGTTTTATGAAAAGGAAGGAGCCTATACCGGGGAACTATCGCCACAGATGCTTAAAGATGTTGGTGCTGGCTATGTGCTTGTTGGACATTCCGAGCGTCGGCATATATTTGGCGAAACCGATGATCTGATACACAAAAAGGTTATTTCGGCGATAGCATTTGATATCATTCCAGTGCTGTGCGTTGGCGAGCTTCTGGAGGAACGAGAATCAGGGAAATCGGAATCAACGGTTGAAAATCAGCTGATAAAAGCTTTTGCTGAAATTGATGAGCAGGGCGCACGTAAAGCGGTGATTGCTTACGAGCCTGTTTGGGCGATTGGCACCGGGAAGGTAGCAACGCCAGAAATTGCCGAATCGATGCATATTTTTATCAGAAATACCTTAAAAAAGCTGTATAATGATAGTGTTGCTATGACTATCCCGGTGCTCTATGGAGGGTCGGTGAAGCCTGATAATATTGCTGGCTTATATGCGATGCCCAATATTGATGGTGTACTGGTAGGTGGTGCAAGCCTTGCAGTGCAATCTTTTCTTGACATAATTAATGTTACATTATAAATAGACCAAAACTATATTGTATTGTAGAAAAATCTGAATATTAAAGGTGTATTATGAGTATATTAATATCAATTGGGACGGTGCTTTTTGTTGTACTGTCAATACTGCTTATCATTATTATATTGTTGCAATCTGATAAAAGTGCTGGGATGGGTATATTGGGGGGTTCCAGCAATACTGCATTTGGCTCGTCCACTGCTGACATTATAACCAAAATTACCACAGTGATGGTTGCACTCTTTATGCTTGGTTCACTGGGACTATCAATATTTGAGTCGTATAGATCAAGTTCGCTTGAAAAAGATTTGTTACAGCAGGAAAAGACAGGTGGTGTGATAGAACAAAAAACCGAAGTTCCTCAACAAGGACAGCCTGTACAGCCGCAGGCAAAATAAATTAATGAGTTAAGCATGCAATTATAGTAACATATAGTACTATGAAGTAAACAATATTATTTGCGTATGGAGGAGGTTATGGCAAAAGAAGTGTATGTGGATCAAAACGAATGTACGGGATGTGAGCTTTGCGTTGATACGCTTCCGGAGGTTTTTGAAATGACTGGTGATGGTGTGAGCACCGTTAAAAACTCAAAAGGTGCATCTGAGGATAAAATTCAGGAAGTTATTGATAGCTGTCCTGCAGAATGCATTCACTGGAAGGACTAACATCCATAGTCAATGAAGAAGTTTAGCTGATGTAAGGCATATTGACTCAATATGCCTTTTGTTATGTACATAATATAAAAATGTATAAAGGAGGCGTGAAAAATGGGAAAAGACTATTTATTTACTTCTGAATCAGTTTCAGAAGGACATCCTGATAAGGTTGCAGACCAGATATCCGATGCAATTTTAGATGAACATATAAAAGGTGATCCGTATTCTCGTGTTGCATGCGAAACGCTTGTAACCACAAACCGGGTTATAATATCCGGTGAGATTACATCATCGGTAACTGTTGATTATGAAGCTGTTGCCCGTAAGGTAATTGCCAGTATTGGATATACTTCACCGGAGATTGGCTTTGATGCAAAAGCATGCAATGTAGAAATATATATACATCCTCAATCACCTGATATTTCACAGGGTGTTACCGAAGGACAGGGGCTTTTCAAAGAGCAGGGTGCTGGCGACCAGGGGATGATGTTTGGCTATGCAGTAGCTGAAACCGATGAGCTTATGCCCATGCCTATTTTATATGCACACCGGCTGGTAAAACGCCTTGCAGATATCAGAAAAAAAGGTGAGGTAAACTTTTTACGCCCTGACGGTAAATCACAGGTGACCGTTGAATATCAAAATGACAAACCAAAACGTATAAGCACTATTGTTGTTTCCACGCAGCATGATGCAGCTGTTACGCTACCCACGCTGGAAGAGATGGTGCGTGAGCTTGTAATAAAACAGGTTATACCTTCTAACCTCTGGGATAAAAACACAAAAATTTATGTTAATCCAACGGGCCGTTTTGAGATTGGCGGTCCCCATGGTGATACCGGATTAACCGGCAGGAAGATTATTGTCGATAGTTACGGTGGAATGGGCAGACATGGTGGCGGGGCATTTTCAGGCAAGGATCCATCTAAGGTTGACCGCTCTGCAGCTTATATGGGGCGTTACATTGCCAAGGCTATCGTTGAAGCAGGGCTTGCATCGCGGTGCGAACTTCAGGTAGCATATGCCATAGGGGTTGCTGATCCTGTTTCGGTCATGGTGGAGACCTTTGGCACCAGCACCATACCGGAAGAAACAATTGAAAAACGCATACAACATGTCTTCAATTTAAAACCAAAATCAATCATACAAACGCTTGATCTGTTAAAACCAAAGTATACAATAACTGCAGCGTACGGACATTTTGGGCGCAATGAACCTGGTTTTACATGGGAACAAACTGATAAAGCCCAGGAATTGCGATGATGCAATCTGTTTCTATAAAACAATGATACAACAAAAGCGTGGATTTCCACGCTTTTTTTATTGAGACTTTAAACATTGATATGGTACAATTTTATTGTGATAGTGGTATTTTTTTGATACAGGGGTAATGGGTTATAGATATAGTGCTGTTCAAAATAACGATGATTGCAGGTGTGTAATAATAATGATGAGTGCCATCAGAAATTACATTATTTACATTATTATTGAGCAATAGTATGGTTATACGCAACATACAGGCAAAAAGTATATTGTCGGTTTCAAAGGTATATGATTATGTGGTAAATCCCTATGTGGGATGCCAATTTGGTTGTTTATATTGTTATGCCCGCTACATGAAAAAGTTTACCGGGCATAAGGAGCCGTGGGGAACATTTGTTGATAGTAAAGACAATGCAGCAGTGTTATTGCAAAAGGAAATTGCAAAGAAGAAAAAGGGACTGGTATGGATAAGCGGGGTTTGTGATCCCTACCAGCCATTAGAAAAAAAATATGCAATAACACGAGCATGCTTAACGATACTAATTGAAAATGATTGGCCTGTCATAATACAGACAAAATCAAATCTTGTGCTGAGAGATGTGGATATTATTAAGAATGCATCTTCATGTGATGTTGGATTATCCATAACAACTGCTAATGATAGTATTCGGAAACTTTTTGAACCGCAATCAACTGCAATAGCAGACAGGATAGATGCAATAAAACAGTTGAAAAAACATGGCATACGAACGTACGTCATGATTGCACCTATGTTGCCGGGTTGCGAAAATCTTATTGATATGCTTGCTGGTAGCGTTGATTATGTATATGTAGATAAAATGAATTATCATTATGCAGATAGTGTGTATAAAAAATATGCGCTGGAACAGTATTGTGATAACAGCTATTTTTTTTCAGCAAGTCATGAGATAGCGTATCGCTGTAAAAAAGAGGGGATTGCATGTTCTATTGTCTAACATGTATTGATTGACATTTCCATAGCATTACTCTATAATATAATAGATGCAGATGAAACAATGGGGGTTTGCAATGAAAAAGATAATCATTATACTGGTAGTTGTTATAGTGATTCTTGGTGCTGTCATTTATTTATTTTTGAGAACAGGCTTGCCGGATTATACCTCTAGTTTACAAGTACCCGGGCTTGCTTCTCCGGTAACAATCGAGCGCAATAAATTTGCCGTGCCAACCATTACAGCACAAAACATGGATGATCTGTACTTTGCGTGGGGTTATGTCAATGCGCAGGACAGGCTTTTTCAGATGGAATTCACAAAACGAGTTGGACAGGGGCGCATCAGCGAATTTGCTGGTGAAGAAGCTTTGAGTAAAGATTACTTTTTGCGGGCGGTAGGATTTTATGAAAGGGCAAAGGAATATACCAAAAAACTATCGCCCTATTATAAAAGGTTGTGTCAGCGCTATGCCGATGGAGTTAACTATTTTATTGAAACAAAAGGCAGAAATGCTTACATGATTCTACTGGGAATGAAAAAAGAAAAATGGGAGATAGCAGACTCAGTGCTGGTTGGCATGATGCTTAACTGGAGTCTGGCATATAATATGAAGTATGAACTGTTGTACCACAAAATTGTTCAGAAAATAGGGAAAGAGAAAGCCTCGTTACTTTTGAATTTTGTACCACCTGATACGCCAACGGTTATTGGCGATAGTTCCGGAAAGTGGCTGGATGATGCACATGTTAGCTCTTTGCTGAAAGAGTTTGATTGGCTTTTTGGCTGCCGCTCTGCTTCCAATAACTGGGCGGTAGCTCCGCAACTGACATCGCACGGGAAAGCAATACTGTGCAGCGATATGCAGGTTCACCAGTCAAAACTTCCCAACGATTTTTATCTTATCCATGTTAAAGCTGGCGATTTTGAAGTTGCGGGTGCTCAGGTAACGGGCTTGCCGTTTATTGCTTCAGGATTTAACAAGCATTGTGCATGGGGGCTTACCAATCAGGGTGCCGATATGGTTGACCTTTTTAAAGAAAGGATTGATTGGAAAGCAAAACGTTATCATTACAATGGAAAATGGCTGCCATTAAAAAATAGAAAAGAGGTATTTGCTGTAAAAGGGAAACAACCAATTGTAAAGACCATGTATTATGCAGGGAAGAAACCTGTGTTAACTGAAGTATTTAAAGATCTGAATTTTGATGTAAGCCTTGATTGGACCGGTTTTGATGCAATTGCATTAGAGGGTTTTTTTATGATAAATGCAGCTAAAAATTTTGATGAATTTATGGAAGGCGCAAAACAGATCAGGATGTCGCCTCAGAATCTGGTTTATGCTGATGATAAGGGAAATATTGCATTCAGGGTCATTGGCTCACTGCCGGTGCGAAAAAAGGGTACTGGCAATTTTATCCAGGATGGAGAAAAGATATACAGCAACTGGAATGGAAATATACCTGATGATAAGTATCCCATATTGAAAAATCCTGAACGAGGGTACATTGCCACTGCAAATAATCTCAATGCTGCTGACTATCCTTATGAGTTGAACGGTACTTATGCGCCCGGCTATCGCTATGAAAATATTGCGACGATGCTGCGAAATAAGAAGGATCTTGATGTTAATTATATGAAAAAAATGCAGACCGATACTCATACAGTGCTTGCAAAAAAGGTTAAAGCAATACTGAAAAAGTTTATACAACGTGATGCACTTGATGCTTACATGCAAAAGGCATTTGATAGGGTAATTGGATGGGATGCTGATAGTTCTAAAGATTCTATTGGCGCCTCTGTTTACAACACATTTTATGTGCGATTTGCGTATCAAACTCTGGTTGATGAGTTGGGTGATACAGTTACAGAGGAGTATGTAAGTGAGCGATATATCAGCATGGAACGCTTTTTTGAGATGGTTGAAAAGGGGAGTGTTTTTTTTGATGATGTGCGGACAAACAAAAGTGAAACCGTTGCAGATATAGCACAACGGGCATTTAAAGAAACATGTCAGTTGCTGTGTGATTATTTTGGTACAGATAATGTTGAAAAATGGCAATGGGGAAAAATTCATAGCATAAAATTTGATCATATACTTGGGATGTCAGCACTTTTAAAGCCCCTTGTCAATTATGGTCCGTTCCCTTTTGAAGGTGATGGCGAAACAAATAACCGTGCAAAATTTCTTGAGGTTGCTCCCCCGTTTATTGCTGATCTAGCTTCAGCTCCGCGTATTATTGTAAAGTTTACTCCACAACCTGAAGCATCCATGATGCTCATTACAGGGGAAAATGAACACTTTTTAAGTAAGCATAATACTGATATGGTTGATGCATGGCTTGATCATGTATATTTTGAACTGGGTAAGGGAGAGGTGGCTTATTCTATGGAATTGATCCCTGAGAAATAACGCATTGAAGTGCATATAGTGCTTGTGACAGCACAATAGCTTATTGGCAGTTATTGTGTTAAGAGATAATGATGCTCACCACAATTGAGCTAATGAAGCATTACAATGGGAAATGCATGGTTATTACAATATAATTATTGATGAAACAGGTGTTTGTATGAAAACTTGTTCATATTTGTATTGACTTAAAACATCCCTGTTTCAATAATCAACCTTCATTACATTCCATTTTTACGATAGTATTCATCCTTAATGAATTACATATACAGTATGGGGTTGCATGGAAAATATACATAATAGCAAAAGGTGTCTTTATATATTCATGGCACTTATACTACAGGGTGTGGTGTTTGGTTCTTTTATTTTTGCTCAGGATGGTGCTCGGAATGATGTTCAGAGCTTGCACAATATGAATATCGATATGCAGGTTGTATATGGACAATACAACGATATGCTTTCTACGGTCAACTTATCACAACAGCAGGATAAGTTTGTTTATTTATTGCAAACCTATTTTGAAAAATCGAATGATTATGGGTATAACGACAAAACTTTTGAAAACACAAGCTACTATCAAAACCGTATAGGCTTTACCGGAGATATTAAGGCATCTGAAACGTGGAAATCTCTGTTTGATATAAATGTGTATAATGACTCGTATGGCATGGCAGACAATACTTTTTTTAGCCGTGAGGAAAAGGATAATGTTACAGTTGATTGGAAGAATATAGTAAAGCATAGCCCATCATTTGAGATGTTTTATGTCATTGGCGGAGGGCAATATTATCACAGGCTGAATGGAATTACAACCGATGATATTAGCAACAGGGTTTATCAGGGGCACGGGCAATTGGGCGGTGAATATATATGGTCAGCTACTAACAGATTTAAATATTCATCAACGGTGTATGCCTATTCATATGATACGTTTCAGGATGATTTTTTTTGTAACAATGAGATAGTTGATGACTTTAATATAACTAAGGATATAGGTATTTCAGTTGGTGTTAATGCAGATTTTAACAGGGACGAACATTGGCTGATTGGCCCAATAATTGGTACAAGCTACAAAGGATTTACCAATTGCAGTATTGTTTTGCAATATAGTTATTTTATGCAGCCGTTTAAGCCTGAGGAGTTTTATCTTCAGCAAAAATTTATTACACCTATTTATAATCTGGAACCTGCTAATGTACATAGGGGGACATTGAAGGTTGATTATAAAATGAATAACTTTTTAACCATGCAATTGGTTTCTCAAACAGAGTACAGCAATAATTTTTATAACTATATGGCTACACCCGAAGATGTATTAACTGCGCATGGAATAAAAGCATGGTCAAGTTTAAATAGTGCTATACTGGTAATGAATATAATCCCTAAAATGCTTTCCCTGGATACACGGTATACATTTGCATATTATCATGCTGATGAAAATATTACATACCGGCCAGAGCACTTGCTTGATATGACCATTACCTATAATGGAGCAAAATGGAAGATTAATCTTTCACACGATATTGCCAGCTCAGTATACACGTCACCTGATGAGGATGCCAAACTGAAGTCAAGGGTGGTTGGATATTTAGATTTGCAAAGAAAAATGCTTGAAGGCTTTTTTGCATATATTAGGGTGGAAAATTTATATAACAATAAGTATTACCTTCAAGAACATTATCCTGAATCAGGTATAAAGGGACTTTTTGGTATACGCATATTGTTGTAAAAAAAGTATTCGAATACAGTTATAATTTCAGATGTTGTAAGGACGATATATGTACAGTGATAATTATTGGATTAGTATTTTTGAGGCAATTCCTACATGGGTAATGCTTTTACCCATTTTTATTTGTTCAATAATTGGGACAGCAGCCATAATTGAACGAATACTGTTTTACAATAGAATAAATACTGACTATGCAATGCATATTAATAATGTAGCTAAAGAATACAGCAACAATATACAGCAGGCATTGCTGCAATGCAAAAAGGTGCCCGGGCCAATAAGTGAGCTTATTTACAATACGTTAGCTTTTCCTGCCAGCATGAAGGAAAGGGAAAGGGTTATAACTGAAAATGTTTATCTGACACAAAAAAAAATTGAAAAGCATGTTGGGATTATTGCAACTATCGCAACGATTTCACCTATGTTTGGATTGCTTGGAACTGTTACCGGCATGATGAAATCCTTTAGCGCTTTATCCAGAGTAGGGAATGTTGCACAGGATCTTTTAGCATATGGTGTGGCTGAAGCTCTTATTACTACTGCTCTGGGGTTACTGGTTGCAATACCAGCATGGATTTTTTATAATTACCTGGTAAGCCGTGTTGAACGCTATGCTAAGGATTTAGAGTATGTAGCTAATGCTCTTCTTGATCTGCCGGTGTACACTCTTGAGCCTCAAATAGAGAAGTAACGATTGATACACTATAATAATTACTGATATGGATGCAAAGGGAATAAAACGCAGTATTAAAGTAAAAAGTAAATTTGATTATCGTTCAATAATTGATATAACATCACTTGTTGATATGACTTTTCTTTTGCTTTGTTTTTTTATGGTTACTTCAAGTCTGGGATCATTATCATCCATTACTGTTCATTTGCCAAAAGCTATACAATCAGGGCAGATGCAGCAGGGGAATATGGTAGTCAGCATAGATGAAAAAAATGAAATATTTATCAATGATGTAAAATATCAATTGGCTGATTTGTTGAATGAGTTTAAAAGCAGGAAAGCTTCAATAAAGAACAATGTGGTGATAATCCGTGGTGATCGGAATGCAAATTATGAAACAATAATTGCAGTTATGGATATTCTTAATCAGGCTGGAATAGCACGCTTTACTCTTGCTACGGTAAAACCAAAGTAAAATAAGCTTATAGGGATTTACTCAATGAAAAAGATAGGGATACTGGTTTTATCAATAACCTTTATAGCAATATTTGATGGCGGATTTGGCCAACCTTCAAAGTATGAGGGTAAGATAGTAAAAAAGATAGAGTTTACCGGACTTTTTGATGTTGATGAGGATGATCTTTTAGATGTTATGACTACTGAAGTTGGGTTTCCCCTCAGGAGTATTGAGGTACGCGAGGATATTAAAAAAATTTTTAAAACAGGTAAATTTGAAAATATTATTGTTGAGGTACAGGAGCATCAGGATGGTGTAGCAGTCAGATTTGTTTGCACCGAGCGACCATCGATAAATAAAATAATATTTAAAGGTGTTGAAGAGATTAATGAATCAACGTTAAAAGAAGAGCTTCCGATCAAAGAAGGTGAAGTATATAGAAAAGATAAGGTTGAAGTAAGTCTTATAAAAATTCGTAATAAATATGATATCGAGGGGTTTTTTAATGCCGTAGTAAGGTATAAAATTGAAAAAGTAGATGAAAAAGATGGGAAAAATGCTGTCAATGTTATATTCATTGTTGATGAAGGAGAGGATATAAAGGTTCAGAAGATTTCAATATTAGGGAATACTATCTTTTCGTTGCGTACATTAAAAGGACTTTTAGTAACCGAGGAAGAAGGGCTATTTACAGATGCAAAATTTACCAAGGTTACCTATGATGAGGATAAAGGTAAAATACTTGGGTACTATCGTGAATCAGGATATCTGGATGCCGAGATAGTAGAGGATACCGTTGATTACAAGTGGCTTGACCCTGAAACGCAAGAAAAGAGGGGTATCTATATCACCATCAAGTTACGTGAGGGGGAACGATATTACTTTGACGGATATTCTGTTGATGGGAATGAAGTTTTTACTAAAGAAGATTTAATGTCACAATTTGAGCAAATCAAGATTGGACAGCCTTTCAATGATACATTGTTTCAAAAAGATAGGCAGATGATAAGCTTTATTTATGCTACTAAAGGATATATATTTGCCCGCATTATCCCTGAACGAAAAATAACTGAAAAGGTAGTGGAAGTTGATGGTAAAAAAGAAAAAAGAAAATACATCTTTACGCATTTTCAGATTAAGGAAGGACCGCAAGCCTATATTGAAAACATCATTATTAAGGGCAATATTAAAACCAAAGATAAGGTTATACGACGTGAGTTAATAGTGTATGAAGGTGAGCTTTTCAATTCGTACAAGATGCAGTTATCCCGTGAACGTGTTTATAATTTAGGATTTTTTAAGGAGGTCAATTTTGATGTAAGGCCTGGTTCAAAAGAAGGATATATGAATCTTATCGTTGACGTTGTTGAGCAACCTTCTGGTACCATTTCACTTGGTGGTGGTTATGGTTCTACAACAGGTTTTTCCATCTTTGCAGATATTGCTGAAAATAACTTGCTGGGTAATGGACAGCGTATATCCTTGCGTTTTGAGTATGGCCCTTTGCGTAACTCTATTACGTTAGGTTTCAATGAGCCATGGCTTTTTAATAAACCAATAGGTTTCAATGTTTCAATTTTTTATATTTTATCAACTATCGAGCAGAGCTCAATTTTTACCAATTCAAATCAAACTGCAAAGCATCAAACGCAGCAGTATGGTTACTCACTGGGATTAAGCTATCGTTTCTGGTACTATTATGGGATTGGTTCAGTATGGCACCATGCCTTTAAAAAGGTTGTCAATGCTACGGGTAACAGTACCGATAGTGTATTTTTGGAACAGGCGCAGGGAATTCAGGAAAAACGAAAGCTGACACTCTATGCGTATCGTGACTCAAAAGATAATTATTTAAATCCTACAAAAGGATGGCGTGCAGAATTTTCAGCATCATTTACCGGCGGCTATCTGCTACGGGGCGATGACCACTGGGTGATGTACTCTCCCGATTTGTACTGGTACTTTTCGCCTTTCCATTTACCGTTCCTTAAAACACATCCCTGTGTTGTTGAATTGCGATTTAATGGAACTTTTATAACTCCGCCATGGTATAAAAGTAAAATGTATGAGGTACAGGATCCTGATAAAAATCCATGGCTTGAATCAGAAGACAGGCTTTATATTGGTGGTCCTGAAACATTGCGAGGCTGGGAGGTGCTGGATCTTGATTTTCCTGATTCATGGCGGTATGGATTGTTTCACAGGATACTTTACGGAGCTGAATTTAGAGTTCCTATCCATCCCACATTTTTGTGGCTGGTATTTTTCTTTGATGCTGGTTCGGTATGGACAGACAGTTTCTGGGAAAAGAGCCTGGAGGAATCTACCAGGGAAATTATCAATGAAGACAAAGTAAATAAACTGGTGTATGACATACGGGATATTACTGATGTAGATGTCATGTCATATTTTAAATACTCATATGGATTTGGCTTTAAAATACAGTTGCCAATGATGCCGTTGCGATTCTGGTTTGGACGAAAACTTGCGTGGGTTGGGAAGGATGAAGGTTATTTTAAACCTTTAAGCGGCTTCCAATTTCAGTTTGGTATAGGAGATATGCGTTTTTGAGTATGCGGTTTAATTGGATTTATACACTATTAATTTTCATGGTATTGTTATTATGTTGTTCTTCATTAGAAAAAGAGCAGGATACAATTGCTATTCGCTATGTTCAGTTGTCTCTTCTGTACAACTATATGATACAGACCTCTCCGGATGCTTCTCAATTGCAGCAGCAATATAAGGAGATACAGTCAAAACTTGGTACAATAAATGAAGTGGTGGATGGTGATGAAAGGAAAAATTGTATAGAAAAATTAAATAGTATAAATAAGGAAATGGAAAAACAAAAGAAAATTTTCCTCACTGATATACAGCAGGCAGTAGCTACTGTTGCAAAGCGGAAAGGATATACCATTATATTAGGGGGAGGAGATACCGTTGTTTACGCTAAAGGTGGGTATGATATAACCAATGAGGTATTAAAAGAGCTTGTGGCAACACGACTGCAAAAATCACCGGTTACACGATAGAGGTAATTATGCCATTAATAAAGTTAGTTGTAGGTACTACAATGGTAGTGATGCTTGCGTGCAGCGGAGACGTGTATTATAAAAATTCAGGGCAGAAGCTTTTGAAAACGTATAAGGGCAACTATGCGATAGTTGTCAGTAAGAAAAATTTTGCTTTATTTGTAGTAAGCCGTGAAAAGATTATAAAAAAATATACCATAGCGTATGGGCTTAATCCTGATAAAAAGCCAAAGCTTTATGAAAATGATAATAGAACTCCTGAAGGGTTGTATTATGTAACTGAGATCTTGAGTATGGATGCACCAAAACATTCCTCGTCGTATAAAAAATTACAGGGGATGAACAGGGTTTATTTTAAATCAAGCAAAGGACATTATAAGTTTGGGTATCCTGATGTTGATTTAGGTGATAATGCGTATGGCCCACGGTTTTATCGTCTTTCATATCCCAATGATAATGATATCAAACGATATGAACAGGCAAAGATACATGGTGCATTGCCGCTGTATAATGGCAAGATGCCTTCAATTGGGGGAGGAATAGCTATTCATGGCAATAATGATCCTGATTCAATAGGGCATTTAGCAACAAGTGGATGTATTCGGATGTTAAATGATGATGTCATAGAGCTTGAGCAGTTTATCCAGATTGGTACACCCGTTTATATAGTACCTGATTAATATTAATTTGGGTAAATTGTGTTGACATTTGGTGATAGTTCTTAAAAAGGATATACAGGTTAAATACTGATTTTTATTATGTATAGCAATCAAGCAATCAGTGGTTGTTTAACAGCGTATGTAAAATGTTTCAAACAATAAAACTGATTGACATTTGCTGTTTATACCATAATGGTTGCAATGTTTTATAGTAAAGATTAACAATGAGAGGTATAAAAGTGTTCCCATTTGAAGAGATAGCATATGCAAGCAATGGACAGCAATCATCAAGCCCATGGGTAAGTATCATTCCTTTAGTACTCATGATAGTGATATTTTATCTTCTTTTGATACGGCCGCAACAAAAGAAGGAAAAAGATCGTATGAAGATGATAAATCAGCTTAAAAAAGGTGATAAGGTCCTTACCTCAAGCGGTATGATTGGTGTTATTGTAAATATTAAACCTGAAGAAAATATTATAACCCTTAAATTGGCTGAAGGGGTAAAGGTAGATTTTGTAAAAAGTGCCATACAACAAAAGCTTTCTTAAAGGATAGCATTAATATTATTTTTTAATATTATTTTGTCATCTTAATACATGGACAGTGGTTGCCGGCCAACCGTAGATGATGAAGATAATTGGCGACAGTCATACTGAATCATGATGCAGGATATAGTGTTATATATTCCGGGCCAGGCACGGGGTTGACGATATAGTGGTATATCATTTCTGAACGGAGTGAAGAATCCTGCTGTTGCAAAGAGAGGGAAACAATGCTCCCCTCGCCTTGTGAAGAAGAGTAGTTGGGGTAAGGTGCATAATCATTTTTTTAGGCGAGAAACGATTCCTGATATCCTTGCACATATGCTGTTGCTGAGTTGTATAGAAGTGATGGTCAATAGTTGAGTCTGATAATCGTATTTTTTGGAGAAGATATGAAAACATATACTAACAAACTACCATTAAAGTTGATGTGCGGTGTGTGTTTACTCTTTTCAACTCTTATGCTGTACGGACCGGCAATTGCTCAGGATCAGAATCCTCAAACTGTTAAGCAACCGGTAGCTGAAGACACTGTAGTGCAAAACAAAACCAATCAACAGGAACTATCGCCACAGCAAAATGTAGTTGAAGATACAACAACAGCAGAACAAGCACCAGCACACGAAGTTGATACAACTGAAAAAAAAGTTGTTATAAAAGAGGAGCCAAAAAAAGAGGCTGCCAAACCCCAGACAAAAGCCAGAGAGGTGATTGACCAGAAAATACAGGGTAACGATACGGTAACCGTAGGTACCAATTCTTTATTGAGTATCACCGACGGAACATTTAGATATTCGCGTATTCCGGGCATTACTATAAAAGAAAATAATGAACCGATCCTAACCGTTGTAAAAGAGGAGGTGCCCGAAACAGTTGAAGAAAAGGGTATATTTGGATTAAGTAAAAAAGCATCTGACAGGATTGCTAAGATTATTCTTGTTGTTATTGTCATATTTGTATTTATTCTTTATCGTATGCGAACCAAAAATACACGCGGAAGTGTATTGCGCAGATTTCCGAAATAACATCACATTACATGAGGTATACATGTCACGGGGATTAATTTATAAGGGTATTTTCATAGTTTGTATAATATTATTTGCAATAATCCTTATTTTACCAACAGTTGGAAAAAACACACTACGGGTTGTTATGAGTACAACCGCAACACAGGAAGATATTCAGGCGGTTAAGTTACGCTTCCCTGAATCAAACTATACCATTACTGCCAGAGAAAATGAATTTTTCATTGAGGGATACAACCTCAACGTTGCAGTAATGAATGAGGTGAAGCAGTATCACGGTGTAGTTGATGCGCAATTGCTGCCTCACTGGGCTGAGAAAGCATTGCTTGCAAAGAAGATAAATTTAGGATTGGATCTGCAGGGCGGATCATATTTGGTATTACAGGCAAATTACCATAAAATAGAAGAGAAAACAGGAAAACCATTAACCAATACTGAAAAAAATGAGATAACTGAACAGGCGCTGGAGCTGCTTAGAAACCGTGTTGACAAATTTGGTGTGGCTGAGCCATCCATACGTCCCAAAGGGAATGATGCCATAGAAATACAGCTTCCGGGTGTGAAAGATCCTGAAGCGGTAAAAAAAGCTATTGGAACCACAGGGCAGGTTGAATACCGCCTGGTTGATGATGTCTACACACAGAAGGCTAACCAGTGGTTAAAACAATATTATGCCGGTAAGGCTTTACCGGAGGAGCAGCTTGAACTGAATAAATTGGCTGATACACTTTCGAATGCCATAGCCCTTCCTGACACTCTGGAGCTTATGTTTTATTATGAACGCCATCCCCAAACTGGCAAGCTCTTTGCGGCGTATCCTATGGTTCTGGAAAAAAAAGTTGCCCTGGCTGGCAGTGATATAAGCAAAGCGTGGGTGGCTACCGATGAGTATCAACAATTAGCAGTACATTTCAACACAACGCCGGAAGGTGCAGCAAAGTTTGCCGAGGTTACCAGCGAAAAGAATCAGGGGCGTAAGCTGGCGATAGTTATTGATGATAAGGTCCGCAGCGCGCCTTCTATACGTGTACAGATAAATACAGGACAGGCAATTATACAGGGTGACTTTACCCATGAAGAGGTAACTGCGCTTGCACGAATAATTAAAGAAGGCGCATTGCCGGTAGATTTGTCCATAGTAGAAGAGCGAACGGTTGGTCCTACGCTGGGACTTGATTCAATCCAGAGCGGTGTAAAGGCATTTGTTGTTGGTGTTACCGGCATTATGCTTTTTATGTTTGTGTATTATAAATTTTCAGGGCTCATAGCCGATTTTGGTTTGCTGCTCAATGGTATTTTCATGCTGGCGCTTTTGTCATGGCTTGGTTTTACATTAACACTGCCAGGTATTGCTGGTTTTATATTGACAATGGGTATGGCTGTTGATGCCAATGTTCTCATCTATGAGCGTATAAAAGAAGAACTGAGAGCCGGGAAAACACCAAGGATGGCGGTAACACAGGGCTTTTCACGAGCATTCTGGACTATTTTTGACTCTAATATTACCACACTGCTTTCAGCATTTGTACTTTCACAGTTTGGTACGGGCCCCATCAAGGGGTTTGCTGTTACGCTTTCTATAGGTATTATATGCTCAATGTTTGTAGCATTATATATTACCAGATTTATCTTTGAAATGATAACTTCACGCGGAACATTACAAAAACTAAGTATCTAAGGGGTGCTGACATTGGAAAAGATCATTCCATTTTTTAAGTATAGATTTGTTGCGTATTCACTTACAGTAGTGTTGATAATTATTTTTTCATTACAAACATATCGCAATGGTGGCTTTAACTGGGGTATTGATTTTGTAGGTGGTGCTAAAATTACGGTAAAATTTCAACAAGGTGTAGATACCGCGCAAATACGAAAGGTGCTAGCACACAATGCGATAAACGCTACCATACAGCAGGTGGGCAAAGATGAAGATAACGAATATATTATTGCAACAAAGCTAACAAGCAGAACCGAAAATGTGGAAGAGAGCACCAAAGCCTTACGCACGATACTACAGACCAATTTTAATAATGCTGAGGTGCTGAGCATTGAAACAGTGGGTCCCGCCATAGGTGATTTTTTAAAAAGGTCAGCAGGGAAGCTCATTGCTCTTTCAATTATTATTATGACCGTGTATTTAGCATTCAGGTTTGAGCTTAAATATTCCGTTGGTGCAATGGTGGCGCTGATTCATGATATTATCCTTACAGTTCTTTTTTGTGGCTTTGCAAATATCGAAATAAACATCCCTATCCTTGCAGCAATCCTTACTATTTATGGCTATTCGGTTAATGACACCATCATTATTTTTGACCGTGTTCGTGAAAATTTACAGATTACAACAAAGCAGGCTTTTATTGATGTTATTGATAAATCCATAACACAAACAATATCCAGAACATTGCTTACCCTGCTGACAACGCTTTTTGCAGTGTTTGCCTTATACATGATGGGTGGTGAAGGCTTAAATGAATTTGCAACGATATTGCTCTTTGGATTGTCTATTGGAACATTTTCATCATTATACATTGCATCACCATTTGTTATGTACTGGGAAAAACTAACATCAAAGCAATCGTAATTATGCCGCTATGGCATGCCTTTATCTTTTTTTGCAGTATACTGGTAGCTTCGTGTGCTATTTATGCACAGGTACCGGATGCTTATAGCTATAACAGTATAGCTGCCTTTGCTAACTGGCTTGTAGAGCAAAAGGAGTACTACCGTGCGTATCAGGAGTATAGGCGTTTACATGCATATTATCCCGATAGGTATGCGTATGATAGCTTTGTTGTTGCTTCGTTGTACTGCCAGTATGAAGGAAAGCAGTATGCTGAAATACTATCCTCTGCAAACTTTACCACTACAGCACCTCCATGGATGTGGATCTATATCTTTGACAGCGCATTCAAATGCAATGATTCATCGGTTAACCATGGTATAGCAACTATCCCATCGTATGAATACAGTAGCGATATCAATGAAATAATTTTTAAAAGAAAGCTTGCCTATTGTTTGTATGCAGGGCATGATTATCAGGAACTATCGCCCACACAATCATTTGTTGACAGCTATGATGTAGAAAGCCTGTATGCCTATAGCCGTTTTAAACGCTCACAGCTAAAAAATCCCTATGCGGCACTTGCGTGGGGCATGGTGCCGGGCGGCGGCTATGTGTACAGCGGCAATACCGAGGATGGTATAGTTGCGGCGATAGTTATCGGTATATGCAGTGTTATTACCTATTTTGCCATTGACACTAACAATACTGGCATTGCTGTATTTACCGGCAGCATTGGCGTATTTTTTTATGGAGGGAGCATTGCAGGCGGGTATCTTGCAAGTATAAAGGCAAATAAAGCGATCATGAGCGAATTGCAGGCATATTTAGAAGAAGGCTTGAAATTTCACGACGATAGAGCAATGATGTTTGAACGGTATGGAAAACCAAAAACACAATGATTATATGAGAATGGCATTACGCCTTGCATTTGGCAGATTGGGAGCAACCTCGCCAAATCCTGCTGTTGGTGCGGTCATTGTAAAAAATGGTCAGGTGGTGTCGACTGGTTGTACCATGGAATATGGCGGTGACCATGCAGAGGTTGTAGCTATAAAAAATGCTTCATGCAACCTGCAGGGAGCGGAGATGTATGTAACCCTGGAACCATGTTGCCATCAGGGAAAAACACCGCCCTGTACCAATGCCATTATTGCATCAGGTATTGCTGTAGTATATATTCCCATGCTCGATCCCAATCCAGTTGTTGCGGGGCGGGGAATGCAAACATTGCAACAGGCAGGTGTGGAGGTTGTTGTTTTACATCAATGCAAGCAGGCTGCCTTTGATATAGTGCGTCCTTTTATCAAAAGTATTGCGCGGCACAAGCCATTTGTTATCCATAAAATTGCATCAACGCTTGATGGCAGAACTGCAACCAATACAGGTGATTCGCGATGGATAAGCTCGGAGGTTTCACGCCTTGTTGTACACAGGCTGCGGTCATGTGTTGATACCATTGTTGTTGGTAGCTCCACCGTTGAGGCTGACAATCCGCGCCTAACCGTGCGCTATGATGACTTTTCTGATACTGCTCAAAACTTTTTTAGCACCAGGCAATACACATTCTCAGGATATCCCGGTAGCTTTCTACAGGGATTGCTGGAATCATGGAAAACTGAAGTAACCCATACTGCCAGAAAGGTTGTCATTGGACTGCCTGGTATTTTCCATGATACCTATCTTGCTAAAGAAAAGGATGCCTGTTTTTTTATTGCACAGCATCAGTATAATACACTATCGCATAGAGACGATTACTCCATTATCAGGGATTTAATGGATAGTGGCAGGATACAGTGTACCCATGCATGCCATGCTGTTGAGCAGATCCATGAGGTTTGTGACATGCTATATAATCAGGGCTCAATGATAGTAATGCTTGAAGGTGGTGCAAAGCTTGCGGGCTCTTTTTTTAATGCAGATGCTATTGACCAGTGTATGTATTTTTACTGCCCATTGATCATGGGCAACGGTAAGGGCATTATTGAAGGCAAAGGGCGTCCCTATATTAATGAGTCTATACACCTGTATGATGTCAGCACGGTGTATTTAGGAGGTGATGTGCTTGTTTCAGGCTACAAAGAACCTTATACATGTGAGGCATAATAATGTTTACCGGTATTATTGAAGAAGTTGGTACTGTTACATCAATGGTGCAATCAGCAAATGGGAAATTAATTTCCATCAGTGCTCATACCGTGCTGGAGGGAACAAAAGCTGGTGATTCTCTATGCATTGATGGTGCCTGTCAAACTGTTACGCAGGTGGGTGTTGATAATTTTACGGTGTTTGCATCCGATGTTACGCTCTCCATCACAACGCTTGGTATGCTGAAGCAGGGGGCAACGGTTAATCTGGAACGTGCAATGCAGCCGCAGGGCAGGTTTGGCGGACATTTTGTGCAGGGGCATGTGGATGGCACAGGCACGATTGTTGCAGTAAAAAAATTGCCTGATGGGCTTTCGCTCATGGTTGATGTTCCGCAAAGTGTTAGCATGTTTATTGTGCCTAAAGGTTCAATTGCTGTTGATGGCATATCATTAACGGTGGTGCACAAGGGTAACACTATTGAATTGTATTGCATCCCGGAAACTATGGCCAATACTACGCTTTCCACAAAGAAACGCGGCGATAGGGTTAACCTTGAGGTTGATATCATTGCTAAATATGTTTATTCCATGGTGCAGTCAATAAAAGGCGGTGATAGTTCCCTTGAAACAAAGCTAAAAGATGAGGGATTCTGGATGTAAAGTTTATGAAAATAAAACCCGTGATATACCCCGGATTAAAATCAAAACCATACATTACTGCTTCAAGTACAATCAAGGGGAAGCGTGATGGTTTTACCATCCTGTGAGGCTGAATGGTAGATTGCATGGATAACCTCTAATGCTCTATACCCATCTATGCCGCTTGATGTTACCTGTTCAGGATGTTTAAGGCATTGCTTTGCTTCTTTATAAAGCTGTACAAAATAATCGGGTTTCCCTTTGGGATGCACGGGTTGTTCAACAAGGTCATTGAAGCCTGTATAAAACTGTGATTTCTCTGGTGTGTAAACATGCAAATATCCATTCCCAATAACTATCGCACCGCCTGTTCCGTATATCTGTAACTCAAACAAAAAGTAATCGCGGTATCCCCCTGCCTCAAGGATGACATGTATACCCGAATGCGTTAAACAATGCGCCAGTGCATAATCTTCATATAGTGACTGCGACGAATACTGTTTGGTATGCCCCTGTACTTGTGCGATAGTTCCAAACAAATAATGCACCGTATCAATAAGGTGGGTTCCATCATGCAGCAGTGTCCCCCCTCCTGACTGTGGTATATGAGCCTGCGATGGTGTAAACACAAATCCATGTACCGAGGTGATAGCACCAATGCTGCCGTTTTCAACAAGCTTTTTTACAAAATTATATCGATAGTCGTAGCGCCGCTCATGATTGATAATAAGCGTTGTGTTATGGGCACTGCATGCTTCAAGCAATAATTTAGCTGATGGAATATCCTGTGCAATTGGTTTTTCGCAAACAATGACCTTTGCACCATGCTGTGCTGCCTCTATGCCAATGGTGGCGTGCGTTTGAGTCCATGAAGCAATAATCACACATTCAGGATTTTCTTTTTCAAGAAGCTTTTGAAAATCAGTGTAGCAATGCTCTATTGGTAGCTTTGCTTTTTGAGCAAACTGGGATAGCCGTTTTTTATTGATATCACAGGCATACGTTATGGTAAGTTTAGCTTTTGTTGCTCCGCCATAGTGTGTGCATGGTTTTGTGCGGAGTGGATCATCTTCCAGAAGAAAACCAATCCTGCCACAGCCTATAAGTGCAGTTGTACCATTCATGTTTTATAAAATGGGCAGATAGGTATTTAGCTCATAGTCGGTAACATGGCGGTTGTACTGATCAAGCTCATAATATTTATTTTCAACAAATAAATCTACCAGCTTATTACCCAATGACTGTCGCATAAGCTGGCTTTTATCAAATTTTTTTAATGCCTCTTCTATAGTTGAAGGTAATGGCTGTGCAACAGGCTCGTGCTTTTTCAATGTCAGGTCATGTGGTTTGGGTAAAACATCGTTGTTGTCAATACCAGCCAGGCCGGAGGCTAAAATAGCCGCAAACAAAAGATAGGGATTGCACGCAGGGTCAGGATTTCGAAGCTCTACCCGTACTGAATTTGGTTTATCGGTACGGCTGGTAGTAATGCGCACCAGGGATGATGGGTTGTTGGTGCTCCATGAAAGGTCAATAGGTGCTTCAAATCCATAATGCAATCGTTTATATGAATTTACCCATTGATTGGAAAGAACAAAGAACTCAGGTGCATGCTTCAATAATCCAGCAATATAGCATTTTGCCATTTGTGAAAGCAGATTTTCATCATGCTGATCATAAAATATGTTTTTGTCGTCTTTAAATAGTGATTGATGGATATGCATCCCTGAACCATTGTAGTGCGATAGTGGCTTGGGCATGAATGAAGCGTACATATTGTTCTGCTGGGCAATCTCCTTTGTTGCTATCTTAAATGTCATGATGTTGTCAGCAGTGGTAAGTGCATCATCGTGGCGGAGGTCTATTTCGTGCTGGCTTGGTGCACCTTCATGATGAGATGATTTTACACTGATACCCATTTCTTCAAGTGTTAATACCATCTGTCGGCGGATATCACTGGCAATGTCAAGAGGTGTCAGGTCAAAATAGCCACCTCTATCCAGAAATTCGGTAGATTCAGCATTTCTGAACAAGAAGAATTCAATCTCCGGACCCACATAAAATACATAGCCTCTATTTGCAGCATTTTTTAGATTGTTGTATAAAATGCGACGGACATCACATTCATACGGGGTCATATCAACATTATAGATGTAACAAAACATCCGTGCTACTGAGTTACTTTTTGGCCGCCATGGTAGTATTTCAAATGTTTCAATATCAGGGAAAGCTATCATTTCATTTTCAGTTTTACGAACAAATCCATGTATGGTAGATCCATCAAAGCGCACACCTTCTTCAAGAGCATCTTCCAGTTCATTGATGGTGATGGCAAAGCTTTTTAGAAATCCTAAAATATCGGTAAACCATAACCGTATAAACTTCACATCATTATCATGTGCAGTTTTCATAATGTATTCACGATTGTCCATTATTGTATACCATTCCTCTTAAATCCGTGTAGCGAAGCTATGCGTATTACTGCTTCACAATATTCTTCCCGTGATATCTTTCCTTCAACCATTTCTTCATACAGCAGTCTTAGAAGCAGATAAAACATATGCCGCCTCCTTTTGCAAATTATATACTGCTGTTGTATTAATCGGCTTCAGGTGTGAATGAAATTACTGTAGAAATGCTCTATTTGTCAATTAAAAGCTTATATAAATAAGAAGAACAAATATAATAAGCAGTAAAACAAATAATGAGATAATAACATAGGTGAGCTTTGAAAAACCCGCATCCTCATAGGTGGCAACTGAGGTTGGCGATGGTTGAGTTCGTTTTGGGATAACCTTTTGTGTTAAAGGACCATCAATGAGAGCATCGTACAGCCTTAGTTTAACCTGGCGTTCATCTTCAATGCATTTACCATAAATACCGGGACCAATTCTGGTTAGTATCTCAAGGGGCTCGCTTTTCCCATCTGATTTGATGTCTATTACTTCAGTAGCAATTGGCTTTATATGATTTTCAACTCTCAGTCCCAGAAGATCTATGAAATAGTTGGCTCTGTCGGTATTGGGAATAATTTTTGTCATAATTCTATCGCCAATTTTAAGTTCATAAATTGGTTTGCCTTTCACGGGTGCTAAAATAGGCTGAATATTCAAAATAACAGCGCCTTCTTCCAGTTCGGTTTCTGAAGTGGACTTTTCTTCTGCTTTGTTATAACGTTTTTCCTTGGTTTGGGCAAATTCTTCGGCTGTAACCTCCTGAATACTGGTTTCAAGCACAAGATTTTTATCATGGACAACCCTGTTTATGGTATCAAAGAGGTAGGTGTCAAGACTATTATAGTCGTAGCTGTTTGCATAATCATATAGTTGATTGGTCTTAATATCTTCGGCAGATATTTCCTTAAAATTATCCATTATTGATGATGTAAGATTTGCGTTAAAATTACCTTTCCATTTAAGTTCTAGAATCATCTGCTCATATTTATCCCATGGGAGGTGAGGCTCATTTTCATATATATTAGAAAATGTTGATACAGCGATATTATAGGTATCGATACGTTTATCCTGATTAAAGATAATTATGAAAAGGCCATATAAGTTCATTGATAATGCTTTAAAACGGCCTTTAATGATTATGAAATGATCACTGAATAGATTATCGCTCTCGGGTTCAAATGCCATAAACTAATCCATACTCATTCTTATATGTAATCTATAAAACATTAAAAAATTATTTGTTTATATAACTGATAAAAATATAGAATGAACAACTAATTAATTAAGGATTAATAATAGTAATTCTGTCAATATAAAAAATTTTTTATTTGATTAATTTTATGTATACTTTTAATTACAATATCAATATTAATGGTATATAGTCAGGTTGCCTTAAGAGAGGTGTGAAATGCAAGGACTGGAGTTATTAACTGACCTGTATGAACTAACGATGATGCAGGTTTATTTCAAAACGAATATAATAAATCGCTATGCCATTTTTGATATGTTTTTTAGAAAGAATCCTTTTGGTTCAGGGTATGTGGTTTTTGCAGGATTGGAACAGCTTATTGCCTATCTGCAAAATCTTTCATTTTCAAACGATAGTATAGATTATTTATATTCATTAAATATTTTCAGCGATGATTTTCTTGATTACTGTAAAGCTTTCAGTTTTACCGGTAATATTTATTCATTCCAGGAAGGAGATATTGTTTTTCCGGAAGAGCCTATTGTAAGAGTTGAAGCTGAGTTAGGACAGGCACAGCTCATTGAAACGGCATTGTTAAATTGTATAAATTTTCAATCACTCATTGCAACAAAATCGGCAAGGATATGTTATGCTGCAAAAGGCAGAGATGTTATTGAATTTGGATTACGACGAGCACAGGGTCCTGACGGGGGTTTAAGCGCCAGCAGAGCTGCTGTTATAGGGGGTTGTGTTGGTACATCAAATGTTCTTGCCGGCAAAATGTTTGGCATACCAGTTAAAGGAACGCATGCACATAGCTTCGTTATGGCTTATGATAATGAAGATGAAGCTTTTGATCATTATACTGAAGTTTTTCCGGATACTTCTATATTGCTTGTTGATACCTATGATACGTTAGGTTCGGGAATAAAAAATGCGATAGCAGCAGCAAAAAAGCTGGCTAAAAAAGGGAAACACCTTGTTGGAATAAGGCTTGATAGTGGTGATCTTGCGTATTTAAGTAAACAGGTTCGTAAAATGATGGATGAGGAAGGGTTGCAGTATATCAAAATATTGGCTTCAAATGATCTGGATGAATACAGGATTGATGAATTATTAAAGGCGGGAGCGCCAATCGATCTTTTTGGTGTTGGAACACGTCTTGCGACGGGATTTGGTGAATCGGCTTTGTCCGGAGTTTATAAAATGGCAGCCATTGAAAAAGATGGTAAGCTAATACCCAAAATGAAAATCTCTGATGAAATTTCAAAAGGGACCATACCATCACGAAAAAATGTATATAGATACTATGATTCTGACAATACCATATGGTTTGATTTAATATGTCAGGATGAAGAGACGGTCATAAAGGGAGATGTTTATGATATCAAGGGTAATAAGTTTACCCTGGATGGGCATATGATTTCGCGATGCATGCATGCACCTATTTTTCACAATGGAACATTGGTATATGATAAACCAACGCTACAGGAGATACAGCATCATTGTTATAACAATATGCAGTCTTTAACCAGATCAATAAAAGATATTTATGATCCAGTAAACTATGATGTGTATATAAGCCCAAAATTATTTTCGTTACTTGAGAAAATGCGTTTGAGTATATCTGATAAAAAAGGATTGGATTAAAAGTAAAAATATACTGTGAAATTGTTGACTTATTTGCTATGGTATGGTGTGTTATATTTATAAGGATACAGTGAAGTTTTACACTTATGGTATATGTATTAGGTATAATACATATCATGGTATAAATAGTATTGCATCTTTATAATGCAGTTTTGAAAACATTGCAGATATAATAGCAGCAATTTATTTATAAGCTAATTGGTAGCTTAACTAAATGCAGGTTAATCCGCTCTGAAACCTTTATAAAAAGAGAGGTTTGAAGGCGGGGAATAATTCTATGTTAAGGGAGGTCCATTATATATATGGATAATGAAGATGCAAAAGGTGGTTTTCTCGGTAAATTAACCGTTTCATTAGTATTAAAAGTTATATGTGTTGCATTGGTAATAATTGTTGCATTGTGGCTAATATTCAATATTCAGGATTATGGGAAGGCAAATTTAATTATTTCCAATCAGGAAATTACCTCAAACGATCAGTCATCAGTATCAAAGTTTAGCAATAATGATAAGGTATATTTTTTTATCGATAGAATTATGAAATCAAAACTTGACTGTGACACAGTAACTATCTCCCTGTACTATTTTGAAAATGATAGTTACGCGCAGTATAAACAGATTACATTTGAAGTTGATAAGGATTTTCCTAAATTAAGTACCTATATTCCTGAGGAATATTTTAAACGACATGGACAATACCAAGTAAAAGTGTTGCTGGATGGCAAGGTTGTAGCAACAAAAGAGTTTAAGTTTGGAGAATAATTGTTATCTGAAGGTGAATGATGAGAAACAGTATAATAGTTTTAGCAATTATTATTATTATTATGTGTTTGCCTG
>Ga0209506_1001071_pt1 | contig 30859 bp, 27 predicted proteins | sample AD_JPNHG2_MetaG_FD_184409 | JGI IMG/M metagenome (GOLD analysis project Ga0209506, IMG submission 184409) | Active sludge microbial communities of municipal wastewater-treating anaerobic digesters from Japan - AD_JPNHG2_MetaG (SPAdes) (version 2) | ecosystem: Engineered > Bioreactor > Anaerobic...
GCAGCCCTCCGCCTGTGTCAAAGGCGGAAACGGTAGCGGCTGAATTGAAAAGGTCACGAACTTTTTCACATCGTTAACTTGCCATTATCAAAGAGTTATGCCACATTGCTCTCGAATCTTTGGGACAGTACTGGCTGAAACCCTCACATGTCTCCTGTAAATGTTGGGCAAGTTCCGCCGCCGACCCCCGAAATCCGCCCCGCAACCCCTGCAACAGGAAGCGCCCCAGTGCGTCGTTACTGACCGCGAAGAGCGCCTTATAGCTCTCGTTCTCGCGAATTGCGCGCTCGGCTTCGGCGGCCATCCCCGCTGCCCGCCCCAGCCTGTACACCCATTCCGCCCAGTCGGGATGCCGCCGGTTCATCCGCTTGGGCACCGGCTCCTGATCGGCCAGCGCCCGCCGCATGACGTGGCACAGCCACGAAAGCCCCGCGTCGCGCCGCTCCTCGATCTCGCGCGTCAGCACGCTCTCGGCCGTGTCCCGCTCGACGCGCTGCAGGTTGACCGTGATCAGCCTGTCCCCCAACCCCGCGTCCGACGCGAACGAGGGATTGGCCGACGTGATCACCGCCCAGCACCTCGCCTCCTGCGTCACCGTCTCCATGTCCGTGTACAGCTTCTTCTTCTCGAACGTCCCGCCGGTACTGATCACCGACAATGCGTCCGGCAGCCATGGGATATGGTGGTCCGCGTTATCCAGACAGAAAAGGCCGCCCTTGTCAATCGACGTCCAGAAATCCTTGATGTTCCCCAGCCCATCGATGCCGGTCACGCGCGAGGGAATGCCGAGCAATTGAAACATGGCCACGGCGACGCGCGTCTTGCCGCTCCCCACGTCGCCCGATAAAACCAAGAGCGGCTTCCAGCCCGTCACCCCGAACATGCCGGCGAGCCACAGCCGCACCAGCATCAACCCGCGCCCGTCCACTGTGGAAATATCGCTGAATACCCGACACGCCGCGAAAGGGTCTTGCGCGTCCTCCTCCGGCACCAGCTTCCACCTGTCGAGCGCGTAACCCTGCTCAAAGACAACGCCGTCGGTGCCGTTGTCCACCATGCCGACGCTTTCCGCCGTGACCTTGGCCATACGCCCCTCGCCGCATGAAAGATAGATCGCATCCCCCTCGCGGTGCCAGTACCGCCGCGGCGTGATGCCGGTCGTCGCCTCGCCGATCAGCGCCTCATCCTCGACCGCGCTAATGAACATCCTGTAGTCCCTAAACTCACGGCTAAACGCCGTCGCCCGCGATAGCCAGCTTCGGAAATAATCCTGCGAGACGCGGTGCAGACGCTTTTCCCTGGCGTCGAACCACATCGCCGTGCCGTGCCCCCGATCGTGCAGGTCATAGTAGAACCGCCCCCGCCGACCCAGCCACGCGCACACCTCGCCGCACATCGAGCGCTTCTTCTGCATACCGGATATGTCTTTATCGATCATGATCGCGATCAGGAGCCCCCGCAGAAACGCCACCGACGCCGGATCCTCAGCATCCCCCGCACACCCCACATCTTCCACATCTCCCGTGTTGGGGGTGGGGTAGGGGAGAGACCTTTTTCCCCCGCGCCGCCGCGCGGGGGCTGGCGGCACTTCCCGTGACGGACGGCGGAAGATGTCACGCGGCCACGGCGCGGCGGCGTCGGCTGCCGCCTCGATCAGCGTGCGCAACTCCGCCGCGTTCGCCTCCGTGGTCTCACCTTTCGCTGCCACCGCCAGCCAATCGGACGCGTCCTTGCAGTGGAAGCCCTCGATCTCCGGCAATATCAGCGCCCGCCACGGTATCCCCCGCACCTCCAGACTGTCCGCGATGTCCGTCGCGTGCCGTTGCCCCTGCCACCACTCTTTAGTGCCCGCCGTGCGTTTCTTGGCCTCCACTTCGTCAGGGTCGTTATCGGCGATGATCGTGACGCGTGCGCAGCCCTTGAGCGCGTCGGCCAGTTCGCCGCGCCACTTCCCCGCGCCGTCCGCGTTGCAAGTGGCCGTCAACCCCAGCTTGCGCAACTCGTCCACATCCTTCTCACCCTCAGCGATCCATATCTCGCCGCCCTCGCGCGCCGCACGGACAACCTCCGGCAGATGATACAGCACCTCATCCACGCCATTCGATGCCCGCCCGAACAGCCAGCGCGGCGACCCATCCGGCGCGGGCGTCAACTGAATAAACGTCTTACCCGGCCCTTCCAGATCACGGAAGCGCAACTTAGTAAACAAAATCGCGCCGTCCGCCGTGTGGTAATCATACCGCTCGATAAACTCCCACTCCCGACCGCGCATCCGCCACGTGTCCCCGCGCTTCAGCCCCGCCAGACTGAACGGCTTCCGCTCCTTCTTCCCGCCTGTTTTATCGTGGGGGCCGGACCTCCGTGTCCGGTCATCTCCCATCAAATCCGCCATCTTCAGTCCCAGCACCGCCGCCACATCCTCGGCGGCGCATCCCGCGAAACAATTAAAGAGCACCCGCCCATCGTCGCCCTCAGAGACCGACAGCGACGGGTTCCTGTCATCATGCGCCGGGCAACACGCCATCCACGAGCGCTCCCCGTTAGGCCGCACCTTCTTCAACCGCGCGAGCACATCCTCGATTCTCATCCACCCGCCTCCCGCTTTTCGGCGTCCGCGACACCCGCCGCGTCCAGCAGAAGCTGCGAGAGCAGATAACAGAACGGCCCACCGTCCCCTGACCGCGGGTCAATGCCGCACAAATCAAACACATGGAGCACGACATGCGCCAGCTCATGCGCGAGCGAGTGCGGCGAAGATGCCCATACCAGATACGTCCACGCCCCGTCATCCGCCTCACACCCCGCGAAGCGCCCCCGCTCGTGACGCCCCAGAACACACGACTTCCCTAACAGCGCGGCATACTGCGCCTCAAACTCTGTTTTATTTGCGGCAAGATACAAGCGTCCGTGATAAGGCCGCAACGATAGCTCATGCATCATTCCCTCCCCCGTCAACTAGACTTCATCATCGTCCAAGCCGTCCTCCCTCTCGTGGGGGCCGGACCTCCGTGTCCGGTCATCGCCGCGTCCTGTGCAGGGCGTTCACGCCCTGTATTCGCCGCCTTCGTCTTAGTCATTCGGCACCTCTTGGTTCAATCATTTGTGAACACCTCACTCCGTCCCGCGCGGATACTCGCCCTCGGCCACATCCTCCTCGCCGCCGCCCGTCGCGCCCCACATCCCCGTGCGCACACCGCCCGACGGCGCGGCGTGCCGGTACCCCGTTGCGCCCTTGGCGACGAACCGGTCGAACTCAGCGGGCGTCACCCGCCACGAATTGCCGCCCAGCTTGATCGCCTTCAATGCGCCCGACTTAATCAGCCCCCGCACAAACCGCGTCGGCTTATTCATCAAAAGCGCCAGATCATTCACCGTCAAGAGAGGCGCCACCCCCTTGATCGTCGGCCTCCTTGCCGTCACCGTTCCCATACTATTGCTCCTTTCCTTCCTCGCGGCCAAACTCCGCCGCGTCCCAATCCTCAGCGGGATACACACCCCGCCTGACATTCTCCGCCAGCGCCCGGTTCTGTGGTGCGCGTTTACGCGCACATCCCGCAGAGGCCAGCCAGAGCGCCCACGCGCACGTCAGCGCGGCCAGCGCCAGCGCACACACCAGCACCACCAGCGCCTGACGGTCCTTCTCCCGCTCCCGCCTCAAACTTGCGCGTTCAGCGTTCACAATCCGCCCCCTTGACAAAATCCCGCACAAAAACCACCCGCAGCCCAAGCTTCAGCGCCACATGCAGCTCAAGCCGCGCACCCCGCGACTTCTCCCATCCATCCAGCATCGCGATCGTGTCACACTTCGCCAGCATACACAGGCACTCCCGCATATAATCCGCCCACGTCGGCTCCGCGACATCAACCACCGCATCCGCCGGATTTATCACGCCGCCCGCCGCATCCTGCGGCATGACGACATCGAATGGAGTTAACACCGACCCAACCCCATCCACCACCCGCATCATTATCTTTTCCGCCTCAGCAAACGCCACCCTGTTCCCGTCCGGCATCCCCGTGATCGGGCCGCTCAAATACACCCACTTCATGACTCCTACCCCTCCAGCGGCTTTAGCCCGCGCCGCGCCGCCCACGCATCCAGCGCCTCCTGCATCTCCGAGCGCGTTGCGCGGCACCCCAGCTTATCCAGAAACATCGCGCGTGCGCCCCGCGCCTTCCCGACCGCCCAATACATCCGCGAGCGACCCGCCCGCGCCACCTTAAACACCCGCCCGTACGCCGCGTACGACCGGTTCTGTGACGGGCGTTTACGCCCGCACCCGCACCCGCGTTCCACATTCACCGTTCCGAGTTCAGTCGTCGTCATTCCCCGCCTCCTTCCTTTGCCCGCGCGTCCTCATCGTCCGCCCGCCTGTCCCATTCGTCCGCCCGCTCGCGCAGCCTCTCCGCCGCCTCGCGCATGCGCCCTGCCTCCAGGCGCAGCCTCTCCGTTGCCGACAGTTCCGCGACGCGGCGCATGCACTCGTCCAGCGTCCCGCCTCCCGCCGTGCCGACGCCGCTGAGCCGCTGAACCCTCCAGACCGGCGTAAGGGCGAAGCGATCCACCCGGACGTTCAGGCTCACATCCAGCGGCACCCCCTCCAGCCCGTGCCGCCGTACCAGCTCTTCCGCCGCCGCCGCGACGCCCTTCTCTATCCCCTCCTCCACGAGGCTGATCGAGCTGCCCGCGTGTTGCATCTGGGCCGCCACGGCTGACGCCCATACCGAATACTCCACGGCGGCACGCACCGCCGCATCCTCCCGCTCCGCCAGATCCTTCGCCGCCGCCTGCGTCATTCTTCCTTCCTTAATCATTCCTTTCTCCTTTTGCTTGCCGCCCGCGCCCCTTTCCATTAGGCTAAAAGCGGCCTGTTTTGGTTCAACGGCGACATTATTACACCCAACTGAGTGCAAAGCAACACCCAAAAGGAGATTTATGCAAAAAAGTTTCGGCGACCGTTTAGAAGGATTGCGCGGCGACCTGTCGCAACGCGATTTTGCAAAGAAACTGGGGATTCCGCTAAACACCTACACAAACTGGGTGCGCGGAATCCGAACACCGACTGCGACCGCACTAAGAGAGGTTTGTATTCAATTGGGTGTCTCCGCCGACTGGTTGCTCGGCTTGTCCGCCGAGCCGCCTGTGCCCCTGTCTGACGCGCCGCCAGGGCATCCAGAAGACTTTTGGCGTGACCTCGTGGCCAGCCAGCAGCAGACAATCGCAGACCTGACACGGCTTCTAGCCGTCCCAAAAAACCATACAGACCCCGTCCGCGCTGGCGGCAGGGAAGCTTCAAAAACCGCATAAGGAGAAGCGGAAAATGAAAAAGGAAATCCAAGTGACCGAGAGCACGCTCGACGCGCTCCTCGGGTTCCTGTCGAACTTCATCAATGTCTTCGACACCGAGTGGGCGGACTACACGCTGGGGAGCATCAAAAACGAATTCCGCGAACCGTCCGAGGCGACCTTCCTGCATCCGTGCGTCGCGGACGAATCCGACAATTGGGCAAACCGAGGCTGCCTGTTGACTTCCTACAGGAAATTGCTGGAGTGCCTGTCCGTCACGGAAGACGAGCTGATGGGAATGTGCATAGGCCAGACCGACATATCGTTAAAAGACTACTGGCGCGACCTCGCCGTCAGCCAGCAGGAGACCATCGCCGGGCTCACGCGACTCCTGTCGGCCAATCAAAAAGGCACCGCACCTGCCGGCGATGGTGGGCACGATGCCACGAAAACTGCGTGAAGGATTGTTAAGCGGAGCATGCCATGCTTGTAAAATGCCCTGAATGCCAAAGGGACGTTTCGGATCGAGCTGACCGGTGCGCATGGTGCGGATACCCGATCCGCGCAACCAAGGCAACGGCGGCCAAGGAGAAGGTTGCGGCGCTTGTCGGTTCTGTAATGGATTTTTGCAAGGGGGTTCCTAGGAAAAAAACGCTCAGATCCGACATGTCCAGATGGCGCTTCCTTAAAAATGCCTTGCACAACATCCGCATGGATCAGTGCGCGTACCCAGAACGTATTCGGGATTACGGCGAGATCGGAGACGGATCAATTACAAGCGAAGTTCTAACACGGTTTGCGCAGTCCATTGAAATTTCACGTCAAATTCTCAGTAGGCTCGGGTCTGGCCAAGACGCCGAACGGAAGGTTCCGAAAGGCCTTATTTTTGAACGCGACATCAGTCCGTATGTCGAGTGCCTGACGCCGGTCATCAAAGAGACAGCAAACCGCTTGCTTGATGAACTCTATACGGCGGGGCCAGAGGGCCTTTGCAACTTGGTGAAAACCATTGTGAACGACCTGCTGGAATACGAAGACATAAACTATCAGGTCGATCACAAACGTATTCGTGACGAAGATTACCTTAAAAGAATGCAAGATTTGGGACTTGCCCGTTGTGATGGGGAATAGCGCCGTCAACATTCCCCGCCCATAACCCCTGACAGAAAGGAAACCCCGAAATGAAAAGACCCTTCATCCCCGCCCTCACAGCCCTCGCCGCGCTGCTGCTCTGCGGCGGCTGCACCACGCGCCTCGCAGACCTCACCGTCGCGTCGACCAAGAACATCGACATCAAAAAGAGCCTGCACCGCGTCGACGAGACCGTGCGGAACACAGGGCGCGACCGCAAGCACATCATCCTGTTCATCCCGACCGGCGTAGCCAACATGAAAGAGGCCGCCGACGAAGCCATCGAGAAATCCCCCGGCGCGGTCGGCCTGTCCGACGCCACCATCAAGTTCGGCTGGTGGTGGATACCCTACATCTACGGCCAGTTCTGGTACGAGGTCGAGGGCAACCCCATCTTCGAGGCGGAGCCACACCCATCCCCGCCCGCCGAAAGAGACACCCGCCCTTGACGCACGGGTGCGCCCCGCGCTACAATAGCCCCACTGAACCAAAACGGATACAGCAAGGAGGAGGACGCATGGGCAAGGAACTGAAACGCATGGCGCGGAACTTCGCGAGAGGCGCGGCCTCGTTCGCCGCGTTCCCCTTCGCCGCGCCCCCGCGGGCGCAGACGCGCCCCGCCCGCCGCCCGCCGCCCGCGCCGGACGTGGCGCGGTACTTCGGGGCGGCCGGGGGCTACATCTCGCGCGCCTGCGGAAAAGCCGGGGCCGGGAGCCGCGCCCGGTGAGCCCCGAGCGGCAGATCATGTACCGGGGGCGCGGCGGCGAGCAGCTCGGGCTCCAGCAGAGCCTCTACCCGCCCGCCAAAACCATCGAGGCCCTCTCGCGCCACCACCCGGACGCCGTGAAGGACATCATGGATCTCGCCAAGGCCGAGCAGGGGCACGTCCACGCCCTCGCCCGCGCCCAGCTCCAGTCCGAAGAGGCGCAGGCCCGCCGCGACCACGCCGCCCGCCTCACCGGGATGTGGTTCGGCTTCCTCATGTGCGCCGGTCTGCTGGCGTCCGGCGTCTTCCTGATCCACACCGGGCGCGGGTGGGGCGGCTACCCCGCCGTCATCATCGCCTTCCTCACCCTGGTCGGCAGCTTCCTCGGCGGCCGCAACCCGCCCAAGGGCTGACCCCGCCGCCCCGTCCCCGCGGCCAATCCGCTCAACAAAGTCCATCCCCACCCATAACCCCATGAGCGAAGAACGCGTCCCATACTACACCGGCCCCCGGCAGCCGCCGCCCCGCCAGACCCCCTCTGGCAAGCGCACCGCCAAGCCCCGCAAAAAAGCCAAGCCCAAATCCGTCCGCTACGGCCCCGGACGCTACACCCCCGCGCCCAACGGACGCGGCTACGACTGCTCCGTCAGCTCCGGCGGCATCCGCCACCGCGCCCGAATGCCCGACGAAGCCGCCGCCCGCGCGTGGATCGACGCGACCGAAGCATCCGCCGCCGCCGACCTCCCCGCCCTCACCCGCGCCCAGCTCATCGACGCCCGCCACGCCCTCAGCCTGCTCCCCGAGGGCACCACCCTCACCGCCGCCGCCCGCGCATGGCTCGGCACATCCGCCACCGCGTCAGGAGAACCCCTCGCAAGCTGCGCCCAGCGCTACCTAGAAACCCGCCGCGACGCCCTGCGCCCCGCCACCGCCGCCAGCTACCGCCAATTCCTAGACCGGCTCATGCGCGCCATCCCCAGCCAGACAGCTATCGATGCCATCGGCCCCCGCGAGATCGAGCACGCCCTCACTGCCACCGACAGCCACGGCCACAACCGCAACAACGCCCTGCGTGCATGGTCAGCATTCTTCAGCTGGGCAATCCGTCAAGGCCTCGCGTCCACCAACCCCTGCGCCGGCATCCACCGCGACCGACTACCAGAACCCCCAAAAGGCATCCTCACACCGCCGCAAGCCGCCGCACTCCTGCGCGCCGCCGAGCGACACGATCCCCGTCTCATTCCCTACCTATCCCTCGGACTTTTCGCCGGCATCCGCGCCGCAGAACTCATGCGCCTAAGCGCGATCCACATCGGCCCCGAATACATCCGGCTCGACGGCAGCGTCACCAAGACCGCCGACGCCCGCACCGTCCCCGTAGCGCCCAACCTCGCCTCGTGGCTAAAAGCCCATCCCTTAGAACCCGGAGCGCCCGTCGCGCCACTGACCAAAAAACGCCTAAACCTCGCCTTACAGCGTATCCGCTTCCAGACTCTGAGCGAGACCGACCCCGCCGCGCGCATAAAAACATGGCCGGCCAACTGCATGAGACACAGCAACGCCACCTACCGCTACGAACAGACGCACGATGCAGCACTCGTAGCCAGCGAGATGGGGCACCGCGGGACAGACATCTTTTTCAGGCACTACCGCGCACTAGCCCTGCCCGGTGACGGAGCCAAATACTTCGCCATTTTGCCAACAAAAAGCCAACGTCAGTCATAACTCCTTGCGGTTCAACGCCAACACCCCGCTTCCTAATCTGGGGGTCGCCGGTTCGACTCCGGCCTAGCCTACCATTGACGGACGGCCCGGACTCGTCCCCGGCCTTGCGTTCGGGCTGGGCTCAAACTCTTTGGGAGCGGCGGCCAGGATGGACGCGGCGATGCCGGTGCCGTTGTCGGTCTCGATGTCCGCCAGGCCGTCTCCTCCATCATCTGCCTGGCCTGCGCGCGGGCCTCTTCCGAAGAAAGCGGCGCCCGCTTCAACACCCGTCTGGATCATATCAGCGCGGAGGCGCGCGTCAACGGGATGAAACAGATTCTGGAGCGTACGTTAGCTACCAGCGTTGCGGGGAGGCGCGACGGCTTTTCCCGCGCTGACGATGGAATCCATGGCTTGTCCGCGGCGGAGCAATCTGATATGCGTGAAGCCGGCGGAGGCAAGGTCATCTGCCAGTTCAGCGAATGTGAAGGTGCCGCCGCCGGGGGTGTTGACCAGCATGTTGACGGCAAAGAAGGCGCCGGCTTCAGGTGAGGTGCGCGACGGGTTCATTACGATGTCACGAATCATGATGCGTCCGCCGGGCACGAGCGCCTTGAACACCTTGGCGAAGAGACGCCGGTTCTGTGTGCGCGAATTCTGATGCACGATCGCGCTCACCCAGGCCAGATCTGCGCCGCGTGGCAACGCACCGCGCATGAAGTCACCCGCGCAGAATTGCACACGTTTGCTCAAACCGGCGCGCCTCATCCGTTGTTTGGCCAGCGGTATGACATCCGGCTGGTCCATGATGGTGGCGCGGGCGGAGGGATTGCGTTTCAGGAATGCGATGGTCCAGGTGCCGGAAGCTCCGCCAAGATCCAGCAGATGCGTGAAGTTCACTTTGCCGAGCGTGCCGACCAACGGATCCGCCATGGGTGCGGAGATCTCATGCATGGCACGGATGAATGCCGTCAGATCCTCGGAGGCGCCGCGAATGCTCGCGCGGCGCCTGGCGGGTTTGCCGCACTGTACGACGTGCGCCAGTTCACTCCAGCGGCGCAGACAGTTGCCAAGGTGGCGCACCATGCCCAGCATGCAGCCTGAACCGCCTTCCGCCAGCACAGCGGCTGCGGCCGTAGGCACGGAGTAGATCGGATCGCGATCACCGGAGCGTTTGAGAAAACCCATGGCAGTGAGGACGTCCAGCAGAATGACCAGCGCGCGGAGATCACCATTGGTCCGCTTCGCCAGACTTGCCGCGCTCATCGGCCGTCGCTGCAGCAGCGTAAAGAGATCCAGCTCCGCCGCCGCGATGATCACGCATGCCGGTTGAAAGCCGCGCACCATTCCCATAATGGTTTCCTGGTTTAATTTCAGCACCATAAGCTCCTTTCATTGTGCGTCGTTTCATGCATCGACAGAAGTATGCCGCAACTTGCCACAAATGTCAGGGTAAAACTCACCACATGTTATCCCCGGGCGCATCCCCGTTTGACTGACTTGGGCATGCGGCGGTTCTGGAACTGAGCGCAGAGTGACTCGGCGGAGCCGCGCGACGGGAAGCCCCTGCCGGTCAGCTCGGCGTGGGCCATGAATCCGACCGGGAGGTTAACTTTGGAATAGGCGCCGCCGGTCAGGTCGAGGGCGTCGCGGACGGTTTTGCTTCCGCGATCGCCAGGATTTGTTGACCGCCTGTGCAAGCGTTGCCTTCCGTGACGTCCGCTGTTAGGGGCGAACCTGTCATGACGGCATTCTTCTGGCAAGTGCGCCAAAAAACGGTTGCGTGGCACGGATCGGAATCGGTATAGTGCGGCACTGTTCGTTTGTTTCGGAGTGATGAAAAATGGCTGATAAGACCGTGCCGTTCACGCTGGATTTTCTTGAGAAGATCGCCGCGACCTGTCCCACGCCCTTCCATATCTACGATGAGCGTGGTATCCGCGCCAACGCGCGCCGTCTGAAAGCCGCGTTCGCGTGGAATCCCGGCTTCCGTGAGTATTTCGCCGTGAAGGCGTGTCCCAACCCGTTTCTCATGAAGCTGCTGAAAGCGGAGGGGTTCGGCATGGATTGCAGCTCGCTGCCTGAACTGTTGCTGTCGGAACGGATCGGGGTGACCGGCGAGTTGATCATGTTCACGTCGAACGACACGCCGGCCGATGAGTTCATTAAAGCCAAGGAGTTGGGCGCGATCATCAATCTCGATGACCTCACGCACATCCCGTTTCTCGAAGCGTGCGCGGGTCTGCCTGAGCTGGTTTGCTTCCGTTACAACCCGGGGCCGCTCAAAGGCGGCAACGCGATCATCGGCAATCCCGAGCAGGCGAAGTACGGCTTCACGCGCGGGCAGCTTTTCGAGGGATACCGCATGCTGAAGGCCAAGGGCGTGCGCCGTTTCGGCCTGCACACGATGGTGGCCTCGAATGAACTGAACCCGCAGTATTTCATCGATACGGCGGAGATTCTCTTTGATCTCGCGGCCGAGATCGCGCGTGAGGTGGGCATCACCTTTGAGTTCATCAACATCGGCGGCGGCATCGGTATCCCGTACCGTCCCGAACAGGAGCCGGTGGATCTCGAGCGCGTCGGCGAGGGGGTGCGGCAGGCCTATGCGTCGCGTCTGATTGCGAAGGGGCATCCGGACATTAAGCTCTACATGGAGTGCGGGCGCATGGTGACCGGCCCTTACGGGTATCTGGTCTCGCGCGTGCGCCACGTCAAGAAGACCTACAAGACCTTCGTCGGCCTCGACGCCTGCATGGCGAATCTGATGCGTCCCGCGCTGTATGGCGCTTACCACCACATCTCGGTGCCGGCCAAGGCCGGGCAGCCGTGCGACACGGTCTGCGATGTGACCGGCTCGCTGTGCGAGAACAACGACAAGTTCGCCATCGACCGCGCGCTGCCGGAGCTGGTGCCGGGCGACCTCGTGGTGATCCACGATGCCGGCGCTCACGGCCACGCGATGGGCTTCCAGTACAACGGCAAGCTGCGTTCGGCGGAACTGCTGCTGCGCGAAGACGGCAGCGTTGTGCAGATCCGCCGCGCCGAGACGCCCGAGGATTACTTCGCGACGCTCGATTTCGGCGCGCTGACCGCGTTTCAGGCTTAACGCGGCAATAGGGCGGAATTAACGCTTGGGCAGGTGGATGCAGGCGTTGTGATACGCGTGCGCCGCCTCCATCCAGGCTTCGGACATCGTCGGATGTGAATGGATGGTGTGCCCGACCTCATCGACCGTGAATTCGTTGCGGACCGCAAGCGCGGCTTCGGCAATCAGTTCGGTCGCGTGGGCCCCGATCGCCTGCGCGCCCAGCACCTGACCGGTGGTGGCGTCGCAGATCCACTTGACGAAACCATCGGTCTCGCCGGCTGCCATGGCTTTGCCCAGCGCCGAGAAGGGGAAGACCGCGGCTTTGACGGCGCGGCCGAGTTGCTGCGCCTTGGCCTCTGTCAGTCCGACGAGTCCGATTTCGGGCGACGTGAAAATGCAGGCGGGACAGACTTTCTCAACGGCCGACTTCATGCCGGCGGCGGCCTCGGCGGCGACGACGCCCTGCTGGGTCGCGGCATGGGCGAGCTGGATGGAACCGGTCACCAGATCGCCGACCGCAAAGATCGAGGCGACATTGGTGCGGCCCTGCGCATCCACCGGAACCGTGCCGCGTTCATCGACCTTGACGCCGGCGCGGGCGAGATCCAGCGCGGCGGTGTTGGGGCGACGCCCGACCGCCACGAGCAGCACATCGCCGGTGACGGTCTGATCTTTGTACGTGCCGCCGACCGTGTTGTTCTTGACGGTGATGTCCGTGAGCGGGGCGCCGGTGAGGATTTTGATGCCGAGCGCCTCCATGCGCTTGCGCAGGACGCGACGCACGTCACGGTCGAGCAACACGACGATATCCTCAAGCATCTCGATTACCGTCACCTCTGTGCCGAGGGCGGCCGCCATGCAGGCGAACTCGCAGCCGATCACGCCGCCGCCCAAAATCAGAAGCCGTTTCGGCAGCGCCTTGAGGTCGAGAAACGCGCGGCTGTCCATGACCCGTTTGTCTTTCGGCAGGAAGCCCGGCATGGCGGCATCGCTGCCGGCCGCGATGATGATCGTGGCGGCGCTGAGCCAGCGTGTGGTGCCGTCAGGCTGAACCACCGAGATCCGGTTCGGGCCCTCAAAGCGGGCGGCACCGGCGATCATCGTGACCCCGTTTGATTTAAGCAGGCTCTGGACGCCGCCGCTCAGGCGCTTGACGATCTCATCCTTGCGCGCGGCCATCACGGCGTAGTCGAACGCGGCGCCCTTCACGGCGACACCGAACGACTCGGCGTGCGCGGCGTGGTGGAAACGCTCGGCCGAAGCGATCAGCGTCTTGGTCGGGATGCAGCCCCAGTTGAGGCAGGTTCCGCCGAAGGCTTCCTTTTCGATAATCGCCGTTTTTTTGCCAAGCTGCGCGGCACGGATGGCGGCGGGATAACCGCCCGGGCCGGCACCGATCACGATCACGTCATAGTCGAACATAAGAAAGTTAGGAATTAGGAGTTAGGAATTGGAGTTGGAGATTTGAGGTCCAGCCCTGTGTTACACGAGTGATTTCCACAGCTCGATGTTCTCAAGCTTGGCCCGGATGGCGTTGACGAACTGCGCACCCATCGCGCCGTCCACGATGCGGTGGTCGGCGGAGAGGGTCATCGCCATGATGGTGCGGATCTTGATCTCGCCGTTCACCACAGTCGGCACCTGCCGTCCGGTGGAAACCGCCAGGATGCCGGCTTCGCCGGGATTGATGATGGCGGCAAACTGGTCAACGTTCATCATGCCCATGTTGGAGACGGTAAACGAGCTGCCCGTCATCTCGTCCGGCAGGAGTTTGCCGGTGCGCGCCTTCTCGGCCAATGCCTTGGCCTGCGCGTTGAGTTCGGCGAGCGTCAGGGTCTGCGCGGCGCGGATCACCGGCACCACGAGGCCGTTGTCCACGCTTACGGCCATGCCGAGATCGACGTCGCCGCGCCAGGAAACGGTCACGCCGTCCGTGACCGAGTTGACGACCGGGAACTCCTCCAGGGAGAGGATCACCGCTTCCAGCACGAAGTCATTCACGCTGTAGTTGATGCCTTTCGTCTTGAGGTCGGCGCGGAAGGTCATGAGGTCGGTGATGTCGGCCTTGACGGTCACGTAGAAGTGGGGGATGGTCTGCTTGCTTTCGACCAGGCGGCGCGCGATGATCTGGCGCATGCGCGAGAGCGTCACCGGCTTGCGGCGCAGGGCACGTTCGATGTCCTCGACCATGATGCGTCCGCCGTCGCCGGAACCGCGCACGCTCAGGATGTCGATCTCGTGCTCGGCGGCAAGGCGCTTGGCGGCCGGCGTGATGCGCAGGGCGTCATAGTTCGCCGCGCTCAGGAAGTCGCGCACATCCTTTTCCACGATGCGGCCGTTCGGCCCGGTGCCCTTGACGCGCGCGGGATCGATGCAGGCGGCCTTTGCGAGGGCCCGTGCGCGGGGCGAGATCACCAGGCGCTTGGTCGCGGCAGGAGCCGGTGCGGGCGCGGGCAAGGGCTGGGCGGCCGGTTTAGCGGGTGCCGGTGCCGCAGCCGGGGCCGGCGCGGGCGCGACCGCAGGCGCCACGGGAGCCGCAGCGGCGGCGGGCGCAGAGGCCGGGGCCGGTGCGGGGGCCGCAGCGGCGGGGGCGGAAGCCGGCGCGGCTTCGGCAGCGGGCGGCTGATCCGGCACTTTCTCGCCGGCGGCGCCGACATAGCCGACGACCGTGTTCACGGGGACGGTGACGCCCTCACGCACGTAGATCTTGAGCAACACGCCCTCAAAAAAGCTTTCGACCTCCAGGTTGGCCTTGTCGGTCTCGATCTCAAAGAGGATGTCGCCTTTCGCGACCGGGTCGCCCTCTTTCTTGAGCCACTTGACGATTGCGCCTTCCTCCATGGTCTGCCCGAGTTTCGGGAAAATCACTGCCTGAGCCATAATCTCTCCAAACGGTGGGGTGGGGGCAAGTCCACTTCTGACAACTGCGGAAATGCCAATCAATGCCCATCAGTATACTGAGGCTGGCCGCCCTTGTCATTGACAAAAATGAACAAAAAACGTCAAAACCGAAAAAAATAAATCATGGCGTGCGATGGTGCGACCCCACTTTACAAAGCGGCGGCAAGCCGCCGCGCTTCAAAACAGACCCCCGGAACTGCCGATCCTGCCGGAACTGCCGATCCGGCCGGAACTGCCGTGGCTTATCTGACCAGAGACGTGGATTGGCGTTGAGATCGGTCACGCAATCGCTTAAACTGGACAACAATTGGCTGGTAATGATCGATAAGAATGAGGACGAGTGTGTCAACGGAAACGCTGCATGCCGATGTTGCAAAGCAACCTTCGACATGGTGGGTGCGCGATGATCGCGGCGGACGATACGGACCGGTCAGCTTTGAGGTCTTGAAAAGTTGGGCGCGTGACGGCCGGATCGGGCCGGCGAATGAAATCTCGAAGGATGGTGTCGAGTGGTCGCTCGCCACCGCCGAACCTGCGCTGGAGATGGAGTGGGTGGCGGAGGTGGAGGCCGGTCGCTTTTACGGACCCATCCATCATGATGCCGTGCAAGGCCTGATCAATGACGGAGCGCTGACACGGCGTGCGCCGCTGTTCCGGCGTACCGCGCTCGGTGCGTGGGATACGGAAACGGAATGTCAGCGTTTGACGGTAGCGTTACAGCAGGCGCTGGACGCGCGCACGGAATTAGAGGCGTCTCTGCAACAGGCGCTTGCCGCACGGGCTGAATCCGAGACATCACTGCAACATGCCCTTGCCGCGCATGCCCAATCAGAAGCGGACTGGCGACAGGCGCTGGCCGCTTGCGAAGAGGCGTTGGGTCAAGCCCGTGCCGACCTGGCGGCCTGGGGTGACCGGGCTCGTCAGATGGAGGCCGACCTGGCACAGTCACGCGCGGACGCACAGGCGTGGCAGACACGCTTTCAAGAGGCTGATGCACGGCGGCGCGAACTGGAGCGCCAGCAGGAGGAACAGACCGCCGTATGGCGGCAGCAGCGGCAAAGCCTGCAGCAGCAGATCCAGTCCCTGGAAGAACAATCCTCCGTATGGCAGCAGATGCGGCTGGATATGCAACAACAGCTTCAAACTGCCGAGGAGGCGTATCGGGCCGTTCAGCGTGAGCGGACTGAATGGCAGGTGGAGGCTCAGCGTGCGTTAGCGGAAGCGGCGACGCGCCAGCAGAGGATCGCCAGTCTTGAGTCGGAGGTCGACGCACTCCGGAAGTCGGTGAAAAAACGGCATGCAGCGGATACGGTGATCGATGTCGAGGTGCGCTCCCGCCTGAAAAGCCTGCGGCAGCGCCGTTCCCTCGGCCGCATTCCAAACCTCCGGTCTCGGCGGGAGTCCCTGCCGAGGGGTTCAACGGCCTTTCGTTGGCTGAATTGGAACGGCAAGCGCAACGTGAGCTGGAACGGCTCGGGGCGCACGGCCAAACGTTTTTCGCAAAAAAACGGTAGACGTAACGCGGCAAGAATGAGACAACGTTCGGGTGACAATCATGACGGAACAACAGAACGGACACGACGACAATCGCCAGTGGTTCCTCCGTATCAACGGCGAAACGGTTTTTGGCCCTGTCACGACGCAGGGGCTGATCGTTTGGGCTGAGCAGGGACGTATCCTGCCTGGGCATGAAGTGTCTCACGACCGCAAGAAATGGGTGCAGGCGGTTTCGGTTGAGTTCCTCGACATGCGCTGGTTCGTGGATGACGGCGACGGTGAGCTGCGCGGGCCGCTCAACCGGCTGGCCGCTGAGGCGTTGATCAAAAGCGGCAAGGTGTCGCCGACCGCGCAGGTCGTCGCGGCGGATGACGTGGAAGCGGAGCCGGCCGTCGCAACGCCTGTCAGCGAGAAAAAATTGCGTGATTCGATGCCGGAAGACGTTCTGCAGCGCCGTGTTCACGAATTGGAATCGATCGTCAGCGAGCAGCGCGAACGGTTGTCCAAACTGGCGGACACCAATGCCGTGGAGACGGTTCAGCACGAGCGCGATGTCCTGGCGGCGTTGCTGAAAGAGGCCGAAGAGCAGAAGGAAACGTTGATCCGTAATGCCGAGAAGGACGCCAGGGCCAATGAGCGCAAGCTGGAGCAATTGCGGCTGCAGGTCAAACAACTTGAGCAGAAACTCGAAGATGCGGCTAGCTCGGATCCGCGCGTCAACGAGTTGGAGCAGGCACTCCTGTTTCATGAGCGTCAGTCCGGCGAGCGCGAACAGGTTGTGGCGACACGTGAGGCTGAACTGACTGCGGCCCAGGCGCGTGCGGCGGAGTTGGAAGCGCGTCTCGCCGAAGCGGAACGCGCGGCTGAACGCGCGGCTCAGGCCGAGGAGGCGCTGGCGGCCAGCGAGCAGCGGATTGAAGAATTGGCGACGGCCTTGGCGCGGGCCACGGCACGCGCCGAGACGGCGGAAGCCGCACGCGCGGAGGCCGAAGCACGCGCCAGTCAGAGCGAGGCGGAGTGGGAAGAAGAGCGCAGGCGCGTACAGGTGCTCGGCCAGAAGCTTGAACGCGCTGAGCAACGCGCCGAGACGGCTGAAAAGGCGTTGGCCGCAGCCGAGGCGCGCGCGTCTGCCAGTGAAGCGTCGCTGGCCGAAGTGCTCAACGATGCCAATGCGCGCGATATCAGTTACCAGGAGAAGATCGCCGAACTGGAGAAGCTGTGTGCGCAGCCGCCGGAAGAGACCGCGCGTTTCTATGCGGACCAGGCGGCCGTCTATGAGTTGATCAATGCCGAAGTGGCGGAACTGGCCATGGCGTTGGAACGCGAAAGGGCAGAGGCCGAACAGCTCAAAAACTGGAGTGCACAACGTCAGCAGTCGCTGCTGGAGCGACGCCAAAAACTGTTGAAGCACCTGGGGGGAAGCCCGGGCGACATGACACGGCGCACGGTGCGCGAGCAGCCTTCGGAACCGCAGATTGCCCGTTTGCGGGCAGAGCTTGAAAATATGCGCGTGACCTATCAGCGCGAGATGCGTCTGGCCGAGACGAAAGAGCGCGAGCTGCAAGAGAAAGTGCGCTTGCTCGAAGCAGAGGGGACCCGTTTGCTTTCACAGATCGTGGCAGTCGAAAAACGTTCGCAACAGCTCGAGGAGCTTGAGGCGCAGATCCGGCAGCGTGAACACGAGTTGGCGGTTGAGCGGAAAAATCGCGAAGAAGAGCGTGAACAGTTCGAGGCTAACCAGCGGGCGTTGCTGATGCGGATCGAAACCTTGGAAAAGGCCGCGAAGCCGAGTACGCCGGAAGAGCAGCAGTCGGCCGAGGCGCGGAGTGTCAAGCTCGCCTCTTGGATGCGTTTGAAGGGATAGATTGGGAGCAAGGAGAAGCGAGCATGAGTGTCGAGCAGATTCAGGAAGCGGTGATCAAAGGAAAAGCGCCGGACGTGGTGAGCCTTGTGGCCGCAGCGCTGGAGCAAGGTGTGGCCGCGTCGGTCTTGTTGAACGACGGGCTGTGTGCGGGCATGGGCGTGATCGGCGAGCGGTTTAAGAAAAACGAGATCTTTGTGCCGCAGGTGCTGCTGGCGGCACGCGCGATGAAGCTGGGAACCGACCTGTTGAAACCACATCTGATTGCTGCCGGCGTGACACCCTTCGCGACCGCCGTGATCGGGACCATCAAGGGTGACCTCCACGATATCGGCAAGAATCTGGTGGGCATGATGCTGGAAGGCGCCGGTTTCAAAGTGATCGACGCCGGGATCGGTGTGGCACCGGAGAAGTTTGTCGCTTTGGCCCAGGAACACGGTGCTAAGATCGTCGGGGTTTCAGCCCTGCTCACCACCACGATGGTGGCGATGCGCGACGTGGTGGTGGCGGTGCGCGCGGCCGGACTCCCGGCCAAGGTCATCATCGGCGGAGCGCCGGTGACGCAGGCGTTCTGCGACGAGATCGGTGCGGACGGCTACTCGCCGGACGCGGCCTCAGCCGCTGAATTGGCAAAACGGCTGGCTACGGCCGTGTGAAGCGGCAGACGTAAATCTCGCCGGCCGGGTGCAGGGTGGCGTGCCAGCCAGAGGTCTGCATGGCCGCCGCAAAGAGCGGCAGGTGGTCGCGCCCCGGATCGGCGATGACCGCCTGGCCGCCGGGGGCGCAGAGCGCGTCGATGGCCGTGACCAAGGCCGGGATGTGACGCCGCTCGTAGAGCAGGTCGCTGCCGATGACCAGTGGCGCCGGGTCTGCGCACAGCGGGTGCGAGCGATCCGCGCAGGCGTTCCAGTCCAGAGGCTGGTACGCGACGCGCACGCCGTTTAGGTCGGCGTTGCGGCGGAGCCAGTCGCCGGTGTCAGGATGGAAGTCGGTGGCCACGACGCGCGCGCCGAGACGTGCCGCAAGGATGGACGGCAGGCCGAGCCCGCAGCCCAGTTCGATAACGCGCAGGCCTGGCAGCCGCTCACGCTGTTCCCAAAGGTCGCACGCCAGACCGTGCGCGGCCGGCCAGAGGATCGCGTAGTAGGGGATCGCATCGACGGCCTGCGGGTCTGTCGCGGCCGCGCGATCCAGCAGGGCGTCAAGATCGGGCGGCGTCTCGATCGTCAGGGTCTGATCGCCGATGATGACGTGCTGGCGTCCTTGAGGCGTGACGGGATCGTTCTGCATGCCGGTCGGGTCAGGCTTCGCCGAAACGGGCGATCCACTGGCGCATGGCGTCCAACGTTTTGGGCCACGCCTGCGCGTCGGTGCGCAGATCCAAGAAGCGATCGAAGAGCGCGAGCCACGCCGACCAGAACGTCTCGATCATGAGCATGCGCTCCTCAAAACGGCCCGCCGCTTCGGTCTGTTCGCCCTTCGGCAGCTTCAGCGAACGGAAGGCAAAGTCGGCGTCAACGGTTGCGCTGAAGACGTCATCGCCCTGGGCGATGACGACCTTCGCGCGCTTGAGCTTCTTGCCGCAGAGCAGGGCTGTGCCGGCCTCACGGCTATTGAGCGGCGAGCCTTTGCGCAGGACCGCCTCGTGCGCCCCTTGGCCCTCGCGGTAGAAGGTCAGCGGGCCTTCGAGCATCACGCCGAATTCACGGCCGTCAGGCAGATGGCAGACGCCGCCTTCCTTCTCCCAGGCGAACCAGAGCCAGGTGAAGAAGTCCATGCCCAGCGTGGCCTCGTTGGGCGGCTCCAGGGCGGGGTCTGGCGAAAAGCTGACCGGATCGAGATCGTTGGCGTTGACCTGCCTGCGGCGCAGCGCGGCGGTCTCGGGCGTCAGCAGGATCGGCAGCGTGCCGGCCGTCTCCTTGAACGCGGGCGATAAGGTGTCGATCTGCTTGTCAGACAGCGCGGCAGCCACCAGCAGGTCGTTGCGGAAATCGACGACCACCGGGATGCTGGCCAGGGTCGGCGGCATCTTCGGCAGAAGCGCTTCGGTGACGCGCTGCTTGATCTCGGCGCGGGCGGCACGCGGCAAGAATTCGGTCTCGCGCGCCCGGCACTCGGTGTCCTCCTCCATCTTCACGTAGGCACGCAGCAATGCGGGCGGCACCTTCTTCTCGGCCTGCATCCACTGCGCGTGAAGGTAGGGGCCGATCACGCAGGTTTCATCCGTCAGCGCACGGTCGAAGAGATGGCGCCAAGTCACCCAACCTCGGATAGGGTCGCGGTTGAGCGATTCGATCGGTGGCGCAACATGCTTCGAAAAGGCGTCAATCAAACCAGAGTCGTACTGCTGTTGAAGATAAAAGAGCCGGAAACTCACACTGCCGCTGTCAAATGCCATAGATGCCTCGTTGGAAATGGGATGAAGCAGTAGGATACCCACTCCCGGTGCGCTTGTCACCGCGAATTGCAGCACGGCAGAATGGACGAACTCAACTTTCAACGCTCAACCTGTCATCTGTAATCCTTGACCCGCAACTGAAAACTGAAAAATTTTCACACTTGCCGAGCCAAGGGGGGATGGCGTACGCTATTCCCATCGTGATGCAACTGAAAGGTGTCCCGCGACGGTCGTTGACCAGAGGCACCGATTGCTGGTTCCGGCGCGTAGCCGGATACAAACCGACACGATAAAAGTGAGTTGGCACATCGCCGCATCGCTTGCGGGGCGGCGAGCCTATGAATATTGTAGCTTCTGACAGACCCCGTGAGGTCTGCTCGTCGACAGGTCAAACAGACCTGCGTTTCAATCAAGATGGGTTATGGTTTTCTGCGCATCTCGACCCTGAGGGCGAGTTGTTCCAAAGAGCTTGGTCCATCTACACCGCGTCGTTCGTTGATTTTGAACGGCGGTCATTGTTCGAACACCGGCACGTGATGCGCCAGCCGCGTTACCGCTTTTCTGCGATTCTGCGCGATCAGGATGTGGTGGGCGTGATCGGTATGTGGTCGTTGCCCGGCTTCTGCTTTATCGAGCATGTGGCAATCGCTGACGCGTTCCGGTCGGCCGGTCTCGGCCAGCGGGCGCTGCGTGCTGTGCAGCGCCATGCGGTCGACCCCGTCGTGCTCGACGTGGAACCGTTCGGCACCGACTTCTTCGCCGCGCGCCGTGTCACCTTTTACCGCCGTCTGGGGTTCCACTACTGTGGACATCCCGTGACCTTGCCGCCCTATGCGGGCAAGACCACCGAGCCGTCCAATCTGATGGCATGGCCGATGGCGTTGGACGAGGCGTCGCGTGTGCAGGTTGTCGAGACGATCGAACGCGAGATCTACGGACTCCATCCGCTCATTCCGCGCCACCGCGCGGTTTGACGGTGACACGCTCCGCTGGCACTGGCGTCAGTCGGATCTGGTCGATCTTTGAGCCATGCTCGCGCGGCCGCAGGAGGAGGGTGACTTCGCCCTGTGGCAGCTCGAGTACGGTCGTCGCTTGCTGTCCGGGGACTCTGAAGGCGCGCCAGGTCCAGGCTGTGAAGACGCCGGGCGACCATTGGGTCTCGGGCACTAGCTCGGATCCGTCGAGGGTTCGCACAGACAAAAAGAAGGAATCATCTTCCGGCGTGGGAGTCAGTACTCGCCCTTCGAGCAGGTAGCGCCCGGCGCGTCCGATCTGAAGCCGGTAGGCGGCGCGCCCGCCACCGCCGCTGTTAATCTGACCAGGGATCTCCGGTACCCAGAGAAAGGCGCCACCCGAGGCTGCGGCGTCCGTGCCGATCTCAAACGGGACCGTTGCGCAGGCGTGTTCAGCCTCCCAGACGGTCGCTTGTTCCGGGGCGATGACAACCGGTTCGGCAGGACGGCGCATCGCCATATACTTCTGAATGATCGGGCTGCGCCCGAGAATGCGTCGCCCGATGTTTTCTCCGTCCACGCTGAGTGTGCCTGTCGGTGGCGCAGGACGGGTCTGTGCGGCCGCTGTGAAGGGCGCCGTGCCCGTGATAGACAGGCGTTGCGTCGCGCCAGACACGTGGACGTCAATGCCTTCGGGTGTCGCCTGTACCTGAGCTTCGGCCGTCGTGAAGGCACGACGGAATGCTTCAAACGCGCGGTCGTCCGCGATGCCGCTGCCGACGCGCAGCCAGAAGGCGACGCCCGCCGGTACGCGCGCATGCGCGTCAGCGTCAGCATCAAGCCGCGTGTGGGAGACGGTCAGTCGTGCCGCTCCAAAAGCGTTCCCGTCATCGATCAGGGCGATCGGCGACGCTGCACCGTCCTGGCCGCGCGTCCATGGCACGCGGATGCCGATCACGGCGCTGCCTTGTCGTAGGAACACGGCCGCGCCGGCCGGCACGCGGTTGGTTGCGCCCTCAACGGTGACGCGTGTGTCACCGATCCAGACGCTGTCCAATTGTTTGCGGAAGATCAGGTGCGAGGCGAGCGGGCCGGACGCATCGTGAAGATCCGAATCGCGGTACACGGCGACGCCCAGCGCGTCGGCCTTGTCCTGTACACCCGCCCACCACGGGCCGAGATGAAACGCCTTTTCGTGAACCTTGCCGTCCGAGATGCGGAGCTTGCCGTAGGGATCGCCGCGTCCGTCCGGAATGAACGCGAGTCGTGGCAGGCGCGGGTCGCGTGGGCCGGGCAGATCGGCGCTGAGCGCGATATCCATGCGCCCGTGATAAGCGCTCCACGCCGTGCTGAGCGTGACATCCGGACAGACCCAGTGTGTGCGGGCACACACCGGTGTAAACGGGAATAAAGTTTGAAAAGAAAACGGGAATAATGTTTGTGAGGCAATTATCCCAGCAGCGTGACTATGGGACGCCAACAGGTGTCGCTACCAGATAAACCTCCATCGACGGCATCCATCAGACCGACGCCCAATGCCTCGCCTGCCGGGATAGACGCTATCTGATCCGCACACAGCCAAGCTGTGATCGCCAGAGTGCCGTGAAGACCGTTGAGCCCTTGCACAGGGATATCGATGGAATCCCACGCGAACACGTCGGCGCCGCAGGAGGCGCGGCCTATGCGACGGAAGGAGGCGCGCAGAGCAACGTCAGTCTGGCCCAGCTTGAAGGTCCGATCTCCGGTCACCTCTCCCTTTAACCCGGCCCACCACGCCGCCTCGTTGCTCACGGCCGCGATGTCCGCCAGCGACAGGTGGGTGTCGCGAGACCACCATACGGTGAGATCGAGCAGTGTCCCGGCGGGCAGACGGAGGAGTTCCAGCGGCGGCGGCGTGAGCGCCACGCTGCAGGGCGTGAACGTCTCTGGAATCTCCAGACGTGCGAACAGTGCGGACAACATGAGCCTTGCGCGGTCTGGGCCGCCGGCCGCAGACGCATCGCGGCGCAGGCATGCGCAGAGTCCTGGCTGGCGCGCGGGCCGTGCTGCAGATGTGAAGTCGTAGGCTGTTATCTGGCCCGCGAAGGCGGCTGCGTACAGGTCGCGCACGCCGCAGACCGCCTGCCGCTCGTCCAGACTGACGGGAGGAAGGGGGTCAAGGTCTGGAGAAGACAGGGCTGGAGGCGGCGTGTATGTCAGGTAACCCGGTGTGGCGGCGGTGAGGAGGATGAGGCCGCCGTAGCCGTCTGCAGCAATGGACCGGACGGCGCCGCCCGGCCGGACGCTGCCGAACGGGACCCAGTTTGACCCGTCCCACATCGCGAGGTATGGGACGCTGTTGCCGCCGATCGCGGTGAACGCACCTGCGGCGACCATGTGCCCGTCGCTCGTGAAGGCGATGGACAATCCCGTCCAATCGTCAGGCGTGAAGCGGCTGGCCGGCGGAATGTACGCCGATTGCGCGGCCGGCGACCACGCGGTGCCGGCTGGGGCGATCTGGGCGAGGTTGGAGCCGGCGCCGAGAAGACCATTGCCGGCGACGTAGATGACGAGTGAGGGGGAAATGGCGATCGCGGACGGGGTGGAACTGAAGCTGCCGCCCAACTGCGCGCCGTTTTGGCCGCCCCATTTATAGGTCGCCGTCCACTTGTAGGCCTTTTTGGCTGTCGTGCAGATTGAGAAGAGCATGGATGATGCGCCGACGAAGCGGTCGTAACCGCTGACAGGTGCCGGCGACGCGGGCCAGCCCCACCATTCGCCGGCCGCGCTGCCGCCCAATAATGAGCCGGAGTCCTCGTAGCACAACACGGCGGCGCCGACGCCGCCGGTCTTTGTGCCGAGCACCGCCCACGCGCTCCTGCCGCTGCTGAATCCGCTGGCCGCAATGCCGCTGAAGGCGTTGGCCAAAAGCCAGGAGGACAGTTCGGATGACGCCGTGATGACCGCGCCAGTCGCGGTGTTTATCGGGCACATGCCGCGCCACCCGAACAGGCTGGTGAAGGAGCCCGAGACCATACAGAGCCCGTTGTGTGTGGAGACATGGCTGATGCCTGAGTCTGCGGTGACAGACGGGCCGAAAGCCGCGACGGAGGACGTTGTCAGCCTTGCGAGACGAGACGCGAGCGCGGAGTACGTGCGGCCGCCCTGCAGCACGCCGTAGGAGACGCTCTGCTCTACGCCGCCGACCTTGCATGTGACGGTGCACGGCACCGTCCGCGCGTCGCCGCTGTTGGCCGCGACCGTCACGGACAGCGTGCCGCCGCTGATGGAGCCGGTCACGCCTGAACCGCCGGAGAAAGCCTTTTCTGTCGCGCCGTCGGGGAACGTCAGGGCGGCAGACAGCGCGCCGCCGTCGCCTGAGATCTGCGCCTGAGCGGGCGAGACGGACAGCGCGGAGGGGTTCGCGGCCTGCGAGACCGTGAAGTCCCTGAGCGTGCCGCCGCAGCCGACCCGCACGGTGCCCGAGCGCGCGCCGCCGCCGTTGGCGGCCACGGCGCAGTCGATCTCTCCATTGACGGAGTCTACCGTGGCGGTGATCCAGGCGGGCGCCGAGACGATGGCCACATCGCCGATGTCGAGTCCGTTGGGGAAAGACGCGACGGGATTGGTGCAGGCCGATTCCGCGTGCGTCAGATTGAACGAAAAGAGGGACAGGTGGAAATAGGTCAAAGCCTCGCCTGCGTCCTGGCCCGCGTAGGCGGCGACCTGTGCCGAGCCCGCGCTGAATACGACGGACGCCTGGCGTCCCGCGGCCCCGGCGGCCTGCGCGGATGCGGTTGCGTTGACCTTCATGGTGTCGACGTTGTCTACGGCCAGCGTGAGCCAGTCAGCCCCGGCGGATTTCGTGAATGAGAACTCCGACACGCCGTTAGGGAGGGACGTGACGGTAAAGGTCTTGACCCCGCCTCCGGCCGGGAAGCCCAGCGAGGCGGGCGTGACCGCGAGATAGGTGATCTCGTCGGCCTGCTGGTCGACGTGCAGCGTGGCGGTCTCCGGGCCGGACGATATGGTGATGTCCGCCGAGCGCGACGCGCCCGGATCTGCGGCGGCGGCGGTGAGCGTCACGGCTCTCGCGGAGCTGTTCACGGCGGCGGTCAGCCACGCGGGCAGTTCGCCGACGGAGAAGGTGAGCCAGTTGTCGGGCAGCGAGGTGACCGTGACCGTGAAGGGGCCGCCCGCCGCGTCCAGCCATTTGCTGTAGAGGCTCAGCTCCAGCCGCTTGGGGACGGGCGGGGCCTCCCAGATGTCGCGCTCGATCACGGCGATCTCGCGGTACGGCGCGGCCGCCCAGGGCGCGGGCAGCTCGCCGCAGCTGACCAGCATCGCCGGCGCCGGCGCGGCGCCGTAGCCGCCGCCGATCTGCGAGCCGTCCGCGAAGCCGGGGATCTCGGCGGCGGTCACGATCTCGATGTCGGGCGTGATGAAGGCGCTGCCCTCGAGCCAGCCGGACAGCCCGCCCGGGCGGCCTTCGAGCGTGAGGTAGACATAGAGGTATCCGCCCAGCACGGAGCCTTCGGGCATGGCCAGCTCTGCGGCGCCGGTGGCGCCGTATCCGGTGCGGCCGTCGGCGCTGACCGTGCGCGGGGCCACGGCGGACGCGCTGGCGCCGCCCAGGCGCACGGCGGCCTGGTCTGCGGAGGGGGCGGGGCTGTCCGAGAGCGCGGCGGCGACGCGGGCGCCCTGGGGCGTGAGGTAGTCGCAAGTGACGGTCACGCGGACGGCGGACACTCCGATGCCGGCGGCCTCTTCCGGCAGCGCCACGCGGTAGCAGGCGGCCCCGGCGTGGGCGCGGTGCACCGGCACGCCGGCGTCTTCGGCGTGGTCGTCGCAGCCGAAGTACGCGTCGAAGTAGTCTGTCCGGCGGCTGTCCGTGAAGACGCTGCCCGCGCCGGGGCGCGGCGGCGCGACGGTCGGCGAGAGGTTGCGCGCGACCATGCGCCACGGGGCGGACTTGAGATGCCGCAGCGCCTCTGAGGAGGCCGAGGGCGTGGCGCTCACCGGGGTCAGCGTGGGGGCGGAGTAGCGTTTGAGCCAGCGTGTGGCGGAGGCGTGGTAGGTGGGCATGGGTCAGAGTCCTTTCGTTGTCAGGTCAGGTGGTTGTGGCGGAGGGCGGGCATACGGGGCGGCCGTCGCCGGGGGGTCCGGAGCCGCCGGAGCCGCCCGCGCCGCCTCCGATCCCGCCGCCCGCGCCGCCGCCTATCTCTCCGCCCGCGCCGCCGCCGGGGTGGTCCGCGCAGGGGTCGCCAGGCTCTTCTCCGTCGGCCGGGCCGGGCTCTGGCTCGGAGCAGAGGACGCGCGCGTGGCTCAGCTCGCCGTCGGCCCCCGTGAACTCGATGTCTCGGAACTCCGCGGGCTTGCCGGTCTTGAGCGCGGCCGGGTCTATGGAGACCTTGGCGCCCGTCCCGCCGCCCATCTCGAGCCTGGCGCATCCCGTCTTCGTGAAGCCGCTGGACGTGGACGGCATGTACTCCAGGGTGTTATCGCTCTCATCCTCGCCGCCAGCCTCGCCGCTGGAGCGGCGCATGTGGGCGGTCGAGCGGCGCAGGTTGCGGAAGGCGCTGAGGAAGCCGGCCAGATCGGCCGGCCCCAGCGCGGCGGGCGGCCCGAACGAGGCCGTCGCGGTGAGCGTGCGCAGGTCTACTGCCACGGTGTGGGCAGAGAGACCCGCGCGCGTGTCGCCGGGCAACGGCAGCGCCGAGTCCGGGAGCAGGGCCACGGTGACCTCGGCGCTGGCGCCGTCCGCGGCATGGGCGGAGAGCAGCGCGGCGGCCAGGCCCGCCGGCACGTATTCCGGCCCTGTGTAGTCGCGCTGCGCGGTCCAGCGGTAGAGGCGGGTCTCTGCGTTTGTGGCGATGATGTGCAGCGTGAGCGCGGCGGTCTCGACGGTCTCCAGATCCTGCTGCACGCCGTCCGCGTCCTCGACGAACGTGTTGGTCGTGATCCTGGCGGTGCAGGTGAGTGTCTCCGAGCGGAAGCGCGTGATCCCCGCCTCCTCCAGCTCGGCAAGGCCAACGCCCGCCGTGACGACGAACCTCGGGTAACCGTCCGGGTCATCGCCGCCGCGCTTCGCGTCGGTGATCTCCAGAACGCCCGGGGACGTCCGCAGGTCCTGGTGCCACTGCCGCCAGAACGCCGGGTCGTTGAGATCCTTGGGGATGTCGGCGGTCTTGAGGTCCAGCCTGCGGCGCGCCCGGGACGACTCCTTGCCCGCCACCGGCAGCACCGCCCGCAGCGTGCGCTCCGGGTCTGACGTGTCTCCGGCAGCCTGGGCGCGGCTCACGACGTAGGTGCCGCCGTTGATGCTGCCGGTCTCGGTGATCTCCAGGACGCAGCCGAGCGGCGGAAGTCCGGCCTGCGTCTCCCGGATGTCCAGCACGGCGCCGTCGGCCGCGGCGGCGGCGATCCATGCGGCGTCCGCCGTGTCTGGCGCGAGCACGGTCAGGCGCGGCGGGTCTACGGAGTAGTCGAAGCGCGTGGCCAGGTGCGGCGTGAAGCGCAGCTCGCGGGCCAGTGCCTGCGCCAGGGTCATGTCGCGGCCTTCGTCGAAGGGCAGCGTGATGCCGGAAGGTATGGCAGCCACATCGGCCTCGTCAGGCTCGGCGATGGCCCCCGCGAGCGCGGCCGACCGGAGGATCTCCAGCACCTGCTGGCGCAATGGCAGCGGGGTGCCGTCGGCGTGCTGGTTGAGGATGGCGCGGGAGCTGGGAACAAACTCCATCCCGTAGGCCGGCAGCCCTGTCTCCGGATCCTCGCGATCCACCATCATGGCCCAGAGCTGCGTGAAGGGCAGCCGCGACAGCCTGCGCCAGGGGCCGCAGACGGTGAAGCTCTCTTCCAGCGACGCGCCGCGCCAGCCGTGCCAGACGCGCTCCTCCACGGTGCCGCGGAACACGGCGGTGCCGCCGCGCGAGACGGCCACTGTATCGCCGGGCTGCAGGATCCCCGCGCGGACGCTGCCGAGCGCCAGCGTGTCCTCGCCCAGGGAGCGCAGCGTGAGCGTCGCGCCGCCCGCGCCGTCCGGCCGGAACGCCAGCGGATCGACGCCGGACCGGATGCGCTCGAAGGTGAAGTGCTGGACGCTCATTGGGCCTCCCCGTCGCCGTGCGGGTCGCGGCCGAGCCGCGCCTCGAGCGCCTTGATCCGGGAGGCTGCGGCGGAGGCCTTGGCGTTGACGGCCTGCATGCTCTTGGCGGTGGCCTCGCCGAGCGCCTCCAGGGCGCGGGCGGCCTCGTTGGCCTCGGTCTGCTCGCGGTCATAGGCCGCCTGCAGCGCGGCGAGGGTTTCGCGCCAGCGGGTGCGGCTGCCGGAGGGCGGCGGGTTGGCGGCGTGGGCGTCCAGCGCGGCCCGGGCCTGTCCGGCCTGGCGCTCCTCCTCCCGCGCCCGCCACGCGGCGGCGGCCTTGGTCTCCTCCATGGCCGCCCGCCTGGATTCCGCGCCGGCCTGCTCGGCGCGGGCGCGCTCCAGGTCGGCCGCGTCGCGCTCGCGCCGCCGGGCGGCTTCGTACACGCCGGCGGACGCGCCTTCCGCGGCGCGCGCCGCGAGCCGCTTCTCGGCCGCCGCGGCGGCGCGGCGGTCGGCCTCGTTGTCGCGCTCGCCCTGCATGATGCCCTCGAGTGCGGCGGACGCCTGCTTGCCGTATTCGCTGGCGTATCCGGCGTATCGCTCTATCCCTATCCTCTGCGCTCCGACCCAGTTCCTGCCGCGGCCGAAAATGCTGAACTTGTTTTGCTCGGCTACGGACATTTCCATGGACGAGGCGGCTTTGCCGGAATACTCCCGGGCCGCGGCCTGGAGGTCGGCGATCTCGCCGTCGCGCTTGGCGATGTTCTCCTGCAGGCGGGCGATGTCGGCCCGCAGCGCCGCTTCCTGCATGGCCACGTCTTCCACGCCGCGCCTGCCGGCGGTCTCGGCGCGGCGCTGCCCGTAGCGGGCGCGGATGTCGGCCTCCTTTTCCTTGCGCAGCGGGTCGTCCTTGCCCAGCGCGGCCACCTCGTCCTCTTCGCGCCGGGAGAGCGCCGCGTCCTCCAGGCGGCGCTCGGCGTCGATCAGGATCTCCATGTTCTCGCGGGCGGCCTTGACCTCTTCGCCCGTGCGGGCGATGCTCTGGTTGAGCCCGTCGTAGGCGGCCTTGAGCCGGGCGACCCCGGCGGCGGCGTTGTCCGCGCCGATCGCGGCGATCATGTCGTCGTGCGCCTTCTGCGCCTCCTTGAAGGCCTTGACGATATTCATGATCTGGTTGATCACGGCTATCACGCCGAAGCCGGCCATTGCGCTGTTGCCCCGCTCCATGACGCCCCTAAACCCGGTCGCGGCCTTGCCGAGCCGGCCGAAGCCGCCGGCCGCGCCGTCGGCCTTGGCCTTGGTCTTGTCGATGGTCTTGTTGGCCTCGTCCGCCCCGCGCCCGTCGTGCTCGGTGGTGAATTTGACCTTGACCTCTCTGTCGGCTCCGCTCATATCAGTACCCCTCGAACGTGTAGACCGCCGAGACCTCGCGGCCCCTCACCCGCACGCCGAGGCTGCGCAGCGTGCCGTTGGCTATAAGGGTGTTGCCGCCGAGCGCGAGCGCGCCCTGCGCCGGGCAGGCCGCCTCGAGCCCGGCGGCCCCGGCCAGCGCGAGGGCTTCGGAGGCGTAGACGCGCCGGGCCGAGAAGGTCAGCGCGCGCCGGTCGCAGCCCACGGCCTCGGTGTCGATCCCAGACGCGCCGATCGGCTCGCGGTCCAGCACGCCCTTGTCGGTGCGGAAGTCCAGGCCGTCGGGGCCGACGGGCGTGCCGTCGCCGCTGCGCCCTGGGGAGCTGGCCAGCGTGTAGGGCGTACCGCCGCCGGACGGCGTGATCGTGAGGGTGGTGTCGCTCATGCCCGGAGCCCTCCCGCGCCGGACTTCCGGGCGGCGCTGCGGATATAGGAGGCGCAGGCCTTCTGGGCCGCCTCGGCCAGCCGGTCGTCGGGCGGCAGCACGGTCGGGTCCGCGCCGAGGGTGACGCTGGAAAGCAGCAGGTACGCCAGGCGCAGCGCGCCGTTCTCGCGGTACGCCAGGAAGGCGCGCCCGGACGGGCCGCGCCCTTTGGACGCCAGCACGAAGGCGTCCGCGCGGTCCGCGAACTTCTCGCGCGGGTTGACGCCGGCCAGCTCGGCGCGCAGCGGGATGGCGAGCTTCCCGCCGGGGCGCCTGGATGTCACCGTGCCGCCGCGCAGGTGCAGCCCCACGCCCTCTTTGCGGACGATCACCCACGCCGCCCCCGCGTCGGCCTCGCCGGACGCGGACTCGGCGGCGTGCCCCCAGTAGCCGGAGCGCGGCCAGCCGGGCTTGCGCTTGGCCTTGCCGTCGCG
>Ga0209506_1001085_pt1 | contig 30549 bp, 28 predicted proteins | sample AD_JPNHG2_MetaG_FD_184409 | JGI IMG/M metagenome (GOLD analysis project Ga0209506, IMG submission 184409) | Active sludge microbial communities of municipal wastewater-treating anaerobic digesters from Japan - AD_JPNHG2_MetaG (SPAdes) (version 2) | ecosystem: Engineered > Bioreactor > Anaerobic...
AAGCTGTACAAACTGAGCACGCACCACCCGCGCTTAGAGGTGCGTTACTGGACCGGCGAATACTGGGAGCCACTGTACGGTGCGCGATTCCATGAGGTGCTTGATGCGCTGGCTTTGACGCCGAACGACACAGGTAACGGGCCGAGGCACTCGGAAAGGGAATGAAATGAAATTCAACGTACCAGAAATAGGCGCACCACTCGATACCTCAACCTTGCAGATAGGTAATGTTTATCGCTGTAAAGGCGGAAGCAAGACAAAGTATTGGATCGTAGTGGGCATGGATGAGAAGACGGTATTCCTCCTGGGCATAAACGGTGACGGCGTAATGACCTCTGCCACTGCCTACGGTCGGCATGTTTTCGACGGATCCTCCAATCTCTTTAGGGGCCGCGAGGTTATTGGCTACTGCGCGGGTTTGGAAAACCTTGAGTTCGACATCCAATGGAGTGAAGAATGACCAACATCGAGCAAATTGCGCTTGAAGTTGCAAGGGAAATTCCTGAGTTTCTGTGGGAGGAGGGATGCTCCTATGAATCCGGTGTTGTATCAGCACAGGCCATCGAATTCCTTCAGCGCTGCCTCGCCAAGATCGGGGAAGGGGTGGAGCCAGTTGCCGAAATTATCGACTCTGTGCAGACTCCAGGATATTTTTACGTCAAGAAGTTGGGCAAGCACACTAAGGAAGGCACTAAGCTCTACCTCTCCCCTGCCGAAGCCATCCTCTCACGGCATAGGGCCTAACGGCTGAATTAACAGGCGCCACGACGGGCGTCACAGATAAGCGGACACGGGTTATTGGCGTCCTGTCGAATGTGTTCGACGGCTACCCACGACAGCCGCAGGAGTAAAGAACATAGAACCGGAGGATCAATGAAAGTAAACCTTAACGAGATCGTCACGATCGACTTCGAAACGTATTACGACGGCAAGTACAGCTTGCGTGCAAAAGCGTACAACACGTCGTCGTACATTCGCGACCCGCAATTCCTCATTCACTGCTGCGCGATCAAGATCGGCACGAAGAAATCCAAGTGCTATCCTCGCGACGAGGCAATACGCATTCTTCAGGGTATCGACTGGACGCGTCACGATCTTTTGGCTCACAACAATTTCTTCGACGGCGCGATCGCGAAGTGGCATCTCGGGATTAAACCCCGGCGTCGATACTGCACTGTACAGATGACACGCGGTCTGCACTCCGACATGAGCAAGGCCAGCCTGCAGAATATCTGCGAGTTCTACGGCATCGGCGGCAAGATCGAAGGCCTGGAGGACACCAAGGGTAAGCGGCAACTGACGAAGGCCGAGCTCGACCGCCTCATGGCGTACTGCAACAACGACAACGAGAAGTGCTTCGAGATCTTCAAGAAGCAGATCGGTGTGTATCCCGAGCAAGAGATCATTTTGATCGATGAGACTCTGTCGTGGTTCTGCGATCCGGTGCTGGTACTCGATGTCCCCCGGGCGGAAGCATCACTCAAGTACGAGATGAACGAGCGACTCAAGTTCATCGCTATTTCCGGGGCAGACGAGAAGACTCTGAAATCGACCGACAAGTTCGTCACTGCCCTCGAAGCGCTCGGAGTACAAGCCCCGAAGAAGGTGTCGAAGTACAACGGCGAAGTGACGTACGCCCTCTCTGAGACAGACCTTGAGTTCATGGAGCTACTCGAGCACGAGGACACGCGTGTCGTGCGCCTCGTGCAGGGACGTCTCGCGGCCAAATCCACTATGATGGAGACCCGCGCGTGGCGCCTTCTTCAAGCGCAGGAGCTGTGCGGGTGTCTGCCTGTACTCCTGAATTACTACGGTGCCAAGACCGGCCGGTGGTCTGGCGGGAATAAATGCCTCGCCGGAGATACTCAAATAATCATCGAGCGAAATGGGCAAGTTCTGTATATTCCGTTGTCGACCCTCACGGGCTCTGATAGAGTTTGGGACGGAGAAGAGTTTGTTACTCACTCCGGACTAATCGATCGAGGAATACAAGAGGTCATAGTTTATGACGGAATTATCGCTACCCCCGACCACGAAGTTGTTACTGAGTTCGGACAAGTCCGACTGGACCACGCCGAGGAAGCCGGGTACACACTTACGCTTGGGTGTCTCCCTGCAGGATTGGACACACCTTCGTAAAATTTGTCAGGTTGCCAAGGATCGTTGCTCGAATCCACGTAATGCACAGTACCCGAACTATGGCGGACGTGGAATAAATTTCGCATTTGGTACAGGTAGTGATATGGCCGAGTGGGTTTTTATCAACCTCGGTTTACGCCCGTCTAAAGCACATAGCGTCGACCGTCACGACAACGACAAAGGGTATGAACCTGGCAACCTCCGTTGGGCAACACGGTATGAACAAGGACAGAATAAACGCCGGTACAAAGCGTGGAAATACGGGGAACGAGCACGAGAATTATGCAGGCTTCGTCCGGATTTAAGTTATGAAACAATTCGTACCTGGATTAATCAAGGAATGAGTAATGTTGAAATTCTCACCCGGATCAAAACGACTAGGGGCCGCCCACGTGTTCGACGTCCGTGATTGCGGCCCTCGAAACCAATTTTGGGCAAACGGTAAGATCGTAGCGAATTGCAACTTTCAGAACTTCCCCACAAGCACCCCAGATTTTCCGCTTGCTGGAGAGTTGCGGAATTCCATCATGGCTCCGCCGGGGCATGTCATTTTCGCTCCCGACTCAGCACAGATTGAAGCCCGTGTCGTAGCCTGGATATCCGAGCATAGCGAGCTACTTGACCGCTTCCGCAACAAGGAAGACGTGTACAAGTGGATGGCGTCGTCGATCTACGACAAGTCGATCGAAGAAATCGATGATGCCATGCGATTTATTGGCAAGGTCTGCATTCTAGGACTGGGCTATGGCATGGGCCCGAAGAAGCTGCAGACGACCCTGGCACTCGGCACCATGGGACCACCGAAGCAGTTGTCCCTCATGGAATGCACGAAAATCGTCAAGCTGTACCGACGAATCAACGCGGAGATCGTCGCCTTCTGGGGCGAGTGTGAAAGGGTGCTCCAACACATGTGCGCTGGAGGTTCCGGTCGTTTCGGGCCAGACGGTATCCTCGAGTACGACGCCACAAGCATCTGGCTCCCCAACGGAATGGGCCTCCATTACCCAGGCCTGCGCATGTTGTGGGACTCCGAGAAGCAGCGTCCCGCCGGGTTCAAGTACATATCGAACGGGGCTCAGAAGCACATCTACGGCGGGCTGCTCACGGAGAACATCGTGCAGGCGCTGGCCGGCGTAGTGATTCGCCAAGAGATTCTCGAGGTTCGCGCACTGTACCAGAAGACAAAGTGCAAAAGTAACGAAATTGCCAAAATCGTCACCATGACACACGACGAGATTGTCAGTGTCGTTCCCGAGCGCATGGCTCAGAAGCTGCTGGATGCGAACCTCAAGATCATGCGCACACCGCCCGCTTGGGCGCCCGATCTGCCGATCTGGGCAGCTGCGGAAAAGAAGTGGGCCAGGAATTATTCGGTTTAGTGTTTCGATATTCCTGACACACTGTTTTAAATTCTGTTATACTTTGTTTTTAAGAGGAGAACACTTGTGGCTACGAAACCCAAAACCCTTGGGCAGCTGATCGACGACCTCGCCAAGGCCGACGAAGCCGTGAAAGCGGTGGCTGCCAAAGAGAAGCTCGTCAAGGCCGACTATGCCGCCGCTGAAGAAGCGGTTTTCGCCGCTCTCGACGCGCAGCAAACCCGTGTCGGAGAGTCGAAGACGAAGCGCGTCTCGATCTCGGTTTCTGAAGAGCCGAAGACCGAGGACTGGGAAGAATTCCTCGCGTGGGCGGCGAAGACCAAGAACCTCCACATGATTCAGCACCGGATCAGTGCCCCGGCATGGCGCGAGATCAAGGCGCTAAAGACCAAGGGCCTGATCAAGACCAAGGCGCTCGTCAACGGACAAGAAGTCGATGTCTTCAACGTCCCCGGCATCTCCACTTTTCTCAAGCGGAAGTTGAGTGTGACTTCCGTTCCCTCCAAGTAGTATTCTTCAAGGAGTATCACATGGCTGCTAAGCCGAAAACCGCCGTCGTTCAAAAAGCCAAAGTCGACCTCCCCGCCGATGTGCAAGCGGCCATGGCCAATGACGTCGCCAACTTCCAATCCCGCATCGCCGCGCCCACCGGTAGTCGCATCGCCGTCACTCAAGACCGGAAGTTCCGGGCCCCGAATGGCGACAAGTTTGACCGCGTGGGCGGGATCATTGTCGACTTCATCGCGAAGAAGGCGTGGTACCCCAACCCCTACGACAAGGACAACATCGTCCCGCCTCACTGCTTTGCCCTGGACTTTGTCGCTCACTCCGCGCTGGAACCCTCTGAGAACAGCCCGGAGCGGCAGTGCGAGACCTGTGCGACGTGCCCGAAGAATGCTTTCGGCAGCGCTGAGAACGGTAAGGGCAAAGCCTGCAAAGACTCCTACGTCCTGGCTCTACTCGGCCCCGACGCCGAGGAAGGGTCGCCGCTGATGACGCTCGAAATCTCGGCGACCGGCATCAAACCGTTCGAGAAGTACGTGCGGGATCTGGCTCGTGAGACCGGCAAGGCACCGTACGCGTTCGTCACGGAGTTCTTCATGGACGACTCGGTCGATTACGCCTCGGTGCGCTGTGGTTTCCCGACGGAAGCTTCGCCGGAGCGGGTCATGATGGCGTTGAGCCGTCGTGAAGAAGCCGCAACCCTGCTGTCCACTGAACCGGATGTCTCGGGGTTCGAGGAGAAGATTGCCTCCCTGAAGCCCCAGAAGAAGACTCCGGCGAAACCTGCTCGTCGGTGATGTTCGCCGGTTCCTGGCGAACCACACGAGCGCTCGAATCCTACCGTCAGCTTCTCGGAGTAGTTGAGGAGCTGACGGAGGAAGAGGTCTACTTCTGCTTGAAGCTCGAAGTGGAAACTCAGCGGCGGAAGACTGTCATCGACCGCCTTATCACGAGGGCTGCTGAATACAACCAGCAGCACTTCATCAACTCTCTCAAGGAGAAACTGTATGGCTCGTCCCAAGAGCGTCATCCTCTCGAAGGATGAAAAGAAAGCGGTCGTTGCTGACCTCAAGACCAAGATCAAGTCCGCCAAGGAAAACCTGAAGCTCGTCGGCACCACCTTCAAGGATGCCGGCAAAATCTATGCCGCCGCCGTCAAGGAACACGACAAGGCCAAGGCCGCTACCGAGAAGGAACTGGCCGGCCTGGAAGCCCAGCTGGCTGCTCTGACCGAGAAGTCCTCTGCGTAAGCCGACCACCGGCGGTGCTCGCACCGCCGGAACATCGAGGTAAACCATGGAAGAAGCCAAGAAGGCCGACACCAACAAACCGCCGATCGGACTGATTTCGAGGGCTGCTCTCGAGCAGGAAGCCCTGGTCATGCAGTTCGGTGCGCAGAAGTACGACGCGCACAACTGGCGGAAAGGCATGAAGTACAGCCGGCTGCTCAACGCCGCACTGCGTCACATCCTCGCCTTCAACGAAGGGGAAGATCTCGATCCCGAGACGGGTCTGTCGCATCTCGCTCACGCACGCTGCTGTCTTGCTTTCCTGATGGATTATCAAGCCAGCGGCACCGGTCAGGATGATCGTTATGTCCGTCAAGCCCGAGACCCAGTTCGCAAACAGCGTCAACGGTAAGTTACCACCGCTCAAGGTGCTCCACCGGGAAAAGATGAACAACCCGTACCGGGGCGGCACGGCGGACTGGTGGTATTCAGGACGCCGCGCCGATCTTTGGTGCGAGTTCAAGTTCCTACCCCGAATACCGCAACGGGGAATCATAGACTCCAAACGGCTCGGCTTCAGCGCTCTGCAGCTGGAGTGGCTTCGCGGACGCTATGCGGAAGGACGGAATGTTTGCGCCATCATCGGTTGTCCGTCCGGCGGTGTGATCCTGCGGCACCTGGAGTGGGAAAAGCAGATGACCCCGCAGCAGTTCGTAGAACGGCTGATGGATCGGAAAGCTCTCGCGCGCTGGATCGCAGGATCAACTACACACGAGGCAGCTTGATCCCTCAACTCACTACGGCGACGAAAATCGCCGGCTTGACGTACCGCCTATTGTCGACCACCACGATGATAGGGTTTCTGATCGTAGGCGTCGTACAGGTTGTACGAGAAGCCAAGAAAAAGAAACCCGGCGGGTAATCCCCAGCAGAGCCACGCTCGACGTACCCCTATGTAACTAGCCGGCATCACCGATGCCATATCGTTCCGACGAGGCGCAACGTAACGGCGGGGTGAGCGGGTTCTGCTGTTTTCTTTTTAAGGAGAGTAACCATGGTTGCTGCAGTTGAAACAATGGCGTACGTTGGTGCTGTGCCCTGGCACGGCCTGGGCAACGCCGTGGACGAGAACATCTCACTCGAAGAATTCCAGAAGGAAGCCGGTCTGGACTGGAGTGTGCAAAAAACGCCCGTCCAATACTGGGCGGACGACAAGTGGCACCCGTTCAAGGACAAGTTTGTGCTGAACCGCACGACGGATCACCGCCCGTTTGCCGTCGTCGCCGGTCGTTACAAGCCGGTACAGCCCAAGGAGATCTTCGAATTCTTCCGCGATCTCCTGGCCATGCACGGCATGAAGATGCACACCGCCGGCAGCCTTAAGGATGGCGGGCGTATCTGGTGCCTCGCGGAGACTGGAGACGTGCACAAGGTCATGGGGGTCGACCGGGTGGATAGCTACCTGTTGCTCAGTACGTCCTACGACCTGACGCTCTCCACCCTGGCACAGTTCACCTCTGTCCGTGTCGTCTGTAACAACACGCTCCAGGCAGCGCTGCGTGACAGCACTGGCCGGATTACAATCCCGCACGTCAAGGAATTCCGACCCGAGGAGATCAAAGATCAGCTGGGAATCGGCAAGGAAAACTGGCAGGCCTTCACGACGATGCTCGACACGTTCGCCAAGATCAAGTTGGACAGCAACAAGGCAGTAGAAGTCATGGACAAGGTGTTTCAGATCCCCGAAGATCCGGAGAAGCGCATGGCGTGCAGCGACCGCATCCACGCCGTCAACGTGATTGACATGTTCACCGGGCAGACGTACCGTGGCGCGGACCTCGCAGGCACTACGGCGTGGGGACTGCTGAACAGCCTGACCGAGTACGTGGACCACAAGAAACGGGCCCGCAACCAGGGTAATCGCCTGGATAGCGCGTGGTTCGGTGAAGGCTCGAACTTGAAAGGTCGAGCCATCACCGAGCTGTCGCTCCTGGCGGCGTAGTTTAGTTCTGTTCCGGGCGCAAGCCCGGACACTCCCAGCCGCCGGTGGAGCGCTCCCGAAAAAACAGCGGCAGCGGTCTCCGGGTGCCCTCCAGGCTCTTGGACGCAACCGCCGTGCGAAACGCTCGAGATGTCGTTAGTCCTCCTGTTCTCGCAGGAGGCGCCAATTCAAGGAGAACAACATGATGCTTCAGTTCGAGGTGATGACCCTCTCCAACGGCAGTCGCTTCCTGTTGTGCATCGACAACTCCCACTACGACAACGTGTGGGGTTTCTATAGACCGATCAAGAGACTGGAGGATTGAAATGGGCTGGCTCTTCGGATGGAGCACGCGCAAAGACCTCGTCGACCACCTGTGCGAAGGCAACGGTGTCAAGACACTCAAGCGCTGCTTCAAAGGCAACAACATGTGGGCCGTGCAGCAAACGGATGCCGGGATCACCTTCGCCGTCCTCTACCTGATCAAAGGCCCAGCGTACGGAAACAAGAACGACCGCTACGGCTGGGGCTACAAGGACGTCGACGAGACGATGGGTCCGTACAAGCTCGACTTCCCAGTGAGCTGGCTTGATCTGCTGTCGCCGTGCGACAGCGAGTATGCCGTCGAATGGCGGAAGAAGGTGCGTGAGCGCGCTGCTGAGATGGCCCGCTTCAAAGTCGGCACCACATGGCGTCGCAGCGATGGCAGCACATGGACGATCGTCCAGCGGCGCAGCCCGACAAGCCTGCGCGTCAAGGACCAGTGGGGCGACCACTGGCGCATGAACCCAAAGACCCTACTCGGGGCGGAGGAAGTCACATGCTCTGGAACACCTACTACAAACGCTGGCAGTGCGCCTGCTGCTTGTGCCTCTGCTCAGAGCACAAGCCATACCGCTGCATGAACACGGAGAGACACCATGAACTACAGACCAGAAATCAGCACTGACGGCGGCAAGAGCTTCGGCCAGAACGCGCAAGTGTTCGCCACCAAGGAAGAAGCCGAGACCATGGCGAAGGACATCTTCAACCGCTGGATGCTCGCCACCGATTACCGCGCGGCCGAGACGACTGACCCGGTGAATTACCGCCTCATCGACAACAAGCTGGAACCGGTGAAATGAAGGTTCATCGTTTCAAGCTCTCGGGCGGCGAATCCATCACGCTTAACGACGCGCAGCTCTACGCCCTACACCACATGCCCGCCCAGTACGTGAGCTGGCCGACGTACTGGGCGCTGCGTCGCCGCAAGCTAATCACCGGCCCGCAGCAGCTGCTTTTTACGACCGGTGGCAAGAGCACATCGTCCGGTCAATGCGGCTGTTCGAAGAGTGTGGCGTCGAGCTAGTCGTGCTGGAGAAGAAATGAACATCCTTGACGAAATTGACCGGACGGCGCTCATCGAGTACCTATCGAAATACGCTACCGACGATCTCCTCGTGCGCGCGGTGGAAGAGATCAAAGAGAACCGCGAGTTCACCCGTGGGCGGATGATCAGTCTCAGTCGGTATATCGGGCATAAGCCCACGCCTGCACCGGCTGCTCCTGATCCCGTGCCCGGTGAATCTAGCGAGCCTATCAAGCAGCCTCCTGGGACCCCCTGTTCGCGTGTCGGCAGCGATACCAGAGAACTCATTCTAACGAAGTGCACAGTGCCCTCCACGCTAGAGGAAATCAACTCAGCTCTCAGGCGCACCAAGAGCAAGCTGAGCGATACAGAGAACGTGCTCGCACGTCTATGGACTCTCGGCCTACTTACTTACACGCAGGGGCGCTATGCTAAAAAGTAAATTTTTTCTTCTGTGGGACCCCGTCACCAACCGGGTCGTAATCGATCGCGAGCGCCTGAAAAAGCACGAAGTACAGGAGGAAACCGAGGCGAGCAGCTGGATCGAAGCCAAGCGAAATTTCGGATTTGAACTCACCCCTCTCCAACGAGAAAGACTGAATGAAGCGAACAATCGCACTCAAGCTGGTCGGCGGCTGCTCCGAGACCTCGAAGATGCCCGGGATGAGCTACGGGCTGCCGACCTCAGCCTGCAAGACGGGGGCAAAGCTGATGCAGATTCCGGGGACGGTGTGCAGTGAGTGCTACGCCAACAAAGGATTCTACAAATGCTTCGCCCACCACGTCATCCCAGCCCAAGAACGCAGGCTGGAGGCAATTCAAAGCCCCGAATGGTGCGACGCTATGGTTGTGGTGCTCCGACACGAGCGATGGTTCCGTTGGTTTGATTCCGGCGATCTTCAGTCTGCCGAAATGCTCCTGAAGATCTTCGAGGTCGCAGAACGTACCCCGTGGTGCCGCCACTGGGTTGCTACTCGAGAACGTGCCTTCGTCCGTCAGGCACTCCGACGCGCCACTGTCCCTGACAATTTGGTGATTAGGGTCTCCGCCACTTTCCCCGATGTCCCGGTGAAATTATTCCCCGGTGTCAACGGATCAAACGTCCACAAGGACAAACCACCAGTCGGGCACGAATGTCTGGCTCCGCAGCAGAACGGCAAGTGCGACACATGCCGCGTCTGCTGGGACAAGAACGTACCGATTGTTTCTTACAAGGATCATTGAAATGGGGACGCGCAGCCTTACTTTCGTTTACGACAGCAACGACAAACCTCTTGTCTGCATGTACCGCCAGTTCGACGGCTATCCGTCTGGGCACGGTAAGGAGCTCGCTGAGTTCTTGAAACCGCTCAAGATGGTGAACGGCCTTGGGGTCGATGTGCGGAACGTTGCCAACGGCGCCGGCTGCCTCGCTGCACAGATGGTCGCGCACTTCAAGAATGGCCCTGGTGACATCTACCTTTATGCCCCGGAGCCGGGGGCCGATCACTGGCAGGATTTCGAATATCACGTCTATGCTTCCGATGAGGGCATTCGCGTGAGGGTGACAGACCCGAATACTCAGATCTTCGAAGGGAGTGTCGAAGCTTTCCTGCAGTTCTGCACGAAGAGGGAGGAGGAATGAGCGCCCTCTTCAAGGTCATGCTGGCGACCGACGCCGAACTCGACAAGCTCCGCTTCCCTCTCCTCGCCTCCCCCAAGCTCGACGGCATCCGTGCCTACATCCGTGACGGAGTTGTGTACTCGCGCTCCAACAAGCCGATCCCAAACAAGTGGGTGCAAGAGCAATTCAAGATGCTCGACCACGCCGATGGGGAACTGATCGTCGGTCATGCTAACAGCAGCACGGTGTACCGAGACACCGTCAGTCACGTCATGGCGCACGACAAGGTGGGGTTCGACGTGGTGTTTCACGTGTTCGATCATCTCCTGCACTTGGGCGACAAATACACTGACCGTTACCAACGACTAACTTTCGACATGCTGCGCCGGAGCAACGTCGTGCGGCACACTCAGTTCCCAGTCCAGACAGTCGAAGAGCTTCTGGCCTATGAAGAGCAGTGCCTCAATCATGGCTACGAAGGGCTGATTCTGCGCGACCCGAACGCCCCTTACAAGACGGGGCGCAGCACGGTCAAGGAAGGCTATCTACTGAAGCTGAAACGCTTCGTCGACGCCGAAGCGGTCGTCATCGGATTCGAAGAGAGGATGCACAATGGAAATGAAGCAACTGTGTCTGAGCTTGGACGTACCAAGCGTTCTAGTCATAAAGCCGGAAAATCTGGGCGTGGAGACCTGGGCGCAATTACCGCCCGGACCCCAGATGGAGTTGAGTTCAGCATTGGGACAGGCTTCACTGACGCTGATCGCGCTGCCCTCTGGGCAGACAGAGGTTCGCTTATCGGGCGTATTGCCAAGTACAAGTATTTTCCTGTCGGAGTTAAAGAAGCGCCTCGGCATCCCGTCTTCCTCGGATGGCGAGTGAAGGAGGACATGTAATGGGCTACCGCACCTACTTCATCCTCGTGCGAGAGGACGGCGAACCTTTCACCGACGACATGCTCCAGGCTATTGAAGCTCTAGAAGTCTTCGAGCTGGTTACAGAAACAATGGCCGAGGGGTATACCAAGTGGTACACCTGTACCGACGACATGGAGGAGTTCAGTAAACTCTTCCCTGGTATCGTCTTCCGCTTACACGGAGACGGAGACGGGGAGGAAAACGACCTGTGGGACGAGTACTACCTCGACGGGAAGAGCCAACGCTGTGACGCGGAAATAATCTACCCACCCTACGACCCGTCGAAGCTGGCTTGACCAGCTTTTTACGGGCACGAAACGATCCATATTTTTATGGTGAGCGAAGAGCCCCGAAGTCTGTCGGGTTCACCCTACGACCGCATACAGGCACGAGACGACACGCGCACAGCGGCAAAAAGTTGCACGCTAAATGCTTGTTTTATATATCTTTTTTGTGCAACATTCTATTAAAAATATTTTCAATTAGATAAAAGAAGAAGTGGTGGTAGATGTATGTGTTTGCGCGTACTGTGATTGAAAATAAAATGAAGTTAAACATGCACAAAAAAGACCACTAAATCAAGCACTTAGTGTGCAACTTTCACTTCTTAGAGGCCCTTCCCTCGTTCGCGGCCTCCTGTATCTTGAGGTACGCCTGAGTCAGTATCAAAGCGTCATCTGCCAGTCCCAGTAGAGATCCGCCACCAGTGGGCGTTCCCGCGTGGTGGCCCGGTCCAAGAACCTTTTTCACCATGCCCAGGTCAGGACCCAGCGCACTGTCGAACGGGGTGCCGCCCATCTGTGCATCGTGGACCGCGTCGAGGCCGAACTGGAGTTTTCCATTCATGCCGCTGCGCATCATCCCGTAGTCGAACCAGCCCCGCGTGGCCTTCGCGTTCGACCACGTGTCGTAGTCGCCCTTCAAGAGGTGCTTGCCCATGTCCGCCATGATGATGGCCGGTACGGACGCCGACAGGATCGCGAGGGGAGCGAGGTTGCCGCGTCCAGCCTCGTGCATGACCCGGTTGAGCACCACGTCGTTGAAGGCGTAGGTGAAGCGCTTCATGTGGGTGAGGAGCATGAACCTCGGGTCGTTCATCCAGATCGCGTTGGTCGCTTGATCTGGCCGCACGATGGCCTGATCGACGAACTTGTTGATCGCCATCTTGACCTTGTCGTTCAGTTCGAGGTTACCGTCGCCACGATCCTTCACGTCCGAAGGTTTGAGCCCTAGCTCATCCATGAAGTGCTGGCTGTGCTTACCCTTCAGCTGGGCGTGCTCCTTGATGAAGCGCTGCGCCACGGTAACCGCCGCGACACGCGTCTGTCGGGTCCACCCATCGAGGAAGTTCGCTTTGAAGAACCAGTCGTTGACTTTCTTGGCCAGCCCCTCAGCGGAGTCGTTCAGATAGACGTCACCCAACAGGTCCGTCAGCATGGCGTGCTCGATCGCGCCGGTTTCCTCGGCGAACGCCTCTTCGGCGCTATTCTTGTGCTTGCCGCCGAAACCCTCGTGGATTGTGCGAAAGACCGAGCCGAGACCGTGGAAGTATGCCGTACCGGCATCGAACAGGTTGTTCGAGCGGGCGGCGAGGTGGAACGGGTCCGCCATGGCGGCGAAGACGGCCAGCGGGAGCGTCATGATGTTGCCGGCGACCATGGCGGCTATCATCATGCTGCGCACGGCGGGGGACATGTTTCTGCCCATGCGGCCTTCCATGCCGTCCACGAAGTCCAGGGCCTTGTGGTAGGCGTCGTTACCGTGAGACTGCTGGATACGGGCCAACAGGCTCTCTACCTCTTGGGACTCGAAGATCCTGTTCCGCTCGGTCTGGCGCACAGAGTTGACGATCAGCGACCGCATGAACTTCAGGGGATCGTGCTGCATCCACTTGGCGCGCTCACTGGCGTACTGCGGCAGGAAGTGTGCTGTGCCTTCCTTACCCTCGTTCCACCCCATGTCGGTCAAGACATCGAGCACGGTCCTCGTCGGTCCCTTGGCCTCGGTCTTCTCACCGAAGTCCTTGATTGCGGCGTCGAACCCTTCGCGGTCCTGGCGGATTTTCTCGTGGTCCAGGATTTCAGGGATGAAGTCTTTAGGACGGCCGGCGTAGGCGTTGACTTGGTTGATAGCGCCCATGATCGCCTTCGCCGCCTCGGACTGCGGCTTCCCGGCGTGAATCTCCACCATCGCTTTCTCGAGAGCTTCCGGCTTGTGCCCACTGACGACGTGCTGGAAAGCAGACGACAGGATGTTGGACTCGTACCGGACGCGCTTGATGAAGCCCCCCTTGTCGCCGTACCCAGTGTACTTCCGCACCAGGGTGTTAGCGTCCTCGCTGTTTAAGCGCTCCATGGCCTTGATGCTGCTGTCGAACACGGTGTGCATGACTTGTTGGAACGGCTCCATGTGCTTCTTGAGAACCTGGAGCACCTTGTCACCGTTCCGCTCTGCAAAAGCCTTCTCCAGTGCGCTGGGCTTGAAGTCGGCACGGCCCATCTCGCCACTGAGGAACGAGTTCAGGAAGTTCTCGGTGCGCTCGTAGTCCTTGGTGATTCCGAACAGGTTGCGGAAGAAGCGGCCTACCCGGGCGAAGATACCGTCGCCGGCACTCCCCAGCTTGAGGTCGCCGGTCGCCCAGAACTGGAAGGCGTAGGCAGCTGCTTCCTCGGGGCTGGACTTGATGTCCTTCAGGATTGCTTCGCGGTCCTTGGGCTCGAGCGGGAGCTGGGCCAGCACGCGCTGCAGACGCTCCTGCACGATACCGCTCGTGAGGGTCTGCGTCAGCTTCTCCATCGTACCCCTACCATGCTCGGTCTGCCCCAGCACAGTGAAGAGACCGTGCAGCGCTTCGTGCATGCCGTTGCTGCCGAGCATGGAGCGCGACTTGATGGACAGGTTGATGAAGAACCCGAGCGGGGAGTTCTTATCGGGAACGCGACTGCCGCCGACTTCGTTACCGTTTTTGTCCTGAAGCCGGTCGACCACCCGGGTCACATCGGCGTTGAACAAGTGGTTGATCACGTCGCGTACCGTGTTGGCGTCTTCCCCTTCGAAGCTCCTGCCGTCGGGGAGGACGATGCGGGAGTATTTCGTAGTGGGACGAGGGAGCTCCGAGCGGCTTTGAGGTTGAGTGTCGGTGCGTTTCTGCGGTACCTTGACTTGCTCCGGGATGTTGGAGCGTGGCTCTGTAGGATACGCACTGCGCACCGCAGCCTCCGCCTGGATGGTAGCGAAACTCTTCGTCGGGTAGGAAGGGGCGGTGTCTTTGCGGGGCGCTTCAGTTCTAACGGGTTTAACAGGCTTCTCGGCCGGCTCCGCGTTACGGTCCCTCTCCCCGAGTACGCCGCGCTCCGTGTAGTCTTTCACCTCCGCCTGCTGCTTCATCGCAGCACTTTCTTCGAAGTCAGGGATAGGGTTCTCGATCTTACGTTTCTGGACACCTTCCAGCTCGCTGCGGCGAATGAGTTTCGCGTCCGTCGCCGCAGGCTCCCGCCCCTCTGCACGAGCGATCAGCGCATTCTGCAGCGCCCTCAAGCGGTCCTGTCCGAAGGTCTCGATGAATTCGCTGGTCTTCCAGGTGCGGTTGTGGAAGCGGATCTCTCCCACGTGCCCGTTGCTCAAGAGCTCGGCCGACAGCCCACGCTCGCCCATACTGAAAGCGAACGTCGCGTTCCTATACTGCTTCGGCGCCCCTTGTTCGATCCGCTCACGGCCCTCGAAGACCGGCTTCGCCTCGGGCACCGGCACAGTTTCTGCACCCGCGTACTTCGGTCCCTTCGTGAGGTCGATGCCCAATCTGTCAGCGTAATTCTTGATCATTGACACTGCCCTCTTCGCCTGGGGAGTGTCGATGGCCTCGGCCGCGTCGTAGTACGCGCGCACTGAGTCCTCGTTCATTTCCCGCAGGTCGCCCTTGGCATTCTTCGTCAGGGCGTCGATGAAGCGCTGGAGTGTGGGGTCTGCTGTAACGCGCTTGGGCGGCAGCGGGGCAGCCTTGGCCTCGGCTGCTCGCTTGGCTTCACCAGGGATGACCGAGGGGATCGTTGGCATCTCAGCCGGCCCGGCCTTGATGATTTCTCGCGCGCCCTCACCACTTACGGTGCCTGGAACCATGTTGCCGCGTGACTCCATGGCCCGCTGTTCCTTGGTGACGGGAATCGCCGGATTAACCGCTTTTGTCTTGGCGCGAATCTCGTGCGAGCCCTCGCCTGTGTTCTTGATCTCGATTTCCTGCACGGCTCCACGGGTGCGCTCGGTCTCGCCCGTCCGCCCGTCGTCAGTGACGAATGGCTTGTCACTCTGACCGGCGAGGTCATCCCGACGATCGGCTACGTTCTCCAGCTTAGCCTTGAGCTCGCCCAGACTGAGTTCGTCCAGGTCTTCACGATACGGCTTCTTCCCGGTACGGGCGTATTCTTCCTCTTCCAGCCGGCTCAGGCGCTCGATCTCACCCTTCGTCGGGGGAGCAGGTTTCTTGGCAAGCGCCTCGGCCACGAGCTTGTCGGTGAGGTTCTTCAGCTCGACGTGCAGGCCCAGCACACGGTCAACTTCTCGCTGAGCTTCAGCGAGTTTCATGTTGGCCCTCAGTTCGCCGACCTTCGCGTTCCCCTTGGCAATTTCCCTGTGGAGCGCGGCGACTTCGGGAGTGTTCAGGACGTCGGTGCTGGTCAGCGTCTTTATGGGGTTTTCCCTGTCCCGGATCTTCCTGTCCAGAACCTCCATGAATCCGTCCAGAGCAGCGAGGGCACGGCGCTGAGGATCGAAGTCCAGCTTACTCGCCCGGGTGATCTCCGGCTCGCTCTTCAGGGCGACTGCCGTTTCTGAGTTTTTGCTGACGTACGTCCCGTCTTCTTTACGGTACGCCTTATCACCGATGACGAGGTCCTGGTACATCCCGTCGACAACCCGCGCTCCTTCGTGCTCGTGCGTCGGGCGCTCGAGGGAGCCTTGCCCGACCGTCAGAAATTCCCCGGAGGCACGCAGCGCGCGGATGCCCTCGTTGAGGGCCGCGTAGAACACACTCCGCGGAGCGTCGTTCGGACTGACGTGGTTCTGCAGCAGCACGTGCCGGACCAGAGCCTGGAGGTCGAGCACGACGGGGGTTTTTTGCTGATCCACGACCCTGAAGATCTTCTGGTCGCCCGCGCCCAGCAGCCCGCGCTGTTTCTTCTGCAGGCCGGTGAGGTGCGCGACTGTGCTCGGCTTCAGGAAAACGTCCTTGGCAACTTGCTCGGTGATGTTGAGGACCTTGCGGGTCTGCATGATGTCACCGACCCGTACATCGTCTCCGCGCCGGAGCAGGAGATCAGGATTCGTGAGGGTCTCGACGAGGTCGCCATCGAGCTTGTATTCCGAAGACTCCTTCAACGAGAGAGCCACCGACGCGAGGGCAGAGCGCATGTCCTGCACGTACCGCTCGTTGAGCTTTCCATTCTCGAGATACAGCCCGTCGTCGTACCGCTCTTTCTGCCCGAGGTCATCGATACCCTCGGTGCGACCCCGCACCTTGCCCAGCGCCGTCTCCATGAGTTGCGGCATGTCGATGTAGTGACGGTCTCCGTTCTCGTCGCGCGTCAGCAGCACGCCTTCCTCGGGGGTAGCCCCCTTGATCCCGCGCCCGCCGGCCTTGCGGTCGGTCAGGGTGGCCTTGGCGATCTCGTAGTAATCAAGGCTCTCGTGCCCGCTGGCCATGACGCGGCTCGAAGGGAAGTAGTGCGGGAATTTCTCGAAGAATTCTCTCGGAGTACGTTCGTCCCCGCTCTGAAGCCAGTCGCGCTTAACCTCAGCCCAGAACAGGTCGGTGACCCGCTGCGCCGTCTCGGGATCCAGCCGGTACTTTTCGACGAGCTTGCGGCGGGCGTCGAAAACTTCCCACGGCTGCTTGTCGGTTCGTGCAGCCTCGCGCTGGGTACGCGAGACAGAGTATTCCTCTCGGAGGTAGCCCAGGAGACGTTCAGGTTCGAGGTTTGCTCCGCGCAATTCTTTCTGCAGCTTGGCGATCTGTTCGACGGCGTCGTCGACGACGCGCTGGTGTAGAGCAGCGAGCACGTCGTCGTCAGTCTGCTCGTGTTTGCGGTCCATCTTACCGACGTGATGGAGCACGTTCACCCGATCCACATCGACGTAACCGCTGGCGCCGGCCCGTGCTGGTTTATTACTCGTCCCCTGCGTCGAGTGCGGCGAGCCCTCGTTGAGGAGGGCGATCTGCGCCTCGCCGATCCTTCCGCCGATGGTGTGCATCGTGCCTACGGTGGTGTGACCGGTCAGCGGCAAAGCGTACCCGCCAGTCTTTTCATCGGTAGAGTGAACTTCCCGCTCACGCGGGGCAGGAACCTCGTGTAGCGTACCCTCGTTGTACTTTCCTTCGTTGTCCACGTGCTCGACGTAGCTCGCGTTGAGTCGCTCCGGGTCGAACTGCGAGCCGGGTTCCATGGCGTCTTTGATGCCGCCGTACCGCTTCTCGTACATCTCCCGCACGCGCATTTTGACGGACTGTACGTCCCCACTGATCAGCTCGGCCAGCTCCGCGTTGGTCGCCCTGACGACCTCTTCGCTCGCGAGCCGGCTCACGGTCGAGGGGTCGCCCATTTCGGCACGGACCCGTAGCCGCCCTTCAACCGACTTGCGAATTGCTTCCGGCAGATCTTGAAGACGCAGTTCACGCCCGGAGTAGTTATTGATGATCTCCATCTCGTCACGGATCAGCTCCATGACCTTGGCCGCGCGCCCGGGCTTCTTGTCCTGGAGATTCTCCCGTACGTACGAGAGCACGTCTCGCTCCCCCTTCACAGCGTCGGCCTCGCTCCCCTGCTTACCAGTCTCGACCGCGGAGTGGACAGCACCCTCGATCTCCCCGCCTATCCTGCTGCCGAACGTGTCGTGAAGGTAAGTGCGCAGTGCGCGGTTGGCCTTGTGGCTCGGGCCATCTTCCATCATCTTACGAGCTACACGTTTAATCAGCTCGGAGACTTCCCCACGCTCGCCACCGAAGTCGATGCGGGACCAACCGATCCTCGAGAAGGCCTTGTCCAGGGTCGTGTCGATCATGTTGTCGCCGGTCGTCGTCCGCGAAGCGTCGCGGATGTCGGCCCGCGTTTTTGCCGGAATCAGGCGCGAATACTTCGCGTCGGGGTGATCCGTCTTGAGCCACTCCACCAGCTCCTGGCGGGCCTTGATGACTTTCTCGCCGCTGAGGCTCTCGCGCAGTTTCAGTGCAGCGGGAATGACGGCCTCCCTCCAGCGCGGCAGAATCTGTTCCGGCGGCATCTCACCGGTGTTGATCTCCGCGATAGCATCCGCGGCCTCGCGCATCAGCGCAGCTTCACGGCCCTCTGGGTCAAAGTGATCGGCCATCGCACGGAAGAAGTTCTCACGCTCGAGCAGAGGGGTCATGGTCCTCGTATCCGTCGGCGGCTCAGTCAGCGCCTCGACTGTGCGCTCGAGGCGTGCTTGATCACTTCGCGAGTGATGAACCACGCTATCTACCGCCTGCTCGATGTGCGGCATCAGCTCCTGTGCTTTTGCCTTGACCGACTGCCCGAACTCACTGAGCTGCTCACCAGCGTAGGCCGTAGCGCGGCCCGCCGCGACGGCGTAGCTGGGGGATTCTTCCGCAATAGTCTGGAGCGCTTCGACGTGCCCCTTCCCCGCTTCGATCGCTTTCTCGACGGCCTCCTTGGTCGCCCCTGGAATCTCCGCCGCGCGGTCGGCCGCCGTGCGCAGCCCCTCGGGTAGAGCCCCGTACGCTGTTTCTCCGATGAACTTGGCACCGGCGCCGACACCCTTCGCTCCGCGCACGGCGAGGTCTCCGGCAGACACCCCGGTGTCGACGGCGTGGCTGGCGGCGGCGTGCGCGCCAGCGAACGGGAGTGTGCCGGCCATACCGCCGACGAAGGCTTCCTTGAGCGCCTCAAGGTCGACCTGAGCGTTGGGGTCGTACGTCTGCCGGCCCAGCTGGCTCGTCAGGTCCATCGCCGCCATACCCGCGCCACCGGCGGCGGTGCCTACGGCCGTGTTGCCGGCGAACCGAGCGACGTTCGCCCCCAGACCTCGCGGCAGTGCGCGCGGAGTCAGCAGCCGCTCGGTCGCGGCGGCGGGCACCAGCGCACCGACGGCCGCTTCCGCTGCGCCCAGCGAGAGCGCGTGGACAGCGCGGCCGGCAGGGGACATGCTCTGCGCAGCAGGGTCCTGGCGGAGTGCCATGGCCTCTGAGCCGACGGTCTGCGGCAGGAACGAGGCCATACCACCCAGCTGCCCGCCCGCCGCGGTGCGCGTGGCAGCCCGGCCCAGCGCGGACCCGCCGAGGGCCAGCGGGATGATGGGGGCCATCTCACCGGCCTTACTCGCGACGTAGTTACCGAGGCTACCGACGTCGTGGATGTCCTTGTAGGACTCGACAGCAGGAGCAAAGCGCTGGTGGGTACGCCCCATGCCCTCGATCGCGCTCTGGATCATGCTGCGCCCAAACTCGGGGGCGAACGGCTCAGCGAGCTGGCCTACGGCGGCTTGTCCCGTGTTGATGATGCCGGAGAGCCCGCGGCGGACCCCGCGTTCGAGCTCGCCCGCGCCGGTCTGCATGGCCCACTCCGGGTCGATCGGGGCCTGCGCGCCGGAGAAGAACCCATCGTTCATCGGAGTTACCGGGCGCTGGAAGAACGCGTCGTTAAGGCCTGCCATGGATTAACCTCCGGAAATACGCTTGAGACCACGAATGGCATCCGCGTCGCCGGGACCGCCGAACAGCCCCTCTCGGGTCAGGTCGCGTTGGTAGAATTCGCCCTTACCCGGGATGGTGATGCTCCCGCCGAAAATACCCGGCGAGGTCTTCGCTCCAGTCATCGAGAACAGGTCGCCACCGCTGGTGATCTGATTACCGCGGATCCACTTCTCGATGAAGCCCTTGATCATACCCCTGTTGAGCTCGTCAGCCCGCTCCCCGATCTTGTAGTTCTCGAGGAGCATGCGCAGTTGTGCCGGAGTCAGCTGCCCGACGTGCGTCAGGCCGTGACTCGCCATCGCTGCTTGCAGACTGTCCTCGAACTTCCCGCGAGCGGCGAGATCGGGCTTGTTGTCCGCAGTGACGAAGTGACGCTCGAGGAACGAGTCGTGCTGCTTGGCGGTGTCTTCCCACAGGCCCTTCTGGATAGCCCACATTTGCGCAGCAGCTTGACGCCCGTACTGAGCTTCCAGCGCCTTGTAGTGCTCCAGCTGGGCGTCCGCCAGCTTGCCCTCGATACCCAGCTTCTGCTGACCTTGGTCGAGAACGTCTTGCTGGTGCAGAGCATCCAGTGTGCGCCGGCCCTGTTCCTGGTACGCGGGGTTCGTCGACTCGAGCGAGCGCTGTGCACGGGCGACCTGCATGTTGCGGAGCGTACGCCGGTCAGTCTCGGCCTGCTTCATCCCCTGAGCGAACTGGGGGGTCTTGCTCCAGTCGCTCGTCGGGTTGCCGTTGGCGTCGACGTACGGTGCCTTGGTCGAACCGTCGAAATCGCCGCGGTTGGTGATGACGATGCCGCCTGTGGGGCTCTTGTCGAAGCGGATACCCGAGCCCTGCAGCTGCTCCTCCATGTTGCGGGCTTGACGAATGTCTTCGTTGTTCGCATAAGCAGCGAGCCGCTTCCGCATCCCCTGCGGCCCGGAACCCGGCCCGGTGCCGGTTTCCTTGTCCACGTAAGCACGGTATGCGTCGGAGCCGGCGTGCTCACCGGTCGTCACGGGCGTGCCGACGCGGTTCTGACCGGGGAGGCTCGCGGCGGAACTGGCGGCAGCTGCACGGGCCGCTTGATTCTTCGCTTTCAGAGCGTCGATTGCCGCTTGATCAGCTGCCTGCTGTTTCCCGCTCAGCACGTCTTCGTGCGCTTTGCGGGTCGCAACTTCTCGTGCGGGCGGGGGAGTAGGACCGTTGGGATTGTCCATGCCAAGCCCGCGCCGGACGGCACCATACGAGGTCATCGACGGGGTCAGCTGCCCGCTACCGAGGTCCATGAGCTTGTCCGCTCCGAAGTAACCGAGAACACCACCCGCCAACCCACCTACCACAGCGCCGGTCGGGGTTGCTACAGGGGCCAACGGCCCCGTCATCGCCCCGAGCGCAGCACCGCCGGCAGCGACGGTTTTGGCGCCGACGTAGGCTGAACCCCAGCGCCCCATGTTGCGCGCGGCTTCAGTGGCGACGTCGGCCTTCGTCTTGTTCGGGTCCGTGGCGACATCCACCATCCCGGCCGCATCCAGTGCACCGGCAACAGGCGCCGCGACTCTGCTCGTCCCGCGAACGATCGCTGCTCCACCGCGGACGATTCTGCTCTTCGCCAGTGCTTCCGCAGTTTCCCTGGCCGCTTCGCTCACCGTCTTGCCCGCGCCGCCGGTCTTCCACTGCTGCTTCATGGCGGAGGCTGCGTCTTTGGGCACCTCCGGCTCTGGCGTGGGAGTGAACGCCGCTTTGACCCTATCGTGCCCCTCACCGAGTCCCCGCTTCATTTTGTCGAGAGTGCCCTCCGCTTTACCGGCCCCCTTACCGGCTTCTTTGCCAGCCGGGATCTCGAGATCAGGGGCCATGTTGGCGGGAGCGTTCGGCGTAGGCGTACCCGCCCGCAGTCGCTGCTCACCCGCAGGCTGTGCGGGCGCAGTCGGTTTAGCCACGCGATTTTGCGCTGCGCGAGCGACCGCTTCCCGCTCGAAGTCTGCTTGGGACGCGGGCACTACGCGTGGTACAGGCTCTGCCCACGCCTCCTGCGGAGTCGTCGGCCTCACTCCGTCCACGTAGTGCCCACCAGCACGCAGCCCGCGATTCACTGGCTTCCCGGTCGTACCCTCGATGATGCCCTCGATAGCGTCGAGTGCCTGCGGCTGCCGCATGGTCTTGGCGGGGATCACCGCCACACCCTCGCCATTCGACACGTTCACCTTGTGCCCCGCGAGCACGGCCGGCACGTCGTCGCTGGTACCGGTGCCTGCGCCCCTCACCGGCATGACGACACCACCACGTGCATACCCGCCCGACGCCTTGTCGATCGCCGCCTTGCGCCCGCCGAGCAGGCCCATGACTGAGCCGAGCAGCCCGCGACGCTCCGGCGCAGGAGCGGGAGCGGGGGCAGGAGCGGGGGCAGGAGCGGGGGCAGGAGCCGGGGGCGGTTCTGCCTGAGCTGCGCCTGTAGTGCCGTACTTCGCGGCCATGCGCGCCATCAGCTGCTCGGGGGTCTCAACGATGCCGCCGTCGGCCATGGTAAACGGTTTGGGCGGGTCACCGAAAGTCGAAGGACCAGATCCGGCGCCAGCCCCGCCGCCGATACCGAAACCAGGGGTAGGCGGAGCGGCGGCGTTGCGCAGGCTGGTCAGAGCGTCCGTCTGCCGACGGAGCATCGAAGCCTCTGCCGCAGACCCCGGGGCGACCCCGCCCATATGCCGGAGGGAGGTCGCCCGGTACGGGGCATTCGTCGGGTTCTCCAGCGCGAAGCGGTCGGTGTTCGACAGCCCCTGCATGGCGGTGCCCATAGTGATCTGGTGATCGAGCGGGTTTTGGTACCGCTGGGCCATGGGGTCCATGATTCCGCCGTTCGCCATACACAGACCGCGCTTGGCCTTCGCTTTAAAAGCCTTGGTGATGTTGGAAGCCATGTCGGGCCCTCCGTGAAGTGGTTGAATTCTATCAGAACGTGGTGTTACAGACTTGTGCTCACGCTGTCGCTACCTTGAGCACCCGCGTTGGCGTGCAGGTTATTGAACAGGGCCGTACTCATCTGCGCAACGGCTTGGGCCTCGGCGAGCATGGCCTTCAGCTTGTCCTCGATCAGAGTCAGATCGGCCACCTGATTCTTGACCTTGGCCTCAAGGTCCGTCGAGACATTGTATTGCCCCGCCTTGGTAATGACCTCTGCCGCCTGCGAACGAGCGTTATAGAAAGCCGATGCTGCACTGATGAGCTTGCTTTGCGCGTCGTAGCCGATTCCGATTACACGGGACGCCATATCCGGGCCTGATGCCAGAGCCTTGATGTACTCCACAGCAGCCGCCATAGCGCCCTGACGCAGCTCGAGAGCCGATTTCACGAGGAACCTGAACTGCTCCACCGACATGATGGTGATCTTGCGCGCGGCCTCGGCCATCTGCGCCTGGGCGTTACCCTGAATCTGGAGGACTGCGGAAGCAGAAGCTCCGGGCGGGAGCGGGAAGCGCCGGGCCGCAAAGACCGCCATGACCTCGTCCGTCGCCTTGGCTGCTTCCGCCAGGATGGAGTCTCGGGCGTCGGTCAGCAGCTGATCGTGTACCGCCGTGGGCAGACCGGCGTCGTTGGCGAATGCGGCCTGGAGCCAGTCCTCGGCGGCGACGTAAGCGTTTTGCTCGTCCGGGAAGTAAGAGGCGCGGAAAGTAACGAATTTGTCAGAAAGGAGAGTCACCAGTTCCAGATACTTGGTATCGAAGGAATCAAAAATGTCTGCCGTTTCGACGGTCGAAGGGATGAAGACGGCCGGCTCCGCAATAGCGGGAACGGATGCCGTGCCTGCGGTGACATGGGGCGACCCCACAGTATCGAGAAACCCGCTTGTCGCCGTGGCTATCTTGGCCTCGTACTGCGTCTGCTTGGTGAGAGCCAAGTCCCATGAGGCATTGATGACTTCCGCGAGAACGGAATAAACGTAAGCTGTGCCGCCCGGAGGGCTGGAGACGATAGGCATAATCAAATCTTCCTTGTGGTGATGGCAGCGCCAAAGCTGATCGAGGCCATGAGAATATCCCCGCCTGAAACATCTGAAAGGGCCAACGCAAACCAGTTTGCCCGTAGTCCCTTTCCGGGGTCAATACGGTGAATTTCAACCCCGTCGCTTCGGGTCCGCGCTTCGTAGTCCCACGAATCCCCATTAGGGAGCGTAACCGTCATGACCACGGGGTTTTCTGACGACGCCCCGACATACACAGCGGGGAGGCGCTTGTGTTCTTCGGTCCCGAAGTCCAACTTTCCAAAACCCACCGACCACGGAATATCGAGCGCCCCGTCCTTGCTACCGACCAACTGATAGACCCCATCCGGTCTTGTGCCGTAGCCACTCGATGCAGAGGTCAGGCTTATGGTAGTCTCTGTGGCCGCAAGGGTCTCTAGGTTAAGCGTCCAGCCGCAGCCCATCACCCGATGGAACCCATCATCACTCAAGACCACAGCGAAGCCAGAAGCGGGAGGCGTCATGTCGATGTTATCACTCATGGCCGCTTCGGCCTGTCCACCGGGATCAGCCACTACCCACCCACGTTCACCGAACCAACCGACCCTGGAGTTGTTCGGGAACGCATAACGGGTGCCAGCGACCCCGCCGTAGGGCAGCACGTCATTGATCATGTCGGGCTTCATCAGGTCGGTCCCGGCGAACCACCGGGTCTTGTCGGCAACAATGTAAGTGCCGCCCTGTGCCGGGACGATGTTCGTGACCGCCGCCTCGAAGTCGATGTAGCCCTCGCTTGGAAGGTAGTACCCCGGGCGGAACGGCTCTCCGACGAAGACCCGCGAACCCGAGGCACAGCACAGGCGACCGTTGGCCAGGGCAACTTGGGTGCCTGCCGGAAGGGGCTCCTCGTACATGGTCTGACACTGGCGCCCGACGATCACGCTGCCGGTGATGTCACGGTACGCGGTACCGATTGCGACCGTAGCCTGGAGAAGCGGAACTCCGCCGTTGGTCGGAGAGCAGTAGACATTGATATGCGTCGCGCCAGGAGACGCCCCGGGCAAGGTCACCCGCAGCCCGCCGGCAGCAGTGAGCTCGGTAAGCGTCGAGCCTGCGCACCCGCCCTCCTCGCCCGTGGTCGTGTTGGTGTAAGTCAGCGCGACCTGATAGTTCCCGGGCTCCAGAGTGCCGGCGATTGTGGTCACAGCAGGTACAGCAGGGGTCTCCATGCCCCACGGGAACCACGCCCCGGCTGCGGAGACGCGCCCGCTGTCGGTGCCGTTGGAGTAGTAGCTGTCGCCGTTCCAGGTCTCCCAATACACCCGGGCGTTCGAGGTCAGCGTCTTGACCAGGGTTTCGGCGTAGCTTCCGGAGACATCGAACGAGTAGAGTGCCGAGGCCCGCACTAGGAACCCGGTTGTAGCTGTAACCATAAAAATAGAGTGCGCTCCTGTCATCGCCTGAATCAACGTCAGCCCGCGGCGACGGCGGAGTCGGCCAGCGTTATCGACTTCGACGTTGCTTGCTGAACGCACAAAGGCCCCGTCTTTTGTTTCCAGTGAAAAATCGGGGAGCCGATTATTGACGCCAATGAACGGGCCAAGAGCGATAGATTTCATGGGATTACACCTATGTAATTGAGGTGAGCATCATCGGCGTTTTCGACGGTCATCGGAAGGACGCCGAAATGAATGTAGCGCCCAGAATTAAGGTCGTCGTAGCATTGGGCGTAAGCAGCACCGAAACAGTTCGCAGTCGTTCGCATTACTTGCAAGACATTAGTCCCTGGATCGGGTGACGAGGTGAACCATTGCGTATAGAGAGCATTGATGCCCGCCGGAGTGTCAGAAACATCCTTGATTGTACGCAATTCACCGCCCACGATAGCGACGCACTCGAATGTGCCACGGGCGGGCTCGGCGTCGGTGTGGTTGGTCCTGGTGTCAGTTGTGTTGTGCTGTCCGTAGGAAATAACGTCGTCTTGCGGATGGAAACACGCTACCGCCCACTCGCCAGAATCCACGCCGTTTGGATTCAGCGTATTGGACGGGTAATAGCCCAACGGGTTAGCAACGAATAGCCAATCTCCCTGCCCCTCGCCCGTAAAATTGAATGTGCACCCGGCACTTGTCACCGATTGCCCGTTTGGGTAGATCGGTGGGCTGGTCGAGTAGATAAACCCAACTCTATAGGCTCTCTTGTCTGACTTAATAAACTTGTTATAAGCGTACTGATGCGTCCCCCCGTTGTGCGTGTGCTTCTTGGCAAGAACTACGCTTTCTCTGTCACCACAAGGTACGAAACAGGTTCCGGCGTTCGTGTGCCCGGACGTACTGACTGTTTCGGTTGTAGTCGTGACGTTCCACGCTCTAACGTACTCAATCGGGAGATCGGAAGCCGGCGAGTTACCGATTGCGTAGTGGTGGACGTTGAACGCATCTTCCTGGCTCGTAACCACAACTGCGCTCGATCCCCCAGTCTTGTCCCGCGTATCGTACTCGTTGCAGTATGGGCCACTCCCGGTAGAGCCTGATGCCGCTCCCCACTTGATTTCATACAGCGTTCCACTACTGGAGTAGAACACATGGAACGGGCCGGAATAATCCGCTGGGTTGGTCGGCTCTGGCGAGAGACTCAACGACACGCACCCGCCCACCGCGTCACTCCAAACCTTGACCTCTCCCGGTGGAGGGTAGAATCCGCCGGATGACAGGAGCGTGCATGTCGCCGATGGCTGGGCGGTGAGCGCCGGGGCGTTGATGACATCAACGAACGCAGTAATCCCTCCCAAAACCTCTGCTGCCTTGGCTTCCGTCATGTACATGAGCTTTGCCCTGACATGCGCAGCAACGCCCGGCTTGAGCATCCGTTTTCGTAATGCTGCCAACGACCGCCCTCCTGTCTCCAGCGCCCTCTTCTCGCCGATGGAGATCGTCAGTCGGTAGTAATTCAGTGCTGTGTAATCAAGGCCATTGTTCTCAGTCTTTTTGCCGACGCACCGTGCTTCACTGCCGTCGTACTTGAACGCCCACCCAAGATGGTCGGACAATGCCCCGCAGTCAGCCCACCCGCTCATCTGCTCAGTGGTCAGGAGTTGGTATCCGCATCCTGACGCGACCCACTGCGCTAAGTCGCCTACTTCCGGCCGCTCTCCCGTGGGGAATCCCTTGAACGCAGGCCAAGCCATCATCCCTGCAGTATCGTTTGGGTCAGTGTCAGCAAGCGCCGCATAGAAAGCCGGATCGTCTGACCCATAGATGCGCGGGAGATCGAAGGCCCATACTCCTTGCGATGAACTGATCCATATCAGCCAGGGGCTCCCATCAGCCCCTATAGCGATTCCGTGGCAATCCGAGAACGAGTAGCCGTACGCAACCTGTTTGCGGGTAAACGCCTTCTCGGTCGATACGGTGCTAGATGGCGTGACAAAGTGTGTCGAGTACCATGACGGATACTTGATCCTGCCGTATCCCAGGATGAATTGTACAAGCGCACGCATCTTACCCGAGTACCGATAAGGCTGAATAACGGCGTACTGCGAATATGGCAAATTCGCATCCGTGACCTCGGCGGGCGGGATGAAGTGGCTATCGGCCAAGCCGACATTCAGCCGCTCCATGACATACGGCGTTCCTTCAGACAGAGCAAACTTCATGACGGAATCTGGCGCGGCAAAGTACGGTCCAAAATGCTTCCCGTCCAACGAAAACCCCGAAGTCATCACCCCAGACAGCCAGTCCGGGATGAACGGAGTCTGCCCGGCGACGGGAACGCGCCTCCGCTCTGTCACGAATTCAGGGTTCCCGCCTCTCGTTTTAAGCCGGACCGTCACATCCTGCGTATTCAGGACGCGCGTCCTTATCCCGTCAGGCCCGGAAACCTGAAACAGCGCCTTTCGTTCAATGGAGTTCCCTTGCGCCTCTCCTTCGCGGACAGGAAGCTTTGGCCAGTCGAATTCAGTAAATTTGCTCATTCCGTAACCACGATTTCTTGCTGGACAGTCTTCACGGCCGTCATGGTTGCTGTCGGGTCAATTACCGATGGCGGTGACAAGGAATAGTCAGAATCAAAATCCGTGCTTGTCGTGCAGCCCACGGAAAACCCGGCCGAATTCCTGTGAGCCGCATCACCCTGCACCTGTGTTGAGCAGGGCACAGAGAACGACGAACCCACCCGCCACGCGCCGAAAAACGAGGCGGATGAACCGCAAAATATCCCGGCCGCGGCATGCCCTATGGCTCTTGTATTGAAAAGACATGACGTTCCCGTCGTCGCGTTCAGCGCCACGGCAGCCCGCGCCCCGGCGCGCATAGTCAACGTTGTTTTGCCTCTTACGGAGGCGAACATTGGAATATTGAACTGCGCCTTGAATACGGGCGTTGTTCCGCATTCAAGGCGCACCAATGACGATGCCGTCGATCTGCCGACAAAGGCCGGCGCGCTCCCGCACGTTAGCGTCATCGTAGCGAACCCGGCGGCCCTCCCTGCGCCGGAAACGACGGACGCCGCGGAGATGGACGTTACCACCCGCGCCTTCGCAGCAGATCGCATATTTGCATTGCTTCCGGTGCCCGCACTGAACACCGAACGCGCCATCGCCGCAGACTGCGCCGTAACCTGCGCAGTACCATGAATAGCGAAGGCGACGGCGCTCTGCCCGCTGAACCCACCAGAAGACGAGTATGGCGCGGAGGAGTAAGGCGCTGCTGAGTACATCATCCGTACTGCCCGCCGGCCAGCGTTGTGCCGGCTGAGTTTCCTGGCAAATAGGACGTGCCGCCGCCAAACGTGTTGATGACCGCGTTGTATTCAGCACGATACCTCGGCCCCGTAGCGCTGCCGCTGAATATCGTTCCCGATGATGCCATGAGTATTGTCGCGTTCGAGAATGCCCCGGCAAACGACGTGCTAAACGCTGGCGTACCCGTGAGCGTCACGGTGATAGTAGCGGCCTCGCGTCTGGCAATTATCCCCGCTGACGCATGCAGATGATGAACAGCTCCGCCTGAGATGGTGTAGTTGTCGACCAAGCAAATCAGCGCCCCATCGAACGCCGCGATATGGCTCCCGCCGGCGGCTGCGGCCCCAAAATTCACCTTGCCAACGTGAACGACCCCCGGCCCAGACAATCGCAAGCAATGCCCTGACGTTGTTGTTTGCAACTTGAGTTGGTTAAGTTTATAAATTCCAGAATGCCCGAATATAGAGATGAAGCAATTATTATTCGTCACGGAGACAATCGTGCTTACCAAGTCTGCATTGCCCTGGATGATGATTTTTCCGCTGCCGACAAAAGACTTCAACGAGTTCGCTCCCGTGAACGTCCCATTGCCAACCGCAATCGTAATGTCGAATCCGTTGTTGTCTATCGCCGCCGCAACGTCGATAGCCTTCTGGATGGTCAGGAAGGCGCCGCCGGCCGTGTCGCTCAGGCCGTCGTTTGAATCGCTACCATCTGTTCTGACGTAGTACGTCCTCGCGGCCGTCAATTTCTCAGTCACCCATGACCCGCGCTTTGCCGCAAACACCATAGAGACCTGTTTTAGCCCGGCAGAGAAATTCACGAGCGCGCCTCCGTTGCTTGACGCATAGACGGCGTTCCGCGAAATAGTGTTAGTTGCAGAATAACTCCCCGCTCCGACCTCCCATTCACCCGTCGGAACGCCGCTGCCATCCACTGCGCGAATGCAGTAATCGAAGGTGTCACCAACGCCGCAGTGAGACGAGAATCTATTCTCACCAGTGATGGCGCCAGTGACAGTAAGCGCCCCTGTTCCAGTCGTGTTACTCGACTCCCTTACAAGGTCCGCATCAATCCTAGCCACGACTTAATCCTCGGTAATGGTCGATGATGTCTTGATTTCCGGAGTGACACCTTCGACGATGGAGATTGCTGGGGACAGGGCGCCAGAAAACAGAATTTGCCCTGGGTTCCCCGACGCCAGTGTCCCGATGCTCATATGCGTTGCTGTTTGAGGGGTCGTGCCCGCCCCAGCCGCTGCGAACGTGATCGGGTTCGTCGGTGATACCGAATTCGCCGTGATCGTCCACCCGCCCGCTGTTCTTGCAACTGCCACCCTGAGATACCCGACATAGGTACATTCGTTGGTCGTTTGAACATTGGCCGCGTCAGTCGGGTCTGCGGTATGCAACGAAACATATAGGTTGGTTAGGGGGCCTGACGCTGTGTTGTCCGCGATGTTGGTAATGTTCGTCGCGTTGAAGATGAGCCCGAGGATTTTGTTCTCAAGATAATCCGATTTCCCAGCCATGATCTACTCCTAAGTTTTGACGCCCTCTCGACTAAGATCAGCCGATGCGATAGCGGAAGACGTGGTTTGAATAATAAAAATCTCCTCGGTCGAGGTTACGACTGAGGTTTCCATGGCCATCGATGTGACGGCCGTATCGCGCCTTACTGGTGCTGCTTTCTGAAACGCTTTCTGTTTTGGCTCTGCGGGAGAGGCGGCGCGGCGCCCCCGCATCGTGACAACACATACATCGTCGGAATCGATCCGTACGGCCGTCTGGCTTGCAAAGATCGTTGTCGATGAGCCTCCTGACACGATGGACAGTAGATGCGCCGCAGCGGTGGCCGAACCAAGCCCGGAGAGAGAAACGAGATGTTCGCCAGTGGTCATGGCAGTACCTTTGCCCACACGGCGTCGGCGATGTCCGCGGCGCTCGGACCAGAGCCGCCCGCGGTACTGTAGCCAATGGCCTGCACTGGCTGCTGGTAGCGGATGCGCACTGTGAAGTCGCCCAGCGTCGATACGAACGGATCGCCGCCACC
>Ga0209506_1001086_pt1 | contig 30537 bp, 30 predicted proteins | sample AD_JPNHG2_MetaG_FD_184409 | JGI IMG/M metagenome (GOLD analysis project Ga0209506, IMG submission 184409) | Active sludge microbial communities of municipal wastewater-treating anaerobic digesters from Japan - AD_JPNHG2_MetaG (SPAdes) (version 2) | ecosystem: Engineered > Bioreactor > Anaerobic...
CAGCTTGCCCTTCTGCTTCAGGGTCCGGCTGATCTCCTGGGCGGCCATCCCCCGCAGGATCATGTCCTGGACCTCCTCGTCGTTGACGACGATCTCGAAGATCCCCGTCCGGCCGCGGTACCCCGTCCCCATGCAGGCCGGGCAGCCCCGGCCCCTCTGGAAATTGGCCCCGTCGACCTGCAGCCCCCAGGCGGCGATCACCTTCTCGTTGGGCCGGTAGCGCTCCACGCAGTAGGGGCAGATCGTCCGGACGAGGCGCTGGGCGAAGGTCGCCAGCAGCACCGACGAGACGAGGAACCGCTCGATCCCCATGTCGATGAGGCGCGTGATGGCGCCCGCGGCGTCGTTGGTGTGCACGGTGCTCAGGACCCGGTGGCCCGTGAGGGCCGCCTGCACGGAGATGCCCGCCGTCTCGGCGTCGCGGATCTCGCCGACCATGATCACGTCGGGGTCCTGGCGCAGGATGGAGCGCAGGCCGCTCGCGAAGGTCATGCCCGCCTTGCGGTTGAGCTGGACCTGGCGAACCTTCTCGACGCGGTACTCGACGGGGTCCTCGAGGGTGATGATGTGGATGTCGGGCCGGTTGATCTCCCGGATGATGGCGTAGAGGCTCGTGCTCTTGCCGCTCCCCGTGGGGCCCGAGCTGAGGATCATCCCGTAGGGCTTGTTGATGATGGCGTCGATCTTGTCGCGGTCCTCCTTGACCATCCCGAGCCGGTCGAGCGAGTAGACCCCGGCGCCCATGTCCAGCAGCCGCAGGACGAGGTTCTCGCCGTAGATGGTCGGGATGGAGGAGACGCGGACGTTGATCTCCTTGTTCTCCATCTTGACGGTGAAGCGGCCGTCCTGCGGGATGCGCGAGGTTGCGATGTCCATGTTCGCGAGGATCTTGATGCGCGAGATGATGGGCAGGAACATCTGCTTCGGCGGGGCGGGCACCTCGTGGAGCTTCCCGTCGATGCGGAACCGCACCTGGACGTTCTTCATCTGGGGGCTGATGTGGATGTCGCTGGCCCCCTCCCGGACGGCCTGGGAGATGATGGAGTTCACGAGGCGGACGATGGGCGCCTCCTCGGCCATCCCCATGATGGAGCTGGGGCTCACCTGCAGGTCGTCGGTGTACTCGGCGGCCGCCTCGGCGTCGACACCCGAGTCGATCGTCATCTCCCCGAGGCTCTCCAGCACGCCGCCCAGCCCGGACTGCATGCCGTAGATCTGGCCGATGAGCTGATTGAGCTCGCGCTCGGTGCAGACGACCGTCTCGACCTCCTCGTTGGTGAGCGACTCGATGTAGTCCAGGGCGTTGATGTCCACCGGGTCCGTCATGGCGATCGTGAGCAGACGGCCCTTTCGCTTGAGCGGCGCCACCTGGTACTTCTGGGCGGTCTCGGCCGGGAAGACGGTGGCGAGGCCGAGATCGACGGGATACTTGTCGGGGTGGTACTTCTCGATCTTGAGCTGCCGGCTCAGCAGGTCGACCATCTGGGTTTCCGACAGGATGCCCTGCTGGATCAGCAGCTTCCCGAGCTTCAGCCCCGTCTTCTTCTGCTCGTCGAGAAAATGCCGGAGCTGCTCCTCGTTGAGGACCTCGGCATCGATGAGCATCTCTCCCAGCTTCTTTCGGACTCTCAAGGTCTTGCCCTTTCCTTCCTTCGGTTTTGCGGTCTGCCCGTGCCCGGCCCGGCGCCAGGGCGGGCGGCGGTCAGCGCGCCCCCGGCGGGGACGCCGGCACGGCGGCCGCCTCCCGCGGGATGCTCTTCCGGAACAGGGGAACCGCGGGGGTTCCGGCTCCGCCGGCCTGCGAACCGGCCATGGCCGCCACGGGCCGCCAGGGGGCCGGGGGCGCCGAGGCCAGGGGGTGGACGGTCTTGTCCGAGATCCGCGCCTGGTAGGCCGGCAGGGCGCGCTCGCCCGGGGAGCCGGTCCCGTCGCGCCGGGCCGCGGTCACCGTGAAAACAGCCAGGACGCAGACCGCCAGCACGGCGGCCACACCCCAGCCGATCCGGCGCCGCCTCCTTCGGTACGAGGTGCGGTTCCGGAGGCAGGACTGCACGAGCCACCACCCCGCCCGCGAGCGGTTGCGGACGATCATCGCGAGGATGACCTGGTGGCAGAGCATGACGACCTTGCGCGGCACGCCCCCCGTGGCCAGGTAGATGGCCGCCAGGGCCGGCAGGGTGAACTCGACGGGGTCGTGGCCGGCCTGGCTCGCTTGGGCGATGCGGTGCTCGATCATCCGGCGCATCTGGGTGAAATCGAGCGGCCCGAGGCGCAGACAGACGTTCATGCGGTCGGCGAAGTTCTCGCGGCGCTCCAGGATGGCGTTGAACTCCGGCTGGGCGAAGATGACGATCTGCAGGAGCTTGAAGCGGTTCGTCTCGTAGTTGAGGAACTCCCGCAGGATCTCGATGCAGAACCCGGGCAGCTTCTGCCCCTCGTCGATGATGAGGACGACGATCTTGTCCTCGTCGATCCCCCGGCGGAAGAGGTACTGCTTGATCGCCTCCTTGAGCTGCCACTCCGTGAGGCCGCGGGCAGAGTCCACGGCGCCCAGCATCCGGGCGATGCCCGCCAGGAACTGGATGGGCCCACCGAAATCGGGATCCATCAGCAGGTGGAACTCCACGGTGTCGTCCCCGTGGAGCTTGCGGATCAGCATGCGGGAGAGCGTCGTCTTCCCCGTCCCCACGTCCCCGATGACGACGTTGAGCCCCCGGCGCAGCCGGATGGAGATCTCCAGCTGCTGGAGGCAGTTGACGTGCTGGGGGGCCTCGAAGAAGAACTCCGGCTCCGGGGAGTTGGAGAAGGGTTCCCGGTCGAGGTTGAGGATCTCGAAGTAGCTCATGGCTGTTTGCCCGGCGTCGCCCCGGGGGCCTCCTTCTTCGCCGGGACCGGGGCCTCGGCGGGGTTGTTCGTTGCCGGTGCTGCGGCCGGCGGCGCTTGGAGAGCGGCCGACGCCTTCAAGATGTGGGGCGTGATGAAGATGAGCACCTCTTCCATCGTCTCGGCCCGGTCTTCGGCCTTAAACAGGTACCCGATCCCCGGGATGTCCTTGAGGCCCGGGAATCCCGTGTCGGTCAGCAGGCTCCGCTGCTTCGTCAGGCCGGAGATCACCACGGTCTCGGAGTCCTGGACGATGAGGGTGGTCTCCGTCTGCTTCTTGATGATGTAGGGGTTGCCCTGGACGGTCCGGGTCGAGTCGACCTCGTCCTTCTTGACCTTGATCTTCATCTTGAGGTTCTTGCCGTCGATGACGTGGGGCGTGATCTCGAGCCGCAGCACGGCGTCCTCGAACTTCACTTCCTGGGTCACCACGCCGCTCGAGGTGCTCGTGGCCACGTAGGGGACCCGCTCGCCGTTTTCCGTGTAGGCCATCTGGTTGTCCAGCGTCGTGATGGAGGGGCTCGACAGGATGTTGAGCTTGCCGTCCTTCTGCAGGGCCTGGAGCTGCATCTCGAGGACGCTGCCGCCGATCGTCCCGAAGATGAGGCCGAGCGACCCCGCGCCGCCCGCGGCGGCGATGGCCGCGGCGTTGGCCGGGAAGTTCAGGCCGAAGCCCTGGCCGGCGATGCCCGTCGACCCGTAGGTCGGCGTGTAATTGCCTGCCGTCGGGGGCGTCGTCGTCGACCCGCCCGACCCGCCGGGCGTGATGTAGTAGTTCTGCCCTCCCCAGCGGTTGGCGTAGACGCCGCCCCACTGCACGCCGAGGGCGCGCGCCGTCTCCTTCGAGGCCTCGACGATGTTGGCCTTGATGAGGATCTGGGCGGTCGGCTTGTCGAGCCTCTCGATCATGGGGATCATCCGCTTGAGATCGTCCCGGGTGGCCTGGACGATCATGGAATTCGTGTGCTGGTCGACGAGGATGGAGCCGCGGACCTTGCCGTCCTTGTCCTTCGTGAGGAGCTCCTTGAGGCTGTCGCGGAGCTTCGCGGCGTCGGCGTAGTCCACGGAGACGACCATGGTGAGGAGCTTCTGGCCCCGGATGCGGTCCCGCGCGGCGTCGAGCTTGATGTCCCGCTCCATGTCCTCCACGGTCATGATGCGGATGATGTCGCCCTCCCACGCATAGGAGAGGCCGTTGGTCTTCAGGATTCCCAGGAATGCCTGGTCCCAGGGCTTGTTCTCGATGTTGATGGAGGTCTCCCCCTTAATGCCGGAGCGCAGCATGATGTTCACGTCGGCCGCCTGGGCGAGGGCCCGGAGGATGACGTTGATGTCCACGTTGTGCATCCGCAGCGACACGCGCCGCGTCGGCAGGGGCTTTTCCTTCCGGGCGGCCTCGTCCGTGACGAGTTCGTCCTCCTCGAGGGGCGGCATGTCCATGATCCGCGCCCGCGGCGTCGGCGAGTGCCCCTTCGAGGTCTCCGCCATGGTGCTCCACTTTTCGAAGAAGGGGTCCTTCACCTGCTTGAGGTCCTTCGAGCAGCCCGCAAGCGAAAGACCGATCAGCGGGATGAACCACCAGCACATCCACCGGGTAAGGGCTCTGGGTTTCAAGGCCTGTCTCCTCTAGAAGGTTTCGTCCTTCAGTTTGATGACGATGTTCCTCTGGCTCTGCCGGTCGTTGATCACCACCCGGGAGGCTTCCACGCTCTTGAGATAGAAGGCGCTGCCGAAATCGAGCTTCTCGCCGACCTGGTACGTGTTGCCGTTGATGACGGCCAGCTTCTTCCCGCCCATGTCGACAAACCCCGAGTAGACGATGTCCGGTCCGCCCGTCCCCCCGGGCCCCGCCTTGGCCGCGGCGGGCTGGACTTTCCGGTAGAAGGGGTCTTTCGCCCAGGCCGCTTCCGCCCTGGCGATCACGTAACTCTCGGTCGGTGAGGATGCCACCTTCTTGAGCTCGGCGGCGATCTCCTGGATGATCTTCTCCGAGCCCGTGTACTGCTCCGCCGGCTTGGCCCCCGGCCCCGTGACGGCGGGCGAGAGATAGTACACGAGGGCAAAGAGGATCGAGAAAATCATGACGCCGACGATGATCTTTTCACGCTTGCTCATGGAGCCCTTTCCCCTGTCGTCCGTGCGGAAGCCGCCCGCGGCCTTTCAACCGACGGCGAGCCACACCTTGAGCCGGAACTCCTTGGTTCCCGGCACCTGCTGGATCTCGATCTCCTCGATCTTCTCGAGGTACGGCCGGTCGCCCAGCTCGATCAGAAAATTCCGGAAATGGTAGTAGTCCCCCTTCAGGGTCGCATGCACGAGCATGACCGGCGAGCCGCCAACCAGGGAGTTGATGTCGGGGTTGACGGACACGAGATCGAGCTTCGCCTTCTGGGCCATGTCGCGGAAGATCAGGGAGATCCGGTCCTTCTGCTCCGCCGAGAGTTTCGCCTTCGCCGGCAGCGGGAGATGCCGCTCCTCCCTGACCTTCATCCGGTCGAAGAGCTGCTTGGTCATGGGCGCGTAGCTCTGGTGGGTGGTGATCTTCGTGTTGAGATCGTGGATCTCCTTGTCCAGCCCGGCGATCTTCCGCTGGTTGTAGAACCCGATCCAGACGAGGATCAGGATGACGGCGAGCCCCGCGATCAGCAGCGTCAGGCTTCGCGTCGCGAAGGGGATGTTTTTCCTCATTTCCATGGTTCACCCGGCTAGAGCTTGATGTTCAGGACGAAGTGCAGGACTTCCCCCTCGGCCTTGTTCTGCTGCAGCGTCTCGACGACGCTCCGCTGCACCGTCGCTTCCCGCACCAGGGGAGAGCCCTTGAGCCGGAGCACGTAGCTCGACAGGGCGCCTTCGAGCATGCTCCTCTCGCCCATGACGATCCCGTCGATCTCCAGGGTCTTCGCCGGGGCCTCGGCCGGCTTGGCCGGCGCAGCGCCTTTTTCCGCCGCCTTGGCCGCGGGGGCGCCCTTGCCCTCGGGCTTGCCGAGGCTCGTCTTGATCTTCAGGAACCGGACGTTCTCGGGCGTGAGGGCCGACAGTTCGCTCAGGACGGCCATGCCCAGGTACCGCTCGCTGTATTCCTTCTTCTTGCGCCTCTCCTCCCGGTCCTTGGCCGCCATCTGGAGGATGAGTTTCGTGTCGACCATCAGGTTGAGCGACGAGAGCTGCTGGTTGAGGTCGGCGATGGTCGCTTTTTTCTTCGACGCGATGCGCTCCTGCCAGGCGAAGGCGGTGAGGCCCACGATGATGACGGCAGCCATGGAGAACAGGATGGCGCGGTTCACCCGGCTCACCGTGGCCATCTTCTCCTTTTCCTTGTACGTGAACAGGAGGTTGGGCGTCCGCGCGTTGTCAGACAGGGCAAGGCCCACCGCCACGGAGAGGGAGGCCTTCTCGGAGGCCGTCGCAGGCGCCGTGTACCCGGAGATGTACGGGATGGACGGATCCAGGGGGTCCATGATCCCGCTGTCGATCCCCAGCTGCTCCCCGATGTAGTCGATGAGGGGCCGGTAGGCGTTCACGACGCCCGAGATGTAGACCCGGCTCACCTTCTCGCCGCCCAGGTTAGCGAAGGTGCGCTCCACCTGACGCACGAGGCGGTCCAGGGCCGGGCGGATCATGTCGAAGATGTCCTCTTCCGAGAGGTCGTGTCCCGCATCGTCGGGGCCCAGGGCCGGCGCATCGGGGTCGAGGCTCATGATGAGCTTGTGGGCCTGCGTGGGCGTGATGGTGAAGTCCGTCGCCGCTGCGCCGCTCCAGCGCAGGTCCCGGGTCGAGGGGCGCCTGCGGTCCGTGTAGCCCTCGACGAGGGATTCCACCATGCTGTTCATGCCCGTCTTGATGTCCCGGGTCAGGATGAGGCTTCCCCGGGAGTAGATGTCGATCCGCGCGCCGTCGTGGCCGATGTAAAGGCTAGCGAGGGTTTCCCCGTAGGTCGGCATCCACTTGGTGCGGAAGAGGTTCTGGATGGCGAAGGGGGCGACGGTCAGGCCGCTCAGGGGGTAGCCCGCGTCGCTGAAGAGCTCGACGACGGACTCCACGTCGCGCCTCGGCACCGTGTAGACCATGACGGAAGTCTTCTTGATCCCCTGCTCCACCACGTCGGACTGGACCTCGTAATCGAGGATCGTGTCCATGTCCTCGAAGGACAGCTCCCGCTTGGCCGTCCAGTAGATGGCGTTCTCGAGCTGCTTTCGCGGGACCTTGGGGATCTTGATGAACCGGACGTCCACCTTGGAGGAGGACATGAGGTTCCAGAGCTGGAGGCCCTTGGCGGGTCCGCAGAATTTCCCGAGCTCGGATTTCAGGAAACCCGTGAACTCGTGCGTCCCCCGGGTGGTGGAGGCGGGAATGGGGACACGCCGGAAATCGACGAGCCGCCACTGATCGGCGGCCGTCTCTTCCACTTTCACCATCTGCAGGGCCTGGTGACCGATGTCGACCCCTATCGTGACGGGCCTCTGGAACGCAGGGGCAAGGGACGAAAAGGGACTTGCCTTTTTTCTCTTCGGCACGACAGGCCTGTAGGAAGGCTCTGCATCGGGAGCCGCCTTCGCCTTTCCCCGGATGACGTTGAGAAGTTTTTCCGTGGAGGAAATTTCCCGATTGGAGGCCATGCTCACCTTCTTGTCGAAAAAAGTCCCCGATGCCCGGCGACCCTCAGCGCCGCCGGACCGCCCTGTCACGGAGACAAAAATCCCCGAAACCCTTCCAGGACAGGGGCCACAGGCGATGCATCAAAAATCGCGAATAATACCAAACAGTTACACACAAAAAGAAAAGCCTTTGAAACCATTATCTATTTTGCTCTTTTTGTCAAGCTTTTTTAGGCCCCGGCAACCACTGCAACATTTGCACAATACATGCCATAAAACAAACACTTACCCTCGAGAGGGGGTGGCGGGCGCCTTGCCTCCATTTCGTGTCCACAAATTTTGCAGGCCCGTGACGCCGGGATCCCTCCCCGGGGCAGGGGTGGAGAGCGGCATGGCGAAACGAGAGCTTCCTGCAAAACCGGATGACAGGGACCGGGGAAATCTGCTATGGGAATGGCGCCGGGGGGGACGGGACCAGACAGGGGCCGCGAGGCGGGCGCGGCATGACCGGGGGGGACAGCGATGAGACAATTTTCCGTCAGGACGCAGGCGCGAATCCAGATGATCGACATCACGGGCCAGGTCCGGTCGATCCTCCGGGAAAGCGGAATCGAAAGCGGCATCTGCTGCGTGTTTGTCCCGCACACCACGGCGGCCGTGACGATCAACGAAAACGCGGACCCCGACGTGCCCAGGGACATCCTGGCCCAGATGGACAGGACGATCCCCCTTCGGGGCGATTACCTGCACGGCGAGGGCAACTCGGCGGCCCACATCAAGGCGTCGCTCTTCGGGGCGTCGGAAACGGTCATCGTGGAAAAGGGAAGCCTCGTTCTCGGGACCTGGCAGTCGATTTTCTTCTGCGAGTTCGACGGCCCCCGGACTAGGCAGGTGTTCGTCCAGGTCGTCCCGGCATGAAGGCCGCAGGCGACTCGTCGCCTCCCTTGACGGGAGGGGATAACGGGTACGGTGAAAGTGGGCGGAGTCAAAGGTCGGCAGCGATGGGTTCTCTCACCGTAACGATTTTGGGGTCCGGCACCATCGTGCCCTCGCTGCGCAGAAGCCCCTGTGCCTTCCTGCTCGAGGCGGCGGGCCGGAAACTGCTGTTCGACATCGGCCCCGGCACCATGCGTCGGCTGCTCGAAGCGGGAACGAACATCGGGGAGATCGACCTGCTTTTCATCTCCCACCTTCACCCCGATCACTCGGGCGAGCTGGCCTCCTTCCTGTTCGCAACCAAGTACCCCGAGACCTACCGGAGGCGCCGCCCCCTCACCGTGGTCGGCGCCAGGGGCCTGCGGACGCATTTCGACGGGCTCGTCGGCGTCTACGGCGAATGGGTCGTCCTTCCCGGGCACCTCTTTTCCCTGGGGGAGCTGGACAACGGCGGTCCGGACGCCTGGACGGCCGGCCCGATCACCGTGCGATCGCAGCCGATGGCCCACACGCAAAGCAGCATCGGGTACCGCGTCGAGGCGCCCGGGGGAGCGGTGGTGGCCTACTCGGGCGACACGGGCCCGTGCGAGGCGCTGGCGGAACTTGCCCGGGGGGCCGATCTCTTCCTCTGCGAGTGCTCGCTGCCCGACGGGATGCAGATCGAGGGTCACCTCACCCCTTCCGGGGCGGGCGCCGCGGCCGCAGCGGCGGGGGTCCGGCGGCTCGTCCTCACCCACTTCTACCCGGAGTGCGATGCGGCCGACATCGAGGCCCAGTGCCGGAGAACCTGGCAGGGCCCGCTGACGCTGGCCGAGGACCTGATGAAACTCCGGATCCCCGAGGCCCGGTGAAACCCGACCCTGCAGGCCGACGACGAAAAAGCCGGCTTGCTTTCGCTTGCCGGCTTTGTTCTCACTTTTTCCCGCTCTTGATGGGCACCTTCCTGCCCTTGGTCTTCGCCTCCGCCGTCTTGGGGAGCCTGACGGTGAGCACGCCGTTCTTGAATTCGGCGTCGATCTTCTTGAGATCGATCCCCTCGGGCAGCGGGACCGTGCGCTGGAAGGTTCCGTAGGAGCGCTCCACGTGGTAGAAGCTCTTGCCCTTCTCCTCTTTTTCCTCCTTCTTCTCCCCCTTGAGGGTCAGGGAATTGCCCGCCAGCAGGACCTCCACGTCCTTCTCCTCCATCCCGGGGAGCTCGGCCGTGATGCGGTATTCCTTTTCCGTCTCCTCGAGGTCCATCTTCGGGGTGAACCCGCCCCACCGCTCCTCGGCCGCGCGGAGGGGCCTGAGGTCGAACCCGCGGAAGAAATCGTCGAAGAGCCGGTTGACCTCCCTCTGGAGGGAGAAGAGAGGAAACTCTTCCTCGCGTCTCGCCGGCGGGGTCGCCTTTGCCTGGCCCGCCGGGACCACATCCTTGATCTTGCTCGCCATGGTGTGCCTCCTTTCCAAGGGATTTCGATGCCGTTACGCCGATTTCACGCTGATCTTCCTGAGCTTCACGGGCTCCGCCTTGGGGAGGGTGAGCTTCAGGACCCCGTTTTTCACCGACGCCTCGATCCTGTCGCGGTCGATCTCGTCGGACAGGGTAAAGGCCCGCTCGTAGTCGCCCGCCTCGTATTCCGCGTAGGCGGCTCGGTAGCCTTCGTATGCCGCGGGCTGGACCCTGCCCGTGAGGGTCAGCACGTTCTTTTCGAGGGTGATGTCGACGGACTTCTCATCCACGCCGGGCATGTCCGCCAGCAGGACGATGGCGTCCCTGGTTTCGTGGATGTCGACCCGGGGGATGAAAACCTTCATGGACTTCGTCCTCTCCGTTTCAACGGGCGAGGAAGCCTCTCGCTTCTGGATCTCTTTTTCCGCCATGAGGGTTGCCTCCTTTCGTCACTTCTGCGTCTTGATCGCGATCTTCCTGGGTTTGTCCGCCTCCGCGCGCGGCAGCCTGACCGTCAGAACCCCCTTGTCGCAGCTGGCGTCCACCTTGCCCGAGTCCACGGCGTAGGGAAGACGGAAGCTCCGGGTGAATTCGCCGCTTGCGCGTTCCCGGCGATGGGACACCTCATCGGGCTTGAGCTCCTCCGGCTTTCGTGAACCGGAGAGCCTGAGGACATTCTCGGCGACCGTGATGTCGAGACTCGCCGGGTCGACCCCGGGAACCTCGGCCGTCACGATGACATCCTGATCGGAAACCCAGATGTTGACCGCGGGGAACGTGGCGGCATACGGTGCGCTCTCTCCCGAGAGAAGACGGTTGACGTCCTGCTGCAGCCGCTCCATCTCCCGCCAGGGGCTCCAGACCCTTCCGTATCGACCAAATTCCGGCCAGAACATCTCGCTGCAACCTCCTTTCACGGTTTGTGATTGAGCCCGGGGATCCAACCTTTTCGATGCCCCCGCTCCGGCTTTTTGCCGATAAATTAAATCCGGTTTTTCGCTTGTCAAGACGGGGCTGACGGTCAAGGGACGGGACCGGGGTGCGGACGAATCCCCCCTTCGGGGAAGGGGTGGGCGCGGGGATTTTCAGGTGCAGGGTTCAGAGAAGCAGGGCGCCCCGGTAGAAGAAATACAGGCCGATGAGCTGGATCACGTGGTAGATGTCGTTGTGGTTGAAGTGGCGGGCCAGCCTGAAGCCGCTGCGCTGGACGGCGGCGGCGGCAAAGCTGACGAGGATCCCGACGGCGATGAGCTTCGCCCCCTGCGAGCCCGTGGATGCGTAGCTCAGCCCCATGGCCCCCAGCACAAATGCCATGGCGATGGAGTAGAAGACGATGACATTGCGGAACCGGTAGTCCTTCCAGATCCATGCGGCATAGACGATGGAGAGGCCCAGGACGGTCCACTGCAGGATGTCGGCATAATCGGCCGGGAGCAGGTGATAGAAGGTCCCGGCCAGCATGGCTGTTACGGACGTGCCGACGGCGATGCCCGTGATGCGCCAGAGAAGCGGGACCCACCGGAGGAGGGCCGTGTGCCGGACGGCGTGGATGGTCGCCCCCGCAAGGGTCCCCAGGGCGATCAGGAAAAACGACAGGGCGAAATACCGGTGCACGGGCGTCTCGGAGACGCCCAGGATCCTCGAACCGGCGAAGAGGGCCGCCGCCGCGAGGAGGACATCCGTCAGGACCGTCATCGGCTCGGGGCCGAGGACCCCGTGTTGCCGCTCCCGATCGCTCATGCGTCCTTCTCCCAGCGACGGATCACGAAGCGCTCGCCCTCGTCCTCCCCGAAGGTGCTGACGGGGTTGGGCGCGGCTGCGTAGATGCGCCTGAGGTCGCCGGTGGCGATTCGGAAGCTCTTCGTGGGGACGGCCGGGTTGAACATGAAATGCCCGGCCCGCAGGATGTCCTCGTCCACGTAGATGGGCAGTGCCGGGTCCCGGTGGCCGAAGGGGGGCACCGAGCCGGGGTCGCAGCCCGTCACTTCCATCAGCTCATCCCGGCTGGCGAAGCGGATGTCCTTCGTGCCGAACTCTTTCTTGAAGAGCCTCGCCCTGATCTCCTTCTCGGCCGTCGTGACAAGCAGGTAGTATCTCCCCCTGGCCTTGAGGAGGATGCACTTGCTGCTCGCCCCGCTCCAGCCCGCCTGTCCGCGGAAGGCAAGCGACTCCTCGCAGGAGCCCACGGGCGGGTGATCGATCTCGTCGTGGGGAATCGACATCCGATCGAGAAGGTCCCGGATGGCCTGGTGGATGTCCTGTGACATGTCCGTTCCTTCACGCCTTCCCCTCTCTCTTAGCAGAATTCCCCCTTTCTGATAAGCCGAAATCTGTGATACTCTCGCAGCCGCACGATCGAAACGGAGGGGCCCATGAAAACCTTCAAGATCGCCACGTACAACGTCAACTCGGTCCGCAGCCGGCTTCCCATCGTGCTGCCCTGGCTCGAGAAGAACCGGCCCTCGGTTTTGTGCCTCCAGGAAACCAAGACGGAAGACGCCAGGTTCCCGGTCAAGGAATTCGAGGAGACCGGCTGGAACGTCGTCTACCGCGGGAGCAAGGGCTACAACGGCGTGGCCATCGTATCGTCGGGGAAGGCCGACCAGGTGGCCCTCGGGCTCGACGACGGCGGCCCCGCCGACGAGGACCGCCTCATCCGGGCCGTCTTCTCGGGAATCGCCGTGGTCAACACCTACGTCCCCCAGGGCTTCGAGCGGGAGAGCCCCCGGTTCGCCTACAAGCTCGACTGGTTCAGGCGCCTTCGGAAATTCTTCGCGAAGCATTACAAGCCGGATCAGATGGTCCTGTGGTGCGGCGACCTCAATGTGGCCCGCGAGGAGATCGACGTGCACAACCCCAAGCGGCTCCTCGGACACGTGGACTTTACGCCCGAGGTCTGGGAGGGGTTCGACCACGTGAAGGACTGGGGGTTTGTGGACATCTTCCGCAAGCACCACCCGGGGGAGCCCAACCAGTTTTCCTTCTTCGATTACCGGGTGCCCAAGTCGGTGGAAAGGGGGCTCGGATGGCGCGTGGATCACATCCTGGCCACGGCGCCGCTGGCGAAGAAGTCCGTCGACTGCTGGATCGACCTGGGGCCGAGGAAGGCCGAGAAGCCCTCGGACCATACCCCCATCGTGGCGGAGTTCAAACTATAGGCTGCCGAACGGAGGTGCACTCCCAGACCGCCTTGCGATGGCAGAGGAATCTTGTGCCCATGCAGATTGGAGAAGAAAGAAATGCCCCTTCCACGCCGATCTTTCGCTCTGCATAGCTTCCTGACTTCGTGATGTCGAGCATGTCCGACCGCGCAGCGCCAACAGGCAAAATATCCATCGTAAAAGATGGGATCCGGGCGGCCTGGCCCATCTGCCTGGGCTACATCCCCATCGGGCTGGCCTTCGGCGTCCTCGCCCAGAAGGCTGGACTCTCCGCGCTTGCCGTGGGGCTGATGTCGTCGCTGGTCTTCGCGGGCAGCGCCCAGTTCATCGCCGTGGCCATGCTGGGGACGGGGGCGGGCATCGCCGCCATCGTCGCCACGACCTTCACCGTCAACCTGCGGCACCTGCTCATGAGCTCCGCCCTTTCGGTCTTCCTCAGAGGGCTCCGAAAGCGATGGCTGACCCTTTTCGCCTACGGGGTCACCGACGAGAGCTTCGCCCTGAACCTGGTGCGGTTCCGGGAGGGGGGCTGGGACTGGCAGCGGGCGCTGACGGTCAACCACGTCACCAATGCGGTCTGGGTGATGAGCACCGTGGCGGGCGCGCTGGGCGGGGCCCTGATCCCGGCCCATGCCTTCGGGATCGACTACGCGCTCATGGGGATGTTCCTGTGCCTGCTCGTCTACCAGTTGAGAGGGAGGATTTACGTCCTGACCGCCGCGATTGCCGGGGTTTCGGCGGTGGCGATCTCGCTGAGCGTGCCCGGCAACAGCTACATCGTGGCCGCCTCGGTCATCGCCGCCACGGCGGGCCTGTTGATCCGGAGGCGATGGCCCCGGGTCGCACGGGAGAAGGGGGCATCATGATCACGCAGGACTACCTTCTTCTCTGCCTCGGCATGGGCCTCGTCACCTACGTCCCCCGCTGGGCGCCCCTCGTTGCCCTCTCCCAGCGGTCGCTCCCGCGCTGGCTCGAGGAGTGGCTCGACCTCATCCCCGCGGCGATCCTCAGCGCCCTGATCCTGCCGGCTTTGCTGACCGCCGGCGAGCCGAGGCAGCTGTCGCCCTGGAACAGCGACCTGCTCGTGGCGGGACCCGTCTTTCTGTTCGCCCTGCGGACCCGGTCCCTGGGCGGCACCGTCGTCCTGGGGATGGCCCTCTACTGGCTGGCGGGGCAGGTTATCGGATGATCTACCTCAAGCTCTTCCTCACGGCCGTCTTCTGGGGCGGGACCTTCATCGCCGGCCGCGTCCTCGCGCAGGAGGTCGAGCCCTGGTCGGGGTCGTTCCTGCGGTTCCTCGTGGCCTCGGTGTGCATGTTCCCCCTCGTGCGACACTTCGAGGGGCGATTGCAGAGACTGCAGGGGAAGCAGTTTCTCCTCGTGTTCCTTTCGGGGATGACGGGCGTCCTCCTCTACAACGTCTTCTTCCTGACGGGCATGCAGACGGTGCAGGCCGGCCGTGCCTCGGTCATCGTGGCCTCCAACCCGGTGCTCATCTCCCTCTTTGCGGCGCTGCTGTTCCGGGGCGAGAGGATGACCCTGCTCAAAGCCGTCGGGGTCGCGCTGTCCGTCTGCGGCGCCGTCCACGTGATCACGCGCGGCAACCCGGGAGAAATCCTCCAGGGGGCGATCGGCCGGGGCGAGTTGTTCATTTTCGGCTGTGTCGCCAGCTGGGTGTCCTACTCGCTCATCGGCAAGGTCGTCATGCGGGACGTGCAGCCCGTCTCGGCGGTGACCTACGCCTGCCTCATCGGCTCGGCAGGGCTCCTGCCGCCGGCACTCGTCGAGGGGGTGGCCGGCAATCTCGGCAGCTATTCGCTTACCGCCTGGCTCTCGATCGTCTACCTGGGCTTCTTCGGCACCTGTCTCGGCTTCATCTGGTACTACGAGGGAATCCGGCAGATCGGCCCGTCGAAGGCGGGGGTGTTCATCAACGTCGTTCCCATCAGCGCCGTGATCATGTCCTTCTTCCTGCTCGGCGAGACGATCGACGTCTCGCTGCTTACCGGAGGGGCCCTTGTGCTCGCGGGCATCTGCCTCACGAACCTCTCCGCGGGCGGCGCATGAAAACCGGCCCGGCAGGCGGGACCGTCAAAAGGAAAGCAGGGCCGTAACAAGCCCTGCTTCCTTCTATTCCAGAGCACGAGGGGTTTCGTGCTCCTCGATCGCGCGTGCGGTTTTCCGCACCGACGAAAATCGCCGCGGCGCCCCTACCGGTGACCGTACCGGCCGTCGTGCCGATAGTACACGGGGTAGCCGTGGTGATAGCGCTGCCAGTGCTTCACATGCCCCGGGGGGACGTGCACGTAGACCGGCCGGGCGTGCACCACGGGAACGGGCCGGACGACGACCGGCGCCGGGTACACCGCAACCGGCTGCGCGTAGACGACCGGCGGGGGAAAGTGGCCGACGGAGAACTGGCCATAGAACCCGGGCTGGCCGATGCTGACGGATACGCCGACGTCGGCGGCTTGCGCCGCCGTCGCGGCAACGAGGGTGATTGCAATGGCGAGCAGAATGCGTTTCATGGTTCGGTTCCTTTCCCTGTGGTTGAATCCTTTCCGTTTTCCCGGTTGAGTCCCTGAACTCGAATCGTTCCGTTGACTGGTAAAACGGACGGCGGGGCATTCGGTTTACAGCCCTTGACCCCGGGCTGACCGGGATGAGGTTTCAGGTGAAATTCGACGGCATTTCGTGGTATTGGACCATCATAAGACCGGCATCGAACGACGGCGAAAGGAGGTTGACGGACATGAACGGGAAGCAATGCATCGCCGGCATCATTGCGCTGGTGATTGTCGTCGGGGCGGCGGGCACAGCCGCGGCGGCCGTGCAGGACAGGTACGCCCTGCCGGAGCCCTACCTGGCCTGGGAGAAGGCCTACCTCGGGGAATTCCCGGAGCTGCAGGGCCTCCTGGACGTCATGATCGCCACGGCGGTCCGGCAGTTGAAGGAACCGGGGGGCGACATCCTCCACAACCGGGTGTGCTCGGCACTGGCCTACGAGATGGCGCGGCCGCTGGCAAAACGGGAACGGAAGCTGGCCGTCGCGGCGGACATCCTCCACAACATCAGCAAGGAGGACAAGGCGGCCGTCCTGACGAACCCCGACGTCTTCCGAAAATGTTCGGAAATGGTCGCGAAGCTCAAGACGGCAGGGTACTTCAAGAACTCCCCCGGGTTCTGGGGCGACGAGGCGCTGCTGAAAAGTCCGAAGGTCGGGGGCAATCTCGCCCTGATCCACCACATCACCGGGGCCCTGACGGCCGGTGAGATTGCCCGCAGTGCGGGGGGATTCTCCGAGAAGGACATCGAGATGATGCAGGTGACCGTCATCGAGCACTCCACCGGGTACTGGTATTTCAGGGATTCCGTGGACCAGGCGGCGGGACGCAAGGGCGCCTGGCAGGCCGTGTTCCCCGAACCGGAAAACGAGTCGGCCAAGATCGCCCACGACGCCGATCTGATCTCCCAGTTCGTCTACGAGTCGGTGGTGCCCGAAGGGAGCAAGTGGCGCGAGCTCGCCAAGAAGCGCTGGAAGGCGAAGGACGCGAAGGAGGAAGGGCACATCGTCTACTACGTGTTCTTCCGGCTCTACGAGGAGGCCAAGACGGAAAAGGGCAAGGCGCTGGCCAGGCAGGACTGGGAGAAGATCCGCCCCGAGCTGGTGAAGCTCATGGGCCTCAAGCCCGATGAAGACCCCGTCAAGGTCCTCGGGGTGCCGAAGATCTTCCAGTGACAGAGGGGACAGCGTGAACGGAAACGGCCCCGGCGGCTGACGTCGCCGGGGCCTTCTGTTGCCGTGATCGCTATTCTCTCTTCGACAGCTTCCTCGCGATCCCGTTGGCGATGATCACCAGGGCCGTGGAGATGAAGATCATGATGATGCCCAGGGCCGAGAGCCTCCCCCAGAGGCCGTCCTCGGCGAAGCGCAGGATCTGCACGGCCAGCACCTCCGTGCCGGGCCGCGACAGGACGACGGAGAGGCTCAGCTCGCGGACGAACATGGTGGCCATCAGGATCCACCCCGAGGCGATCCCGGGGACGAGCAGCGGCAGGACGATCCGGCGCATGGTGTAGAAGGGCCCGCCCCCGCATACCCGGGAGGACTCCTCGAGGTGGCCGTGGATCTGGACGAAGGCGCTCGTCAGGGGCCGCAGGCCGTAGGGCAGGTACGTGGCGATGTAGCCGATCAGCAGGGCCCAGATCGTGGAGTAGAGCGGCGTCTGGACGAAAAACCACATGAACCCGACCCCCACGACGATCCCCGGAAAGGAGAACGAGAGGAAGCTCAGCGACTCGAGCAGGCCCGAGGCCTTCGTGCGCACCTTGACGATGACGTAGGCCACGAAGAAGGACAGGACGATTCCCAGCGTTGCCCCGCCGATGCCGAGGGTGAGGCTGTTCTTCAGGGCCAGCAGCGATACGGGGTCCTTGAGGACCGTGACCCAGTGCCTCCAGCCCATCGCCGCGAAGGCCTTCGCGCCGGGGGTCATCACGTAGGGCACGAGCGACGTGTAGAAGAGCACGAGGATCGGCAGGACGATGAGCACGAAGGACAGCAGGGCCACGGCCGCAAAGAGCGGGTAGCGGGCGCCCTTGAGGTCGATGACGCCGGGCCGGTAGCCGCGGCTGGAGATGGTCACGTACTTCTCGCCCTCCCGGGTCAGGCGCCGGTACAGGACGATGAGCGTGATGGAAGCCGCCAGGGCGCTCATGCCCACCGCCGCCGCCATCCCGTAGTCGGCGGCGTAGCCCGTGGCGATGATGCTGTAGATGTGGGTGGCCAGCACGTAGATCCGCCCCGGCATGCCGATGACCGACGGCACGGCGAAGGAGGCGAGGCTGCGGACGATGACGAGCGTCAGGGCCGCGAGGATCGCGGGCCGCAGCACGGGCAGGGTCACGCGGCGCAGCGTCCGCCAGTTCGAGGCCCCGCAGACCCGGGAGGACTCCTCGAGGGCGACGTCGAAGGCCGACATGGCCGGCGCGATGACGAGGTAGGCGATGGGCAGATCGAGCAGCCCCTCGACGAGGATCATCCCCGTGAGCGAGTAGATGTTGAGCGCCGCCCCCTCGAGGCCGAGCTGCCGAAGGAAGAGGTTGATCATCCCGTTCGAGGGGTTGAGCAGCAGCACCCAGCTGACGGCGAACAGGATGTGCGGCACCATCATCGGGATGAGCGAGATGACGCCGAACATGAACTTGCCGGGGATGTTGGTCCGCGTGTTGAGGTAGGCCAGAAAGAGGGCGAGCCCCGTTGCGACGACGGCCGATCCCAGGGTGAAGAAAACCGTGCTGAGGAGGATCTCGGCGAAGGCCGGGTCCGTGTAGGCCGTGACGTACTTCTCCAGCGTGAAGGCGCCGAAGGCGCCCAGCTCGCCGCTGAAGCTCCCGAGGACGAGCATGACGACGGGGCAGAGCGTGAGGAACCCGACGATCGCGATGAGGGCGGGCGTCAGGGCTGTTGAGGTCTTCTGCATGGCAGGCCGTTCAGTGCATGAGGATCGAGCAGTGCCGCGGGTCGAAGTGCAGGGCGATCTCCTCGCCCTCGCGGATGGCCGCCGTCGGCTCGATCCGGAAGATGAGCAGGGTCTCGCCGACGCGGATTTCCCCCTCGTAGGCATCGCCCACAAAGACCAGGGACTCGACCTTCCCTCGAAAGACGTTCTCCCCCTCGCCCCGGCCATCTGTCAGCACGCGGATGAACTCGGGACGGATGCAGACGGTGACCGACTGCCCCGGCGCCGCGCCGGTCTTTCGGGCGCAGGCGATGGGGCCGATGGCGGAGTCGACCCTCGTGCCCGACTCGCCCGCGACGGCAACCGTCCCGGCGATGAAGTTCGCATGCCCGATGAAGTCGGCCACGAACCGCCGGTCGGAATCGAAGTAGATCTCCCGCGGTGTCCCCGTCTCCACGATGCGGCCGTTGCGCATGACCGCGATGGAATCCGATAGAGCCAAAGCCTCGATCTGATCGTGGGTGACATAAACGGCGGTGATGCGCAGATCCGAGAGGAAGCGCCGCAGCTCCTTGCGCGTCTCCTCGCGGAGCTTGGCGTCGAGGTTGCTCAGGGGCTCGTCGAAGAGGATCACCTTCGGCTCGGCGACGAGGGCCCGCGCCAGGGCGACGCGCTGCTGCTGGCCGCCCGAGAGTTTCGTGGCCGGGCGCTTCTCGAACCCGTCGAGCCGGACGAACTGCAGGGCCCGGGCGACCTTGCGGGCGATCGCCTCCCTCGGTTCGTTGCGGGCCTGCAGCGGGTAGGCCACGTTGTCGAAGACGTTCATGTGGGGCCAGATGGCGTAGGTCTGGAACACCATGCCGAGCCCCCGCCTGTCGGGCGGGACGAAGAGGCCCCGCTCGGCCGAGAAGACGACCTCGTCGCCGATGGTGATCTCGCCCGAATCCGGTGTCTCCAGGCCGACGATGCATCGCAAGAGCGTCGTCTTGCCGCAGCCGCTGGGACCCAGGAGGGTGAAGATCCGGTTCGACGGGATCACCAGGTCCACGTCGACCAGCGCCTCGATCCGCCTGCCCTCGGACTCGTAGAACTTGCTGACATTCTTGATGCGGATTTCCATGGGAGTACGTTCGCCGGGCTCTTCTTTCAGGCCTTCCCGTTGTTCCCCGTGACGGGTCAGGGTGCAGGGGAAAAAGGCAGTGGGATTTGTCCCCCTCACCTCAATCCTCTCCCGCGAGGGGAGAGGATGCACAGGGGAACAGAACCGGTTCTCGTCACTTCGCGAAGATCTTCTTGAACTCGGCCCCCCATTTCTTGATCTCGTCGTCGGAGAGCTCCCGGATCGGGATGACCTTGGCCTTGTCGATCCCGGCAATGGGCGGATAGACGCCCGGGGCCAGCACGTACTCGCCCACCCGGTCGGCCATGATCTTCATGGCCTCCTTGGAGAGCCAGTAATCGACGAAGAGACGTGCGGCGTTGGGGTGGGGTGCCTTCGTGGTGATGCCGATTGCGCGGGGGGTGCCCATCATCGGCTGCGAGACCCTCGCCCAGTCGAGCGGCGCGGGGGCCTTGGTGACGATGTACTTGGGCATGGAGATGCCGATGAGCTTCTCGCCCGTCTCGATGGGGGCCGGCGTGGGGCCGAAGGAGGCCACGAACATGGGGTTGTTGGCCGCCAGGCCCTTCAGGAAGGCCCGCCACTCGGCGTCGGACTTGATCACGTTCTCCTTGAGGCCCACGAGCCAGGAGATGGTCGTCGGGTGGGTGGCGGGGTCGGCCATGACGATCTTGTTTTTCCACTTCGGGTCCGTCAGCTCCTGGTAGGTCCTGGGAACGTCGGCCGCCCTGACGAGTTCCCTGTTGTAGATGAGGGCGACGTACTCGATGCCGAAGCTCTGGATCATCCCGTCCCTGTTGGCCCACTTCGGGTAGCCCGCCGACGCCGGGGAGACGTAGGAGGCGATGACGCCCTTGCTCTTGAGCAGCTCCATGACCGGGACCGGTGCCTGCAGGACGTCGGCCGTGAGCTTGCCCGCCGCGTGCTCCGTCAGGATGGTCGCGATGAACTTGCTCGTCGAGAGCCTCGTGTACTCGGCCCTGATGCCGTACTTTTTCTGGAATGCCTCCATCACGGGCTCCACGGAGGTCATGTTGGCGTAGAACGACACCTTGCCCTCGGCCTTCGCCTTTTCAACCGAGGACTGCGCAAAAGCACAGGCCGCCGCGGCAAGCATCATCACTGCGACGAGAACGGCGATCTTCTTCATGGCTTCATCCTCCTTCCCTCAATGCCCCATAACGATTCGTCTTTTCTCATCCCGAGCGGGTATCATAGTACGATTTTCCTCGTGCATCCATGGAAAAGAAGGACTCGGATCGGACGACACCATTTGTGCCGTCTGCGGCAGGCGATGTCGTGGGAAAGGCAGTCCGAATAGGGGTCAGGCCTGATTATTGACATTTCAAAGGCGAGCGTCGAGTAAAATCCCCTCTTGAAATCAAGGCAGGTCTCACCCTCTCCTCTGTCCTCTCCCGTCAAGGGAGAGAAGCTTTGATGAAGGGGGAGATGTGCTACTTCTTGATGAACCGGTACAGGATCAGCAGGAGGATGGCACCGCCCGTAGCCAGCAGAATGCTCCCCAGGTTGAACCCCGTGACGGTCCCAAACCCCAGGAAGGACCCGACATAGCCGCCCACGAACGCGCCCCCCACCCCGAGCAGAACCGTAACGATGAGCCCGCCCGGGTCCTTGCCCGGCATGATGAATTTTGCCAGCAGCCCGACGATCAACCCCATCACGATCCAGGAAAGAATTCCCATGGCCCGTCTCCTTTGCGAGTGTTGCCTTCACACGAAGTTGCCGGGAGTCCGCGCGTAAAACCCCGGGCGAACGGCCGGATCTGCTCCCCGCGTTTTCTCCCGATCCGCTTTTCCCTTCACCGCCCGCCTCAGCGAACCGTGAAGGCCGACTGGATCTGCTCGGAGAGCTGACCCGACTGCACCGTGCTGGTCACCACGTAGAGACCCTTTCTGGCATCGGCGGGAAGGGTCAGGGGAATGGTGGACGTATACGTCCCGCCCTTGCGGGTGACGTTCACGGTGGGGTTCCCGACCAGGCTGCCTTCGTGCCGGATTTCCCGCTTTTCGACGACGGTGATCTCCGTCGCCTCCGTGGGCGTCAGCACGGCGTAGGTCATCTTCATCTCGACCGTGCCGCCCGGCGCAACGGTCTGCGGCACGACGGACGCATCCTCGACGCGAAGCATGGGCCCCTGGGTCGACCGGTAGCCGTACTGGTTGGCCGTTTCGGTCCGCGTCTTTTTCTGGTCGGAGTAGTAGTGGCCGATGGCCCCGCCGACCAGCGCGCCCAGCAGGCCGCCGATCACGGCGCTCTTCGTGTCGCCGCCCACAACGGCCCCCAGCACCGCCCCGGCGGCGGCGCCGACACCCGCGCCCGTGGCAGCGCCCTTGTGCTCCTCGGGGACGGTCGCGCACCCGCTCACGGTCAGAAAGGCGCATACCGTCAATAGCGCAATGGCTCTCTTGATCATTCTCGTTCCTCCTTCTTGATAAAAATGAGTGGCCGGATGGACGAAGAACAGGGACACTTTTGATCAATTATACGGCGAGTGTTCCTTTCTGAACAGCAGCAAGTTGATGAAACGATAAAAGGATGAGGGGTCCTGCTTTTTGCCTGGGACAGGGGGATCGGGAAGCAAAAGGAAACGGAGATAAAACAAGAGGCAGGGCCGATGGCGACCCTGCCTCTTGCTCTCGGAGGACTTCCGTGTGCGTATCCGTCCCCGATTGTCCGGGTCGGGCTCCCTACTGCACCGTGATCGTCTGTGTGGCCGTCGCCCCTTTGCTGTCTTTGATCGTGATGGTCGCCGTCCCCCTGGCCTTCGGGGTCATCTGGAACTGCGTGGCGTTGACCTGGGTCAGGGTGAGCTGGTTGCCGGAGACGCTCGCCGTGTAGGGCGCCACGCCGCCCTGGACCGAGAGGACCCGGATGGCGGCCGCACCCGTCGCGCCGAGCTGCAGCGTGCTGGACGAGACATAGAGCTTCAGCGGCGCTACCGGGGCAGTGACGGCAACGGTGTGCTGCTTCGTCGTGCCCTTGGCGTCCTTGACCGTGATGACCGCGGTGCCCGCCGCTTTCGCGGTCAGCGTGTATTTCTTGTCGTCGACCTTGCTGACCGCAAGCTGGCCGCCGGACACCGTCACCGTGAAGGGGCCTGAGCCGCCCACCAGCGTGAGCGTGCCCGTCGAGCCCACCGTCAGCGCCGACGGCGCGGCGAGTGTCAGCACGGGAAGGTTCCGGACGATCAGCGACAGCTCGCGGGTCGCGCCGCCGCTGTCCCTGGCGATGATGCCGACCGCGCCGGCCTGGCGGCCCGTGACGCTGTACTGCCCGGTTTCCCGCTGCTGGATGGTCACCGCGCCGGGGTTGCTCGCGGTCACCGTGTAGGGGGGCTTGCCGCCCGAGACGGTCAGGGGGGTCGTCTGACCCACGTCGAGGGTTCTGGGCTCCCCGGTCAGCTGGGGGAACGACAGGGTGACCCACTCCTTGATGGTGATGGTCCTGCTTGCCGTCTGCCCCTTGCCGTCCCTGACCGTGACCGTGCCCTGCCCGGCCGCCTTTGTCGTGAGCGTGTAGACGGTCCGCCCGTACGCGTCGTTGCCCTTGAGCGCCGCCGAGAGGTGCGGGCTGGTCGTCACCGTGTAGGGAGGGTTGCCGCTGCCGATGATAAGCTCGCCTTTGCCGCCCACGAGGATCGTGGAGTCGCCCGAGAGACTCAGCGGCTTCGTTGTCCCCACGTGCACCGTGCCCTGGACCTTCGCGCCCGCCGCATCCGTGACGGTGATCTGCGTCGACCCGGCCGCCACACCCCAGACGAAGTAAAGGTTCGTCCTGGCCTCGACGCGGGCAATGCCCGGGTTGGCCGACACGACCGTGTAGGGGGGCTTGCCGCCCGAGACGCTGAACCCTCTCCCCTGGCCGACCGCCACGGGGTTCGATGCGTCGGGCAGCGTGCCGAGGGCAAGGGGCTGCACGCCGGGGTCATAGACCACGATCTCGCGGACCAGCGTGTTGCCCTTGGTGTCCTTGACGGTGAGGGTGGTCGTCCCGACCGCCTTGGGGATCACGTTGAAGGAGACCTGCGCCCCCGGGTAGGAAGGCTCGATGGCGACGATGGGCTTTGTCAGGCTGAAGGAGTAGGGCCGGGTTCCGCCGTTGATGTTCAGCGGGTAGGAGCCCTGCTTGATGCTCAGGCGGGTCGAGTAGGAATAAAACGAATTGCCGTCACCGGCCACGACGCGCAGCACCTCGGCGGCATCGGCAGGGGGCGGCAGCACCGGGCAGGACAGGCCCAGCAAACAAACCGTCGCAATGACGGCACACAGCGAATAAACCCGTCGAAACGAAAAACGAATCATTGTCTTCCTCCCTTGAATCAAGAATCGGCTCATCTCCCGACGACAGGGGATGACTCCCGGTGTCTTGCAATCGCAGAAGATGGGGTGACGGCCGCAGGTTGCGCGCGTACGGACCGCGCCGGCGCGAGAAAGGCTGCATGATTCATGCCTTTCCGCGAGCCGCGCGAACATCAGGCCCGGGGTCTTTCGCCAGGCGGGATCGACAGGAATTTCGGCGGGAGTTTCGGGTCGCCGGGGAAATGAAAACCGGGCAGGACGATGACCGACGAGGTGCCGTGGGCGACGAGCTTCCCGTCCCCGTTGAAGATTTCCGCCTCGCCCAGGCCCAGGGTGCGGCCCAGGCGGATCCGCCGCCCGCGCGCCGAGAGCTTCCCGTCGGCGACGGGCGCCAGGTAGTTGACCTTCAGGTCCACCGTCGTGATGCCGGCGGACTCGTCCAGCTCGGCGAAGCAGGCCCAGAAGATGGCCGTATCGGCGAGCGATGCGATCACGCCGCCGTGCACGTTCCCGTAGATCTGCAGGTGGTGGTCACGCGACTCGAGCTCGACGAGGGCCTCGCCCATGCCGAACCCGGCGATGACCATCCCGAGATGCCGGAAGTAAGGGCTCTCGTTTGCCAGGCCGGTGACGATCTTCACGTACTCCGGGTTGAGCTTCTTCATAAAACCTCGATGAAAAGAGTTTCTTGCACGGGGGGAGCAACCCGGAATATCAGTCGCAGGCTTCGCCGTCGAGCTGGCAGGCCTTCTCCTTCGTCTTCTCCCGCAGGCGCGCCTCCCGGCGCGCCTGGGCCTCGCGGTTGCGACGCCTCTCGTCGGGCGTCTCCAGGATGAGCGGCGGGATGGGCGTGGGCCTGCCCTGTCCGTCCAGGGCCACGAAGGTCATGTAGGCCGAAACGGTGTGGCGGACCTTGCCGGTGAGCAGATTCTCCGACTCGACGCGCACGCCGACCTCCATGGAGCTCCTGCCCGTGAAGTTGAGGCTCGCCCTCAGGGTGACGAGGTCGCCGATGAACACGGGGTTGTGGAAATCGAGGCGGTCGATGGAGGCCGTCACGCAGTTGGCGCGCGAGTGCTTCACGGCGGCCGCCCCCGCCGCCGTGTCGATGAGCTTCATGATGACGCCGCCGTGCACGTTGCCGGCGGGGTTGGCGTCCTGCGGGTTCATGACCTGGGCCAGCATGACGCCGCTTTCCTTGACGGTCTTTCCCTGCATGGTCGATTCCTCACATGGCGTTGTCGCTGTCTGCATATAGATCAACGGGGCATCCCGGTCAACTGCCTCTCACAGCAGGGAGCGCCCGCCCGCGTAGCGCCTGCTGTAGTAGCTGCTGTCGAGCGAGTCGATGCCGATCTTCTTTCCCCGGCCGGGGGCGTGGATGAAGCGCCCGCCGCCGATGTAGACCCCCACGTGGGAGACCTTGCCCGTGTTGTTCGTGCTGAAAAAGACCAGATCGCCTCTCTCGAGCCGGCCCCTGCCGACGGGGATGCCCATTGCGGACTGCTCACGTGACGAGCGAGGCAGCATCAGGCCGTTGTACTGGTAGACGGCCATGGTGAAGCCGCTGCAGTCGAACCCCTCGTCGGCCGAGTCGCCGCCCCACAGGTAGGGGACACCGATGAAGCTCCGGGCCGTCCGGACGATCTCGTCGCGGACATAGTCCTCCCCTTTTTCTTCCCTGAGTGCGATCGCGTACTCGCGGGGGTTGACGACCCAGAACTCCTCGATGATTCCCTTGTCCGCGAGGCGCCTCGCGCGCTCCGCGGCCGCCTCGGCCGTCTTGAAGTTGCCGAAGCGGACCTTGTAGAGTCCCGTCCGGTAGACGAAGTAGTAGGCGGAAAGTCCCTCGCGATTCAGACGGGCCGTGAGACGCGCCGCGTTCTCGGCCTTCGAGAACGCCCCCGCCTGGATGGTGAAGCCCATCCGGGCCGGCATGGGCCCCCTGCCGGCGGGGCGGATCGGTTCGGGCGGCGCCTCGCGCCTCGCGCAGCCGCCGAGGATCAGGAGGACCAGCAGGAAGAGAAGCGCTCGGCGAAGATTCAACGCTTACCTCGAGGCGTCATTCCCGCGCAGGCGGGAATCCATGTTCAGAGCGGATTCCGGGTCGAGCCCGGGATGACAAACCCTTTTTCCAGGGGAAATCCCCGGACCCTTCATTTCAGTTTCGCGACGATGAACGGCCAGTGCAGCTCGCAGGGCACGCCCATCCGCAGCCACGCGTTGCGCTCGTCCAGGGTCTTGTTCATCAGCTCCCGGATGGTGGCCGTCTTCCCCTCGCCCGCCGGAACCTCGAGGGAAACGCTGAGTTCCTCGATGACGGCCGGCGCTTCCCTGCCGACCTCCTCCCGGTAGAAGTGCCGGGCGTCCTCTTCCGTGTCGGCGGCGACGACGTGATCGCCGATCCGGTAGGCTTCCATTGGATTCCCGCCTCCCTTCGACTGCACCGCCCCCCATGCCCCGACCCCCTGCCGCGAGGGCGGAGGAAACGAGAAGGAGGGCGGGCCCGTTTATGCATAGCCGCATTATACCCTCCCCGTCAAGGGCTCGGAGAGGCGGCTTGCCTTGACAGCCTCCTGACGATCCCCTATAGTGCGGGAGCCGGGCGAACACCCGGGACGACATCACGAAAAGGGGATCGAACACGATGGTCGACATCCGCACCCTCCGGCCTCCGACAAAGCTGCCGCGGGGCTTCATCCTGGCCCTCGTGCTGGGGGGCCTCTTGATTGCCTTCTGGCGGCTGACCGGCCTGATCACGGACTGGTTCTGGTTCCAGGAGGTCGGCTACGAGAGCGTCTTCACGGTCAGCCTCGCGGCGCAGCTCAAGGCGGCCGCCCTGTTCGGCATCCCCTATTTCCTGTTCTTCTTTCTGAACCTCACCTTGGCCAATCGCCTGGCGCCGAAATTCCAGGTCCTCGGGGACAGCGACACGATCGACGTGACCCCCGAGAGGAAGCCCTTGCAGCTCCTGATCCTGGCGGTCTCCCTTCTGCTCGGCCTCTTTGCCGCGCTGGCCGGGGCCGGCCAGTGGGAGAACCTGCTGCTGTTTCTCAACGGCACCCCCTTCGGGGTGGAGGATCCCCTCTTCGGAAAGGACATCGGGTTCTACGTCTTCCAGCTCCCCCTGCTCAACCACCTCTTCGGATGGTTCGTGAGCCTGAACCTCTTCACCCTCGTCGCGACGGCCGTCGTCTACGTCATCCGGAAAGCCGTGTTCATCCGGCCGCCGCATCTCTTCAGCCTCGCACCGGCGGCGAAGCGCCACCTGCTGATCCTGGCGTCCCTCTTTTTCTTCTGGGGCGTCTTCGGGTCGTGGCTTTCCCTCAACGAGATCCTCTTCACCAAGCGCGGCGTCGTCTTCGGGCCGGGCTACACCGACGTGACGACCCAGCTCTGGGTGATCCGGGCGATCATGGCCCTCATGGGGGTCTGCGGAGCGGCCATCGTCGCCTACGCCTTCGTCGGCAGGCCGCTGATGCCGATCGCGGCCCTCGGCGTTCTCGCGGCCCTCTTCGTCCTCGGCCGCGGGGTCTACCCGTCGATCGTGCAGAAGTTCCAGGTCGTCCCCAACGAGATCGTCCGCGAACGGCCCTACCTCGAGTGGAACATCAAGTACACGCGCCTCGCCTACCAGCTCGACAACATCGAGGAGCGCGACTTTCCCGCCGAGGAGAACCTGACCCGCGAGGACCTGCGCCGCAACGACCTGACGATCAAGAACATCCGCCTCTGGAACGACGCCCCGCTGCTGCAGACCTACGGCCAGCTGCAGGAGATCCGGACCTACTACAAGTTCCTCGATGTGGACAACGACCGCTACATGGTCAACGGGGAGTACCGGCAGGTCATGATCTCGCCCCGGGAACTCCATTACCCTTCCCTGCCCTCGAAAACCTGGGTCAACGAGAGGCTGACCTACACCCACGGCTACGGCATCGTCGTGGGCCCCGTGAACCGGGTGACGCCCGAGGGTCTGCCCGAGTTCTTCATCAAGGACATCCCGCCCGTGGCGACGACGAATCTCAAGGTGACGCGGCCCGAGATCTACTACGGGGAGACGTCGAACGACTACGTCTTCGTGCGCACCAAGGCCCCCGAGTTCGACTACCCCGTGGGGGACAAGAACGTCTACTCGACCTATGCAGGCAAGGGCGGCGTGCCCCTGTCCTTTTTCCGCAAGCTGCTCTTCGCCGCGAGGTTCGGGTCCGTCACGATCCTCCTGGCCAACGAGATCACCGACGAGAGCCGCGTCATGTACTACCGGACGGCCCGGGAGCGGGTCTCGAAAATCGCCCCCTTCGCGCGGCTCGAGGCGGACCCGTACCTCGTGATCACCCCCGAGGGGCGCCTCGTGTGGTTCGTCGACGGGTACACCACGACGGACCGTTTCCCCTACTCGGAGCCCATGCGGAACGTGGGCAACTACGTCCGCAACTCCCTCAAGGCCATCGTGGACGCCTACGACGGGACCGTGGAGATCTACGTCAGCGAAGCCGCCGACCCCATCATCCGGACCTACGCGAGGATCTTCCCGGGGGTCTACAAGCCACTGTCCGAGATGCCCGAGCCCCTGCAGAAGCACATCCGCTATCCCGGCGGCATGCTCGGCATCCAGGCCCACATGTTCCGCGCCTACCACATGCAGGACCCCCAGGTCTTTTACAACAAGGAGGATCTCTGGGCGATCCCGGGCAGGCCCGGCCGCAGCGGCGAACAGGAGATGGACCCCTACTACACGATCATGAAGCTGCCCGGCGAGAAGAAGGAGGAGTTCATCATGCTCGTCCCCTTCACGCCGAGCCGCAAGGACAACATGGCCGCCTGGATGGCCGTGCGCTGCGACATGCCGAACTACGGGAAGCTCATCGCCTACCAGTTCCCGAAACAGCGGCTCGTCTACGGCCCGCGGCAGATCGACGCCCGCATCGACCAGGACGCGGAGATCTCCAAGCAGCTCTCGCTGTGGAACCAGCGGGGCTCCCAGGCCATCCGGGGGAGCCTGCTGGCGATCCCCATCGAAAAGTCGATCCTCTACGTGCAGCCCCTCTACCTTTCGGCCGAGAAGGGCCAGCTGCCCGAGCTCAAGCGTGTCATCGTGGCCTTCGGCAACTCGATCGCCATGGAGGAGACGCTCGAGCAGTCGCTGCAGCGCATCTTCGGCGGAGAGCTCATCCGCGACCGGGGGCCGAGGCCCGCAGGGGCGGCGGCGCCGGCGGCACGGGAGAAGGCGGACCGGGAGCTGGCCCTGGAGGCCCTGGGTCACTACCGCAGGGCCCAGGAGTACCTGAAGCAGGGCAACTGGGCCGCCTACGGCGAGGAGATGAGGAAGCTCGACGAGGCCCTTCGGTCCGTCGAGCGGAGGAAGTAGGCGGGGAAAGCCTGACGGCAGGGATTTGCAGCAATGCCGTTCCGGCGAAAGCCGGACTCCATGAAACACAAAAGGGGCGCTGCGTGAGGGCAGCGCCCCTTCGATTCCTGCCGGTCGAGACATCCCCGGAAGGACCCGGGTTTCTAATCGTCCTTTCCCTTCCCGTGGCCCTTGCCCTTTTTCTTGTCGTCCTTGTCGTGCTTGTCGTTCTTGCCTTTCTCCAGGCCTTTCTCTTTCGCCCGGTCGTCGCCGGGACCCCGGTGCTTGCCCTTCTCCTTGTGGTAGTGCTCGTTGATGACGACGAAGCGCTCGCCCTTGCCTCTTCGATCCATGACCGCCTCGGCGGCCACACCGTGATACTCGGAGATGAAGCGCAGGTTCACGAGGTTGACCACGTCGGCATCGGCCAGGGCGACCTTCCTGTAGTCCTTGCCGTGCTTCTTGTAGTGGCCGTAGGCCTTCCCGTAGGGAGGCCCCACGCGCTTGACGGGGACGTAGTAGATCTCGGGGGTCAGCCCGTAGTGGAAGGTGATGTTGAGCCAGCTCATCCGTTGGCGGAGCCGGAGGTCGATGATGACCTGCGGATCCACGTGGGCCCGGGACGCCAGGAAGAATACGACGGGGATTTCCTCGTCGGGAATGCGGTATTGCTGTTTCACGTATACGACCCGGGACTCCGGAACGCGGTAATAGTCGCCGATGGCGAGGTAGAAGCTCCGCAGCTCGCCGTTGGATATGGATATTCCCGTGCTCACGCCCTGGGCGGAAACGCCTGCTGCAGAAACCAGGAGCGCCATGGCTGCGAACAAAACGATGATCCTTTTCATCTCTGCCTCCTCAAAATCCGGACCTGTTGCCTGAAAAAAACGCCTGGAAATCAAATCCGTTGACTCCCTCTTTGTATTGGAGCTTGCAATTTCCGCTCCAGGGACATCAACCGTCGGTTGCGCCCTTGCGGCTTCCCCGGTAAAGATCGTACTCGAGCAGGCGGCATTCGATGGGCCCGTTGTAGAAGGGGATTCTCCGCTTCGTCCGCAGGCCGACCTTCTTGGCCAGATCGAGGTTTCCCGTGAAGATGTAGCCCCGGTAGCCCAGGCACCGATTCTTGAAAAAGTTTCCGATCTCCGAATAAATTTCCCCCAATTTCGCGGCATCACCCATCCGTTCCCCGTACTCGGGATTCAGGATGACGACCCCGCCGCCCTGCGGTACGGGGGTCTCGCGAAAATCGCAGGCCCCAAATTCGATGAGGTGCTCC
>Ga0209506_1001093_pt1 | contig 30402 bp, 23 predicted proteins | sample AD_JPNHG2_MetaG_FD_184409 | JGI IMG/M metagenome (GOLD analysis project Ga0209506, IMG submission 184409) | Active sludge microbial communities of municipal wastewater-treating anaerobic digesters from Japan - AD_JPNHG2_MetaG (SPAdes) (version 2) | ecosystem: Engineered > Bioreactor > Anaerobic...
AGGTTGGAAAATATGTTTATATTGGGCCTGATCTAATAATTGCAAGTCCCATTTCAGAAAAATCTTGTAATTTAATAATTGGAGATAGAGTTGCAATTGGACCTAGAGTTACAATTGTTTTATCATCTGATGCAAATTGGTCAAATTTAATGCAACATATTGATTTTGTAAAATCCACTGTAACTTTAGGTGATGATTGTTGGGTTGGGGCGGGTGCAATAATATTACCAGGTGTAAAAATAGGGAAAATGGCAATTGTTGGAGCGGGGGCTGTAGTAGTCAAAGATGTTGATGATTTTACAGTTGTTGCTGGAGTTCCTGCTAAAGTAATAAAAAGATTGAATTTTTAGCATGGATTTTTCATTACATTTATACCGGAATTTGCTTTATAAACTTCTTGTTAAGAGATTTAAATTTGAAAAATTCTATAATGAACGGTTTTTTCAAAATTGTTTAATAATCCTTCGCCACGACGTAGATCTTAAACCCCAGAATTCTCTTGCAACTGCAATAATTGAAAATAAATTGGGAATTCAAGGAACATACTACTTCAGAATGGTTCCTGAAAGTTTTGATATTGATATTATTAACAAGATAGCCGATTTAGGCCATGAGATTGGGTATCACTACGAGACGATGGACACGGCAAGTGTAAAGTTAAAAGTTAAAAGTGAAAAGTTAAGCGAAAGAAAAAGAGAAGAATTAATAGATGTTGCATATAATGAGTTTTGTGAGAATTTGGAAGAGTTTCGGAAAATATACCCAGTTAAAACCATTTGTATGCATGGTAGCCCACGCTCGCCGTGGGATAATAAAGAAATCTGGTATAAATACGATTACCGTAAACTGGGTATTATTGGTGAACCATATTTTGACATTGATTTTAACGAGGTGTTTTACCTTACCGATACCGGCAGGCGTTGGGATGGGTTTAAATACTCGGTTCGCGATAGGGTGCCGCAGCAACAGAAATGGATTGAACAGGGCTTAGTTTATAGAACAACTAACGATATCATTAAGGCCGTTAACGAGAATCGGTTTCCCAGTAAAGCCATGATAACCATTCATCCCCAGCGCTGGTCCGATAACTATATTGAATGGACTAAGGAACTAGTTACACAAAGAGCAAAAAATATAGTTAAGTGGGGATTAATGCGTTTGAGAGATAGGTAATGGAACGCAGATGACACCGATAATGCAGGTTTTCACTGTGTAACACCGTGTAAACTCTGTGAAAATCAGTGATACTGATTTGGTTGATAGTTGACAGTTGTTGGTTGTTAGTATTAGAACTCTAATCCTTGAACCCTGAACCTTTATTCCCGCATCGCGGGACAGGCTCTTGAACCCTAAACTTTGCACTTTGAACCTTGAACCTTTATCCCTGAACCCGTTCCTGCACACTAACTACTACATTCCTCTCCCCACACCACACGTTTCACATAATCGGTATAGCTTAGGATAATCCGAACCACCTTATCGGATACGTTGGGCATGGAGTAATCGGCAACCGGGCGGAAGTTTCGCTCAGTGCCGATTTTTTGTTGCTGTAGCTGAGCCAATCCCTGAATGATGCGGTCGGGATTAAGGCCTACCATCATTACTGAGGCCTCCTCCATGGCCTCAGGCCGCTCATGCGCCTCACGGATATTCAGCGCCCTAAAGTTGAGTATGCTCGATTCCTCCGAGATGGTGCCACTATCCGATAGCACGGCGTAGGCATTCAGCTGAAGGGCGTTATAGTCGGTAAATCCGAGCGGTTTAAGGAAGTTTACCAGCGGGTTTACCTGCACTCCTTTTGCCTCAATCATCTTGCGGGTGCGCGGATGCGTGCTAACAATAATGGGGTAACCGTAGGTATTGGCTATCAGGTTGAGGGAGTGGATAAGGTTTGTGAAGTTCCGCTCGGAGTTAATATTCTCCTCGCGGTGAGCCGATACCACAAAGTACTCGCCCCGTTTCAGGTTCAGGCGGCTAAGAACATCCGATTGCTGAATACGGGGTAGGTAGTGGTTCAGCACCTCAAACATGGGCGAACCGGTTTTAATCACCCTATCGGCAGGGAGCCCTTCGCGTAGCAGGTACTCGCGGGCAATGTCGCTGTAGGTGAGGTTGATATCGGCAATGTGGTCAACAATCTTGCGGTTGGTCTCCTCGGGCACCCGCTGGTCGAAGCAACGGTTACCAGCCTCCATGTGGAATATGGGGATGTGCCGTTTTTTGGCAGGGATGGCGCACAGGCAGCTGTTGGTATCGCCCAGCACCAGCATCGCATCGGGCTTGAGGGTCTCGAGCAGGGGGTCAATCTTAATGAGTATCTGGCCAATGGTGGCCGTGGCGCTATCGCCGGCGGCATCGAGGTAGTGGTCGGGTGGGCGAATGCCCATGTCGTCGTAGAATATCTGGTTTAGCTCGTAGTCGTAGTTCTGCCCGGTATGGACAGTTATATGTTCAATGGCAGGGCTCTGGTCGAGCTTGGCCATTACACGCGACAGGCGGATAATCTCGGGACGCGTACCAACAACGGTAAGGACTTTAAGTTTCTTCATAGTTCTGGTTACACAGTGTTTCACAATGTTTTCACAGTGTTACACAGTGCATTACTCTGTGATACTCTGTGAAACGGCTATTCATTAAACAGTTTCAAAAAACGTATCCGTATCGCTAGGGTCGAAGTGCTCACTGATCCAGAAAATGGTGTAAACATCATCGTTCCCCACGTTTTTGATGTTATGGGTAAACCAAATGGGCATATCCACCACCGATGGGTTTCTATCGCCATCGAGCTCAAAGGTAAGCTTTTTATCGGTTCCAATGCGCCGTAACTCAATTACTGCTTTGCCCTTTATCACGGCAAACCTTTCTGCCTTGCGGGTATGGAAGTGGTTGCCGCGGGTAACGCCGGGCTTGGTGGTGGAGAACGAAACCTGTCCGCCGCTGTTCAGCTTCACGGTCTCCACAAATGAGCCCCTGTCGTCGGTTTTCAGCTCAAGCATACGGGGGAAGAACTTTTCGTGGTCGATGTAGCAAACAAAGGTGTTGAATAGGTTGCGTTCAAAGGGATCGGTTAGGTTGGGGAAAATACCCTTATCGAAGTAGTTGGATTTGAAATCGTTTAGCCTTGCCAAAAGGGCTGAAACCTTGATGGTTGCTGTATGTGGGATTTGAACCGTTTCAACGTGGGACACTGCATTTCTGCTTTGGGCTACGCTATCGATTTTGGTAATAAAATGCTCTACCAGCTCCGAAACGTAAATCAACCTTAACTCGCCATCCACATCAATTTTGGGCTCCTCGTTATGCGTAAGCTGGTGGCAGAATGTTGCCACCACGGAGTTGTAGTAGGGTTTGCCAAAGGGTCCAAACACGTTGGGTATGATAAAGCCGCTGAAGGCAGTATGGTTTCGCCTGGCCCACTGATCAAAAAGCAATCGCCCTTCGCGCTTCGATTTACCGTAGAGGTTATCGCGCTCCTCCTGGGTTGATGAGGAGAAGATGATGTGGGGTTTTGAGCGGGTTGCCTCGCAGGCGTTAATGAGCTTTTGGCAAAGGTTGATGTTGGTTTGGTAAATGACCTGGGGGTCGTTGTGGCGGTTCATGGCGGCCAGGTGTACAATGGCATCGCACGACTGAACAAAGCCGTTGAGCTTAATGGGATCGTCGAAGTAGCTATCCTCAAAGGCGATGCGCTGGAACCTGTCGGGGTATAGTCCCAGGGTGTTGTACAGGTGTGTGCCAATAAAACCTGACTGTCCGGTAATGCCTACTTTGATCATGATGTTTTTTAATAGTTAAGTTCCACAGTGTTCCACAGTGTTAGCACAGAGTTACACGGTGTTTATTACAAAACTAATCGCTTAATTCCATCTTTTAGACTTTTTGTGTTAAAATTAATCAGAAGTCCAATGTGTTTATTAGCAAGTTTAAGGTAGGTTAAAACCTGTGCAATATGTACATCAGTAAATGCATCTACGCTTTTTAGTTCTACAACAACCTGGTTCTCGACCAGCAAGTCGAGTCGATACCCACACTCAAGCTTAATCTCCTCGTAAATTAAGGGAACAGGTTTTTCTATCTCAACCTGAAATCCTTTTTTCTGTAGTTCATAAGCGAGGCAAGCCTGATAGGTAGATTCAAGAAGGCCAGGACCTAAAGTAGAATGCACCTTGTAGGCTGAATCGATTATTTCGTGTGTAATCTGGTTGATTTCCATTTTTACACTGTGCTACACTGTGTTAAACTCAGTGAAACCCTGTGCTACTAATTATATTTAAGGTTCGTATATATGCCCATTGTCCTCGTTCAGTATATCCTTTCGGATAAGGGGTAGTTTTAGCAGCAGTTCCTTCATTCCCTCCACATCCAGCCTTCGGGTGTTGTGCGAGTTGTACTCCTCAATCTGTGTGATATCGGTTTGTCCCTCGCTGAAGTACAGACCATAGTTCAGGTCGCGGTTATCGGCGGGGATGCGGAAGTACTTGCCCATGTCGTAAGCCTTTACCATCTCCTCGCGGGTGAGCAGGGTTTCGTAAAGCTTTTCGCCGTGGCGGGTTCCAATTACCTTAATGGGATTCTTGGCATGGTAAAGCTCCAGCAGAGCCTTTGCCAGGGTCTCGATTGTAGCCGCGGGTGCCTTTTGCACAAAGATATCGCCGGGCTGGCCATGCTCAAAGGCAAACAGTACCAGGTCAACGGCATCGTCGAGGGTCATCATGTAGCGGGTCATGTTGGGGTCGGTAATGGTGAGCGGTTGCCCGGCCTTGATTTGCTCCACAAAGAGTGGGATCACCGACCCGCGCGAGGCCATTACATTGCCGTAACGTGTTCCGCAAAAAACCTGTTTGCTTGGGTCGTTATTCCTGGAACGGGCAATCATAATCTTTTCCATTAGGGCCTTGGTAATGCCCATGGCATTTATGGGGTAAACGGCCTTATCGGTGCTAAGGGTAACCACCCGTTTAACATGGTACTTTTCGGCAGCATCGAGCACGTTGTCGGTGCCAAGCGCATTGGTTTTAAGGGCTTCCACCGGGAAGAACTCGCACGATGGAACCTGCTTAAGCGCGGCAGCATGGAACACAAAATCGACCCCAACCATGGCTGAACGAACACTTCCCTCGTTTCGAACATCTCCTATGTAAAACTTGATACGCTTATCGTTGTAAAAACGGCGCATATCGTCCTGCTTTTTCTCGTCGCGCGAGAAAATACGGATTTCGGAAATATTTGTTTTAAGGAATCGCCTCAGCACCGCGTTACCAAACGATCCGCTACCACCGGTAATTAGCAACGATTTGTTATCGAAAATACTTTTGGGCATATCGGTAGGGTTTATTCATTCAAAGTTAACAATTTTAGTTGATAGTTAATGGTGAATTTAATTGAACACAGATGACGCAGATAAGCTAGTTGTTGGTTGATAGTTGATGGTTGTAAGTGAATTGGAATGGAACACAGATGGCGCAGACTGGGCGGATTTACACTGTGAAACACTGTGTAAACCCTGTAAAACACTGTGATACTTATTTGGTTGAAAGTATTACGAAAAACAAAAACGTCGGGCTTTGGCTCCGACGTTTTTTAATGTTTCTACTTATTCCCTTTTTTAGGCTTTACGTTGTCCTGTGGGATAAAAACCGAAGGTTTAAGGTATGAGTAAATCAAAAATCCAATTCCTGCTGCAATAAAGGGTAAGCTTAGCCACTGCCCCATGTTTAGCATCATGTGTTTTTCAAACTCAACCTGTGGTTCTTTTACGTACTCAATTAGGAATCGTGCGCCAAAGAGCAGGACGAGGAAGATGCCAAAAATGAAACCATTACGCAGCTTGCCATCGGCCTTTAGGTAAAGCCAGTAAAGCAGGATAAATATTGCGGTGTATGATAGCGCCTCGTAAAGCTGTGTGGGGTGTTTTGGGTGTACCTCGCCATTCCGCACAAAAATAAAACCCCAGGGCAGTGTGGTTTCAACCCCGTAGATTTCAGAATTAAACAGGTTTCCTAGGCGAATAAAGGCTCCACCAATTGCTACGGTTATTACAACCCTATCAATAACGTAAATCATGGGGACCTTATGCTTGCGGGCAAAAAGGTAAAGGGCAATTAGTATCCCTATGGCCGCGCCATGGCTGGCCAAGCCTCCGTGCCAGATCTTAAGGATTTCGAGCGGGTTGCTGAGGTAGAATTCCGGTTCGTAGAAAAGGCAATGGCCCAAGCGGGCTCCAATTACTGTGCCTACAATCATGTACATGGTTAGCGAGTCGAGGAAACCCTCGGGCAGGTGCTCACGCTTAACAAAGCGGTTAAAAATGACATAGCCAATGTAAAAGGCCATGGCCCACATTAGGCCGTAGTATCGTACTGAGAACGGGCCAATACTAAATATCTCAGGATTGACATTCCAGGTTATGTATGCAAGCATAGCTTAAAATTTTTGTAAATGTAAGCCAAAAATTGTTTTTGAAGAAAATTTGTCCCTTATATTGATGTATAGTATGGGTTAACAGGTTTAGTTGTAAGGTGATGGTTGATGGTTGATGGTTGACAGTTGATGGTTGTTAGTTAAGGTGTGTTTAGTGTTTTGTGTATAGTGTTTAGTTTGGTAATGGAACGCAGACGACACAGATTAGGCCGATTTTCACTGTGAAACACCTTGAAAACTCTGAGTAACCCTGTGATACCGATTTAGTTGATGGTTGATGGCATAAGAGTTTACCTAAAATCTTGAATCTGAAATCTGAAATTTTAAATCAATGTTGTTTAGTTAAGGTTATTAGTCATGTTGCGCGCGAGCGAAACATCACGCTGTCGTGCTGAGTTCCAATTTATAGGGATAGACTTCGCCGAAGCATCTCATAATACCTTCATCCATTATTTAATGAGATTCCTCGGCTACGCTCGGGAAGACAAAAACCCAATCTTCTCTTCTACTCCTTTGTCATGCTGAGCTTGTCGAAGCATTGCTTTGAACCCTCATTCCCTTTTAAATGAGATTCCTCGACTACGCTCGGGATGACAACATGATGGGCTCCCTCGCTCACTTTGTCATGCTGAGCCCAGCCGAAGCATCTCTTTGTACCTTCATGCCCTAAATGCCTTTTATTGTTCTTCGTCATACTCTTCAGTTGCGATGCAAAGCTTCACCGTTGCTCTTTGGAAAAATATTGCGTGCATCGCAATACACATGGGAGTAGCCATGGAGTTACAAATGTTACGCCCCTACGGGGCTGGAAAGGTTGTTCGTGGAATTGACCTCACCCCAGCCCCTCTCCTGACAGGAGAGGGGAGATGCAATAAGGAAACCTTATTGCAGGGCTAAAGTCTCCCCTCTCAGGGGAGATTTAGAGGGGTCATCTAGGTTGAATGTGGAAAACGGCCTCACCCCAGCACTTTACCCTGAGAAGGAATGGAGCGGAAAAAGCAAGCAGAGGCATAAAAGCCCGACCCGGTAATGGGTCGGGCTTTTATGCCTTGATTTTCTTTGGTTCTTTCTTGTATCAAGACAAGAAAGAACATGTAAAAGGCTCTTTGCAATGATTTACTTTTGCGATGCAACGTTTCAGTTTTATTCTTTGGAGTATCATTGCGTGCATCGCAATACATAGGGGAGTGGCCATGGAGTTACAAATATTCCGCCCCTACGGGGCTGGGAGCGTTGTTCGTTAATTCCATTCTGTGTAACACCGTGTTACACTGTGTAACCTTGTGATACCTATTTAGTTGATGGTTGTTGGTTGACAGTTGATAGTAAATTCAATAGAACACAGATAGCACAGATTGGGGTGATTTACGCAGATTTTCACTAAACACGAAACACCAAAAAACGAAACACTACCCCGCTGTACACTGCATACTGAACACTGCACACTAATAATGATATCCTTTGCTCCCAGCTATGGCGGGACAGGACGCTCAGGATGACAGGTAGCGTTGCTCTAATGAAATTAAATACTACAGTGAACCCCCTTTACAGGTTAAACTCCTTGCGGAGAATATCAACATAGTCGAGCTTTTCCCAGGTAAAGAATTCCACTTCGCGTTTAACCACCTTTTCGCCCTCACAGTTGCCATTCACAATAAATTCCACCTCGCGCTTGTAGTAATCGCGACCAAAATGGCCGTAGGCAGCGGTTTCCTCAAAAATGGGATTCTTAAGGCCTAAACGTTTAACAATGGGACCCGGACGCAAATCGAAGATCTGCTTAATTTTTTCAGCAATCTGGCCATCGGTAAGCTTAACGTGCGAAGTTCCATAGGTATTAACGTAAAGCCCTACGGGCTCGGCAACGCCAATGGCGTATGCTACCTGAATGAGAACCTCATCGGCAATGCCGGCAGCAACCATGTTTTTGGCAATATGGCGGGCTGCGTATGCACCGGAGCGGTCAACCTTGCTGGAATCCTTGCCCGAAAAAGCGCCTCCACCGTGGGCCCCTTTACCGCCATAGGTATCAACAATAATTTTACGTCCGGTTAAGCCGGTATCGCCATGCGGACCGCCTATTACGAACTTACCGGTTGGGTTAACGTGTAAAATGTAATCGTCCTTGAACAGCTTTTGAACTCTTTCAGGGAAACGGGCTTTAGCCCTTGGAATAAGGATAGTGCGAACATCCTCCTTGATCTTGTTCAGCATCCGAACATCGTCGGTATCAAACTCATCGTGCTGGGTGGATACAACAATGGTATGGATTCGGAGAGGCTGGTTATTATCGTCGTACTCAATGGTTACCTGCGACTTGGCATCGGGACGGAGGTAGGCCATCTGCTTACCCTCCCTGCGGATTTTAGCAAGCTCCATGAGCAACACGTGCGAAAGCACAAGGGCAAGTGGCATATAGTCGTCGGTTTCGCGGCAGGCATAGCCAAACATCATACCCTGATCGCCCGCACCCTGTGAGAACTCATCGCCACGTTCAACACCACGGTTAATATCGGGCGATTGTTCATGGATTGATGAGATAACGCCGCACGACTCGGCATCGAACCTCAGCTCGTGCTTGGTGTAACCAATCCGGCGGATAACCCGGCGGGCAATCTCCTGAACATCAACATATGCATGGGTTTTAACCTCGCCACTTAACACAACCAAACCGGTAGTAACCAGTGTTTCGCATGCCACCTTTGAGTTGGGGTCGCGACGTAAAAACTCATCGAGCAGAGCATCGGAAATTTGATCGGCCAGCTTATCGGGATGCCCTTCCGATACGCTCTCCGAAGTAAATAAATATCCCATAGTAAAAAACTTTTAGGTTAAACAAATATCTATGGGGAAGGTTTGATCGATTGCTGGAATAATCGCTGTTTTAGCATTTATTTTTGTGGTTGCAATCAGCCAAATCTTTCCACATTCAGCTCACAAATGTATACTTTTAACGTGTATGTAACAACTTTCAATGCTGTAAATTGGAATTTTCTACGCCAATGGCTTGCGCTGCTTAATGTAGAGGTAAACCATCGATACAATACCTGCAATAACCACCATTATGGTTTGCGATTCGTGCGAGATGATTGCAAATATCAACCCGTTCTCGTAAGTGATTCCAAAAATGCCAAGGGCCGAGGCAGTAATAATGTGGTAAGCCCCAAAACCGCCCTGTACTGGAACAGTCATGCCATAGGAACCAATAACCATGATAAACAGGGCATCCCAGCCAGTAAGGTTCGATGTAATTGGGGTAGAGCAAAGTAAAGCCCAGGTCATTAGCCAGTAGCTTACCCAAATTAAAACCGTGAGCAGTGCGAATTGGATTACCCTGGGTGTTCGGTAAATACTCTTTAGTCCATCGATAACACCTATTACAGCACTTTTGATTTTCCCGTTCAGCTTCTGGCCCAGGAAATCGCTTTTTAAAATGAAACGGATAAGGAGTAAAAATGCGATTGCCATCACCAGTAGAATAACAATCTTGTATCCCTCAATATGTATGGCCTTTTGCTCAATGGGATGAACAATTTTTGTGTAGATATACTGGCCAAAGGAATCGATTTTGACAAGAACCACAATAACAGTTGCAATCAGGAGCATTGCAAGGTCGGCAGCGCGCTCAACCACAACGGTTCCAACAAGCGACTCAAAACGGATTCGGGAAACCCTACTTACGCTACCACATTTTGCCACCTCGCCAAAGCGGGGGAGGGCTAAGTTAGCCAGGTAACCGAACATTACTGCTGCAAACAAGTTGCTGAATGGAGGTTTGTGGCCAAGGGATTCCATAAGGTAACCCCAGCGAATAGCCCTAAGAGCATGGGCAATAAGGGCAATTAAAAGCGAAATGGCTATCCAGAAATAGTTTACCTCCCTAAAACCCTGAGCAATATGGGTAAAATCGACACTCCTGAAAGCGTAGTAGAGCAGTACAATGGCAAGAGAAAAGAATACGGCAAAGTTAAATAGCCTTGATTTCACTATGCTTTTCAATGCAGTAAACGGGTTTGTTATACAAGCTTGTTGGTGGCGGTGTCGGGGAAAATTACGGTGGGCTTAAACTTTTTGGCCTCCTCAAAATCCATGGTAGCATAGGAAATGATAATTACCACATCGCCCACCACGCACTTGCGTGCAGCAGGTCCATTGAGGCAAACCTGACCACTACCACGCTCACCCTTTATCACGTAGGTTTCAAGGCGTTCGCCGTTGTTTATATTGACAATCTGAACCTTTTCGTTTTCAATAATGTTTGCTGCATCCATCAGGTCCTCGTCAATGGTAATGCTACCAATGTAGTTAAGGTTAGCCTCGGTGATAGTAACCCTGTGGATTTTCGACTTGCAAACTTCAATCATCATCGCCTTATACTGTTTTCGGAACTATTTAAACATCATGTTATCGATAAGCCTTATATTACCAGCCCAAACCGCAATGCAACCAACAATTCCGTTGGGGTGATCCCAGCCCTGAACAGGCAGCAGGGAATCGGCATCGGCCAGCTCAAAGTACTCAACCTTTAGATTTGGGTCAGAGTTGATTCTATTTACAACCCAATCAATCATATCTTTAACGGAAAACTCATTGGTTTTGTTTCGTGCTTCAGCTAATGTTTGGTAAATGAGCGGGGCGCTTTTCCTATGCTCAGGGGTAAGCAGCAGGTTACGGCTGCTCATGGCCAACCCATCGGGTTCACGCACAATAGGGCAGCCAACTATTTCAATCCGGTAGCCCAGCATACGAACCATTGCCCTAATAATGGCCAGCTGCTGGTAATCCTTTTGGCCAAAGTATGCCCGGTGAGGTTCAACAATATCGAAAAGCTTGCTTACCACCTGGGCAACGCCGTTGAAGTGTCCCGGACGGAACTTCCCCTCCATCACCTTGTCGAGCATCCCAAAATCGAACACACGGGTATCGGGCTCAGGATAAATCTCGCTCTCGGTGGGCATGAAAACTACATTAACCCCTGCGGCCTCCAGCATGGCAATGTCCTTTTCGGGCATTCGGGGATAGTTCTTTAGGTCGTTTTTATCGTTGAATTGTGTGGGATTTACAAAAATGCTCACAACCGTGATATCGTTCTCAGCAACACTGCGCTCAACCAGCGAGACATGACCTTTATGCAATGCTCCCATGGTTGGAACAAAGCCAATGCTTTTGCCCTCGCTCCTGAAGCCCTGAAGCATCGTTTTTAGATCCGATATCTTATCAACAACCACACACATAGGTAATTATAGTTTACTGAGGTATCGACTTTGAACTTGCAAAGGTTGTAAATTTTTGAATAACATGTATGTTGATTTTTACTGTTGATGCCCTAAAACATATCAAAAAGCTATATAATTAACTTTAAATGGACACCGATAACAACTTAAATTTGACATGTATACTGGTATTCAATTACATAACAAATTAATCAATATCAAGAAAAAAGTTGTAACTTTGTAGCCTATTATAAAAATGCGCCTTGGTGATTGATGTTTTAGCTATTTAATCAAATTCGGCAAAAGGATAATCCAAAATGAAAGAAAAAAAGGCGAAGATACTCTTTATCTCTCAGGAGATACTTCCATACCTGCCTGAGAGTGAGGTTTCAAAAATCAGTAGGTTTTTACCTCAAGGGATACAGGAAAAGGGTCGAGAGATAAGAACATTTATGCCAAGGTATGGATGTGTGAATGAACGCCGAAACCAGCTACACGAGGTGATACGCCTTTCGGGGATGAACCTAATCATCAACGACATGGATCACCCCCTTATCATAAAAGTGGCATCCATTCAAAGTGCACGTATGCAGGTGTACTTCATTGATAACGAGGACTACTTCCAAAGGAAATCCACCTTAACCGATGAAAACGGCGAAACCTTCGACGATAACGACGAAAGGGCTATCTTTTTCAGCAAGGGAGTAATTGAAACCGTTAAAAAGCTACGCTGGTCGCCCGATTTAATCCACTGCCATGGCTGGTTCACCGCTTTTGCCCCACTGATGATCAAAAAGGCCTACGCCGACGATCCGTTGTTTGCCCACTCTAAGGTTGTTTTCTCTGTGTATAATGATGGTTTTAGCAAACCCTTGAACGAGAATGCCAGGAAAAAAGTGTTAATGGAGGGTATATCTAAGAAAGATGTTGAGATTTTGCGAGAACCAACCTACGAAAACCTTCTGAAGCTTGCCGTAAACTTTTCCGATGGGGTTATTTTGGGTAGCCCTACTGTTAACGGTCAGGTGCTTGAACACATAAATACAGCTAAAAAACCTTTACTCCCCTACCAGGATAGTGAAAATTATATTGATATTTACGACGAATTTTATAACCAGATACTAAATGGCAATTCAAATGTTTCAAAAAAGAAGTAGTATTGGAATCAGGCATTTGGGTGTTTTAATTCCAGGCCTTTTTCTTTCGATATTTTCGCTTACGTCATGCTATAATGAACCCGGTTTTTTAGGCAACAATCTTTTACCCGACGAGGATATTTACAAGGTAAAGATAGATTCCTCGTTCAAGGTTAGCGCTTTTACCCTTACAAAGGATTCGCTAAACTCATTCCTTGCCTCCGAGGGAGTAATGGGGTATGTTAACAGCGAGATTTTTGGATCGACCAAGGCTAGCTTTGTTGGCCGCTACCTCCCGGGAAAATCAACCGATGGTTATGGCGGGCCCACTGCAACTGCCGATTCAATATTTTTCTACTTTACCGCAAGCGGTTTTTACGGCGATTCCACCACTGAACTTAACCTGAGGATACACGAGATTACTGATACCTCGCTATTCTGGGACAAGCAGAACGCCCTCAGCCCTATTAATGTTAATACATACAACCCAACCCCTTTTGTTACCGCAACCCTCAAAGGAAAAGGAAGTTTGAAACTACCACTCCCACTTGCGTTTGGTCAATCGTTAATGGACTCGCTGGCGTTAACCGATTCAAAAATATTTTACACCAAGTTTAAAGGGTTTTATGTAACCTTCGACGAGTTGCCTGGTTATGGCGGTGTAGCCTATAACGTATCAACCTCAAACATGTACCTTAGGCTATACTACCACTACGTTAAACAGATTAACGGTAAGGACTCAACCATTAAAACCAGCAAGACCTATACTTTTGGTTCAAGGTTTTACGAGTACCTGCATGATTACACAAAGGCTGATCCTGCCAAAAAAATACAACACCTTAACGATACCATTACTCAGGATACAGTTTTCTACACCCAGAGCCTTGGCGGGGTTTATGGGAAAATAACTTTCCCGGACCTGACACAATGGCGCGACTCCATGCCCATTGTAATACATCGTGCCGAGCTCATTATTGGTAAGGCCGATGCCACCACATCGCTACCAGACTCAACCATTAGTCAGCTCCTCTTTTACTACAAGGATGGTAACGAGTGGATTGGACTGATCAAGGATCAGATAACTAGCACAAATACCCTTAGCTCAAACGGCTCGTACCGGACATTCAGGAATGGTTACAGTGTCAATATAACCTACCATTTCCAAAGAATGCTAAAGGGTGAGTATAGCGACAATAGCCTGTATGTATTCCCAAACTCGAATACTACCATTAGGCATGGGGTGCTTAAAAGCGGACAGAACAGTACCCCAATTAAACTAAAAATTACATACACCAAGCTCAAATAGTATGTGCGGAATTGTTGGATATATTGGGTATAGGCAAGCTTTCCCTATTGTGATAAACGGTTTAAAACGCCTGGAGTACCGGGGTTACGATTCGGCCGGTATTTGTATTGTTAATGGCGATCCGTTTCTTGCAAAACAGAAGGGAAAGGTAAGCGATCTGGAAGCCTTTATTGGCGATAGACCACTCCCCGGCACAATTGGAATAGGCCATACCCGCTGGGCTACCCACGGCGAGCCTAACGACATAAATGCCCACCCCCATGAGTCGATGAACGGCAAGTTCATCCTTATCCATAATGGGATTATTGAAAACTACAGCCTACTCCGTAGCAAGCTGGAGAAGAGGGGTTACATCTTTAAGTCGGAAACCGATACTGAGGTTCTGGTTAACCTAATTGAGTACATCTACCTGAAAGGAAATGTTACCCCCGAAATTGCAGTCCGCTTAGCGCTGACAAAGGTTGTAGGAGCGTACGGTATAGTTGTAATTAACCGCGATGAACCCGATAAGCTGATTGCAGCCCGCAAGGGCAGCCCGCTGGTAATAGGGGTTGGCGAAGGTGAGTACTTTATTGCTTCCGATGCCACTCCAATTGTTGAGTTTACCAAAAGTGTAATATTCCTTAACGATAACGATGTTGCTGTACTCCAGCGCAACCAAATGGTTCTGAAAACCATTTACAACCAAGCGCTTGAACCCAACATCCAGCAGATCGATATTGATATTGAGGCAATAGAGAAAGGCGGTTACGAGCACTTCATGCTCAAAGAGATATTCGAGCAACCGCGTAGCATACACGACACCTATCGTGGCCGTATCTCGAGCGACCCATTTGAAATTCACCTTGGCGGCCTGTATAGCGTACTACCAAACCTTACAGAAGCCAAACGTATAATTCTAATAGGCTGTGGTACATCGTGGCACGCTGCGCTTGTGGGTGAGTACCTGATTGAGGATTTGGCCCGCATACCCGTAGAGGTTGAGTACGCCTCGGAGTTCCGCTACCGCAACCCCATTATCAATAAGGATGATGTGGTGATAGCCATTAGCCAGAGCGGCGAAACCGCCGATACCCTGGCAGCAATAAGACTTGCCAAGGAAGCCGGAGCGCTTGCGCTAGGAATTTGTAATGTGGTTGGATCAAGTATCCCCCGCGAAACACACGCCGGCGTTTATACCCATGCAGGCCCTGAAATTGGGGTTGCATCTACCAAAGCATTTACCGCTCAGGTAACCGTTCTAATCATGATGGCCATACTGCTTGGCCGCAGGCGTGGTACACTTACCGAGGAGCGTTACCGCGAACTTATTCGCGAGGTTACCCTTGTACCGGATAAAATTGAGAAAATACTACAAAGCGAGGAGCTAGTCAAAGTTATTTCAGAGCGTTTTAAGGATTCACGTAACTTCCTTTACCTTGGTAGGGGCTACTATTTCCCGGTTGCGCTTGAGGGCGCACTTAAACTCAAGGAGATATCGTATATCCACGCTGAAGGTTATCCCGCTGCCGAGATGAAACATGGGCCCATTGCCCTGATTGATGATACCATGCCGGTAGTGGTTATTGCAATTAAGGACAGCAGCTACGAGAAAATTGTAAGCAACGTTCAGGAGGTGAAAGCACGCAAGGGTGTTGTAATTGCCGTTGTAACCGAAGGCGATACCACCATTAAGGAAATGGCCGACTATACCATTGAGATACCCGAAGCAGGCGAGATTGTTGGTGCTTTGCTTACCGTTATCCCATTACAGCTACTGGCTTACCACATAGCCGTTATGCGTGGATGCAACGTTGATCAGCCACGAAACTTAGCAAAATCGGTTACAGTGGAGTAAATCAAGCATATTCTATAAATAAAAAAAGCGCGTTTAACGCGCTTTTTTTATTTATACTTAGCAAGTTTATACCAGTAATCGGCCTTTTGCTTATTCTCAAAACGGGTATAGATGTTACCCAGGTAACGGGCATACCTTTTATCGGGCTTCAGCCTGTAAAGGGTTTCAAAGTAATCGCGCGAGATTTTATAATCGGCATTCACCTTCTTTAAAGCCTCGGTAAGCTGCTTATACTGTTTGGTGGTCTTGTTCTTCTCGTAAGCGTTCATTTCGCTCACGTAAAGCTCATCGGCCCGGTTAAAGTGATACTCTCCAAGGAATTCCAGAGCTTCGGTATTATTTTTATCGTGCTTTAGTAACTCCTTTGCAAGCATTTCCGCTTTCTGGTTGTTTTTCAGCTTTCGGTTAACAATCAGGTAGCCTGTTTTAAGGTTTACATCGGACTGATACTGTGGGGCTAATGCATTCCATAATGAATCGGCCAAGTTCCAGTTCTCGCTCCTTATGTATGCATCAAAAAGCGTAGCCCTTGCCTGAGATAGCAATTCCGGTTGGTTAAGGTCAACGCAAAGTTTAAGGTTAACAATCTCACGCGAAAGATTATCAATTTTACGGTAGGCCTTTGCAAGTGCAAATAAGCCCTGAGCATCGGCACTGTTTTCCTTCTTGGCTTTTTCCAGGTAATCAATTGCCTTTTCGGTTTGTCCAACCTCCCATGCGGCAATACCGGCTTTGTTCCAAACGTCACCGGTAACACCTTTACCTGTCGCAATTAGCTGTTCATACGAAGCCAATGCAGCCTGATAGTCGTTCATTTCAAAAGCTCGCTTGGCCTCATCGGATAGCTGCTTATTTTTTTTCGAAACCGCACAAGAAAGTACTAGCGTTCCTATTAGGACAAATGTTAGCGGGAATTTTAGTTGTTTTATCATTATAGGCTATTTTAATCGCTGCAAATGTAACAATAAGGTAACAAATTTGTTACCCAAAACAAATCAAGTAGCTAAGTTCACACTTAAACCCAAATGAAAATATTGGGTTAATGTTGTAACTTTACTAAAAAAATTGACGCCACAATGAAGAAACTAATAATTGCAATTGCAATAACACTTGCTTCGCCCTATTTGTATGCACAGGAAACATATCACCATATCTCAAATATCGGTATCTACGAGTTTATTGATGAGCTAAATACGCTTGGCATTGTAAATGTAAATACCAGCGTTAAGCCTTACAGTCGTGATTTTATCAAAACGTTACTAACACAGGCAAACGAACAGAAAGAAAAGCTGAATAACCGTCAAAGGAAGGAGCTTGAATTTTACTTGGCCGATTTTGATAAGGATAATGCTGCTAAGGGGAAAAAACGATTTGATATCCTGTATCGATCCGACTCACTTTACAGTATTACAATAAATCCCTTGCTGGGTGTAAACACCATTAAAAATGATAGTGCATTTGCCTATAACCGTTGGGTTGGAGCAGAGGTGCATGGGCATGCCGGAAGATTTGGTTTTTATGCAAGTCTCCGCGATTATGCCCAGAATTATAGGCTTGCGATGCCAACCTATTTGACCCGAGAGCAAGGCGGTAACTACAAGGTAGATGGAGATGGGGGTGAATTTAGCGAAATGAGAGGCGGTATAACCTATGGATGGAAATGGGGCAGCATAGGAATGATTAAGGATCATGTTCAGTGGGGCTCCGGTTATAACGGCACAAATATTCTGGGGGGGCGCACACCATCGTTTGCCATGCTAAAACTTAATGTAAAACCTGCTAGGTGGATAGAGCTGAACTACATTCACGGTTGGCTTGTATCGCAGGTAATTGATTCCGCAAGAACATACATAAGCTTTGGAGAAACCCGAAAGGTTTACCACAACAAGTACATCGCCGCTAACCTTATAACCTTTAAACCCTACAGGGGGTTAAACCTTTCCGTGGGGAACTCAATCGTTTACTCTGACCTTGAGGTTCAACCCGCCTACCTTATACCATTTTTCTTTTACAAATCAATTGACCATCACCTGAATGGCATGAGCAACCAGGTTGGGCAAAACTCGCAGATGTTTTTTGATATCTCATCGTACAACGTTAAGCACCTTCACCTTTACGCCACTCTTTTCCTGGATGAGCTTTCGATGAAAAATATGTTTAACCCCGATAAGCACAGCAATTTTTACAGCCTGAAAGCGGGCTTCAGGGTGTGGGACCTCCCTTTGAGCAATTTATCATTAACCTTTGAGTACACCCGTACTAATCCGCTAGCATTTAAGCATATTATTGAAACAACCACATACGAGAGTAACAGGTTTAACCTAGGCCATTACCTTACCGATAATGCCGATGAAATACATTTTGCCCTAAGTTATCACCCTACCCGGGGATTACAGCTATTCGGAAGTTTTACCAAAAGCCGAAAAGGTCCCGATTATACAAAGATTACAACCGAACGACTAGGACTGCCCTTCATGGAGCAAGTAGAGTGGGAGCAAACGTTCTGGCAAGTGGGTGCTCGATACCAGATAATTAACGATGGGTATATCTTTATCGCCGGAGGGGTTAACAACATCAAGAACTACACTAGCTATAAGTACACCCCAAACTTTATGCTGGGCAAGCAGATGCAAGTTGAAGCTGGCATTTGCTGGGGCTTTTAGTTGCTCCTATACCGCTTGAATACAATATTATAAACGGCAACAAAAAAGTACTTCAGGTCAGTAAACAGTGGATGCTTATCGTAAGCATCAAGGTATTTGATTTCCGAAGCCATTATCTCCTCCAGGGTTTTGGGATTATCAACGTAAAATGGTGGAATTAGGCCTGGTTTGTACTTGATTCTCCTTTCCTGGAGTTCCTTGGAGTATAGGTTAAAGTAATGCTGGCTTAAAGGCCTTACCCCCACTATTTTTAGTTCCCCCCGTAGGAGGTTAATAATCATAGGTAGCTCATCAATCCATAGTTTCCGCATGAAGCGTCCAAGGGTCGAAACCCTAAAATCGTCCTTAAACTTGCCACCCTCCTGTAGGTTATGTTTGCGGTAAATGTATTCCTGTAGGTACTCCGAGTATGGGTGCATGGTTCGGAGCTTGTAAACCTTGATAAATTTGCCACCCTTCCCAATACGGCGAAGCTTTATGAGAGGGCCATAGGTAGGCTCCATGTCAAAGTATGGCTTGCGGATTTTTTGGGAAACCACATAGTGCATTTTGTCAATTTCCTGCTCATCAATAACATCGAAACCGCATGAGTAAAGCCTTCCTAAAAGCTCGGCCCTGCTTATCACCCTATTCTCACCACGTGTAAGCAAAAAGTATATTCCCTTGGTAAATGAAAACTTAGGGAAAACTCGTTTTAGGATGAAATCAAAGAGATAGTATATGTAGTTAAGTATTGGTGGGAATTTACTAAGTATTCGTTTCTTACGCTGTTCCTGTGTTTCGGCCATGCAAACAAACACACCACCAACAGGAATTTTCTCGTTAGCGGCCTCAAAGAACTTGTTAATTCGCCTAATATCGTTAACCCGCTTAAGGTTTATAATGGTTTTAAAGGTATTGCTGGGCTGATTTAAAAGGTTGAAGCTGGTTGTTGTGGCAATAATAAGCGTTTTATCGCTAAACAGGTTGGTATGTTGCTCCAGAAAACAGTACACATCGCGGCTAAAATCGGAGAGTATTGCCTTTTGAACTGTTTTAACACGGGTAGGATCAATGGGCTCCTCGCTGATAGTGGGTGCTGGCCGAGGCCTACGGAGCGAGCGCTCCACCTTGCCCAATACATCGTCGGGCAATACCTGGGTTTTCTTTAGAACTCCCCATAAGTTGTAAATAAACAGTTCAGCCAGAGTGGTGAATGCTATTGTACTAAACACAATGAAACGTGAGTAGTAATCGTTGCGGGTCAAAAAGATTAAAATCGAAATAATTGCAAGCACTATGAGGTTAGAAGTAATAATATTCTTGGATAAGTGCCTTATTGAGTAAGAGGTAAAGGAGTATTTATTGTAGATGAGCGAGGTTAATATCCAGGTTAACGTAAAAATTAAAACGCCATTCCCATAGTTACCCAAATACGTTTGGAACGAAACCCCCTTTATTACAGTGGTTAGCCAAAAGGAAACGCCAATTAGGAAGATATCCAGCAAAATCAGGATTGATACTCGCCTATTCATTTACTAAAATTGCTAATTATTGATTAAAGGTAACACATTTTTAGCAAACTACTAATTATTCTAATTAAAAAATGGGGTTGTTAATTTACTCTAAACCCTTGCAACAGATGTAAAAATGATGTTGCTTTGCCAAAAAATTAAAGTGCATGCTATCCATTAGGGAAATATACAAGGAGGGATATGGGCCATCGAGCAGTCATACCATAGGGCCTGCCCGTGCTGCAGAGATAATGAAACAGCGCCATCCGGAGGCCAACTACTTTAGGGTATCGCTTTATGGTAGTTTGGCTCTAACCGGCAAAGGGCACCATACCGATAGTGCACTACGTAAAAGTTTTTTACCAAAGCAGGTAGATATTATTTGGCGACCCGAGGAAAGCCTTCCGATTCATCCTAACGGAATGATTATTGAGGCTTTTTCGGAAGAGGACGGTCAGCTTATCGACTTTTGGGAGGTTTACAGCATAGGCGGTGGCGATTTAAAAGATAAGACAGGAGTTCTAAATAATAACCCTGTTTACCGGCTGACAACCATGACCGAGATTTTAGCGTGGTGCAAAAGCGAGGGGAAAAGCCTATGGGAATTTGTTGAGGATAACGAGGGTAAAGAGATCTGGGATTTTTTAGCAAAGGTATGGCATACCATGCGCGAAACCGTTAAGCGTGGGATTGATAATGAGGGTGTTCTACCAGGGCCTATAAAGCTGGCTCGCAGGGCTTCAGCCCAGTACACCAAAGCATTAAACGCCCATGGAACAATGAAACATATAGGGTTGCTCTTTGCTTTTGCCCTTGCAGTTGCTGAGGAGAACGCGGCAGGGGGGAAAATCATTACCGCACCAACCTGTGGTTCGTCGGGGGTGCTACCCGGTGTGCTTTTTTACCTCAACAGCGAGGAGCATATTACGGAGCAGAAAATGCTTAGAGCGTTGGCCACTGCAGGGTTAATAGGGAATCTGGTAAAGCATAATGCATCGATTTCGGGGGCTGAGGTGGGTTGCCAGGGGGAAATAGGCACAGCCTGCGCTATGGCTGCTGCAGCCATGACCCAAATCATGGGCGGGTCGCCCACCCAAATTGAGTATGCAGCCGAGATGGCCATGGAGCATAACCTTGGACTAACCTGCGACCCGGTAATGGGATATGTTCAAATCCCTTGTATTGAGCGCAATGCCATTGCTGCCACTAAAGCATACTCATGCGCAGTTTACGCCCTATCGTCCGATGGGGGGCATAAAGTATCGTTCGATAAGGCGGTTGAAACCATGGCCGAAACAGGCCGCGATATTCAGGTGGCCTACCGCGAAACCGGTATTGGTGGACTTGCTAAAAATTGGGAGGCTTTTGGCTAGTGTGCCGATTTATCGAGCTCTTCCCAAATAAGGGCAGCAGCTCCGAGCACAGCAGCATTTTTATCCTGCAAACCTGAAAGCAAAAGTTTTACCTTGCCCTTAAAAACCGGGAACATGTAATCCTCCATGTAACGGCGAACAGGATCCATTAGCAGCTCACCGGCATTGGCTAAACCTCCAAAGAAGAAAATGGCCTCAGGGTTAAGTATAGCCACTAAATCGGCAAGGCGAGTTCCTAAAATAAGACCAGTATACTCAAATGCTGCCCTAGCAAGCGGATCGCCTGTTTTGGCCGCCTCAGTGATCATCTTGGCAGTGAGCTTATCGTAGGTAACGTTGCGGAGCATGCTAGGCTGATTGCTATCGGCAATCATCTTGAAGGCGGTTCGGCGGAGGCCTGTTGCTGAGGCGTAGGTCTCAAGGCATCCCTTCTTTCCGCATCCACACTGCCGGCCATTTGCCTTGGCAACCACATGTCCAAACTCGCCGGCAAAACCATCGTGACCTACAACCAGCTTGCCATCAACAACAATTCCGCTACCTAACCCTGTACCCAAAGTGATAACAACAAAGTTTTTCATTCCCTTTGCTGCCCCAAATAGCAACTCACCCAGTGCAGCAGCATTGGCATCGTTGGTAACCACACTAGGAACTCCAGTTAATAAAGTAATCTCCTTACATAAAGGGAGTATCCCTTTCCACTCCAAATTTGGAGCATCAACTATAGCGCCCAGATTATATGAACCATTAGGAGAACCAACACCAACGCCAAGCAACCTGTGTTCATGACCAAGCTCCATGAGCAGCTGCTCAATAGCCCCGGTTAAGTTTTTTACAAAAACATCAAAGGTAGCATTACAGCGTGTGGGAAGGGTACTCTCGGCAAGTATATCGCCATTACGGTTAACTATTCCTATTACTGTGTTTGTACCACCAATATCGATACCTGCTACAACCTCAGCCATACATTTGATCAAATTAAACTATAGCTAATCTAACTCTTCGTAATCCACGTATTCACCCTGATTCTTATCGATAATCTTTTTTTTCCGGGTGAATGAAAAATTTCGCCCCTTGCTGTTATCGGACGATTGTTGACCTGTTTCCTGGTTAATTTTTTTATACAACCGCCTTAACCAAAGCCTTAGGATGATGCGTCCTATCAAACCCAGTAAAAAAAGGGTCAAAAAGAAGTAAAAAATGAATTTTAAAAATGCTATCATTATTCTGTTGAAACGGTGCGCAAAGATAGCTATTTATTTAATGGCAAAGCATATAACCCCATTCTGTTTTGATAAAGTAACAAATTGCTTGTTCCTAGAATTTACCTCAACAATTGGAATATTGCCCGATATAGGGAAAAAGCTAAGAGGTTTGCCACTAAAATCGTAACCAAAAATACTTTCATCCCTGTTTGTCAAAACCAGGTTATTGTTTGGCATGACCTGTAGGTTTCCGGTATCGAAATCGCCTATTGACGATAGTATCGCATTTTTTAATTTGCCTTCGTTTGAATATATGCTTACCCTATTCCTATCGAGGATAAAATAATTTTTCCCTGCCATGATAAAGGTATGGTTGGGTGAGTATGGTTCAAGCACTTGACTTTCGACCCTGCCATCAAAAAATAGTTTCTTGATTATGCCCAGCGTATCGGTGGTTAGCAAATATGACCCTTTCCCCGAATTTCCTACCAGGTAAAATTCACTGTTTTTTGCTTTGGCAAAAAATGATTGAGGCTTTAACCGTTCCTCGCCACGACGGTTCAGTAAATACGGTCGGTTTTGGTCAAAAATCAATATATAATCCTTACCCTGATTGCTAACGTATCCTATTCGGCTACTAACAACCGTTTCTGTTTTAAAGCTAAGCCAACCGCTTACGGGTTTTCCGTTAGTGTCGTAGCAGTAAATCTTTTTATCGGAGCAAGCCACAATAAACCGGTAGTTACGGTTACTGTCGTAATCAAATGCCGATAATGGGGAGGTAGCTCTAGCAGGCAAGGTCACCGGAAAACCTTCAACATCATTTCCATTGCGGTCAACCAGGTATATCCTGTTGCCTGCTGCAAAGGCCATCTGTAACTTTTTGTTTCGATAAATATCTACTTGGCTCACACTGCCAAGAATTGGAGCCCCAATCTTTCGTTTCCAGAGTATATGCCCATCATTACTAATAAGATAGATTGAGTTTTCAGAGTCCTGAACCAAAACCTCCGGCTGTCCGTTAAGATGGTTAACCAACAAATGTGGTTTGCCAACAGGTTCAGTGCTGAGCTTGCAAACCCAGTTCACATTTTTAAGCGAGTTGGGGGTTTCGGTCAAATCGGCCTGGCTGCTTTTTATGGCAAGCATAGCAAAAAGCTTTTGGCTACCGCCCACTACCTGCCAAATAAAGTTATGGCTGGAGAGAGTTTTTCCTTTGTATAGCTGGGTTGGCTTACCATGCAAGTGTAATTCGCTTAAGGGGTATGAATCCATTCCCTTGCTATAAAGAATCAGATTCGATGATGTGGAAATACGTTGCTGAATGCTCCTATAGCCTTCTGTTCTGGTAAGTGTGTTATTACGCAAATACTCATTAATTATGAATTCAAGCGAACTAATGCTTGAGCCGAAAACCAAAACGTTATCGATTACCGTCACAAACTCATCGTTTACTTTCAAAAAGCTATTACCCAATAGGGTAGGGATAAACCATTTAATAGGGTTTTCAACAATAGGGAAACTTTTTTGTTGATCGGGCTTAAACTCATGTTTGACAATGGTTTTGGTACCTGCAAACGATTCAAGCTGCTGTAGGGTAGTTGAACCGCTCTTGGTGTTTGCAAGAATAAACCAATCTGTGCTATCGTTTTGTAATTTGGCCGATAGTACAGCAACTTCGTTATCGAGGTTTTTCACTAAAAACTCATCGATTGAAACCCCTGTATGGGCTAAGAAACCTGAAAGGTTTCTATTGTATGGTTCAGTTAGGCCAAGGTTATCAATATAATCGCTATAGTCGGCCATAAAGTTAGGGATATTGGGCAGGCCATACCAGGTAAAAAATGATGTTGAAGCAGGCATGTAGCCATGCAAAGAAAAAGGAACAGGGCTTTGACGGGTAAATATTTTATAGTAATCGCCATTGGTGGCTGAACTCACAATAAGCCCATTGGCAATTACCATGGTAGGCGATACTTGAACATCGAGCCCAATCCAGCTTGCAACCCCCTTAAGAGCAAGCGAATTATTTTCAAGCGATAAAGTTTTGGAGAGCTCATTGATGTTTACAAAGACATTTGCTGCAACGCCAGTTGCGGCTGTTTGGTAAAGCGACTGAAACTGCTCATCGGATTCAACGGCAGCATCTTCCTTCAGCTTTTTGACCGATTCAACAAGCAATTCCTGGCTATTGCTAACCAGTAGAAGATTGCCGAACACGGTAAAAGTTAAGCTGAAATAGTTCCCTTCAGGAACCTCAACATAAATTGCGCTGTTACCGGCAATTTGTATCTCCTCGGCCTTAGCATACCCTAAACTTTGAAGTTTGATAAGCTCTAGAATATCGCTTTGGTTAATCTCCTTGGGAACTTTATGGGCCAGTAAAAACTCGCTGCCCTGCGGATGGTTGTTGTAAAAAGCTACTGCAGTATTAGTGCCTTTAATGGCTGTTCTAACTGTATTGTCCGATTTTGCTGCGCTATCCAAATAATTAAGCATGTCTGCAAAACTTTTAACGACATCGCCCCGTTCAAGGGTTTTCCACCAACCATTTGACTTTACAGAGTTAGTAAACAATTCAAAATCATCAATATTCAAAATCAACGAGGCATTTAGAGGGATAGCATCAATTGGGTTGAATTGCCGGTAATCCTGTTTGTTTACCCAATGGTAAAACAGAAATACTAATCCAGCAATGGCAAGTGTTAGAAATACTATGGTAGCTATGATGCGCTTCATCGGTGTAACTGTTTGGCGTGCTAAAGTTACAACTAATTTAGGAAGGATAAGCTGATATTTGGTGTTTAGTGAGTGGGGAAGTGGTTGATAGTTGGTTGTTGATAGTGAATATGAAACGCCAAACACTAAACACCAAACACGAATAATCCTCCCCTGAATAACTGAACTTAAACTTTTGATTGTCTGAAAAAAACTCTAATTTTGTGAGATTTTTTTGGAAGCGATTATCTACACAGATTTTAGTATTTAACAGCGTTTTATATGGGTAACCTAAAATTTAAAGAGTACAAGGGACTTGATTTGCCTCAAGTGAACAAGGATGTTCTTAAGACCTGGGAGCAGCAGAACACCTTTAAGAAAAGTATTGAAACTCGTAAAGGGCACCCCAAGTTTATTTTTTACGAAGGGCCACCATCAGCCAATGGAATACCCGGCATCCATCACGTAATGGCACGCACCATTAAGGATATTTTTTGTCGATATAAAACCCAAAAAGGTTTTTTAGTTGAGCGTAAAGCAGGATGGGACACCCATGGTTTGCCCGTTGAACTTGGCGTTGAAAAAATGCTTGGTATAACCAAGGAGGATATTGGCACCAAAATATCAGTTGAGGAGTACAACAATACCTGCCGTAAGGAGGTAATGAAATATACCGACCTATGGGAGGACCTTACCCAAAAAATGGGCTACTGGGTCGATATGGACGACCCCTATATCACGTACGACAACCGTTACATTGAGTCGCTTTGGTATCTTTTACAAAAGCTTTTTGAGAAAGGTTTACTCTACAAGGGGAAAACCATCCAACCATACTCTCCGGCTGCCGGAACCGGTTTAAGCACCCACGAGCTTAACCAGCCCGGATGCTACCGCGATGTTAAGGATACCACTGTGGTAGCACAGTTCAATGTTATCAGGAACGAGAGTAGCCAGTTCCTTTTTGACCTAACCGATACCCCAGATGTATACATACTGGCTTGGACAACCACACCCTGGACTCTACCATCGAACACCGCACTGGCGGTAAATGCCAGCATCAAGTATAGCATCGTTAGAACCTTTAACCCATACAGCGGTGAGCCATTGACTGTTGTACTGGCCAAGGACAGGCAGGATTATTACTTTCCGGCAGCAAATGCCGAGCTGTCGTTCAACGATTATCAACCAGGCGACAAAAAGGTTCCCTTTAAGGTTTTATCGGAGGTTGAGGGTTCAAAGCTTGTAGGTATCCGATACCATCAACTATTCCCCTGGGTGAAACCCGAGGGCGACGCCTTCAGGGTGATTGCCGGCGATTTTGTTACTACCGAGGATGGTACCGGTGTGGTTCATATTGCACCAACCTTTGGTGCCGACGACGACCGAGTGGCAAAGGCATCGGGTATTGCTCCGCTAATACTTCGCGACAAGTACCGCAATCCTGAACCCATGGTCGATAGGCGCGGAAGATTTTACCCAATAGAGGACCTCGACCCTGACTTTGTGAAAAGCAACGTAAATGTTGACCTTTACAGGGAGTTTGCCGGTAGATTTGTTAAAAACGAGTACGATTCAAGCCTGCCTGAGGATGCACCAACACTTGATGTTGACCTTGCGGTTGCCCTAAAAAAGGAAAATAAGGCATTCAGGATTGAAAAACACGTTCACAACTACCCGCACTGCTGGCGCACCGATAAGCCTGTACTCTACTACCCACTCGATAGCTGGTTTATCCGTGTTACAGCCCTTAAGGATAGGATGATTGAACTGAACAAAACCATTAACTGGAAACCGGCCAGTACAGGTACCGGGCGATTTGGCAAATGGCTCGAAAACCTTTTGGATTGGAATCTTTCCCGTTCGCGTTTCTGGGGTACACCACTGCCCATCTGGGTTTCAGAAGATCGCAGCGAAATGATTTGTATTGGTTCCGTTGCCCAGCTTAAGGATGAAATAGAAAAGGCTATTAAGGCTGGGTTCATGGATAAGAACCCGTTGGCCAACTACAAGGAGGGTGACTTTAGCAAGGAAAACTATAACAGCTTCGACCTGCATCGCCCATTTGTTGATAATATTGTGCTTGTTTCGCCAAGCGGGAAGCGTATGTTCCGTGAGCCCGACCTAATTGACGTTTGGTTTGACTCTGGAGCAATGCCATACGCTCAAATTCACTACCCCTTTGAGAACAAGGATAACCTTAACGAGTTGTTCCCAGCCGATTTTATTGCTGAGGGTGTTGATCAAACCCGTGGCTGGTTCTATACACTCCATGCGCTGTCAACTCTACTTTTCGATTCTGTAGCCTACAAGAATATCGTTTCCAACGGATTGGTGCTTGACAAGAACGGTAACAAGATGAGTAAGCGCCTTGGCAATGCCGTTGACCCGTGGGAGGTAATTGAAAAGTACGGTTCTGATCCCTTACGCTGGTACATGATTACCAACGCACAACCCTGGGATAACCTTAAGTTCGATATTGATGGTGTTGACGAGGTTAAGCGTAAGTTCTTTGGAACTCTTTACAACACCTACTCGTTCTTTGCTCTTTACGCCAATGTGGATGGATTTTCATATGCTGAGGACGAAATTCCGGTTAGTCAGCGGCCCGAAATTGACCGCTGGATACTTTCGCTGCTTAACAGCTTGGTGAAAGAGGTTGAGGAGGCTTACGAGGACTATGAACCTACACGTGCTGGCCGAGCAATTCAGGATTTTGTAATTGAGCAGCTCAGCAACTGGTATGTAAGGCTTAATCGTAAACGCTTCTGGGGTGGCGAGTACGATACCGACAAGATTGCAGCTTTCCAAACCCTTTATACCTGTTTGGAAACAGTAGCCATGCTGGCTGCCCCCATTGCCCCATTCTACATGGATCAGCTGTTCACTGACCTTAACCGTGTTACACATCGCCATTCAGCCGAAAGCGTTCACCTTGCGAACTTCCCAAAATGCAACGATGAATTGATTGACAAGAACCTTGAGGAGAAGATGGAAATGGCCCAATCAATTTGCTCACTGGTACTTGGATTGCGACGTAAGGTTAACATCAAGGTTCGTCAACCACTACAAAAGATTATGATTCCAATCCTTGATGAAAGGTTCAGGGAGCAACTTGCAGCAGTTGAAAACCTCATTCTTAGCGAGGTTAACGTTAAGGAACTTGAGTACCTTAGCGACTCATCGGGGATTCTGGTTAAAAAGATAAAACCGAACTTTAAAACCCTTGGCCCTCGCTACGGAAAGGCTATGAAAGCAATTTCCGAAGCCATTGCCAAAATGACACAGGAAGACATTGCTGCTTTTGAGCGTAACGGAAAGTTCACCATAAAGGCAGCCGAGGGAGATATCAATCTAACCCTTGAGGATGTTGAAATTCTCTCGGAAGATATTCCAGGATGGCTTGTTGCAAACGAAGGACGCTATACGGTTGCCCTTGATATTACCATTACTGAGGAGCTTCGCATGGAGGGTATTGCCCGTGAGCTTATCAATAGGGTTCAAAACATGCGTAAGGATTCAGGCTTTGAGGTAACCGATAAAATCCGCATCAAAATACAGAAACACGACAAGCTAAACAGGGCTATTGAGGTTCACAAGAGCTATATTTCAACGCAAACCCTTGCCCGTGAAATTATTTTAGTTGATGAGGAACTAAATGGAAATTCTAACGTAATAGAGTTAGACGATGAACTTTCAACTGCTATTTCTGTTGAAAAGATTGAATAGATGAGTTGGTTTTTTACTACAATTTTTTTATATCTTTAGCAAAATTTAAAAAGCCATGGGAGAGAAGACCAGATATTCGGATGAGGAGTTAGCAGAATTCAAGGAAATTATTCTGCAGAAACTCGAAAAGGCACGTAGGGATTACGAAATCCTTAAGAGTGCCATTACCATGGATGAGAGTAACGATACCGAGGATACCTCGCCAACCTTTAAGGTTTTGGAGGAGGGTGCTTCAACCCTATCGAAGGAAGAGGCTGGCCGCTTGGCTCAACGCCAGCTCAAGTTTATCCAACATCTTGAGGCTGCCCTGGTACGTATCGAGAACAAAACCTATGGTATTTGCCGCGAAACCGGCAAACTGATCTCAAAAGAACGTCTACGTGCTGTTCCACACGCAACGCTCAGCATTGAAGCCAAAAATAGTCAACGATAGCTGTAAGTGTTAATATGTATTACTCAGGAAAGCGACCATTTGGTCGCTTTTACTTTTTGTATTAGTTTTACGCCTTAAACAGTTGACCTATGAAATTCAATAAGAAACATTTAGCCTTTCTAATAATCCTTCTTATCCTTGTTATTGATCAGGCCTTTAAGGTTTTGATAAAAACCAACTTTGCCATAGGCGATGAGATGAGGGTAATTGGTAACTGGTTCATTCTTCACTTTACTGAAAACCCCGGTATGGCCTTCGGGTTAAAGTTTTGGGGTATTTGGGGTAAAATTGGCTTAAGCATATTCCGTATTGCAGCAATTGTTGCCATTGCATGGTATTTAAATCATCTTATTAAGCAACAGGTAAAAACGGGAATTATAGTAGGCCTTTCGCTCATCCTTGCCGGTGCCATTGGAAATATTATCGATAGCGCATTCTACGGTTATCTGTTCGATAGTGGTACCACCTATAGCTCGGAGTTTAACCAGTGGGTATCGTACTATGGCATATCAAAGCTAAACTTTGGAGGATATGCCGGATTCCTTCAGGGATGTGTAGTTGATATGTTCTACTTCCCAATTATCGATACTGTGCTACCCTCTTGGGTTCCCATTATTGGGGGTGAGCACTTCGTTTTTTTCAGGCCTGTTTTTAACATTGCCGATTCATCCATAACCATCGGGGTGATATACCTGCTGCTGTTTCATCGGCATACTCTGTTTGGGCATCAACATAACCATAAATAATAAATAGATCATGAACCGCAAAGTTGTAATCATTATGGGCTCAAAGGCTGACCTTGATTGGGCCAACCAAATTGTTAACGTGCTAAAGGGTTTTGGAATTGAATCCGTAACACGCATTGCATCGGCCCATAAG
>Ga0209506_1001103_pt1 | contig 30207 bp, 25 predicted proteins | sample AD_JPNHG2_MetaG_FD_184409 | JGI IMG/M metagenome (GOLD analysis project Ga0209506, IMG submission 184409) | Active sludge microbial communities of municipal wastewater-treating anaerobic digesters from Japan - AD_JPNHG2_MetaG (SPAdes) (version 2) | ecosystem: Engineered > Bioreactor > Anaerobic...
GCCGTCATCTCCAGCGGCTTCATGGGCTCCATCAGCGGCTCCTCCGTGGCCAACACGGTGACGACGGGCTCCTTCACGATCCCCCTGATGAAGAGGGTGGGGTATCGCCCCGTGTTCGCGGGGGCCGTGGAAGCCTCGGCGTCCACGGGCGGCCAGATCATGCCCCCCATCATGGGCGCGGCGGCCTTCATCATGGCCGAGTTCCTGGGAGTCGCCTACATCAAGATCGCAACCTGCGCGGTCATACCGGCCCTGTTTTACTTTTTCGCCGTGGGGACGATGGTGCACCTGGAGGCGAAAAAGAGCGGCCTCGTGGGCATATCACGGGACAACCTCCCCCGCGTGATGGACGTGCTCCGGGAGCGGGGGCTTCTGATCTTTCCTCTCTTCATCATCATCTACCTGCTCGTCACGGGGAAGAGCCCCTTCCTGGCCGCCTTCTGGGGCATTATCTATGCGACGGCCACCGGTCAGATTCACCAGAGGACCAAGCCCCTGCTGATGCCGCTGCTTCTCAGCGTGCCGCCCTGCCTGTTCGGCATCAATCCCTTCGATGCCGCGGGGATCCTGGCAGGCTGGGTCGTCTTTCCGGCCATCGCGCTCTACTATTTCTGGCGGAGCGCCGACCGCGTCGCGACGGGAATTTCCCTCGGGATCGTCGCCGTCCTCACGGGGCTGCTCTATCTCGGGGTGGAAACGTCCCTGGCCGCCTTCTGGGCCAACATGCTCATCGTCATCGCCGGGCTCTTCTACAAGGAGAGCAAGATGCGCGTCCCCGAGATCCTCTCGAGCCTCGAGGACGGGACGAAAAACGCCATTGCCATCGGGGCGGCCTGCGCCTGCGTGGGGTTCATCGTCGGGGCGACGACGCTGACCGGCATCGGCCTGAAGTTCGCCACGGCCGTCATTGCGCTGGCCACCAACCTCGCCCACTTCGTCCACCCCCTGCTGATGGGCATGGGCACCGTCAGCGACATCACCCTCTTCTTCACGCTCCTGAACACGGCGCTGGCCTGCTTCGTTCTCGGCATGGGAATCCCCACGACGGCCCAGTACATCATCGCGGCCATGATCGCCGCGCCGGCCCTGCTGCAGTGGGGCATCCATCCCCTCGTCTCGCACATGTTTGTCTTCTACTATGCCATCCTGGCCGACGTGACGCCCCCCGTGGCTCTCGCGGCCTATGCGGCATCGGGGATTTCGGGTGCCGATCCTTTCCGGACGGGTCTGCGTGCCTTCACCCTCGCATCGGGCGGGTTCATCATTCCCTTTGTCTTCGTGACGGCGCCGATCGTGCTCTGGATGCCGACGATTCTCGACGGGAAGACGCCGTTCGACTACGTCTGGTTCGGGCAGGTCCTTCTCACGTTGTTCATGGGTGTTGTCGCCCTGGGTGCGACGGTCATCGGGTATCTGAGGGACCACTCGACGGTCCCGGAGCGGATCGCAACGGGCATCGCGGCCGCGTTCCTGATCACGCCCGGGACCGTGACGGATGTCGTTGGGATCGGGCTCCTCGCGGCCGTCTTTACCGTGCAGATGCTGAGGAAGAGAAGAAAGCGGAGAACCGAAAGCCCTGAAACGGGACTGCCGGCCTGATGCAGGGAACACTTCCCGTCCCGCGGGGAATCAGGCAAAAAAACGCCCCCGGGCTTGCAGGCACGGAGGCGTTGCTGCGTCATCCGCTGTATGCTTTTCCCCCTCTATTTGAATATCCTGTCGAAAAACGCCTGCTTCTCCTTGGGGTAGGAAATCGTGCCCTCGTGGTCGACGACGAGGCGGCCGTCGAGGTGGTCGATCTCGTGCTGCACGATGCGGGCGAGAAACCCCTTGTAGCGCCGGTTGACCTTGTTGCCGTCGATGTCGACGGCCTTCACCTTGATCTCCGTGGGACGGGTCACCTCCACGCTGATGTCCGGGCAGGACAGGCAGCCCTCGTTCATCACCTCCTCGTCGCCGCGCGCCTGCGTGACGCGGGGGTTGATGAGGACCTCCCAGTCGTCCTTGCCGCTGACGCCCTTCTTGTCGAAATCCTTCACCTTGAAGGCGATGATGCGCTTGCTGATCCCGATCTGCGGGGCGGCCAGCCCCAGGGCGTCGTTGCGCTTCAGGAAGGCCTCGACGAGGGTCCGGATGTCCTTTTTCGCCTCGGCGTCGAAGGGGACGGGCAGGTCGGCGGCCTTCCTTCGCAGGAGCGCCGCCTCCTCCTCGATCATCTTCCCGTCGCGCCAGAGCTGCCAGGTCTTGTTTGCGGTCATATGCGGCCTCTTCCTTTCGATGGCGGAATAGTCGGTTCCCGCCCACGCTGTCCCGTTCCGCCCGGAAACCGCGCAGTCGGCGGGTCGCGGGCTCGAGGCACAGGTGCGAGGCGGAGAACAAAGAGGGTCGGACGAATTCGTTGATGCTATAACACCACACGACCGGAATTTCAACCGCTGCGGGTTCTGCTTGTCTCCCTGCGCCCCTGGCCTTTCTCCCCGGGCCTTTCCTGTTGATAATTTGGGTGATGTCTGCTAACGTCGCCTGACTGCAAGGAAAATGTCTTCCAGGCATCCCCGGAGAGGTTCCCGTGATCGATAAAATCATCGGGCACGCGGCGCGAAGGCAGTTCGCCCGGGCCATGCATTTCCAGGGAGGGGCAACCCCGGCGCTCCCGCCGCCCGGCGCGGCGGGCCCCTGCCTGCTCTATCTCCACGTCCCGTTCTGCGAAAAGCTCTGCCCCTACTGCTCCTTCCACCGCGTGACCTTCGACGAGGGCCTGTGCCGGGAATACTTCGGGGCCCTCCGGAAAGAGCTTTCCCTCTACAGGGACCGCGGCTTCACGTTCGAGGGGATCTACGCCGGCGGGGGCACGCCGACGGTCATGGTCGACGAGCTGGCCGACACGCTCGGGCACGCGAAGGGCCTTTTCCCCATCCGCGAGATCTCCGTCGAGACCAACCCCAACCACCTGACGGACCGTCACCTCGACGTCCTGCAAAAGGCCGGCGTCAACCGGCTGTCCGTGGGGATCCAGAGCTTCGACGACGGGCTGCTCAAGGCCATGGACCGCTACGAGAAGTACGGCAGCGGCGCCACCATCGCCGCGAGGCTCAAGGAGATCGGGGGCGCCTTCGACACGCTCAATGCCGACATGATCTTCAACTTCGCCGGGCAGAGCGCGGAGAGCCTCAAGGCCGACATCGACCGGCTCCTGGAGACCGGGGTCGACCAGATCACCTATTACCCGCTCATGGTCTCGACGAAGACGCGGGAGCTCGTGCACAGGACCCTGGGCCCCGTCCCGGAGGACCGCGAGAGGGAATTCTACGGGATCATCACCGGGCGGCTCGTGCCGCCCTACCGCTTCTCCTCGGCGTGGTGCGTCTCCCGCAAGGAGGCGATGATCGACGAGTACGTGGTCAACTACGACGACTACGCCGGCCTGGGGAGCGGCTCCATCGGCTACCTCTACGGGACCTGCTACGCCAACACCTTCGACATCCGCGACTACATCGCCCGCGTGAACCGCGGGGAGATCCCGCTTGCGGCCGCCAAGGCGTTCAGCCTCGGCGACCGGGTGCGCTACGACTTCCTCATGAAGCTCTTCGGCCTTTTCCTCGACATCGCCGCGATGCGGAACAAGTACGGAAAGGCCTTCGACTGGCACCTGGGAAGGCTTCTGCTGCCCTTCCGCCTCGTCGGCGCCGTCCGGTACGACTACCGCAAGGACTGGCTCTACCTGACCCCCCGCGGCCGCTACTACTGGGTCGTGATGATGCGGGAGTTCTTCGTCGCCGTCAATAATTTCAGGGATTATTGCAGGCAGTAAACGCGTGGAATGTTGGAGTATGGGAATGATGGAATCTTGGGTATAATGCACATGACCCGTGATTCCACCATTCCATTGTTCCAGCCCTTGAATGAGGAGCCCATGGACGACAGACAGAGATCCCTCCTGAAGAGCCTGCCCAAGATCGACGAGGTCCTTGCCGCGCTCGAGAAACGGGGCACCCTGGGGCGCGCGCCCCGGGAGAAGGTCCTCGGGGCGATCCGGGAGGTCGTGGGTTCGATCCGGGCCGGGATCCTGGCGGGCTCGCGGGACCTTGGCGAGGCGCTCACGGTCGAGTCCGCCGCCGATGCCGTGGCGGCCCGGATCGAGCGGCTCCACGAGTACAGCCTCAGGCGCGTGATCAACGCCACGGGGATCATCCTGCACACGAACCTGGGGCGCGCGCCCCTGTGCAAAGAGGCCCTGGAGCGCATCGTCGAGGTGAGCCGGGGCTACTCCAACCTGGAGTTCGACCTGGCCTCCGGGAAGCGCGGACTCCGCTACGACCACGTCCGGGGCATTCTCTGCGAGCTCACGGGGGCCGAGGATGCCCTGGTCGTCAACAACAACGCCGCCGCGGTTCTGCTGGTGCTCAGCACGCTTGCCCGGGGCCGGGAGGCCATCGTGTCGCGGGGCGAGCTCATCGAAATCGGCGGCGAGTTCCGCATCCCCGAGGTCATGGAGCGAAGCGGCGCCGTGCTGCGCGAGGTGGGGGCCACGAACCGCACCCACCTGTCCGACTACGAGAGGGCCATCGGCGGGAACACGGCCCTCATCATGAAGGTCCACCCGAGCAACTTCCGGATCGTGGGCTTCTCCGAGGAGGTCCCCGTCCCGGAGCTCGTCGCGCTGGGCCGCCGTCACGCAATCCCCGTGATGAACGACCTCGGGAGCGGCTGTTTCATCCGGCTCGATCGATACGGCCTGCAGCACGAGCCCACCGTTGTCGATGCCGTGAAGGAGGGGGCCGACGTGATCACCTTCAGCGGCGACAAGCTGCTCGGCGGTCCCCAGGCGGGCATCATCGTGGGAAGGAAGGATCTGCTGGAGGCGATCAAGCGGAACCCCCTGAACCGGGCCCTTCGCATCGACAAGCTGACCCTCGCGGCGCTCGAGGCCACGGCGAAGCTCTACCTCAACGAGCAGAAAGCCGTTTCGGGCCTGCGCTCGCTTGCGGCGCTCATGGAGCCCGTCGAGTCGGTCACGAGGCGCGCCAGGCGACTCCTGCAGATGCTCAAAAAGGAAAACTTCCCGGGCGTTACGCTCGGGCTGAGGCAGGGGTCCTCCATGTCGGGCGGGGGGTCGCTGCCGACGCAGCAGATCCCCACGGTGCTTGTCGCCCTGCGCTCGGAGGGGCTCTCGGCCGCGCGCATCGACGAGAAGCTCCGGGCCCTGCCGGTGCCCGTGGTGGCGCGGATCGCCGGGGACGAGGTCCTCTTCGACCCCCGCACCCTGTCGGCGGAGGAACTGCCCGAAATCCGCGGCGCCCTGAGGGCCGTCCTGGCCCCAGGTGGGATGGGATGACGACGCAGCGGGGGACAAAGGCGGAGTTCACCGTGGGCCCGGAGGAACAGGGCCTCCGGCTGGACGTTTACCTCTCGCGGAAGGACGCTGCGCTCTCGCGTTCGCAGGCCCGGCGCCTCATCGACGACGGCGAGGCGCTCGTCGACGGCAGACCTGCGAGGGCGGCCCACCGTCTCAGGCCCGGCGAGAGGGTTTCCCTTCACCGGCCTCCGCCCCTGCCGTCCGGGATCGTCCCCGAGGACATTCCGCTGGCCGTCCTCTACGAGGACGATGCCATCATGGTTGTCGACAAGCCCGCCGGCATGGTTGTCCACCCCGCGGCGGGGAATCCCCGGGGCACTCTGGTCAACGCGCTGCAGTTCCGCTGCGGGGATCTCTCGACCATCGGAGGTGTGATGCGGCCGGGAATCGTCCACCGTCTCGACAAGGGGACCTCGGGCCTCATGGTGATCGCCAAGACCGACGGGGCGCACCGGGACCTCGCCGAGCAGTTCAAGAGACGCCGCGTCTCCAAACGCTACACCGCCCTCGTCCACGGCGATCTGCGCGGGGACGAGGGCGTCGTCGACGCCCCCGTGGGCCGCCACCCCGTGGAGCGCAAGAAGATGTCCACGGCGAGCCGCCGGGGAAAGGCGGCCCTCACGCGCTGGAGGGTCCTCGAGCGCTACGGCGCCTTCACCCTGCTGGAGGCGCAGATCGAGACGGGCCGCACCCACCAGATCCGCGTCCACCTGGCCTCCCTGGGGCACCCCGTCGTCGGCGACAGCGTCTACGGCGGGGCCAAGCGCACCATCGAGCCCCCCGCGCTGCGGGCGGCGCTGAAGAGGCTCTCCCGCCAGGCCCTCCACGCGAGCCGGCTGTCTTTTTCCCATCCCGTCACGGGGCGGGAGATGAACTTCGAATCGCCCCTGCCCGAGGACATGGCGGAGGTGGTCGATTTCTTAAGGAATTGGCAAAGGGCGTAAGGCGAAGGGCTAAGGGCGGGAGAGAAAAAGATGGAAGATGTCTTCCCGCCATAAGCCTTTTGCCCTGAAGGATGATGCTGGAGCTGATCCGAAAAGACCCAATCACGGTTCTGCAAAGTGAAGAACTTTTGCAAACTCCCGGCATTTTGCACGGGTTTTGCACACGTATCGGGGGTGTGAGTGACGGCCCCTACGCCTCGCTCAACTTCAGCCCCCGGGAGGGGGACCCCCCGGACCGAGTCCGCGCAAACTGGCAGCGGCTTGCCGCCGCCTTCGGAATTCCCTGTGAGCAGTTCTTTGTCGTCAACCAGGTGCACGGCGACCGGTTCCTGATCATCGAGGATGCGGTCACCTGCCACTCTCTCGAAGACAGGCAGTGCGATGCAATCGTAACGGACCGCCCCGGCGTGGCCATGGGCATCAAGACTGCCGACTGCGCCCCGGTGCTCCTGCTGGACAGGCGAAACCGGGCGATCGCCGCCGTCCACGCCGGGTGGCGGGGAACGGCCCTGGGGATCGCGGGGAAGGCCGTCCGCGTGATGGCGGAGCGATTCCGGACGCGGCCGGAGGATCTCTCGGCCGCCGTCGGCCCCTCCATCGGGCCCTGCTGCTACGAGGTCGACGGGCCCGTCTTCGAGGCCGTGTCGGGGCGGGGCGACGCAGGCCGGGTGCTGCGGCCCGGCAGGAGGAAAGGGCGCTGGATGTTCGACCTGCCGCTGGCCAACCGGCTTCAGCTCGAGGAGGAAGGGGTTGATCCGGAGAGGATTGCGACCTCCGGGTACTGCACCTGCTGCCGGCCGGACCTCTTCTTCTCGCACCGCCGCGACGGGGAAAAAACGGGGCGGCACCTGAATTTCATCCTGCTTCGGCGGGGGAAATAGCTCTTGACAAGGGGGGAAGGCTTGGTGTACATACCGGCCATCTCAAAGAGGCTTTTGCAAGTCCTTCCCTTGAGTAACCCAGCTGTTCGACGCACTGCCCGTTGAATTAATCCCGGGATACGAAGAGTAACTCACCCACATCCATGCGCGCCTGTTCGAGAAGGAAGGGTCATCCCTGCTTCCGCCGCCCTGCGGCGAGAGGGGAGTGAACCCGGCGCGCGACAGCATCGAGGAAGACCATCATGAACATCGTCGAGATCAAGAGGAAGCCGATCAATGAACTGACGGTCCTGGCCAAGGAGCTCAACGTGCCCGGCGCAAGCGGCATGCGCCGGCAGGACCTCATCTTTTCTATCTTACAAACCCAGGCCGAAAAGAACGGCGCCATTTACGGCGAGGGGGTTCTCGAGACCCTCCCCGACGGCTTCGGGTTCCTGCGGGCCGTCGATTACAACTACCTCCCGGGGCCCGACGACATCTACGTGTCGCCCTCGCAGATCCGCCGCTTCAACCTCCGGACCGGGGACACCGTGTCGGGGGAGGTCCGGCCGCCCAAGGAAGGAGAGAAATACTTCGCCCTCCTGAAGGTCGACACCGTCAACTTCGAGGGGCCCGAGCAGGCCCGCGACAAGATCCTCTTCGACAACCTCACCCCGCTGTACCCCGACCAGAAGCTGAAGCTCGAAAGCGACCCGGAGAACTTCTCCACGCGGATCATGGACATCTTCGTCCCCATCGGCAAGGGCCAGCGCGCCCTGGTCGTCTCCCCGCCGAGGGCAGGCAAGACCGTGCTGCTCAAGGACATCGCCCACAGCATCGCCGCCAACCACCCCGAGGTGACCCTCATGGTGCTGCTCATCGACGAGCGCCCCGAGGAGGTGACGGACATGGAGCGCAGCGTCAAGGGCGAGGTCATCTCCTCGACCTTCGACGAACCGGCGACCCGCCACGTCCAGGTGGCCGAGATGGTCATCGAGAAGGCCAAGCGCCTCGTGGAGCACCGCAAGGACGTCGTCATCCTGCTCGACAGCATCACGCGGCTCGCCCGGGCGTACAACACCGTTGTCCCGCCGAGCGGCAAGGTCCTCTCCGGCGGCGTGGACTCCAACGCCCTGCACAAGCCCAAGCGCTTCTTCGGCGCCGCCCGCAACATCGAGCACGGCGGCAGCCTCACGATCATCGCGACGGCCCTCATCGACACGGGCAGCCGGATGGACGAGGTCATCTTCGAGGAGTTCAAGGGCACGGGCAACATGGAGATCATCCTGGACCGCCGGATCGCAGACCGGAGGGTCTTCCCGGCCTTCGACCTGATCCGCTCGGGCACCCGCAAGGAGGAACTGCTCACCCCGAAGGAGATCCTGAACCGCGTCTGGATCCTGCGGCGGCTCCTGCAGGAGATGAACCCCGTCGATGCCATCGAATTCATCATCGACAAGATGCGCAAGACGCAGACCAACGAGGAATTCTTCGCCTCGATGAATCAATAAGACAGGCGCCGGGCATTCGGCTGCAGGCGTTAGGAGACAGGGAAAACGGAAAACAGGAAAAAAGGATTTTCCCTCTCCGAGACCCTGGGCCCGATACCCTGGTCCCTGAGCGCGGCACCCCGGGTGCAGCGAACGGTGATGAAAATTTTCCTTGAAATTCCTCGAATTTTGACTATACTCCCAACCTTCACATGCCGGCCCGGTCGGAAATCGGGCCCACGGCAAGGAGGATAAGAAGGCATTATGAAGGAAGGCATCCATCCCGAATACCACGAGACGACGATCACCTGCGTCTGCGGCAACGTCATCAAGACCCGCTCGACCCGGAAGGACATCAAGATCGAAATCTGCTCGAAGTGTCACCCCTTCATGACGGGCAAGCAGAAGATCATCGACACGGCCGGACGCGTCGACCGCTTCAAGAAGAAGTACGCCGCCCAGGAAGCCGCAAAAGAAGCCGCCCGGGAAGGGAAGGCGAAGTAGCGACGACCCGACGCCCCGTTGCCGATGCGCAGCGGGGCGGACCTGTCTTCCGGGCCCGGACCCGAACGCCATGACCTCGACGACCCAACCGACCGTTTCCCCTCATCCGAGGAGCCGCTTCCTCTAGGGCGCCGCAGGCGCGCTCACCCGTTCGTGTGCCGCCCGGAAGGCGGCGCCCCCTCATCACCCACAACCGCCACACGGAACGCAGCCATATGTTTCAGCGCATCAAGGACATCGAAAAGCGCTACGAGGAGCTCGAGAGGCTCCTGAGCGATCCCGCCGTGATCGCCAACCGCGCCGAGTACCAGAAGCTGGCCAAGGAACACGCCGACCTGACGCCGCTCGTCGAGACCTTCCGCGACTACGAGAAGACGGGCCGCCAGCTCGACGAGGCCCAGCAGATGCTGCGGGAAGGCGACGAGGGGCTCCGGGAACTGGCCAAGGAGGAGATTCCCGCGCTCAGGGGGAGGATCGAGGAACTCGAACAGCGCCTCACGATCCTTCTGCTTCCCAAGGACCCCAACGACGAGAAGAACGTCATCCTCGAGATCCGGGCCGGCACGGGCGGCGACGAGGCGGGCCTGTTCGCCGCCGACCTGTTCCGCATGTACGCCCGCTTCGCCGAGCTGTCGGGCTGGCGCGTGGAGGTGCTCAGCTCCAGCGCCGCCTCGGGCATGGGCGGCTTCAAGGAGGTCATCGCCATGATCGAGGGCCGCGGCGCGTACAGCCGCCTCAAGTACGAAAGCGGCGTCCACCGGGTCCAGCGCGTTCCCGTCACCGAGGCCCAGGGCCGGATCCACACCTCGGCCGTCACGGTGGCCGTCCTCCCCGAGGCTGAGGAGGTGGAGGTGCAGATCGACCCCAACGACATCCGGGTGGACGTCTTCCGGTCGGGCGGCCACGGGGGGCAGAGCGTCAACACGACGGACTCGGCCGTGCGGGTCACCCACATCCCCACGGGCCTCGTCGTGAGCTGCCAGGACGAAAAATCCCAGCTCAAGAACAAGGCCAAGGCCCTGAAGGTCCTGCGGGCGCGCCTGCTGGACAAGATGCAGGCCGAAAGCGCCGCCCAGATGTCCGAGGCGCGCCGCAGGCAGGTGGGCACCGGCGACCGCAGCGAGCGCATCCGGACCTACAATTTTCCCCAGGGGCGCGTGACGGACCACCGCATCGGGCTCACCCTTTACAACCTCCAGGCCATCCTTGACGGGGAGCTCCAGCCCGTGATCGACGCCCTGGCGACCCACTACCAGACGGAGGAGCTGAAAAAGACGGCGGCCGGATAGCCGCCCTGCGCGTTGAGAAAGGGGCAGGGGATGTCACAAGAAGCCAAGCGCTCCATCTCCCGGATTCTTTCCCGCCTCACCGAGGTCTTCGAGCGGGCGGGCATCGAGACCCCGAGGCTCGATGCCGAGGTCCTGCTCGGATTCTGCCTGGGCAAGGATCGCGCCGAGCTCTACCGCGACCTTCCCGTCGAGCTCGAGAACGAGCAGATTCTCCGGATCCTCGAGCTGGCCGGTCGGCGCAAGCGCCGCGAGCCCATGGCCTACATCCGGGGCTTCCGCGAGTTCTGGTCCCTCGAGTTCGCCGTGACCCCCGCCGTCCTCGTCCCCCGGCCGGAGACGGAGTGCCTCGTCGAGGAGGTCCTTGCGCTCCGGGACGCCTACCGGGGAGTGAAGGCGCGGATCCTCGACATCGGTGCGGGATCGGGCGCTGTGGGCATCGCCGTGGCCTCGGAGTGGCCCGACTGCGACATGACGGCCACGGAATTCTCTTCGGCGGCCCTCGAGGTGGCCCGTGCAAACGCGCGGCGGCTCCTCGGGGAGAGCCGGCCGATCACCTTCGTGCAGGGCGATTGCTACGAGGGGACCGAGGGCACCTTCGACATCGTCTGCTCGAATCCCCCCTATATCAGCGAAGCCGAATACGAAACGCTGGCCCGCGAGGTGACGCTCTACGAGCCGCGGGAGGCCCTCGTGGCGGGGCCCGAGGGGACCGAGTTCCACCGGCGCATCGCCGAGGGCGCGCGGGAGCGGCTCAGGCCCGGCGGCTGGCTCCTCATGGAGATGGGGGCGGGGCAGCGGGCGGCCCTCACGGAGATCCTGGAACAGACGGGGTTGTTCGAAGGGATCCGATTCCGCACGGACCTGGCCGGCCTCGACCGGGTCGTGATTGCGAGAAGGAAAGTAATCGTGTAGTAGGAAGGGAGCAGGATTCTTCCTGCGAATAGACGCTTTTGGACCGCTCTCCATCTCGTTCCGCTGCAGACGCAAAAACTTGCCCCTTGGGCTCAAACAATTTGCGCTGCCACCGCTGCGCTTCGATAAGAGCGGTTTCCCAAAAGACGCCTGACTTCGCATCCGGAATCCCGCCCCCTTGCTGCGACAGGGTGTAAGAATTTCTTTTGGAGATCATCGGTTGGACAAGTTCATCATCGAAGGCGGCAAAAAGCTGGAGGGACGCGTGCGGATCAGCGGCTCGAAGAACGCCGCTCTGCCCGTCCTCGTGTCCTCGCTTCTTGCCGACGGCTGGAGCACCTACCGCAACATCCCGGACCTGGCCGATATCCGCACCATCAAGAAGCTCCTGGCCAACCACGGGGCGCAGATGGAAGGCGAGGGCGAGACCCTGCGCATCAACGGAGGCCGCATCGCCAACTGCGAGGCGCCCTACGACCTGGTGCGGACCATGCGGGCCTCCGTACTCGTGCTGGGCCCGCTGGTGGCGCGGATGGGACAGGCGCGGGTGTCGCTTCCCGGCGGCTGCGCCATCGGCGCCCGCCCCATCAACCTCCACCTCAAGGCCCTCGAGGCCATGGGGGCCGAGATCGATCTCAGGGAAGGCTACGTGGAGGCGAAGGCCCGGCGCCTCAGGGGGGCCCGGATCTACTTCGACATCTCCACCGTGGGGGGCACGGAGAACATCCTGATGGCGGCGGCCCTGGCGAAGGGGACCACCCGGCTGGAGAACGCCGCCAAGGAGCCCGAGGTCGTCAACCTCGCCGACGTGCTCAAGGCCATGGGCGCGAGGATCCAGGGCGCCGGCACCGACGTCATCACCGTCGAGGGCGTCGAGAGCCTCAAGCCCTGCGAGGCCGGCGTCATCCCCGACCGGATCGAGGCGGGGACCTTCCTGATCGCCGCGGCCATCACGGGCGGCGACGTCGTCCTGGAGGGCTGCGAACCGGAACACCTCGAAGCCCTCATCCTGAAGCTGCAGGAAGCGGGGATCACCGTCGAAGCGGTCGAGGGCGGCCTCAGGGTCCGGGGCGCGCCGGAGATCCGGAGCGTCGACGTGAAAACCCTTCCCTACCCGGGATTCCCGACGGACCTGCAGGCCCAGATCATGGCCCTCATGGCCGTCTCGCGGGGCTCGAGCGTGATCACGGAGACCATCTTCGAGAACCGTTTCATGCACGTGGCGGAGCTTCGGCGCCTGGGGGCGGACATCGCCGTCGAGGGGCACAACGCCGTCGTCAAGGGCGTCAGGAAGCTCAAGGGGGCACCGGTCATGGCCACGGACCTGAGGGCCTCGGCCTCGCTGGTCGTGGCGGGGCTTGCGGCGGAGGGCAAGACGACCCTTTCCCGCGTCTACCACATCGACCGGGGCTACCAGGCCATCGAGAAGAAGCTCACGGCCCTGGGGGCGAGCATCAGGCGGGTCAAGGGGTGAAAGAGACGCCCTTGCATTCCCCTGATCGCGCTTCGCTGGCGCGGAATGACAAAACAGGCATTACGGCACAGTCCCTCGAAACAGGGGGACAGAGGGGAGTCAAGATCACGTTGATGGAGACGCTCGCACGGTAAAGGGCCTGAGGATGAAAATCATACGGACATCGGACAAGGGGTTCGAGCGGGAGTTCAGGCGGATCACCGGCCGGGGGAAGTCCTTCGACCCGGCCTTCGAAAAGAAGGTCTTCGCCATCCTCCAGGACGTGGAGAAGCGGGGCGACAGGGCCCTCTTCGCATACGCGAAACGCTTCGACGGCGTGGCGCTGACCGAAAAAACCATCGAGGTCTCGCCTCTCGAGATCCGCGAGGCCCTGTGCTCGGTAACGGAGCAGGAGCGGTCCGTCCTGGAGCTTGCGGCCGGACGCATCAGGCAATACCACGAGCGGCAGCGGCTCGAGACCTGGACCTACAGGCGGGACGGCGTCGAGCTGGGCCAGAAGATCGTCCCCCTCGACCGCGTGGGGATCTACGTTCCCGGCGGGCTTGCCGCGTACCCCTCGACGGTGCTCATGGCGGCCATCCCCGCGAAGATCGCCGGGGTGAGGGAAATCGTCATGGCGAGCCCCGTCGGCGCAGGAGGGCTCAACCCCGTCCTCGCGGCGGCGGCGCAGATTGCGGGCGTCGACCGGATCTTCAAGGCAGGCGGCGCCCAGGCCGTGGCGGCCATGGCCTACGGGACGCAGTCCGTGCCGGCCGTCGACAAGATCGTGGGGCCGGGCAACGCCTGGGTGGCCACGGCCAAGAAGCTCGTTTTCGGCCGCACGGGGATCGACATGATCGCGGGGCCCAGCGAGATCCTCGTCATCGCCGACGGGTCGGCCGACCCCGCCGTCGCCGCGGCGGATCTGCTCTCCCAGGCCGAGCACGACGCGCTGGCCAGCGCCGTCCTGCTCACGCCCGACGAGGACCTCGCGAAACGGGTCTCGGCCGGGGTGCAGGCGCAGCTCAAGCGGCTCTCCCGGGAGTCCATCGCCGTGCAGGCGATCAGGGACTACGGCCTCGTCGTGGTCACGCAGGACCTGCCGGAGGCCGTCGAGGTGGCCAACCGCTTCGCGCCCGAGCACCTGGAGCTTCTCGTGAGGGACCCGAAGGCACTGCTCCGCGGCATCCGCAACGCCGGCGCCGTCTTCCTCGGTCACCACACCCCGGAGGCCCTCGGCGATTACCTGGCGGGCCCCAACCACATCCTCCCCACGGGGGGCACGGCCCGGTTCTCCTCGCCGCTCGGGGTTTACGATTTCGTGAAGCGGATCAGCGTGCTTTCCTTCGACGCAAAGGCGCTTGCGAAATACGGCAAGCCGGCGGCCGAGTTTGCCGCCATGGAAGGGCTCGACGCCCACGGCAAGTCCATCCTGGCGAGGCTAAGGGCAAAAAAATCTTGACAAATTTTGCCTTGGGTTATTAAACTCTTCCCTCTTTAAGCTCTTTGATGTCGTCTTCAATGTCCCGGCGACTGCCGGGAAAGCGAAACAGACGAGACGACGAAACAGACCAGATAGACCAAACGAGCGGGCGTAATTCAGAGGCAGAATGTCAGCTTCCCAAGCTGAACGTCGTGGGTTCGATTCCCATCGCCCGCTCCATTTTTATCCAGCGCAATACCTTTCACAGACAGGGACCTCGCAGCTTGCTGGGTCCCTTTTATGTTGCCGCAGCGCGGGTCCCCACGGCATCGCCCGTCGCCGTATAAAAAGAGAAGTTGAATGTCCCGAATGTGAGGAGCGTGGCCGAAAATAATGCTTGCAATTGTGCATTTGAAATGCATATTTGCATAGTAAGGTTCGGGTATGTCTGCGAAATACATTCAGAGATCATTGGAGCCGGTCCTGAAAAAGGCTGCCGGTGAATTCCCGGCAGTGGTGCTTACCGGTCCGCGCCAGTCCGGCAAAACGACGCTTCTCAAGCATCTGTTCGCAAAGAAATACAACTACATCTCCATGGAGCCGCCCGATATCAGGGCGGCCGTGGTTGAAGATCCTAGGGGATTCCTGGAGATGTACCCGCCGCCCGTTATCTTCGACGAGGTACAGTACACGCCCGATCTTTTGCCCTACATCAAGGAACGCATCGACTCCCGCAGGGATCTCCCCGGGCAATACCTTCTGACGGGCTCCCAGAATATCCTGCTCATGGAGAAGCTCACCGAGACACTGGCAGGCCGTGCCGCCGTACTTCGGCTTCTCCCGCTTTCAAACCGGGAGGTGGCCGGACGATTCCGGGCCCCTTTGCCGTGGGAACCGGAATACAGGGATGCGAAAACGGCGGCGGTGTCGAGAAGCGATCTCTGGAAAGGCTTCCTTCGCGGACAATTCCCGGAATTGATCGCGAATCCGGACCGCGACGTCAATCTGTGGCATGCCGGCTATGTCCAGACATATCTCGAGCGGGACGTGCGGACCCTCCGCCAGGTCGGCGATCTGTCCCAGTTCCAGAGCTTCCTGAGGGCGCTGGCCGCCCGCAGCGCCCAGTTGCTGAATCTGACCGATCTGGCCAGGGACCTCGGCGTGGCCGTCAATACGGCCAAGGCCTGGCTTTCCGTGCTGGAGGCCACCTATCAGGTGATGGTGCTCCGCCCCTATTTTGCCAATCTCAACAAGCGACTCGTCAAAACACCCAAGGTTTACTTTTTGGACGTGGGAATGCTCTGTTATCTCACGGGCCTGAGAGACCCCGAGCACGCCGCCGCTGGCCCTCTGGCGGGTGCGATCATGGAAACGGCGGTGCTGTCGGAAATCGTCAAATCGCTCACCCATCGGGGAATCGATCCGCAGGTGTACTTCTGGAGGACCTCGACGGGGACGGAAGTGGATTTCATCGTTGAGACAGAAGGGAAACTCGTACCCATCGAAGTGAAGCTCTCCTCCACCCCGCGGCCCGCGATGGCCTCGTCGATCAGGACCTTCCGGGAGGACTTTGGCGCAAGGGCCCTGCCCGGCTACGTGGTGCACCCGGGCGAGGTCAGGCTGCCCCTCGGGTCGGGCGTCACCGCCTGGCCGTACCGTCAACTGTAGAAGAAAGCAGAAACCCACGCCCTTTGGGTGTGGTCAAGAGGACCGGCCAAGCCGGAGCCGGGTGAGTCATCCCCGCAGGGATCTATCTCGCAGGTTGCGGCGGGCGGCACTTCCCGGGGCAAAAGAGAGGACCTTGCCGCGTGCCGTTCCCTCCTCATCGCCGGTCAGGCGATGCCGCTTGACCCCATTCTTTGTTGGATGATATGTAACGGGCTCGAATTTCGCAGCAGGGCCACAGGAACATCATCATGCTGAACTTTCTTCCCCCCACCCTCGTGGGCGTCATTGCCGCATTGCTGCTGGTTCTCAACGTGATCGTGTGGGTGTCCGTCCTGTTCGTCTTCGCCGTCCCGAAATTTCTCCTGCCCTACCCGCCCCTGACCCGGGCGCTGAACCGGATCCTCCACTGGATCGGGGAGAACTGGATCGCCTGCAACAGCGGCTGGATGCGCCTGACGCAAAAGACGCAGTGGGACGTGCAGGGGCTGGACGGGCTGAACTATCACGGGTGGTACCTCGTCGTCAGCAACCACCAGAGCTGGGTGGACATCCTCGTGATGCAGCACCTTCTCAACCGCCGCATTCCCCTGCTGAAATTCTTCATCAAGCGGGAACTGATCAAGGTGCCCCTCATGGGGTTCGCCTGGTGGGCGCTGGACTACCCGTTTCTGTACCGCCACAGCGCCGCGTACCTGGAAAAGCACCCCGAGCAGCGGGGCAGGGACTACGAGGCGACGCGCCGGGCCTGCGCGAAATTTTCCACCATCTCCACGAGCGTCATGAATTTCCTGGAGGGGACGCGCTTCACGAAGGCCAAGCACGAGCGGCAGCAGAGCGAGTACAGACATCTCCTGCGCCCCAAGGCCGGGGGGCTCGCCCTGGCACTGAGCGCGCTGGGCGACAGGTTTCACTCAGTGCTGGACATCACCATCGTCTACCCCGACGGGATCCCGACCTTCTGGGAATTCCTGTGCGGCAAGGTCAGGCGCATCACGGTGCGCATGAGGACCCTGGAAATCCCGCCGGAGCTGATGCAGGGCGACTATGAAAACGATCCCGCCTTCCGCGAGGCGATGCACGGGTGGGTGCAGCGGCTGTGGCAGGAAAAGGACAACCAGATACAGGCCCTTCTGGCTGAGGCCGGATCGGGCTGACCACCGCCGGGGGGCGCGAAGATGGCAAGAGCCGGATCGGAAGGCTTTGACTGGGGCGGGGGACGGTGGGTGAATGCCGCGGTCCCGCAGGCCCGGGCCGAGATCGTCATCGCCTCGGACTGGGCCCCCATCCGGGCCTTCGACGGGATCGTCGCGCGCAAGCCCGAGGCCGTCTACGGCGACCTGTTGCCGGTCCTGCGGCGATGCGACCTGCGCATCGTCAACCTGGAGTGCGCGCTGGCGGGGGACGCCTCCCCGGTCTGGAAAAGCGGCTCCGTCTTCAAGGGCCGCCCCGAGCACATCGGCGGGCTGACGGCGGTCCCCTTCGATGCCGTCACGCTCGCGAACAATCACGTCTTCGATTACGGGCCGGGAGCCTTCAAACAAACCCTGGACCTGCTCGAACGGCAATCCATCCGTACCGTCGGGGCGGGCATGTCCCCCGCGGAGGCCCGCCGGCCCCTCGTCCTCGAGGTGAACGGGGTCCGCATCGGCATCGTCAATTTCAGCGAGGGCGAGGACCTGACGGCCGCCGTCTCCGGGCCCGGCGTCTTCGGGTGGGACATCGAGGCGGTCGCGCAGAGCGTCCGCGCCATGCGGCCGGGGGTTGACGTCATCCTCGTGGTCTGCCACGGCGGGGTGGAGTATATCCCCTTCCCGCCGCCGTACCTGGCAGAGGCCTTCCGGCGCATCGCCGAGGCCGGGGCCGATCTCATCTGCGGCCACCACGCCCACGTCCCGCAGGGCGTCCAGTTCGCCGGCGGCGTGCCCGTCTGCCACAGCCTGGGGAACTTCGTCTTCTGGCAGGAGACGGACCTGCTCTACCGCAGGCTGGGGTACCTCGTGAAGGCCGGCGTTGCGGGCGAGGGCCTTTCGCACATCGAGATCATTCCCTACGAGATCGGCCCCGAGTGTCTCCGGCTGCTGGAGGGTGCTGACCGGGTGGAATTCTTCGAGGCCCTGCGGAAGGTCTCCCTGCCGCTGGCTCAGCCGGGGGGCATCGCGGATGCCTGGCACGGATTTCTGCGATATTACGGCATCAGGGGCTTCCGCGACGAGATGGCGATGATCCTGGCCAGGATGGACCGGGAGCCCGCCAAGGGCGCCGCCATGATGCGCAACCGGATCGCAACCATGCAGCACCGGGAGCACTGGATCGACGCGATGACGCGGATCATGGACGGCACCATAGACGAGTCCCCGCAGTGGGCGTACGACCTGGCCGTCGAGTGGCTCACCCGAAAGCGGCCTGCGCAGGGGGCGCGGTGAGATGGGCGCCGCAGCGGTGAAAGAGACCCTATCGCTGCTCATCGCCGACTCGGGCATGGGCGGCCTCTCGATCTGCGCGGACATCGTCAGGGGCCTGCAGGCCCAGGGGGGGCACCGCTCCGTGTCCCTGACCTACTTCAACGCCTGGCCGGAACAGGACCGCGGCTACAACCTCCTGCCCGGCATGGCCGAGCGCGTGCGCGTCTTCGACCGGGCCCTTGCAGCCATGCTCCGCTTTTCGCCCGACCGGATCCTGATCGCCTGCAACACCCTGTCGGCGCTCTACCCCGGCACAACCTTCAGCAGGAAGGCCCCCGTGCCGGTCACGGACATCATCGGCTTCGGCGTCGATCTCATGCAGGCGTATCTGAATGCCGGGGCGCAGCGGCAGGTCATCGTCCTCGGCACGCCGACCACCATCGAGGCGGGCACCCATCGGGCGCGTCTCGTCGAGCGGGGCATCGACCCGGGCCGCATCGTCTGCCAGCCCTGCGACCGGCTGGCCGGCGAGATCGAAAAGGCGCCCGAGGGCGCAACCGTGCGGGCGATGATCGAGGACTGCGTGGGACAGGCCGCCGGGAGAATCACGGACAGGCGCCTGCCCGTGGCGGCCGCCCTGTGCTGCACGCACTACGGCTACAGCCGGCGCCTCTTCGAGGAGGCCCTGCAGGCCCGCTTCGTGGGGCCCACGGCGATTCTGGACCCCAACCGGGCGATGAGCGAGGCGCTGCTTGCGGACTTTCCGCCGCGGGGCGGGGGGGACGTCCGGATCGACCTGCAGGTCGTCTCGCGCATCGCCTGGAGCGGGGAGAAGATCGGGGCGATCGCGCGCATCCTGGAGGCGTCATCACCCCTGACGGCGCAGGCATTGAGGACATACCGGCACGACCCGGAGCTGTTTGCATTCTGACGCAGGGAGGGACTGGATGAGGAAGGTGCTGATCGTAACGGGCCCCGGCGGGGATGCCCAGGGCTGGGGCGACATGAGGGTGACCGAGACGATGTGCGAGACGCTCAACTCGGGCGACCTGGCGGCGGAGATCGCCTACGTGACGACGACGGAGGAGTTCCTGAAGGCCCTCTCGAGCCGGAGCTACGACATCGTCTGGAGCGCCCTGTACTACATCTCGCAGCGCGAGGACATCATCGGCCTCGGGGAGGTCAACGAGTGGGTCGCCGACATGCTCGACGAGAGGGGCATCCCGTACATCGGTCCCAACGCGCGGACCATGAAGGACCTGATCCAGAAATACGAGACGCATCGGATCATGCACGAAAACGGCGTCCTCGTCCCGGCCTTCGCCCTGGTGTCCCCCGGCGACGCGCTGCCGGAGGTGGCCTTCCCGGCCTTCGTCAAGCCCAACTGCGAGTCCCGCTCCGTCGGGATCAGCGACGACAGCGTCGTCCACGACCGGCAGGAGCTGGCCCGGCGCATCCGCTACGTCCACGAGACTCTCGAGCAGGCCGCGCTCGTCGAGGAATTCCTGCCGGGCGAGGAGTACACGGTCCTCATGCTGGGGAACGGGAGGCTGCAGGAGATCCTCCCCGGCCTCGTCACCGTCGACAGGTCCCACTTCGGCAGGCATCAGATCCTGCGAAGCGATCTGCGGGGGGTGGGGCTCACGAAGATCAGCATCCCCGCGGACAGGCGGAGAGCCGAGGAGGCCCGGGGGCTGGCGAAGAAGGCCACCGACGCCCTGAAGTGCTGGGACCATGTGCGGGTCGACATGCGCGTGGACGCGCAGGGGCGCCTGCGGGTCATGGAGGTCAACGGCATCCCGGGGCTCAAGCCCGTGAAGAGCTGGAGCCCGCAGATCTACTCGCTCTACCACCCCTCCCCGGGCGGTCCCATGGAGGAGTACCGCAGCATGCTCCACCTGATCGTGCACTCCGCCCTGGAGCGATACGGGATCCACGAGCGCACCCGGAGTTGACGCCCGCCATGCGCATTCCCTGCGAACCCGAGGCGATGGAACGGCTCCGGCGTGCGAATCGGCTCCAGGGAGAGGCTGCGGCCGGCGGCTTTGCCTTCGACCTGGACCTGTCGGCGCCGGCCCTCGCCGTGGCCGTCCATGCGGGACACCGCGTTCGCGAAGAACTCCTGCCTTTGATGCAGATCCCGGAAAAGGAACGCCTCTTCGAGGAGGACCCGGCGACGGACCGCATGATCCGGGGCAGTGCCAACGCCGTGTGGGGCATCGACTCGAGGGCCGAGTACGATCTGAATCGCCCCCCGGAGCGGGCCGTGCCGCTGACGGCGGGGCAGTTCTGGGGCGTGCAGGTCTACCGCGCCCCCCTGCCCGAGGACATGGTGCGCCGCTCCCTGGAAAAGCACGAGGCATTCTACCGGTTTATCGGCAGCTGCATTCGTGTCCTGCTGGAGCGCTTCGGCCTCTGCGTCGTCTACGACATCCACTCCTACAACCTCTCGCGCCAGGTCGAAAAGGGGATCCGGAATCCCCCCCTGTTCAATCTCGGCACGGCGCTGCTCGACCGGCGGCGCTGGGGCAGCCGGATCGACGCATGGCTGCGCGAGCTGGGCCGGATCGAAGTCCCGGGGATCGCCGTCACCGTGGAAGAGAACCGGGTCTTCACCGGAGCGGGGGAGCTCTGCCGCCGCCTGACGGGCTGGGACCCCCGTATCCTGGTGCTGCCCACGGAGATCGCCAAGGTCTACATGGACGAGCGCACGGGCGCCCTGGACGAGGGGCGCATCGACGCCCTGGGACGCGGGCTGCGCAGGGCCATCGCCGCACACACCCCGGCGCCGGACCGGTAGCGCCTCTCCCGTCCGTCCCGCCTTCCGGCCACCCCTCTGCCGCCCAGGGACTGTCCGCGGCCTCTTTCCGCGACCCGCGCCGGGCCCCGTTTTTTTGCTTGCAAAGCCGCTTTTTCTGTGCTAGATAAGCACCCGAAATTCGAATGGTTCCTATTCGAGTGGGCCCTTTTGCCCACTTTTTTATTTTAAAAGCAGGCTTAAGGCGAAGGGCATAAGGCGTAAGGCCGTATTGAAGAAGAATTCCCCATTGCCTTAAGCCTTAAGCCATTAGCCCTATGCCGGAAAGTCCCACATACCGGGAGAGGATCATCGAGCTCGTCGAGCCCGCCGTCGAGTCCGAGGGGCTCGAGCTCGTGGAGCTCGAGTGCCTGCGGATGAAGACCCGGTGGCTCGTGCGGATCTTCATCGACCGCGAGGGCGGGGCGACCCTGGATGACTGCACGGCCCTCAGCCACCAGCTGGGCGACCTGCTCAACGTGCACGATCTGCCGCCGGGTCCCTACACGCTGGAGGTTTCGACGCCGGGGCTCGACCGTCCGCTGACCCGCGACAAGGATTTCGAGAAGTACCGCGGCGCACGGGTCCGCATCCGGACGAGGGAGCCCATCGACGGCTCGCGGATTTTCCTGGGCACCTTCGTCGACTATTCGATGGAGGACGGCCGCAGGATCGTGACCCTCGACGTGGACGGCCGGTCCGTCCGGATCGACCGGGAGAACATCCAGAAGGCGAATCTGGAATACGAACTGCAGGCAGCAGGCACAAGGCACGAGGCACCGGGCAAAGGGAAGAAGAAACACCTTCGTTGAATTCCTAATGCCTGATGTCTGACGCCTCGTGCCTATACGATCAGGAGGTCACGCATGTTTCCGGAGTTGAAACGTCTCATCGAGCAGATGGGCAAGGACAAGGGGATCGAGAAGGAAGTCATCATCGAGGCCCTGGAGTCGGCCATCCTCACCGCGGCCCGCAAGAAGCTGGGGCCGAAGGTGGAACTCGAGTCCAAGTACAACGAAGAGGCGGGAGAGCTGGAAGTCTTCCAGTTCAAGACGGTCGTGGAGAAGGTGCTGGACCCCGAGACGCAGATCAGCCTCGAGGAGGCAAGGCGGGACCTCGACGAGGAGGCCGAGCCGGGCGACAGCCTCGGCATGAAGATCGACGCGGCCAGCTTCGGCCGCATCGCCGTCCAGACGGCCAAGCAGATCATCATCCAGAAGGTCAAGGACGCCGAGCGCGACAAGATCTACGACGAGTACAAGGACAAGAAGAGCCAGATCGTCAGCGGCTTCGTCCAGCGCTTCGAGGGCGGCAGCATCATCGTGAACCTCGGCCGCGCCGAGGCCGTCATCCCCCCCTCCGAGCAGATCCACCGCGAGACCTACAAGCGCGGAGACCGGATCCGTGCCTTCATCGTGGACGTCAAGAAGATCTCCAAGGGCCCCCAGATCGTCCTGTCCCGCACCCACCCCGGGTTCCTGCGCGCCCTGTTCGAGCTCGAGGTGCCGGAGATCTCCGAGGGCTTCATCGAGATCGTCAACGTGGCCCGCGAGCCCGGGAACCGCTCCAAGATCTCCGTCCGGACCCTCGACAAGGACATCGATCCCGTCGGGGCCTGCGTCGGGATGCGGGGCTCCCGCGTGCAGAGCGTCGTCCAGGAGCTCAAGGGCGAGAAGATCGACATCGTCCCCTACTCGGAAGACGCCGTGAAGTACATCTGCTCGGCCCTCTCGCCGGCCAAGGTGAGCAAGGTCTTCATGTACGAGGACGAGCGGTCCATGGAGGTCATCGTGCCCGACGACCAGCTCTCGCTGGCCATCGGCAAGAGCGGCCAGAACGTCCGGCTCGCCGTGCGGCTCACGGGCTGGAAGATCGACGTGAAGAACGAGTCCATGCTCCAGAAGCAGGCCGAGGAGGGGCCCAAGAGCCTCATGAAGGTCCCCGACCTCGACGAGGAGACGGCGGAACTTCTCTTCAAGGAGGGCTACAAGAGCGTCGCCGCCCTGTCGTCTGCGGACCCCGAGGCCCTGAAGGCCATCCCGGGGATGGATGCCGAGAAGGCGCAGGGCATCGTCGAGAGGGCCGCGCAGGTCGTGGAGAAGGAAGCGGGCGGTGCCGCCTGAGCCTTGAGGAGGGTCTCAAGGCCGGGCTGAACCATACTTTTCGGGGGTTTCAAGCATGTCCAAGATGAGAGTTTACGAACTGGCCAAGGAGTTCGGGGTCGAGAACAAGGAGTTCATCGCGAGGCTCAAGACCCTTGGCATCGCCGTCAAGTCCCACTCCAGCACTCTCGAGGACAGCGAGGTCGAGAGGGTCCGCCGCGAATTCGCCGCCAAGGGCGAGAAGGAGGTCGTCGAGAAGCGGGTCAAGTCGACGGTCATCCGCAGGCGGGCCGTCCGCCTGCCGGCCGAGGAGGCCGCCGAGGCCGCAGCCCCCGCGGCGCCGATCGAGCCGGCCGAGAAGGGCGAGCCGGCCGAGAAGGCCGAGGCCGCCCCGCCGGAAAAGGAAAAAAAGGTCGAGCCGCCCGAAAAGGCCGTCGAGGCGGAAAAACCCATCGAACCCCGGGCGGAGGAGCCCCCGGCCGCCGCGGCGCCCGAGGCCGAGAAGGCCCCCGGAAAGCCCGAGTCCCCCCTGAAAAGGGAACCCGATCTCTCCCGGCAGGCGCAGATCATCCGCCGGCCCGAGCCCGCCGAGAGGCGGGAAGGCCCGAGGCCCCAGGCCGTGGTCACCCCGCAGGCCCAGATCCGCAAACCCGCGGGGCCCGCGCCGGTCCAGCCGCGCGGCCAGGCGGCCCCGCCGGCGGGCGCGGAGGCGAGGGGTGCCGCGCCGGGCGTCGACAAGAAAGGCAAGAAGGCCGTCGAGGTGGTCATGGATTCCGTGGCCGCCAAGAAGAAGACGATGATCAAGCAGGTCATCGACAAGAAGGACAAGCGGGTCCGTCTCCGGGAGATCGAGGAGGAGGAATCCCCCCGCTGGAAGGGCGACCGCAAGGCCGCCGTCGTCAGGATGAAGAAGACGGAGATCACGACGCCCAAGGCGATCAAGCGGCGGATCCGGATCTCCGAGGCCATCCGCGTGGGCGAGCTGGCCAAGCAGATGGGCGTTCGCGCCAGCGACGTCATCAACAAGCTGCTGGGCCTGGGCATGATGGTCACGATCAACCAGTCCATCGACGTCGATGCGGCCACCCTGATCGCCGCCGAGTTCGGCTACCAGGTCGAGGCCGTGACGGCCGAGTACGACGAGCTGATGCAGCGGGTCGAGGCCGAGCCCCGGAACCTGAAGCCCCGGGCGCCCGTCGTCACCGTCATGGGCCACGTCGACCACGGCAAGACCTCGCTGCTGGACGCGATCCGGCAGACCAACGTCATCGACGGCGAGGCCGGCGGCATCACGCAGGCCATCGGCGCCTACCACGTCCGCGTCAAGGACCGCGACATCGTCTTCCTCGACACGCCGGGCCACGAGGCCTTCACGGCCATGCGCGCCCGCGGGGCGAAGGTGACGGACATCGTCGTCCTCGTCGTGGCGGCCGACGACGGCGTCATGGAGCAGACCGTGGAGGCCATCAACCACTCGCGATCGGCGGGGGTCCCGATCATCGTGGCCGTCAACAAGATCGACAAGCCCAACGCCACGCCCGACCGGATCAAGCAGGAGCTCTCCCAGCACGGCCTCGTGCCCGAGGACTGGGGGGGCGATGCGCTCTTTGCCGACATCTCGGCGAAGAAGAAGATCGGCATCGAGAACCTGCTGGAGCTCATCCTCCTGCAGGCCGACGTGCTCGAGCTGAAGGCCGACCCGGACCGCCCGGCCCGCGGCATCATCATCGAGGCCAAGCTCGACAAGGGCCGCGGCCCGGTGGCGACGGTGCTCATCCAGGAGGGCACGCTGCGCGAGGGCGACGCCTTCTCCGCGAAGACGGAGTGGGGCCGCGTGCGCGCCATGATCGACGACCAGGGGCGGCGCGTCAAGGAGGCGGGCCCCTCCATGCCCGTGGAGGTCATCGGGTTCTCCAGCGTCCCGCAGGCGGGCTCCGAGTTCATCGGCGTCGAGGACGAGAAGAAGGCCAAGAGCATCAGCGAGTACTGGATCCGCAAGGAGCGCGAGAAGGAGCTGGCCGCCTCCTCCAAGATCACCCTGGAGCAGCTCTACCAGCGGATCAAGGAGGGCGCCAAGGAGCTCAACGTGATCCTGAAGGCCGACGTCCAGGGGTCGCTCGAGGCCCTGACCGAGGCGCTCAACAAGCTCTCCACCGACGAGATCAAGCTGAAGATCATCCACAGCTCCACGGGCGCCGTCACCGAGACGGACGTCATGCTGGCCTCGGCCTCCGACGCGATCATCCTGGGCTTCAAGGTGCGGCCCGACGCGCGCGTCGTCGAGATCGCCGGGAAGGAGGGCGTCGAGATCAAGCTCTACGACGTCATCTACAACGCCATCAACGACGTGCGGGCCGCCATGGAGGGCCTGCTCGAGCCCGAATTCCGGGAGGTCGTCCAGGGCCGGGCCGAGGTCCGCGAGACCTTCCGCATCGTCAAGGTGGGCACCGTGGCGGGCTGCTACGTGACGGACGGCAAGATCCCGCGCAGCGCCAGCGTGAAGCTCGTGCGCGACGGGGTGGTCGTCTACGACGGCAAGATCGCCTCGCTCAAGCGCTTCAAGGACGACGCGAAGGAGGTCTCCGCCGGGATGGAGTGCGGCCTCGGCATCGAGGGATACAACGACATCCGCGTGGGGGACGTGATCGAGGCGTACGTCACGGAGCAGATCGAGCGCAAGCTCTAATCGGTCTATTTCGTCTTTTTGGTCTGTTTCGTCTATTTCGTCAAAGATGGACCAAAGAGACCAAATGGACCCAATAGACCAAATAGACCATGGTTGTCGGCGTCGGGACCATCGAGGTGCACATCCACGAGAGCCGCTCCCTGAAGGAGAAGCGGGGCGTGATGAAGAGCCTGATCCGCCGCACGCAGAACGAGTTCAACATCTCGATCGCCGAGGTCGACGGCCACGAGAACTGGAAGCGGGGGGTCATCGGCTTTGCCGTCGTGGGCAACGAGCGGGGCTTCGTCGACTCGAAGATGGAGAGGGTCCTGCATTTCGTCGAGAACCTCCACCTGGCCGAAATCGTCAACGTGCGCAGGGAGATCACGAACTACTCCGACATGACGGGTCGGTACGACGGGGGGGCGCCGCCCGATGGATTACAAGAGAGCTGACCGGGTCGCGGACCTCATCAAGGAGCAAATCGCCGAGATCCTCCGCCGCGAGGCCCACGACCCGCGGATCGCCAACATCACCGTGACGGACGTCAGGCTCACGGACGACCTCCGCTCGGCCCGCATCTACGTCGTCGAGCTCGGCAAGGACCGCATGAGCGACGACGTCGGGCAGGGTCTCTCGAAGGCCAGGGGGTTTGTCCGGCGCGAGCTCGGCAAGCGCCTGCAGCTCCGATACGTCCCGGAGCTGAGCTTCTTCTACGATTCCTCGTTCGAGTACGGCTCGAAGATCGACAGGCTGCTCAAGGAGATCAGGAAAGACGAACCGGATGATCCACCCGATCGCTGACATCATCAGGAGGGGACGCCGTTTCCTCGTGACCTCCCACGTGAGGCTCGACGGGGATGCCGTGGGCTCGGAGCTCGCCCTCTACGAGGCGCTGCGGGGCCTGGGCAAGGAGGCCGTCGTCTACAACCAGGACCGCACGCCGCGGATGTACGCCTTTCTGCCCGACGCGGGCGTCATCGTCAACCGCCTGGGCCCCCTGGAGGGCTTCGACGCCGTTTTCGTCCTCGACTGCAGCGAGATCGAGCGCGTGGGCGACGAGGCGCCGCGGATCGCCGGGATCCGGCAGATCGTCAACATCGATCACCACATCTCGAACGACCGCTACGGGCACCTGACGCTCACGGACCCCGAGGCGAGCTCCACGGGCGAGATGGTCTTCCGGCTCCTCGACGGGATGGGCCTCGAGATCACGAAGGACATGGCGGTCAACCTCTACACGGCGATCCTGACCGACACGGGGGCCTTCCGGTACTCGAACACGGGACCGGGAACCTTTGCCGCCGCCGGCCGGCTCCTGCAGAAGGGGGCCGACCCGGCCTGGATCGCCCAGCAGGTCTACGAGACCTTCCCGGCGGTGAAGATCCGGCTGCTGGCCCGGGCCCTGACCACCCTGGAGTTCGACTGGCAGGGACGGATCGCGGCCCTCACGGTATCGAAGAGCATGCTCGACGAGGCGGGCGCCGAATGGGAGCACACGGAGGGCTTCGTCGAGTATCCCCGCTCCATCGAGGGCGTGCAGGTGGCCGCCTTCCTGAGCGAGATCGGCGAAGGGCTCTACAAGGTCAGCCTGCGCTCGAAGGGGCGGTTCAACGTCGAGGAGGTGGCCCGGAAATTCGGGGGCGGGGGCCACATCAACGCCGCGGCCTGCCGGATCCCGGGCGACGCGGAAACGGTCAAGAGACGGCTCTTCGACGCGATCAAGAACGGTGGCCGATGAACGGCGTCGTCGTCGTGGACAAGCCCGCAGGGATCACCTCCCATGATGCCGTCGGCCGCGTGAGGAGGATCCTGGGGGCAGGAAAGGCGGGTCACACGGGCACCCTCGACCCGATGGCCACCGGCGTGCTCCCCGTCTGCGTCGGCGAGGCGACGAAACTGGCCGCTTTCCTCGCCGCAGACGACAAAACCTACGAGGTCACGATGCGCCTGGGCGTCCGGACGGACACCCTGGACATGACCGGGCGTGTGCTGGGGGAGCAGGAGCCCCGGGTGACGGGGGAGGACATTCGGGCGGTGCTCGAGGGCTTTGCGGGAACCATCACCCAGGTGCCGCCGCAGTATTCGGCCGTCAAGGTCCGGGGCAGGGCGCTCTACAAATGGGCCCGCAAGGGCGTGCACCTGGAGCCCCCCGCGCGGGAGGTCGAGATCCGGGCGATCCGCCTGCGTGCGGTCGAGATGCCCCGGGTGCGGTTCGACGTGACCTGCTCCAAGGGCACCTACGTCCGGACGCTGTGCGCCGACATGGGCGAGAGGCTCGGCTGCGGGGCCGCCCTGGAGAGCCTGCGCCGGACGGCCAGCGGCCGGTTCCGGCTGGAGGACGCCGTTTGCCTGGAGGGCGGAAGCGATGCCGCCATCCGGGAGAGGCTCGAGCGGGCACTCATCCCGCCGGGCCGGGCCCTCGCGGGGGTGGCGGACATCCCGGTTCCCCCGCACCTGGAGGAGCGGCTGAGGAGGGGCCGTCAGCCCGACGCCGGGGACCTGGCGGGGCTGCAAATCCCTTCTCTTGCCGCGGGAGATGTGGTACAGTTCACAAGCGGATCCGGGCGCCTCGTGGCGCTGGCCCGCATGGTCGTGGGATCCGCGGATATCCCGATGCTGGGGGCCCGGGACCGGGTGGCCCGCATCCTGAGAGTCTTCATCGAGTCATGAAACGAATCGAACAAGAATCATTTGTGAGCAAAGGGAGGACGAACGGACGTGCTTGACGCAGAAAAGAGGAAAAAGATCATCGCCGACTTCAAGACCCACGAGGGCGACACGGGCTCTCCCGAGGTGCAGGTTGCCCTGCTGAGCGCCAGGATCCAGTACCTGACGGAGCATTTCAAGACGCACAAGAAGGATCACCACTCCCGCAGGGGTCTCCTGAAGCTCGTCGGTCAGCGCCGGCGGCTGCTGGAGTATCTCAAGAACAAGGACGTGACCCGTTACCGGAAGATCATCGAGAGGCTCGGTCTCAGGAAGTAGAGCCGGCGACCGCATCCGCCGATCCGGTTTTGTCCCGGGTCGCGCGTCTGCCGCGGCTCTCCGGACCGCGGCGTCGAAGCGGGTCCGTTCAGGACAGGGGGGCCGTCTGTCCCCCCCGGGGCTCGCCGGGCGCACAGTCACAACATCACTCGAGTCATCAGCAAGGAGATAGAAAGCGTATGAGTCAGATTTTCAAGACACAGTTCGCGGGCAGCGAAATCAGCATCAAGGCACAATACATCGCCGGCCAGGCTGACGGCGCCGTCCTCGTGACCTACGGGGAGACGGTCGTGCTCGTCACCATCGTGTCGGCCCGCTCCCAGAGGGAGGGGCTCGACTTCCTGCCCCTCACCGTCGAGTACCAGGAGATGACCTTCGCCGCGGGCAAGATCCCCGGCGGGTTCTTCAAGCGCGAGGGGCGCCCCAACGAGCGGGAGATCCTGATCTGCCGGGTCATCGACCGATCCATCCGCCCCCTGTTCCCCAAGGGCTACAACTACGAGACGCAGCTCATCGCCACGGTGCTCTCCGTGGACGGTCAGCACGACTCGGACGTGGCGGCCATGCTGGGCGCCTCGGCGGCCCTGCAGATCTCCAACATCCCCTTCAACGGGCCCATCGCCGGCGTCCGGATCGGCCGGATCGGCGGCAAGCTCGTCGCCAACCCCACCTCGATGGAGGACAGCGACCTCGACCTGTTCATCTCGGGGCGCAAGGTGACCCCGGGGACGGGCGGCAGGCCCTATGACGTCAACCTCGTCATGCTCGAGGGCGGCGCCCGGGAACTGGGCGAGGAAGACATCGTCCAGGGCATCAACCTCGCCCTGGAGGCCATGCGGCCCGTCATCGACCTGCAGGACGAGATGCAGAAGGCCATCGGGAAGGCCAAGCGGCCCTTCACGCCCCCCGCCGTCGACGAGGCGCTCTACCGGAAGATCTCCGACCTGGTGAAGGGGGGCTTCGAGGAGGCGTACCGGATCCCGGAGAAGCTCGACCGCTACGGCAAGATCCGGGAAGTCCGCGAGAAGGCCATCGAGACCCTCTGCAAGGACGACCCGTCGCTCAAGCCTCTCGTCGAGTACGTCATCGAGAAGATCGACCGCAGCGTGCTGCGCGGCATGATCCTGACCGAGAAGCGCCGGATCGGGGGCCGTGCCTACGATGAAATCCGGCCGATCCACTGCGAGGTGGGGCTGCTGCCCCGCACCCACGGCTCGGCCCTGTTCACGCGGGGCGAGACGCAGGCCCTGGTGACGATCACCCTGGGGACCTCCTCGGACGAGCAGCGCCTGGACTACATCACGGGCGAGGAGATGCGCTCCTTCATGCTCCATTACAACTTCCCGCCCTACTG
>Ga0209506_1001104_pt1 | contig 30200 bp, 27 predicted proteins | sample AD_JPNHG2_MetaG_FD_184409 | JGI IMG/M metagenome (GOLD analysis project Ga0209506, IMG submission 184409) | Active sludge microbial communities of municipal wastewater-treating anaerobic digesters from Japan - AD_JPNHG2_MetaG (SPAdes) (version 2) | ecosystem: Engineered > Bioreactor > Anaerobic...
ATAAGGATAAACGAGGAAAGACCCCAGTTCAGTATAGCCCATGCCACAGGCTTTGTCATGGATGCCCCTCAGAGAAGGACCCATGAGATTGTGATAAAGGGGGAGGACGCACCCATGGCAGATATAGCCCTTGCCACAGGTCTCAGTGTGGATGTGGATATGAAGATACCAGAGGGGAAAAAGGCAGGCCCGTTTGATGTAGCTGTAATCATTGGCAACAAGAACTATAAGGCAGTCCCGGGAGTCCCTGATGTAGAGTATGCAGACAGGGATGCCCGCATAATGAAGGAGTATCTCCAAAGGACATTCAGGTTTAAACCGGAAAACATCATCTATGCAGAGGATGCCACATTCGCAAAATTCAACGAGATATTCGGCTCAGAGAGAAACCCCAGGGGCAGACTATATAACTTCATAAAAGAGAATGTCTCTGAGGTCTTTATCTATTATGTGGGTCATGGCGCACCTGACATAGATACAAAGGATGCATATTTTGTCCCTGTTGATGCAAATCCCCAGTTTATAACAACAAATGGCTACAGGCTCGAGACATTCTACAACAACCTTTCAAAATTGCCTGCGAAAAGGATTACCGTTGTCCTGGATGCCTGCTTCTCAGGCAACTCTGGCAAGGGTCTCATATTTAAGAACATAAGCCCCCTTGTCCTTCAGGTCAAAAAAGACATAAAGACACCAGTCAATGCTGTCATAATGACAAGTGCTGCCATGGACCAGGTCTCTGCATGGTATCCTGAAAAGAGACACTCCCTCTTTACATACTATTTCTTAAAGGGTATCCAGGGTGATGCTGATGCAAACAAGGACAGTATCATAACAGTCCATGAGATGAAGACATATCTCAATGAGCATGTCCCGTATATGGCTCGTAGACTAAACAACATAGAGCAAAAGCCTGTAGTGACAGGGGATGATAAGGCAGTACTTGTGAGGCTGGCAAGATAAAGGCAGAAATGGGCAATGAGTGAGAAGTACATAAAGCAAAGAGCGGAGAGAAATAGGGCTGGAGGTTTAGAGGGTTAGGGAATCAGTTGAATAAGTGAATAATTATGCACAAGATAATGGAAGATATAGATAAACTCACATCAATATTCAAAGGATATCCATACATTGCAGGGGTTTATCTATTTGGCTCATATGCCAGAGGCAAAAATACACCAAATAGCGATTTAGACCTTGCAATCATCTATAAAGAAGGCGCCCCTTCAGGCAGGCACCTCATACACGAAGAAGACTATCTTGCATATAGAATAGGGGATGCCCTTAATGTCAAAGAGGTGGATATTATCAATTTTAACAGGCAGGGCCTTGTATTCCAGCACAATGTTTTAAAAACAGGGATACTCATCTATGATGGAGACCCATCTTTCAGGGCAAGATATATTGCAGGCGTCCTCTCAGCCTACTGTGATTTTGAGATAACCTTAAGAAAATACAACAGGTTTTATTATGAAGGAATAAAAAGGAGACTAAGAAGCCTATGAGAAAATCAGATATCCAGTCAAAAATTGATGTCTTGGTTGATAATATAGAGAAACTATCATACCTGCAAAAAAAGGATTTCAAAGAGTTTACCTCTGATTTCAGAAACATTGACTCTGCCCTTCACAGGCTTCAGACATCAATACAGGCGCTCCTTGATATGGGAAATTATATTATCTCATCCCTTGGCCTAAAAACCCCTGATACAAATGCAGATGTGTTCAAGATTCTTTGTAGAGAAGGGTATTTGAGACAAGATAGAATGAATACATATATACAGATAATACAGTTCAGAAACAGGATAGTCCATATCTACAATCACATAGATACAGAGACTCTCTATGATATCCTTGTCAATGAATTGCATGATATAAAAGAGATTTTGCAAGATATGCTGGAGATTATAGAAAATGATAAAACATAGTCTTTTAGGGATTCTCCTATTGGTTTTATTCCCTCTTATGCTCCTTGCCGCTGAGGTGGAGAACATCCGTCCCCAGCAGATAGGAAATAGAATCCTCTTTGAGTATGACCTGACAGGAGATGAAGAGGCAGAGGTAACCCTCACCATCACTGTAAAAGGCACAGTCTATACACAGGATAGGCTACACCTTGAAGGAGACTATGGAAAGGTAAAACCAGGCAGGAACAAAAAGATATACTGGAATGTCCTCCAGGACTTCCCAAAGGGTTTATCCACTACCTTTGACTGGGAGCTTGAGGCAGGGGGTAAACAATTCAAAGACCCTGTAACCGGCATGGAGTTCGTCTTTGTCAAGGGTGGCTGCTTTGAGATGGGCGATACTTTTGGTGATGGTTACTCATATGAAAAACCCGTCCACGATGTGTGTGTTTCTGATTTTTACATGGGCAAATATGAGGTCACTCAGGGGCAGTGGGAGGTCATAATGGGGGATAACCCCTCATATTTTAAAAATTGCGGTGATAACTGTCCTGTAGAAAATGTCTCGTGGAATGATGTCCAGGAATTTATTGAAAGGCTCAATTCAAAAACAGGGAAAAAATACCGCCTCCCCACAGAGGCAGAGTGGGAGTATGCAGCACGAAGCGGAGGCAAAAGAGAAAAGTATGCCGGCACAAACTCTGATGCAGACCTTGGAAGCTATGCCTGGTACATAATGAACTCGGGCAGTAAAACCCATCCGGTTGGACAAAAACAGCCAAATGGTCTCGGTCTCTACGACATGAGCGGCAATGTCTGGGAATGGGTGTCTGACAGGTATGACCAAAACTACTATAAAAACAGTCCTCGTAATAACCCCAAGGGACCTTCGTCGGGAAGTTACAGGGTGCTTCGTGGCGGCAGTTGGAGCGGCGTTCCGAATGCCATCCGTGCTTCGTACCGGTTCGACATCAATCCGTCGACCCGGAACTACAACTATGGGTTTCGCCTCCTGAGGACCCCATAGTCTAAAAGCCGTAAAGCGTGATTGGTAATTGGTAAAAACTGAATACCGGAAATAGAAGATTAGATGATTAGAAGTTTAGCCCACCCTCTTACTCCTCGCCTATCGCCCCTCGCCCCTCGCCTCTTGCCCCTCGCCTCTTGCCCCTCGCCTCTTGCCCATCGCCCCTCGCCCCTCGCCCATCGCCCCTCGCCCATCGCCCCTTGCCCATCGCCCATCGCCTATCGCCCATCGCCTCTTGCCCCTCGCCCCTCGCCCCTCGCCTCTTGCCCCTCGCCCATCGCCCCTCGCCCATCGCCTATCGCCTATCGCCTATCGCCCTTCACTTCTTACCTCCACTACCTTTGCCAGCTTTTCAAGAATCAATATTCTCTGGTTGTGCTTAACAAAATATATCAAATAATGGTAGGGTATAAACAGGTTATTTAAACTGAAAATCTTTAAAATATTGAGAGGGCAGGCTAATACACAACAGATAGTAAAGAAGGGATGAGAGAGCAGCAAAGACCACAGTGTTATAGATGATATTTCATGGATATGAAAGGCTTAAAAAATAGGCTATGAGGAGGATACTGGCATTATTAAATCTTGTGTTTTCAACTATTTTTCTGTCTTTTATTGCCATCATTATTGCCCCGTTTAATTGTTCGGAGAAAATAAATAATGCCCTTGCCAGGCTATGGGCAAGACTACATCTTTTTGTAAGCGGTATAAAGGTAATTTCTGAAGGTTCGGAAAATATAGAGGTGACACCATGTGTGTTTATGTGCAATCACGAGAGCGTCCTGGATATATTTGCCCTTTACTGTTCTTTAGATGTGCCCTTTAAATGGATTGCAAAAAAAGAACTATTTTCAGTGCCTTTTCTTGGATGGGCATTAAAGGCAGGCGGGCATATAGATATGGATAGAAAAAATCCGAGAAAGGCAGTAAAGGCATTGAATAGGGCAGCCCATTACCTGGAAGAGGGGAAGAATATTATAATCTTCCCGGAAGGCACATGGGGCAGGGGGGATAGGTTACTGCCCTTTAAAAGGGGCGGATTTAACCTTGCCATAAAGGTAGATGTGCCTATAACCCCTGTGGCCATTAAAGGAACTGGCAGGCTCCAGCCCGAGGGTAGTTATGTCCCGAAATCAAAAGGTTTAATAAATGTCTCTATTGGAAAGCCCATATATCATTCAAAAGACATATCATCCAGGGCAAGGCTTATGGAGGAGGTGAGAATTGAGATAGAGAGGCTTCTGGCAGAAAATAATGATGGAGAATTAAATATTTGATTAAAACCCCTTGCCAGACTTTATCTTTTTATCCTGTATAATGCTGTTGCCTCTGTCCAATCAGCAGGTTCAAGCTGATTGAGCCTTTTCACCAGGTCGCTTATCATGCCTGTGGATTTCGAGTCATATACCTTGAACATGCCCTCTTGAAAACCCAGTGGAATGAGTTCTTCTTTCTTTTTTGTAGCTATAATCTTAACCCTTTCTTCCGCAAGGTTTTCTTTGAAATCCGGGAGGAACATGGCTTTTAGATTTATAGGACTCCCTGAGGGAGGAAACTCGTATACCTTATTCTGCTCAATACGATTGTCTTTATTCATAGAATTGGGCAGAAGCAGTGTAACAGAGCCATCAGCAGCAATTGAAAAGATATACACATAGCAGTCATTGTTGGCCTGATAAAATATCTTTATTGTATCGCCCTCTTTTAAATCTGTCTTTGATAGGGAAAGCCTTATTGTTATATCATGTCCCCTTTCAGGGTAAACAGGCTCTACGAGTGCCTTGAGACTTACCCTATAGAGATTTCTGTCTTTTCTGTCCCAGCCCTCTTTTATGATTTGTGTCTTTTTTATCTTCCCCTTAACAGATGCATAGATCAGGTCTTCTGCCAGTTGGGCATTTGTCACAAGGGTGTGAGACCTTATGAATGCCCCTACTGCCTGCTCTATTGCCTTATTCTGGGCATCTCTTTTAGCCCTTTCCATAGCCTCCTTTGGTGTATCTATCTCACTCATATAGGCCTCGCCTGTTGTCTCAACCCACATAGGTTTTTCAGAGGCGAGACATATCAAGGACAAGAGATAGAATATTACCAATGAAAAAAATATTTGAGATACAGCCCTCAAGTGTTCACCTTTTAACCACTATAGCATCAAACCCTGTTGATTTCAATTTAAGGTCTTTGTAAAACCATGCTGTTGTCTTATCCTGTCAAGATTTCAAGGATCTCCCGGTATCTCCTTGCTGTCTTATCCACTATATCTTTCGGTAGCTCCGGTCCTGGATACTTCTTATCCCAGTCAAGGGTGTTCAGATAATCTCTTACAATCTGTTTATCGTAGCTGTCCTGGGATTTGCCGGGTCTGTAGTCCTTCATGGACCAGAATCTCGATGAATCAGGGGTCAGTATTTCGTCTATAAGGATGACCCTGCCGTCAATCATTCCAAACTCGAATTTTGTATCGGCAATGATTATGCCCTTTTTCTCTGCTATACTGCATGCCCTGTTATAGATGGCGATGCTTAAGTCCTTTAATTGTCTGGCGAGTTTTTCCCCTGTAATTTCGATAAGTTGTTCTTCTGTGATGGCCATATCGTGGCCTTCCTCTGCCTTTGTGGTGGGTGTAAAAATGGGTGCCGGCAGTTTTTCTGATTCAAGAAGACCTGGAGGGAGTTTTATACCGCAGATGCTTCCTGTCTGTCTGTAGTCGTTCCAGCCTGAACCGGCAAGATAACCCCTTACAACGCATTCCACAGGTATCACCTTTGTCTTTTTTACGAGCATGCTCCTGTCTTTTAATATGGATGTATATTTTTTTAAGGGTTCAGGGAAGTTGTCTGCATCGGTCTCTATAAGGTGGTTCTCCACAATCCCCTCCATCTCTCTAAACCAGAACACTGACAGCTTTGTTAAAATCTTACCTTTATCTGGTATACCTGTAGGCAGGACAACATCAAAGGCTGAAAGCCTGTCTGTTGCCACAATCAGAAGCCTATCACCCAAATCATATACATCCCTTACCTTACCCCTTTTCGGGACACCCATGTCTCTTAAATCCGTCTCCCTTAATGTATCACCCATATTGCCTCCCATAAATTTAGATTACAGACTGTTGATTATAGTAATAAGCTTCAAAGCCTTTTAATTACAGATTCTACTATTGCCAATCAGCATGGAACCTGAAAATATTCAGCATATACTATAATATTTTTAATTTCAACATTGATTTCATTCTGGAGATATGCGATATAATATCTATATTGCCCCCGTAGCTCAGGCGGATAGAGCAATGGATTCCTAATCCATGTGCCGCATGTTCGAGTCATGCCGGGGGCATTTATGTTTGCTTTATTTTAATCTCTTTTGCACCCCTGGCCTTTTTTAGAACCCCAGGGTCATCGGTTATCCTGCCCACAATGTTGACCTTGCTTGCCGGCACAGGTTCACTGCCTGAGCTCAAAGGTGTTGGCCCAAAAAATATGGCAAGGGCCCTACCTGGAGGCCAGTAGCCTATATCACCTATCTTGACCTCAGATGTTGCAGTCTCGTCGAGGTCGAACTCTACAGGGATTGTAAAGTAGAATTCATCACCCCATTCATTGGGTCTTGCCTCTATGGGCAGGGCATTGAGAATTGCCTCTGCACACCTGGTATCTGACAATTCAGCCTGGACAACTATATCTTTTATGGCAATGGTTATTTTTGTTGACATGTATCTCCTCCCTCCCTGCAGGTTTCTTTTACCTCAATCTCAGAAATCCCCTTGTCCTCGGGTTTTCCTTTTACCTTCTCATACCATATGGAGTGTCTGTGTCTTGCATAATCCTCATCAATCCAGCCTGTAAACATGCTCTTTAAAAGGGGCCAGTTGGATTTGAATAATAGAACGATGGCAACGTGGACGATAAAGGCTATCATGAATAGAAAACCTGTCAGCGTGTGGACCATTGTGTTCACAGATTCGCATATAGGTGAAAGGACAATCCATTCGAGGTTCTTAAGGATCTTTATAACCCCTGTTACTGTAAGAAATAATATTATGATTCCTATACCTACATAGGCTATCCTCTGCTCAGGGAGATACTTATCCGATGGGGGCTCCTTGCCTATACCTATCATGGCTAATACAACCCTTATGCCATTTTTTACATCCCCTTTTTTAGGCAATAGGCCGAATTCCTTTCTTATGCTGTGATAGAAGATATGGAATACAACCACCATCAGGAAGAATATGGATGCAGTATAATGGACAGTGGTTACTGTGTTAAAATCACCTGTCCATGCAAACCCAGGTATCTCTGCTATGTAATACCTTTTAAAAAGGGGCAGGCAGCCAAGCCCTGTAAATAAAAGGACAATGCCCGATACAGCCATAACCCAGTGTTCAAGGACCTCTATGATTGTATGTCTCTTAATCCTTCCTGACATCTTCATCACCTCCCTTATGTACTCTTTTGGAGATAATTGCCCCCACAATAGCCCCTGCCATACCCATAAAACCCATGGATAAAACTGCCTTGCCGATGGGATTAAATGTGGTCTGGATCTTGTTTTTCACATCAACTGGCATTTTGAACCTGTCCTTTTTCTCTATGAGTGCCCTGTTAATGGCCTCAAAAGGGACTTTTGAGAGGTATAGCGTTGAAGTGCCGCCATTTTGTATATCACCGTATAGGTAGAGACCTTCTTTTTTCTTTCTTTGCTTTGCAAGCCCGTATATGTCTCTTCTCTCACCAAAAGTAAATACAGCATTGTCCTTTAATCTCTGCCTGCATGCTACAACGCAGGCAGGCTCTTCCCCCTTTTCTATCCTATCCTTGCAGAGGTCACATTTATACATGACACCACCGCCAGCATATTTAGGGAGCATATGGAGGTAGATACCCACCCCTGCCTGTCTCTGGGGGATATGCCAGGGGCAAACATCCCTGCACTTTGCACCGCCGAAACAAAGGCCCTCATTGATTACAGAGTTTCCCTGTGGCCTTTTGGTGAGTGCGCCGAAAGGACACCCCCTCACGCAGGGCGGGTTATCGCAGTGCATACACCTCCTGGGGATGAAGATGTCTCTGCCCTCTATGGTTGCCTTCTGGACAAATATCCAGTTGTAAGGGGTGAGTGTATCTATCTTATCTCTCCTATCAGACCAGTCCTCATAGGTCTTTCTTGGCCAGTATGGGAGTATGGGTTTTTTAGGTTCAGGAAACCTCTTTCTGTTCTGTTCTCTACATGCCTCTACACACTTAGGGATTTGTTCAGATGAACAACCGTCACACCTTGTGATGTCCACGATTGTAGCATACCTGCCCTCAACTGCATGGGCATTTTCCTTAATAATCAGAGAAGACAGAAGCCCTGTTGATATGAGGAAGAATCCCCTTCGAGTTATATCCATGGCTTATACCCCCTTTGGTATTTGTTATCTCTATTATAATCACTTAATCTTTTTTTGTCATAATTATTTAGTCCATACAGGGCAGACTATGGACTACAGGCTTAATAAAAACAAAATTTATCCTTATTATAGCTGGAGGGTATGTCTATGGGTAAGATATTTTTAAAACTCTTTATATGGCTTACTTTCAAATACCTTTCTAAAATGGAATCCATATATGGAATATGCTATTGCCTGTGGCAGGAGCTTGGGTCGCCTGAATAGAGACCAGAAAATGAGTTTCCAGTAATATCGCCTTGCCTTGTCCTTTATCCCCAGAACAATCATCGTCTTCAAAGGGGCTATAAGATAACCGAAACGGAGCAGGATTGCCTTTAAGTCAAGACCCCTTATCCTTTTTTCAAGGGGTTCATATTCCTGGAGATAGGCCTTTACCCGCTCGTAATATAACTGAGGAGAGTATATGGCTTTTACCACCCTTCTATATCCCTCGCAGAGCTTGTCGTATCCCATCTTTGGTATTATGTTTGTGGTAAAATCCGTGTTATCCCCGGAGATGTTTTCTAACAGGCGGCCTTCCCCGCGCAGACGTTCAAATAGCCTGCTGCCACGGGGTGCATTGAGCATGCCCACCATTGCTGTTATAATCCTGCTATTCTGGACAAAGTCAATCTGTCTCTCAAATGTCTCGGATGAATCATTATCAAAACCCACTATAAATCCTCCACGGACATTTAAGCCATATCTCTGTATCTTTTTTACGCATCCTATAAGGTCCCTGTTTGTATTCTGGAATTTGTTACACTCCTGGAGGGCCTTGTTGTCTGTAGTCTCAATCCCTATAAATACGGAATCAAAGCCTGCCTGTATCATAAGCCTCATCAGGTCATCATCATCAGCGAGATTAATGGATGCCTCTGTGGCAAATTCAAAGGGATATTTTCGATTTTTCATCCAGTTGATTATTGCCGGCAATACGTCCTCTTTGAGCGCTTTTTTGTTGCCGATAAAGTTGTCATCTACAAAGAAGACACCACCTCTCCAGCCTAAAGAATAGATGGCCTCCAGTTCTTTGATTATCTGGCCTACAGACTTTGTCCTTGTCTTCCTCCCGTATAGGGTTGTGATATCGCAAAACTCGCAGCTAAAAGGACATCCTCTCGAATACTGGATATTCATGGATACATATCGTTTCATGTCCACGAGTTCCCACATGGGGGTCGGTGTATTCTCGAGGCCCGGAAACTCACGGGATGTGTAGATATGTCTTGCCTGATTTTTTTCAAGGTCCCTCAAAAACAGAGGTATTGTTATCTCTGCCTCGTTTAAAACAAGATAATCTACATCTGGGAATTCTTCCGGTGCTGCAGTAAATAGAGGTCCTCCTGCAACTATTTTGACACCCACTTTTCTACACTGTTCAATAACCTCCCTTACCGATGGTTTCTGGACTGCCATGGCACTTATAAAGACATAATCTGCCCATTCCAGGTCTTTTTTCTCAAGCTTAGCTATGTTCATATCCACAAGCCTTTTGTTCCATTTCTCCGGGAGCATGCTTGCTACTGTTATAAGACCCAGTGGTGGGTGTAGGGCCTTTTTGGATATGAATCTAAGGGCATGTTTAAAGCTCCAGAATGTATCGGGGTATTTGGGATATACAAATAGTGCATTCATCTGATTTTCCTTTATATGCTCTAACCCTTCAAAAGAAGCTCAAGGATATGTCTTGAGTGCCAGAGATTTTTAGAAGGTCTTGAGACCTCAGGTCTGAGAGATAAAAAACAAAAAAGGCAGGCTGGGAAATCCAGCCTGCCTGAGGGATTAGCCTTTTACCACATTTGACGCTGCTGGACCCTTTGGGCCGTTTACAACATCAAAGCTTACAGACTCACCTTCACTAAGGGATTTGAAGCCGCTTCCCTTAATAGAGCTATGATGAACAAACACATCTGTGCCGTCATCTTTTGTGATGAAACCAAAACCCTTTGCATCGTTGAACCACTTAACTGTTCCTTTTGACATAAAAACTACCTCACTTTTTTTTATTGAAGGATTACGGTGCTGTGTTAAGAAGATACGACAAAAATGAAAATTTCTGCGGTTACTACTAACAAATGCTTCCGAAAACTTCTTGGGCTATTATCCCACAATACTAATAAGAATGCAACATAATTATTTTTTATTTTTGAGATTTCTACTATTTTCTGTCTTTAAGGCGTGTGTAGACTGCATCGGCAAACATATCCCGGTTATTAATACCTGCCTCAGAGCCTTTAAAAGATGCCTCATCAAACTTAGCTACGATGTCTGCCATGTTTTTTTGTTCCTTAGCCCATATCCACAGCCTTTGAAAATCCTCTTCTGTGGTGAAATCATTGTTTCCTAATATAAAGCCCTTACATTTTTTACAGATATACGCCTCGAGAGAGTAAGTATTTATTGGCTTATCTATGTCATAGTCGTGCCAGCATTGACCCATATACTCTGTTATAAACCTGTCACGCTCCTCTTTCATCTATTACCTCCATGATACAGAAGATTAGTTTTGCAAGATTTTAATATCCTGTATGGGGAAAAAGCAATATTTTTGATAATAAAAAAGGCGCCCCACATGGGACGCCTTACGCTGATTTTTTGTTTTTTACTCCACTGCTATCTTTATCTCTTTCTTCTTTGTCTCCTCTGTCTTTGGCAGGGTTATCTTCAGTATCCCGTTTTTATATGTTGCCTTTACCTTGTCATTCTGGACCTGACCCGGAAGCCTGAAAGACCTTGTAAAGCCACCATAGCTACGTTCGATAACATGATAGTTCTCGTTTTCCTCTTCCTTCTCCTGTTTCTTCTCGCCCTTTATGGTCAGTACATTGTCACTTAATGAGATCTCCACATCCTTCGGGTCAATGCCAGGCACCTCTGCCTTTACTATGTAGCTGTTTTTTGTCTCGGATACGTCGAGAGATGGTATCCACTCTGAAACACCATAACCGCTTAGTGGTTTTCTGTCAAAGAAAGTGTCCCAGATATTATCCATCTCCTTCCTTATCCTCTCAAGCTCCCTGAATGGTTTCCAAAGTGTAAGTTCTGTCATACACCATCCCTCCTTTCTTGTTTAATATTCATTAGTTACGTTTCTATAAAAAATTTAATCCTGTTTTTTATTTTGTCAATACCCTGCAAATATGTATAAAAAATTTTTCAAAACAGATAATCATGTCTTAAGACTCAAACTTTTAAATGTTACTCTCCTTGCTGCAATGCTATAATACTATAATCTTATCTACTACTGAGGGGGATACATGAAAAATACGCTAAGGATATTTGTTTTTTTAATAATATTGATTGGTTGCTGGGGCATTGTTTTTGCCGGCGAAGAGATATCACGAGGCAGTGCAAAGATAGAAAACTTTACCCCCCAGGGTTTGGTTAAGAATATAAGACAGGTTACTGTAAGGTTTTCAGAGCAGATAGTGCCATTCGGCGAACTGAACCTCCCGGATCCCTTTGTTGTTAATTGTCCTGTTCAGGGCAAGGGCAGGTGGTTGGATGGAAAAAACTGGGTCTATGATTTTGATAAAGACCTTGAGGCAGGGATTATATGCCAATTCAGGCTGAAAGACCTTATCCAGAGCCTGAAAGGAAATCCAGTAACCGGGGAGAGGTCTTTTTCATTCTCCACAGGAGGGCCTGCAGTAAAGACAGTATTCCCTCCGGCAGATACCAATACCATAGAAGAACAGCAGGTCTTCATACTTGCCCTTGATGGCCCGGCAGATGAGTTATCAATAATAAAAAACGCATATTTTATCGTTGATGGCATAAAAGAGCCTGTTGAAATGGAGATATTAAAGGATCACCTAAGAGAGAGGATTTTGATGACATATCATAAAAACTATTACCCTGATAAAGAAAAATACGAGATGGTGGTGAGGCCTAAAAGGGTGTTTCCAAATAATACTACTATCCGTCTTATATGGGGTAGGGGCATAAAAACTACAACAGGTGTGCCTACAATAAAGGACCAGATATTTGTCTTTAAGACAAGGAGACCTTTTACAGCCACCTTTGAATGTATGAGGGAGAATCCAAAGGCAGGGTGTATCCCTGTATTACCCATGAGGATAATGTTTAATGCCCCGGTTGCATCAAGCATGGCAAGACAGATAGTGATAAAGGATGCTAAAAAGACCTACAGACCCAAAGTGGATGAAAATAAAGGGTTTGTGGAATATGTATCTTTTCCAGGACCTTTTCCTGAAAAGACATTGTTTACAGTATATCTCCCAAAAAATATTAAAGACGATGGGGGTAGAGCCCTGATAAATGAAAAGAGATTTCCCCTTAAGGTCAAGACAGATGCCTATCCACCCCTTGCCAAGTTTTCTTCGAGGTTCGGGATAATAGAAAAACAAGACCCTGTCCTGCCTGTGACTGTCCGTAATATTGAGGCTCAGGTGGCAGGAAGGACCCTGGAGGGGGGCACAGGGGATATATGGGTAAGGATGGAAAAGCCAAATACGGATAAGTTAATCATAGAGTGGCTTAATAAGGCTGCCTCTGCAGGGAGAACAAGGTCAATCCTCAAGGGAGAAAAAGGCGCTGTATCCTTTGCACTGCCAAAACCTTCAGGACAAAAAGCCTTTGAGGTCATGGGTATACCCCTTAAAAAGCCGGGGTTCTATGTGGTGGAGATAGAAAGTAATATACTGGGGACATCCCTTATCGGTAAGGGTAAGACCATGTATTGCCCCACCACAGCCCTTGTTACTGATATGGCAGCCCATTTTAAGTGGGGCAGGGATTCATCTCTTGTATGGATTACATCCTTAAGCAAGGGTCAGCCTGTTGAGGATGTAGATGTTGTTGTCCGTAATTGTGAGGGCAGGGCATTATGGCAAGGAAAGACAGACAGGTCAGGGATAGCTATGATTGATAAGCCGCTACCTCGTCCTGATGAGCTACCACAGTGTGAGCTAAAACATGACGACGATGTCCACTATGATTATCAACAGCTTAAGCCCCTCTCCTCTATAAACAGGGGCCTCTTTGTCTTTGCAAGGAAGGGCGATGACATGACCTTTGTCCATTCCGGCTGGGATGAAGGGATTGAACCTTATCGCTTCAGGCTCCCCTATGGTATGGAGAGGTCGAATATCATAGCCCATACAGTCTTTGACAGGGTACTTTTCAGGGCAGGGGAGACTGTCCATATGAAGCATTTTTTAAGGAGACATACTACAGCTGGTATGAGGTTTGCCGATGATATTGTCCCCAGAAAGTTGTTTATCCAGCATATGGGCAGTAGAGAAAAGTATGAACTACCTGTCAAGTGGGATAAGGCAAAAAGCCAGGGTGAATCAACATGGGAGATACCAAGGGATGCCAAGTTAGGCCATTATTCTGTTTTCCTCGTCTTAAAAGATGATGATACAGAGACAGGGGACTACATGACAGGGTCAGGTTTTAAAAGCGGGGAGTTCAGGGTTGAGGAGTTCAGGGTGCCCCTCATGAAGGCTATTATAAAGCCCTATACAGATAAAATAGTCCACAGAGGTGATCTGGAATTAGACCTCATGGTTGAATATCTGTCCGGAGGTGGTGCAAAGGGTATGCCGGTCAAACTGAGGTCCCAGATTCAACCCCGTTATGTATATTTCGACGAGTATGAAGACATCAGTTTTGCAAATGGTAAGGTAAAGGAAGGGATAAAGAGGCGTTCAGGCGATGAGGATATGAATCAAGACAATGAGGATCAAGAAGAAGAAAAACCAAGCATCCAGCTTAAGACCCTTGAGTTGACTCTGGGGGAAGGTGGCTCAGCAAGGGCAAGGATTGAAGACATACCCTATACAACAATGGCAAAGGACCTACTCGTAGAACTCGAGTATAAGGACCCTAACGGCGAGACACAGACTGTATCGAGGCGCATCCCGGTCTATCCATCCCATATCCTTTTAGGGATAATGACAGATACATGGGGTGGCGAAAAGCAGAAGGTTAAGTTCCAGGTCCAGGCTATTGATACATCAGGGAGGCCACAAGAGGGTGTGGCTATTACATCCCATATATATAAAAGGGATTATTATACCCATAGAAAGAGGCTTGTGGGGGGGTTCTATTCATATGAACACGTAAGCGAGATAAGACGGATAGCTCAAATATGTAAAGGGACTACAGACAAGAGAGGTATGCTCTTATGCGAGGTCACATCGCCTGTGACAGGCAGTGTAATCATAGAGGGAATGGCAGAAGACAGACAGGGAAACCCTTCATATGCAAGGATGGACACATGGATTGCTGGAAAAGACGATGTGTGGTTCGATGTAAGTGATACGGACAGGATGGACTTGATCCCTGAAAAGAAGAGATACGAGCCCGGGGAGGTAGCCACATTTCAGGTAAGGATGCCCATGAGGGAGGCCCATGCCCTTGTGACTGTGGAGAGGGAGGGCATTATTGATGCCTTTGTGACCAGGGTCTCAGGCAAAGACCCTGTTATTAAGCTGCCCATCAAGGCTGTATATGCCCCCAATGTCTTTGTATCTGTCATGTGTCTGAGGGGCAGGGTAGGGGATATAAAGCCTACTGCCATGATTGACCTTGGTAAGCCTTCATACAAACTGGGCATAACAGAGGTCTATGTGGGATGGAAGGCCAATGAGCTCCATGTGGATGTCAAGACAGATAGAGATATTTACAGGGTGCGAGAAAAGGCGGTTGTAAAGATCAAGGTTAGGACAATAGATGGAAAGACACCGCCAAAGGGGACTGAGGTGGCGGTTGCTGCAGTTGATGAGGGCCTTCTTGAGATCCTGGATAACAGGACTTGGGACATACTGGGGCGTATGATGCAGAAGAGAGGTTATGATGTAAGGACATCTACTGCCCAGATGCAGGTGGTGGGAAAGAGACATTATGGTCTCAAGGCCCTGCCCCATGGTGGAGGAGGGGGGAGACAGATAACAAGAGAGCTTTTTAACACCCTCCTTTTCTGGGATGGAAGAGTCACCCTTGATGAAAAGGCAGAGGCATCAATAACCATACCCCTTAATGACTCTATAACCGGTTTTGTTGTTGCTGCTGTTGCCAGTGGAGGCCAGGAACTTTTTGGCAGTGCCAGGACAAGGTTCCAGACTACCCAGGATATTATAATATCTTCAGGTCTGCCTGAGATGATAAGGCAGGGCGATAGATTCAAGGCCAGATTTACTGTGAGAAACACAACGAATGAATCTATAGGGGTAGAGATACATGCAGGTATAAAACAGACAAGGTCTTTAGGGGCGCTGCCAGCAATATCTGAGAAGATAGGGGCAGGGGAGGCAAAAGAGGTGGGGTGGCATATAACTGCCCCTGAAGATACTGAAAAAATAACGTGGGAGGTGGCGGTAAAGGACAAAAAAGGTGTAGTCCTTGATTCCATGAGGGTCACCCAGAGGGTTGTCCCTGTTGCCCCTCCCAGGGTTATCCAATCAACTTTGATGAGGCTGGAGAGGGATTTAGAAATGGATGTAAGAGTGCCTCAGGGGGCTATACCAAAAAAAGGCGGGCTAAGTGTCTCCATAAGACCCAGGCTTTCTGCTGAGACAAGGGCAATAACTGAATATATGAGGCAATACCCTTATTCATGCCTTGAGCAGAAGGTTTCAAAGGCAGTTGCCATAAGCGATGAGGCAATGTGGAACAAGGTGATGGCAGAGGTACCATCCCATCTTGATGCAAATGGTCTGGTAAAGTATTTTCCCCGCCAGTTTTCAGGTAGTGACATCCTGACGTCTTACATCATAGCCATAGCAGATGAGGCAGGTTTAAAGATACCCGGGTCAATAGAGACCCGCATGCTCCAGGGGCTAAAAAACTTTGTTAACGGGCGATTTTTGGATATACAGGGACTTGGCACAGCAGATATCTCCATTAGAAGACTCTCTGCCATAGAGGCCCTATCGAGAAAAAAGATGGCAGAACCATCTATGGTGGAATCTATAGGTATTGACCCGGAGCTGTGGCCTACATCGGCGGTTATTGACTGGATTAATATATTAAAGAGGGTTTCGGGGATTCAGAATAGAGACATAAGGATTAGGGAGGCAAACCAGATATTGAGGTCAAGACTCAATCTCCAGGGGACAACCATGGGTTTCTCTACAGAGAAGAGAGATAATCTGTGGTGGCTCATGACAGGGGTAGATGTAAATACCATAAGGACCATCCTTACTTTTCTTGATGAGCCACAATGGAGAGACGATATACCGAGGCTCATAAGGGGTATGATAGCCCGACAGAGGGCCGGGAGATGGCAGACCACTACAGCCAATGCATGGGGGGTTGTGACATTAAAAAAGTTTAGCAGTAGATATGAGAAAGAGCCCATAACAGGGATTACGAGGATTACTTTAGATAATGCCCAGAATGTTCTGGATTGGAATAGACACAAATCAGGGGAGGGCTTTCTATATCAATGGCAAAGGCATACAGCAAACCTCCATGTCGCCCATAGTGGCAGTGGATATCCCTGGATTACTGTATCGAGTATAGCCTCTATCCCCAGAAAAACTGAGGTCTCAACAGGTTTTAAGATTAAAAAGTCCATATTGCCTGTTGAGCAAAAGATAAAGGATATATTGAGCCCGGGGGATGTAATGCGGATAAGGCTCGAGATAGAATCTCAGGCAGATATGACATGGGTTGTAGTCTCTGACCCTGTGCCTGCCGGTGCAAGAATTATAAAGGGTGGTCAATCAAGGGGTTCAAATATACTTACAAGAGATGAAAGGGACGACAATTGGGTATATCCTGTTTTTGAGGAACACTCCTTTGAGGCATTCAGGGCTTATTATAGCTTTGTCCCCAAAGGTATGTGGTCTGTGGAATATACAATCAGGCTGAACAATGAGGGGGTTTTCAATCTCCCGGAGACAAGGGTAGAGGCCCTTTATGCACCGGAGATGTTTGGCGAGATACCCAATAAGCCCCTCTCAATAAATAATGCAAGATAAATAGGGATAGCTAATGGGCAGAATAAGGCATAGAAGGATTTTATATTTCCCCGTCTTTCTGGTAGCATTGCTATTAGCCCTGTATATCTTTGCTGATTACAACAAAGGACAAATATCAGAATTTAAGGATATATATCAGTCCTATAGGAAATCAGATGCCATCCTTAAGGACAGACATGGTGAGATACTCCACGAATACAGGGTTGATTATCAGGCAAGGAGACTCGAATGGACAGGATTGGATGATATATCCCCATCCCTTATAAAGGCTGTTTTATATTCAGAAGACAAGAGGTTTTACAGCCACAGTGGTGTCGATATCCTGGCATTTTTAAGGGCATCGGTCCAGAATCTCGTATCCAATAGAAGAATCGGGGCAAGCACCATTACCATGCAGCTTGCATCCATGATGGATAGAGGTTTAAGATCAGGGGGGAGGAGGTCTGTTTTAAAGAAACTGAAACAGGTGCTTGCTGCCTGGGAGATAGAGAAGAGGTGGTCAAAGAAACAGATACTCGAGGCATATCTGAATCTTGTATATTTCAGGGGTGAACTCCAGGGGATTGCAGCAGCATCCAGGGGTATATTTCAGAAAAAACCAGATAGTCTAAGCCCTGAAGAATCCCTTGTCATTGCCTCCCTTATCCGTTCACCCAATGCAGGGCTGGAGGATATTGCAAGACGGGTAAAGGCACTTAATATGTCTATGGGGGCAGGTATCCCTGACAAGAGGATTGACAATACAGTAATGCAGAACCTCTCAACACCCTATAAGATAAAACCTGCAGTGTCTATAGCGCCCCATGTGGCAAGATACCTCATAAAAGATGAACAAAGAGAGGTTGTGTGCACACTGGATAGACGTATTCAGATGTTTGTCACAGAGGTCTTAAGGGGGCACATATCAAGGCTCAGAGACCAGAATGTCACTGATGGGGCAGCCATTGTTGTAGATAATAGAACAGGCGATATCCTTGCATATGTTGGCAATTTAGGTGTTGACTCCTCTTATGTGTATCTGGATGGTATTCGGGCAAAAAGGCAGGCAGGCTCAACATTAAAACCTTTTTTATATGCCCATGCCTTTGACAGGCTTCTTCTTACCCCGGCATCAGAGTTGATTGACTCACCCCTTGACGTGACCACTGAGATGGGTATATATAGGCCAGAGAACTATGACAGGGGTTATAAGGGCCCTGTTACAGCCCGTATTGCCCTTGCGTCATCCCTGAATATCCCTGCTGTAAAGGTTCTTATGCTTTTAGGCCAGGATGAGTTTGTAGGTAAATTAAATGAGCTTGGTTTTAGTGATCTAAAAGATGGTGAATACTATGGATATTCCCTTGCCCTGGGGACACTGGATGTGAGCCTCTATGAACTTGTTAATGCATACAGGACCATTGCCAATAACGGCATGTACAGCAGTCTGAATATTGTTCCAGGCTCAGGTCATATAGAGAAAAAAAGGGTATTTTCTAAGCAGGCATCCTTTATAGTCTCGGACATCCTTTCAGACAGGGATGCCCGTAGCCTTACCTTTGGCCTTGAAAATCCACTCTCCACAGGTTTCTGGAGTGCGGTAAAGACAGGGACAAGCAAGGATATGAGGGATAACTGGTGTATAGGTTTTACAGAGAGATATACCGTAGGTGTATGGGTTGGCAATTTCTCCGGTGAATCCATGTGGAATGTAAGTGGTATTGCTGGTGCAGCACCTGTTTGGCATGAGATAGTAAGGTATCTCCACAGGGATACCCCATCAAGACCCAGGCCACAGCCTGAGGGCATAACAGTATCTCATGTTTTCACAGGTAACAGGTATGGTGGAAAACATGAGTATTTCATAAAGGGGACAGAGCCCAGTGCTGTAGGACAAATAGATAGGGCTAATGTAATAAATCCAAGGATTACTTACCCTTCAAGGAACATGACCATAGCCTTAGACCCGGATATCCCTACCCAGTACCAGAAGATTTTCTTTGAATATTCAGGCGGTCCAGGGGATATAAAATGGGTCCTCAACGATGATGTAATCGGGGAGGGCAGGATGCTTAAGTGGTCCCCGAAAGAGGGCCACCATAGATTGAAGATAGTGGATAGGGATAATGTGGCACTCGATGAGGTTGATTTTCAGGTTGGCCCTCCCATGTAGGGCTATTAAAATAGAGGCCAGGATTAAAATCTAATCAGAAAGCCTGAGCGGGTTGAATGATGTGTCGTAGTCATACACATCCATACCCTCTTTCTGTTTCAAAAACCTCACAACGAGATAGGTTAGAGGCGTGACACAGACCTCATAGGCTGTCTTGAATAGCCACTGGGAGACAGCCATTGAAAGGAGTACTGCCAGGGGTATTGTGCCTACAAAAGCGAGGGTAATGAAGACAAAGGAATCAAAGCCCTCTCCCACAAGGGTCGAGCCTATGGTTCGGCTCCACAGCCACTTGCCTTTTGTTGCGACCTTCATCTTTGCCAGTACATAGGCATTTGCAAATTCGCCAACGAGATAGGCAATAAAGGAGGCTAAAAGGAGTCGGGGTGTGAATCCCAGTATCCTTTCATATGCAGCCTGCCCATCCCAGAATTGGGCAGGTTTTATTAGTCCTGAAAGCCATATGAATAATGTGAGTATAAGGTTACACAAAAAACCGAGCCATATGACCCGCCTCGAGCGTGAATAACCATATATCTCTGTGAGTATATCGCCTATAATATAGCTTACAGGGAATATTATAACCCCTGCAGGGAGTATGATGCCAAATATATGTATCAGTTTTACAGATATGATGTTGGATGTGATAATACATGTTATAAAAACAGAGACAATAATGACAAACCAGATGGAATACTGGTGGTTTTTTGGAATCTTTATGTCTTTTTCTTTGTACAAATTGCAATACCCCTCAATTTTCCGATTTTTTGAAATATATATGACAGGTTTTGTATTGTCAATGGTAATTTATCAGCAGGATTTATGGGACAGTTACGGGGTTCAATGCTGTTTCTTAACAGAAGATAATTTTTTCTTGATTTTATAAGAATTTTTTTGAATAATCAACCAGGACAGGGGAATAGATACATGAAGATTGAACAGCCCGGCTCACATATAGACCATCTTCTCTCCATGACGAGAAATCATCACATACAACTGAGTTCTATGGCAGATTTAAAGGCAAACATACTGCTGACCATGGCATCTCTGGTTATAACCTTTTCAGTTCGTTATACAACAGAGACAGGTCTCAAATATGTGGCCTTTACACTCATTGCATTCTGTATCCTGACTATTGTACTGGCAGCCTATGCAGTAATGCCCAAAGTGCCTCTTACATTAAAAGATGAGAAAAGGAACAATACAAAAAATCCAAATTTTAACCTATTGTTTTTCGGGGACTTTCAACATATTACGTACGAGGATTTTTCAAAAAAAATTGAGGATGCCCTAAACGACCATTCCAGGACATATGAACTTGCCATAAAAGAGATATATACCCTTGGCATATTTCTACAGAAGAAATATTTTTTTGTAAAACTTGCCTATATCTCACTCATTGCCGGGTTTCTGGCAAGCGGGCTCATGATAATCCTGACAAACCTCATGACTTAATTTTTAAAAAAATTATATACAATTTAAAAAAATAATATTTATCCCCTTTCTCTGCAAATTGAAAACAGTTCCATTTGTGTTTTATCAATTTTATTATTTTTTGTTTCCTTTGTTATATTGGCCAATAAGTAGATTTTTCTCTTTTCTAACTCTATTGGAGTTTTTGGGATAATAAATGCCTCTTTAGCCTTTTGCCAATCTTTATCTCTGATAGTGACTACGTTATCAAGAAAGACACTTACAAAACAGCCATTGATTATTGTAGGTTCTATTTCATCTAATTTTTGATTTGTTATTTCCACATATTTTGGGTCAATATCTATACCTATAAATTTTCTTCCCAATTTTTTAGCAGCTATTGCTGTTGTACCTGTGCCTATAAATGGATCAAGGACAATGTCTCCTTCATCACTACTCATCAAAATTAATCTTTCCATAAGATGAACTGGTAATTGACAGGGGTGCTCATCTCTTCTTTTTCTGTGTCTTATCCTATGAATATCTGTCCAGACATCGGAGACAAGAGGGCCGAATTGATGCATTTGATTTTTCTTTCCACCATAATCTTGTAAAACATAATGGCAATTTCTGCATCGTTTATGTAACATCCTAATATCATAGAATTTGAATTTATCAGATTTCACATAATACAGAATCCCGTAATGATTGGGCAAAAGTGTTTTACCAAGAGGGGAACCCATTGCATCCCATGCAATCCAGTGTTTAAAAATGGCTATCTCATTTAAGTATGAACCAAAGTAAATCAACCATTTGGGAATATTATGAACAAAAATTGAACCTGTGGGTTTGGTAATTCGAACCATCTCATAAAGCCATTTTTTACACCATAAGAGGTATTCTTCAACTTCGTGTTTATCATAATAGCTGTTGTATTTTTTCTTTAAATTAAATGGTGGATCAGCAAATGTCACATCTATACAGTCATCTGGAATCTGTCTCATTATTTCAAGACAATCACCTTGAATTATTTTGTTAATGAAAAAATCTAAAAAAGCTTTATTTTTCATAGAAAATTTTCCTTAAAAGGTTTTCAAATTTTATAATTTCCTCTTTATGGAATGTAAAGACAAAGTCATAAGCATCAACCATTCGTTTTAAATCGCCTCTTCTTACATACCAACCAATACCATCAACAAAACCAACAAATACAACCTCAGGATAGTTCTTCTTTAAATAGTCTGCAACCGTCTTTTCTGTCTTAGCTTTATCCCCCATTCCCGAGGCAGTCGTTACTGAATAGGAACATTCTATTATCAGGTTTGGTGATGTCTTGTTTGGAACTATAAAATCCATTGTTCTGGGAATATTTCCTGCTTCTGGTATTCTGAATTTTCCTTTTTCAAAGGATAGTTTATTCTTAACAAGCATTTCTTCTATCACAACCTCAGGATTGCCTTCTCTGGCTGCTTTATATGAACCTTTTGTTTTGTATCTGATTATGGTGTCTACAAGAGATTCTACTGAAAAGCTAAACTTCCTTATATCAAGTTTCTTAAATTCAAAAAGTGGAAGGACCTGTTTTATCACAGAAACTGTAGGGCCTCTGAAAAATAAGTTAACAATGCCCTCAGCAAACTTTTCATTTGTTTTTATTAAAGATTTTATTTTATCCAGTCCCCATTCAGATCTAAATTCTTCTTCTGGCCAGTGAAATTTATTAACAAGCTCTGACAGAGTTTTATCTTCACTAACCCTGATGAAAGTAATCAATCTCTGCAAACTCTCCTTTGAGAAACCTGTTATAGTTAAAACAGCGTCCAATCCATCTTCAACGGTTCTTATATGCTCAAGTAGGACAGACTCTTTTAAGCCATTCTGCTCTATTCTGTTTTTAAGAAGAAAAATATTTTGGGCAATTGAAGAGATATGCCCTTCATGATAGTCTTCAAACTCTTCGTTATAAAAATAGAAGGTGTTCTTAGAAATTACAGTACTGAATTTTTCATCTATGTTAGGAAAAACCAGCCTTTTCATGTTATTCACCTACTGCAGACAGCAGAAACTGGATATCTATCGGTTGTTCAATCAATTTTTTTCCTTCTATTTCACCTTTCTCTAAAAACTTTTTGAAAAATTCAGGTCTTGTCTGCCCAAAAGCATTAGATATAGTCTCGCCTCGGTCTATCCAAATCTTGTGCCTTATCATCTTATCAATCATTTTGCCTATTGCCCTCCAATCATTGTCGTCTAACTTGGTCCAAAAAATTCTTGTCCCTTTTCCTTTTTTTCTTTCCATTTTCATATCGTTAATAATCTTACTATTCATTATTAAATAAGTTGCTATTGCTTCTTTAAGTAATTCACACCAAACAATAAAGGCTGCTGGTCTATATAATCTAAATGCTCGTAGATGTTCGTCAGGAATGCTTTTACCCTTTCTGATTTGTTCTTCGATTTTGTAAGCTCCTATTTTTGTATCAAACTTATTTTCAAGTGTTTTTTCAGCCAATAAATTCATCAATTTAACAACGTTATTAGCTTCATTATCTCTCGGATATGCTTTCCCTTGATTCTCACGCTCATAAATATCAACTTCACATGGGGTAGCATTTATAAACCATCTAAAAAGCGTTTTCTCTACGGAATCATATGATATGGGTAATACTCTACTTCTTGCTTTTTCCATTTCTACAAAAGCAAAGAATTTATTTATGGGATTTTTAAAATCTCTGATCCGTGCTTTGAGATAATGATTTAAATTCTTTTTCATATTGGATCTATCTTCGGCTTCGAGCCAGTCTAAAAATCCTTTTTCGGATTTAGGTTTAGTTTCAGGACTTTCTAAATACTCTTTAAATTTAACGCTAAAAATATCTTGACCAAGTGTATCTAACACCGAGCGGAAAAACTCTATTTGTCTTAGTTCTTTATGGGCTCTACGGTTAACTTCTTTTAAGTGGTCTTTGGGAGGATTTATAAAAACTCTACAAAATATATCTTTTCTTCCTAAGATGACCTGAGCAGCAGTTTTGTGTTGTCCATCAAAAAGAAGCACTCTGGTTTTCCCTTCGGTTCCTTCAAAATGCATACGACAGAGAGCAACATGAAGTTGTGGATTTTTTCTAAAAAATTCATCTATTAGTTTGTCTATATCTACGATCTTTCGCGGATTTAATTCTGAATCATGGTAAATAATATCTATAGGAAGCAGTCCAAAAAAACACTTGTAAGAATCATTGCTAGGATCAGTAACTATGGGAAATTTATAATCTTTATTCTTAAAGCGTATTTTGATAGTATTATTTTCAATCTTTGTATAAATCTCTTCTTTGCTCCCATTAAATTCCTCTAAAATTTGAGCTGTAGTGACAGCGCCACCATATTTTTCTTTTATTTTATCAAATCTCATTTTTGCCTTTGCAAGTTCGAGATTCTGTGCTTTCTTTTTATTATTACATTCAGCGTGCGTAAGAGCCCAATTTGATTCTTGATCCGGTCCGTTATCGGCTAATGGTATAATATGGTCTACTTCCACTTCGTCCGCTTCTAAATTAATTTCTTTCTCACAAAGAAAACAGATCTTTCCCTGCAGCTCCCAAAGTCTTTGAACTAATTTCTCTTTTTCTACTTCTGACATCCCATCTATTTTGGATTTAGGTCTTGGCATATTTTACCCTCCTAAAAAACAAAATATACTCATCTTTCATCGTATTCTGAATCCCTTTGATTGGTTTTACTATCTTCTGGTCAAGGGCAAAGCCAATATGGGTTGCCATTTCTTCAATCTTGGTCTCAAGCCGTATACCACCTGTCTGTATATCATTTGAACCAATAATAATTACAGCATATTTATCAGGCTTTAAAACCCTGTACATTTCTGATAGTACCTTTTCCATATCTTCAAAATATCTTGCAAGTTTTTCTTTTCTGGTTCTACCTTTCAATCCTATCATATCTTCTCTAAGTTCATCTACATTATAACCAAGATATTCCAGTTGAGGTTTATCATTTTCAGCATAATCAATGGCAAACGAATATGGTGGAGATGTTATGATAGCATCTATTGAATTATCATTTATTGGAAGATTTTTTGCATCGCCCTGTTCAAATCTTGCATTACCGACCCTTAGGTTTAATTTGTCTCTTGCCTGAATAAAGGAATTAATTTGACCAGCATATCTTTTAAGTACTGCAGGAAAAAGCACATCTATACTTTTAGTGCATCTTCTTGCATAACCCATAGCATCCAAAAAAGCGAGTAAAGTGATTAAGTTTGAGGGATTTTCATAAGTTAAAAAAGATTCAGGCAAAATCGTACTGCTTACAAGTTTTTGATAATTTTTCAGCCCATTTTTTAAGATTTCTTCTATAATACTAATGTGTACTTTTAATGCTTCATGCTTAACCTTACTCATTATTATACAAAAAGGACTTTTTTCTATTCCAATTGAATCAATGCCAATAAGACTTGCTTCTATGTTTAAAGTACCGCTTCCACACATGGGGTCAAGTACAACATCACCTTCCTGAATTCTTAAAATATTCAGTATTCCTTTTATTAACTGTGGATGAAACTTCCCTCTATAGGGAAAAAGTCCATGTGTTGCATAGCCTGTTGAAAAATTTCCTTCTCTAAAGTATGCTTTGGTTATTTCTGACCTTCCTTCCCATATAAGAGGACTATTGTTGGAACAGATAAGATAATGGTGAGTAGGGATACCTTCAACACTTTTAAAAAATGCGCCTCTTTGGATAATTTCATCTTTAGCTAAAAATTTATATTCACAGAAAGCAAATTCTAACTCAAAAATCTCAGAGGTATTGGGGAGTAGTTCAAATCCTTCTGGAAAAATAAATGAACTTAATTTTGGTAAGTTTGTTATTGAGCTTTTCTCCAAACAAAACAATGGGTTATGATATTTCTCCATAGTCATTCAATTCAATATTTTAAAGTTCTCTAAATAATCCATTTTGTAAATCCAATTTTTTTCTCTATATATCCTATAATCCAAATTAGTATCTACATCCAAATGGCCGTTCTTTATTAATGCAAGATTATCCCGTTAATTTAAACACCCTTTTGGTTTATTTTGTCCATCAATTTCTTCAGGTATTTTATCATAAGTTCCTTATGGGGGTAATTAATATTATAAACTTTAAACAATAAAGGCAATAACTACAAAATTTTTACAGATAGTAGGGTATAAGACATAAACGAAAATATAATGGTATCTCCAGTACCATACTGTCAAAGGTAATCATGGGTTTGGATAAGACTTTGGTGACTTATTCAAGGGGTTTTTCGCTATATTCTATGGGTTTATCTCTCTCTACCAAAATGATCAATGGCCTTTATCAGACTTTTTAAGGTTTTTGATTTTTTTGATACCATAGCCAAACAAGGCAGTAATGCCTGCAATAAGGGGGATTCCAAATACAACTATTGTTGTTGCTGCCCGCACAATATCAAAACTGGAGACTGTTTTTTTATCTTTTTCATCCATAGAGACCATTTTCACCTAAATACCGTATTCTGTCAAGGTATTTATTGTCTGAGGTGGCTGAGAAGGTAGAAAATTATGAATCCTATTCGTTACTATGTGAAAGCCTTCTTTGCTATTGACAAAGATGCATCTCTACTTTAGGATTTGTAGACAATCTTATGAAAAGAAGATGTATATTGATGTTGTTATTGCTTGCATATTTTTTTGCAGGCGTCTCCTGTGATGGAACGCCTGCAAAAAAGACACAGCCTGACACCCCATTTGCATCCACACCCCACAAGGTTGTGAAAGAGATGCTCAAACTTGCCGATACAGGAAAAGATGATGTGGTATATGACCTCGGTTCAGGGGATGGCAGGATAGTTATTGCTGCTGCCCGTGATTTTGGTGCAAAGGGGGTAGGAATAGAATTGGATGGAGAGCTTTTTAAAGAGAGCAAAATAAATGCAGAAAAGGCCGGGGTAAGCAGAAGTGTGCGATTTATACAGGAGGATTTCTTTGAGACGGTTTTAAATGATGCCACTGTTGTTACCCTCTATCTCTTACCTGAGGTTAATGACCTCCTTATGCCTAAACTAATCAAGGAGCTAAGGCCTGGTGCGAGGATCGTATCCCACATGTGGGGGCTTGGTGACTGGGAACCGGACAAGATTCTAAATGCATACGGCAAGACACTCTATATGTGGTTTGTCCCTGCCCATATAAACGGAGACTGGCGTGTAACCTTACAGAACAAAGATGACTCAAAAGAATACAGCCTGTCCATAAGACAGAGGTATCAGAAGATAGGCGCAGTCCTAACCGATTCAAAAAATAGATATGAATTCACCCATACTGCCCTGTATGGCAACGAGATAAACCTTTATGTATCCTATGCCTATGAAGGTAAGGTGGCTGTTGTATCCCTGGAGGGGGTTGTAAGAGGTGATGTTATGGAGGGAAAGGCATTTATAAAAGAGGCAGACAAGACCACTGCAGATGAGTATAGATGGACGGCAAGAAGATATTGAATGGTCTATTAGTGTCTCCAAAGGTTTTTAGCTTATATGCATAGAGAACTTTTAAGAAGGATTTTATATTACGGATCCTTTTTTGTTGCCATTATACTGGCCATGTATGTATGCCTTGAGCCCCTTGTTATCATAGATATATTTGACCCTTCTATAGACAACAGGACATATGCAAGGAGATATGCAGAATCCCTTCTCAGCGAAGAGGCACAGGAGAAAATAGCAGCAAAAAGAAAGGCACAGATAGAATCAGATACCATTGATGTAGATGATAGGCAATGGCATGACATCTACGATAGTTTAAAGAGATTAAAGGAGGGCAGGGACATCCCGCAAGGATTTAAAAAGAGGTTGCCTTCGAACCAATATCCATCAAAGGTCTTTTTCTTCAGGCCCTATGAGCCTCCTGTCAATACCATTGAGAACCGCCTCATTACCGATAATCAGAGGATGTATTTAAGGTTATCCAGCCCGTCAAAAGGGTCGGCAGAAAAAGATTTATCCCCTTCGGGGCAGCCGGGGCAGGGGGCGAGATACCTAAAACTCGATTACAAGATAATATCCAGTGATGATTTTCACATTGGCTCTGGTTTTTCCAGATACCCAAAACCACCGACACATATGCTCTATCCATATAGAAACATAAGTCTTTGGGTATTATTATTCGGTCTTATCTGCTATATCTTCATACCTACCAAGGCTGTCTTGCCAGGCAGCCTCAGATATCCCAGGTGGAGGGTAATCCTGGGGGACCTGGCAGCCTCAATCATGACATTTTTATTTTTTGCCATGCCTTTTTTCATAATTGGCGGTTTTGTCCAGGCTTTTAAACCATATTTTCTGTTTTCAGCGGTTTTCTGGCTGATAAGCCTCCTTGGTGTTTACAGTATAAAGATAGCACTCTGGTATGCAAGCTATGAGGTTGCGCCTGCCCCCGATGGTATCAAGATTGCAACCTATAAGGGTGCAAGGCACCTTTCTTTTGATGCTATGGAGTATTTCCAGCCCATTTTATTCAAGCCTCCAAAATGGCTTATAGCCATTACATGGATTGCTGCATTGAGCGGGAGGGGAGGTGCGGGCAGGGCAATACTTACAGGTCTATCAGAGGCAGGGTCAATAGGTATAAAGCTCAAGGATGGCCATTTTATATTCATAGTAGTCACAGACCAGATGGGGACAACAGCATTGAAGGGATTTGAAGAGATAATAGAGACATTGAGGAAAAAAGGGATTAAAGAGCTTAAAGAGACAAGGGTTATAAGGAGTATGGGGTTCGAGATAATGAAATAAGACCTTTTTCAAAGGTCTCAAGTTATACCACCTCTCAAGTAATAAGAGCCATAACATGGGAAGGGGAGGATATGCAGGTCTTCCATCTGCACTGGCTACCTTTTTATACCTCTTCTTTAATATCTCCTCTATGGGTTTCCAGTCTATTAAGCTGTTTATCTTATCCAGAAAGGTTGGGTTGTTCTTCCTGGCCTCTACTATATAATCGGCAAAGCTATAGGCTGTGAATCTATCTGACATAAGATATCTTTTTGTATTGGGTATAATATTGTTGATATTATCTGTAAATATCTTATGTTTTCAATATATTTAGGGGATATGCCGTGCAAAGGTCTTCTTTCTGGAATCTTAAAGCTGTCTTTGTTATTCTCTTCACCTCAAAGAAGCTCCTTTCAGCACAGTTGATTGTCCTTATCCTCTTCCAGTGGGCATATGGGTATCTATAATAGGTAAGACATAATTCTATATCAATGTGAGAAAAAACCGTTTTTATTTGACAAAGATGTCAAAATTAATATATATAACAAAAAGTGATATATATAAAAATTTGGATAAACCTGCTGTTCCTTATTTTTTTTATACAGGTTGTATCCCCCGCATGGTCATCTGACGATAAATTGGTTTTATTGCCCCGATGGAATCCGCATCAGCCGCCTTGGATTATCAATTTATTCCAGTCATGGCAATAAAAGGCTGGGTATGCGGCACAAACGGCTCCTCAGTACATCTCAAAACAGTAGAATACATATTTCAGATAAAAACCGCAGAACAGGCCTTTCGAGCTGCCACGGCAGCGATTGAGAGCCATTATGCCGCCAGGAATAAAGCAATCAAGCCCCCTGCAAAATTCAAAGGTCTTTCGATTCAGGAGGTTACTGCAACAATAAATGACGCTCTGCAACGTTTTCCTGCCGATATAAGGTTTTACAACAACCAGATAAACAGCAGGAAAAAGGAACTGGAAATTCCCCTGAAAGGCACCCCGGAGAATTTCTTCGGTGTCAATCTGGAGGAGCGTGCCCTACATGAAAATTACCTTCACGATAATTTCCATATTGATACATGGCAGGATGACGGGGCTTACCAGATATGGACAACAACTGATTGTTATACAGGGGCCGAGTTAAGGACGATGCAGCATGCCATCGGACAAGCGCTTGATGCTGCGTCCGCTGCAAGGGATACGTTTTTGAAAACAACTACCCGTGTCCATGACGGGAAGGGTCCTTCCTTTACGCTTTGAGCGGGTTATTAATTATTATGCGCGTAAAAACATTTCTTCTTCTCATAGTTTTCTTTCTGACCTTCGGCTCTACCTGGATTTTTGCACAGGACAATCCTGAACTCCAGGAAATCCGGCGTATCGAAGCACTGCTACTCACCCCATGCGATGAACCCCTTGAACATATGAATGAACTGATAAGGCTTGGTCAGGCATATCAGGAGATGGAAAGACAACGCCTTGCTCTCTACCGTGGAGCCCTTGACGCCCATCAGCGTTCAC
>Ga0209506_1001107_pt1 | contig 30180 bp, 30 predicted proteins | sample AD_JPNHG2_MetaG_FD_184409 | JGI IMG/M metagenome (GOLD analysis project Ga0209506, IMG submission 184409) | Active sludge microbial communities of municipal wastewater-treating anaerobic digesters from Japan - AD_JPNHG2_MetaG (SPAdes) (version 2) | ecosystem: Engineered > Bioreactor > Anaerobic...
GGTCGTGATTGCGGCCTGCCTGGCCCTGTTGTACTTGATGCTCAACTTTTCGATCATGTCCCCGGCATTGCCCGACGCGCTCTCCATGGCGGTCATGCGCGCCCCGTGTTCCGATGCCGCGGACTCGAGCAGGGCCCGATAGAAGAAAATCTTGAGGCTCATCGGCAGAAGCGCATCCAGAAGCACATCCTCCGTGGGCTCACACAGATATTCCACTTTCACCATCTCGTCGTCGGACTCGATCCGTTCGACGGGCAGCACCCTGTCCTCATGGAGAATCTGGGTCATTGCGGACTTGAATTCGTTGAAAATGATGTAGAGCTCGTCGAATTCGCCGTTGATGTACCCATCGATGAGATCGTCTCCGATCTCAGACGCAAGCTCGTAAGAGGGATTGCCGATCACGATCGACTTCCTGATCTTTACCTGCTTGCGCTTGAAGAAATCCCTCGACCGCTTCCCCACGAGAACCAGGGAGAGCTCCTCGTACTTGCCCTTGTTTTCCTTGATAAAGGCGTCAGCCCTTCTGAAGACGTTCTGGTTGAACGAGCCGCACAGCCCTCTGTCGGATGCCACGACCACGAGAACGCATTTTTTCGGTTCCCGCACCCGCAGAAGAGGATGCATGTCCGGATTGGTCCTCGTCACCAGAGAGATCAGAACCTCGTTGGTCTTGATGGCATAGGGGCGGGCCGCGATGATATCGCTCTGCGCTCTCCGGAGCTTCGCGGCCGCGACCATGCGCATTGCCGAGGTTATCTGCTCTGTCTTCTTGACCGAGCCGATCCTGTTTTTTAAGTCCTTTAGACTAGCCATGCCTGCACCTTATTCTTCTACGACGAAGATCTTCTTGAATTCGGCTATCGCGTCCTTGAGCTTCTTCTCTGTGTCGGCATCCATCTGGCCCGAGTCTTTGATGGACTTCAGGACATCGGCGTACTTGTTGTCCATGAATGCATAAAACTGTTCTTCAAAGCTCCTGATGGCGGACACCGGATATTCGTCCAGGTAACCGTTGGTTCCGACATAAATCATGGCAACCTGCTTCTCGACTGGCAGCGGGCTGTACTGGGGCTGCTTGAGCATCTCCATGAGCCGCTCGCCGCGGTTGAGCTGTGCCTGGGTCGCCTTGTCGAGATCGGAGCCGAACTGCGAGAACGCGGCGAGCTCGCGGTACTGAGCCAGGTCGAGGCGCAGCGTTCCGGCGACCTTCTTCATGGCCTTGATCTGGGCGTTGCCGCCCACGCGGGAAACCGAGATGCCCACGTTGATGGCGGGACGGAACCCCGAGTAGAAAAGGTCGGTATCCAGGAAGATCTGGCCGTCCGTGATCGAGATCACGTTCGTGGGAATGTATGCGGAAACGTCGCCCGCCTGAGTCTCGACGATGGGCAGTGCGGTAAGCGATCCGCCACCCATGGCATCGCTGTACTTCGCAGCACGCTCGAGCAGCCGGGAGTGCAGGTAGAACACGTCGCCGGGGAACGCCTCGCGTCCCGGAGGTCTCCTGAGGAGGAGGGAGAGCTGCCGGTATGCCTGGGCCTGCTTGGTGAGGTCGTCATAGATGCACAGCGCGTGGCCGCCCTTGTTCATGTAGAACTCACCGATGGCCGCACCGCAGTAGGGTGCGATGTACTGCAGCGGCGCCGGGTCGGAAGCGGTTGCCGCCACCACCACTGTGTACTCCATGGCGCCGAACTGCTCGAGAGTCGCGACCACCTGGGCCACCGTAGACTTCTTCTGCCCGATGGCGACATAGATACAGATGACTCCGGTGCCCTTCTGGTTGATGATGGTGTCGATGGCCAGAGCGGTCTTTCCGGTCTGGCGGTCGCCGATGATGAGCTCTCGCTGCCCGCGTCCGATGGGGGTCATGGCGTCGATCGACTTAAGACCCGTCTGGAGCGGCTCTTTCACCGGCTGCCTCTTGACGATGCCCGGGGCCTTGATGTCCACGACCCGGGTCTCGGTCGACTCGATAGGTCCCTTGCCGTCGATGGGCTCGCCGATGGCGTTGACGACGCGTCCGAGAACGCCTTCACCCACGGGGATCTCCACGATCCTCTTGGTTCTCCTGACCTGATCGCCCTCTTTGATGCCGACGCTCTCGCCGAAGAGAACGCAGCCCACGTTATCCTCTTCCAGATTCAGGGCCATGCCCATGACATTGTGGGGGAACTCGATGAGCTCACTGGCCATCACGTTCCTGAGGCCGTAAATACGGGCGATACCGTCACCGACGCTCAGGATGGTTCCGGTTTCGGCGACGTCAACCTCTTTCTCGTAACCCTTGATCTGGTCCTTAATGATCTTACTTATCTCTTCAGCCCTTATCTGCATCCTAGATCTCCCCTTTTAAACTCTGTTTTAATTTCGATATCTGTGTCTTAACGCTTCCGTCATAGATCATCCCCTCGATCTCGGCGATCATGCCGCCGATGAGGGAAGGCTCCACGATGACGTCGACGTCTACCTCCTTTTTCACCACCTTGGAGAGCGTCTGCGCAACCTGCTTCAGCTGATCCTCGTTCAGGGATGCCGCGCAGGTAACGCGGGCCCTGACCCTTCCAGTCAGCTTATCGAGAATCTCCTTGTATGCATCCAGAATTTCTCCCATGACCGGAAATCTGTCTTTATCGAGCAGGATGTTCAAAAAGTTCATCATGTACGCTGATAGAGATATTTTGGATGCCAATTCCTTGAGGACGCGCCGTTTCAGGGTGATATCGTACAGCGGGCTTTCGAGCAGTGCCTTGAGATCTTCGCAGTCGTTTACGAGTTGAGCAACAGTCTGCAATTCGTCAAGAAACTGCTTCTCCTTGCCCTCTTCCTGTCCCAGTTCAAACAGGGCCCTCGCATATCTTCTTGCTACAACGTCGCTTTTCAATGTTCTTTCCCCACTTTTTCCAAATATTCCTCGATCAGTCTCTTCTGGTCTTCCGGGGTCATGGAGTTGGTGACAAGGCCTGATGCCATATCCCCCGCCATATCGACGACCTGATTTCTCAAGGAATTCTTTGCCTTGAGGATCTCCTGCTCGGCAGACCACTTTGCCTGCTCGATGATCCGCTCGGCCACGACCTTGCCCTCTTCGATAATCCGCTGCTTTTCTCCCTCGAGCTCGCCCATGATCGCATCGCGGATTTCCTGGATATCCCTGTCGATGTTCTTGAGCTTCTCCTGATAGTCGGCGAACTGCTTCTCGGCATTGCTGCGCGCCTTGTCGGCCGTGTCGATCATCTCGGCAATTTCAAAGCGGCGGTCGCTGAAGTAAGACTTGATCTTGTCTGCGAGAAGCTTCCAGAGAATGGCCATGAGGATGAGGAAATTGATGATCCTCCATACCATGTCCCAGATCTGTCGCCCTCCTCCTTCACCGCCTTCGGCGGCCAGACAGACGGTGGTGAGCGTCATCACCAGGACCGCGAGGAGGGGTATAATCTTCTGCAGTCTCTTCATCACGCAACCTTCCTCCCAAGGATCTGCTGGGCAATGGTGCCGGCCATGACGCCGAGCTCGGGCTCCAGCTCCTTTTTTACCCGTTCGATCTCCTCCGCCATCTCCTTCTGGACATTGAGCACGATGGTCTCGGCATTGCGCCGGGCATCCTCGATGATCATGTTGGCCTGGTCGACCGCCTGCTTGCGGGAAGTATTTTTCACGGTCATTGCATCGATCTTGGCGCCGTAGAGTTTGTCGTTGTAGCTCTTCAGGATGCCCTGGCTTTCTTCCAGAAGCTTCTTGGCCTTTTCCTGCCCGCCCACGATCCTCGCATCCCGCTCGTCGAGCACTTTCAGAATGGGCTTGTAGAGGATCTTGTTCAGGATGAACATAAGCAGCAGGAAATTGAAGATCTGTACAAAAAAGGTCCAGTTCAGTTCTATCAAAACGAACCTCCTTATACGACAAAGATGAGGAGCAGCGCCACGACCAGCGAATAGATACCGGTAGACTCGGCAACAGCCTGAGCCACCAGCATGGTTCTCGTCAGCAGACCGGCCTCTTCCGGATTCCTCCCGATTGCCTCGCACGCCTTGCCGCCGGCATAACCTTCACCTACGCCGGGGCCGATGGCACCGAGTCCCATCGCAATGCCAGCACCAATAAAGGCAGCCGCCCTCACAAGATCTGCACCGGTTATATTATCCATAATCGCTTGCTCCTCCTATCGTTTTCTGCGTTTTTTATACAACAAATATGAGAACAAAGGCGATGACCAAGGCGTAGATGGCGGTTGACTGCGCAACCGCCTGGGCCACCAGCATGGTTCTCATGATGAGTCCTCTCTGATCGGGACGGTGGCCGGCGGCTTCGCATGCCGCGGCTCCCGTGAATCCGTTGCCGATGCCCGGCCCCAGTCCGCCGAGGCCCATGCAGAAGCCTGCTGAAAGAAGCGCCATTGCGGCAGGCAGGGTCGCCGGACCTGTCTGTGCCTTGAACATGAGGATGAACGCCACCAGAAGGCCGAAGATCGCAGGCGTCTGTGCTACAGCCTGGCCGACCAGCATAAGGGTAAGCATTGGTGCCCGGTCACCCGGAGAAAGAGCTACGCCTCTGCACGCGGACGCCCCGTTTATGCCGTTTCCGTATCCCGATCCGATCCCGGCGATGCCCACCGAGAGGCCTGCACCGACCAGGGCGCTGAACCCTACGAGATTGGCCGGCATGTTACTGAACGGGATAAATATCAGCATGAGAGAAACGACCAGGGCGAAGATCACGGGTGTCTGACCGATTGCCTGGCCGACCAACATGAACGTCATCATATCTTTCGTTGTGCCGGAGTTCATGGTTATCGCCTCACATGCGCCCTGTGCGTTCGCGCCGTTTCCGAGCCCGGATCCCACGGCCCCGAAACCGATGGCGAGTCCAGCACCCAGTGTGGTTGCGACCGTGAGTATATTGCCCTCGGTCTTGCCCGCCACCACCAGCATGATGGCGATCAACAGGGCAAAAATGGCCGGCGTCTGCGCCACGGCCTGGCCCACCAGGTTCATTGTCATGAGCTGCGACCGCAGCCTCGGCTGCCTGGCATATCCGGCGCAGCACGCACCGCCCGCCATGCCCCCTCCCCAGCCCGATCCGATAGCCCCCAGACCCATGGCCAACCCGGCTGCGAGGAAACTCGCGCTGTACGGCCACAGGGGAAATCCCGAGGCGTCCTTGAAAATGAGCAGGAAGGAGACCACCAAGGCAAAAATGGCCGGTGTCTGGCAGATGGCCTGGCTCACTAGCATGGTGGTGGTCATGTGGCTGGATGTCTTGGGCTGACGGGAAAGGCCCCAGATGGCCTCTGCCCCGGGCAGGCCAGCGCCGATGCCGGACCCGAAGGCGCCGAACCCCATGCTCAGGCCTGCGCCTACGGCCGCCGCCCACTGGCAGACTCCCCATTTGGACAGATCGGTGAAAAGCAGCAAAATAGCGACCATGAGAGCAAAAATGGCCGATGTCTCCGCAACCGCCTGCGCCACGAGCATGGTCCTGGTATAGGTGGGTGCCATAGCAGGCCTGCGGGAAATCGATATGTTTGCATAACCGCCGGTATAACCCTCACCCAGTGCCGCCCCGATGGCGCCCAAGCCTATACAGAGCCCTGCACCTAAGTACTGCCCCGCTCTAACGATGAATTCAGCTTCCATGGCCCTTTCCTATTTGATCTGAACAACGATGTACACAAGCGTGAGCATCGAAAAAACGAATGCCTGCACCGTGCCCACAAACAGCCCGAAAAATCCGTAGAGGAACGGCGGCAGCACCAGCGAGTACACCAGGTAGCTGACCACCAGGATGATGATGGAGCCCCCCATGATGTTGCCGAACAGACGGAACGAGATGGAGATGATCTTGGCGAGCTCGCCGATGAGGTTGAGCGGCATCATGAAGAAGATGGGCTCGAAATAGCCCTTTGCGTAGGCCTTGAAACCCTTGAATTTGATGCCCGAGTAGTGCGCGACGAGAAAACCCACCAGCCCCAGGCTCAGCGTGGTGTTGAGATCCGCGGTCGGCTCGGAGAGGAAGGGGATGATACCCAGGAGGTTCGAGATCCATACAAGCAGAAAGACCGTGCAGACAAGTGGAAAATACTTCCGGCTCTCTTTGACGGCCAGGCTGTCGTCCACCAGATCGGCCCATGTCCCGACGATCAGCTCCGCAGCGCTCTGGAGGGGGTTGGGAATGATTTTCGTCTGTCGTGACGCGAGCAGCGCAAAGAGAATCAGGACCACCATCACGATCCAGGTCATGATGAGGGTATCCTTGTTGAGCACGAATTGCATGCCGAACAGCTCGAATGCCCACTGAGATATTACTCCGATTTCATTCATTATCCAATCTCTCCTGCCTTATCAGCTCTTGTCTGATCCATGATGAAGAGCACGTGGATGAACAAGACCGCTGCTGCTGCTGCGAAAAAGGCGTGCAGAGAAATCATCGCCCCTGCGACAAATATACCGCCCAGCACGGCATACCGGGCCAGGAATGTCTTCACCGGCCCCGAGCCGTTAAGAACCGAGTTCGTCAGCATGAGCGACTTGACGACACCCCCGGCCGCCCCGATGAGAATCCCCACGCTCACTTCGGGGCATCCAAGCATGTATGCCAGGACTACGGCCGCTCCGGCAACAGGCACAGACAAGCTGATGGTGTTTTTCACATAGCTGAAAACGTTCATTCTCCGCTCACTTCCTGCTTCGCTTCCCGGAATCCGACTTGTACATTTCCTGAATCTGTCTGTAAACCGTCCAGCCGCCACCGAAGATCCCCAGAAGGATAAAGATGACGAGCACGACACCGTGGGCGTTGAGCCGGTCATCCAGCTCATAGCCCAGCCAGAAACCCAGGCCTATCGACCCCGCCATGATGAAACCCAGCTGGGTTACAATGGCAAGATCTTTTACAAGCTGCGTATCGTTCTGGGATCTCTTAAAGATTCCCCTTCTCGGCCTTTTAATGAATGGCGGTTCACTCATTAATTGTCCTTTTCCCTAGCACTTCCAATCACCAGGTGTCAACAATTTTTATTCCCTGGACGACAGTGATGTCCCTGAACTCGATTCTTTCTCAACAGATTGCGACCTCGTTGGCAAGGCGCAGCACCCGGCGGCCGCGTCTCAGGCGTTTTCTCCGCCCAAGGAATTGAAATAATAGAAATAATAAGAGATACGTGCAGCCCGGCCGGCATCCTCCGCCCTGTTCTTCGATGAAAACTCGGTGCCGATTCATGATACTCTATATCTAATATCTTCTCTTTTTCAAACAGCCGAATCACGTGTCTCTCGAATGCCTGCATCTGGATGTATCCCTGCTTGCGCCCGGGATTCATGTGTGATATTCCCTTTCACGTTGTGTGGGAGATCGGACAGCTTCAGCTCCGGGTGAATCGCAGTGACATATCATACTTGAGATTCATCCTCGAAGGTTACGACGGCCTCGGTATCGTCTCCACCCTGGAGCCGATTTCCGCACAGGTGGTGATAACCTACCCGCTGAGCAGAAAAGCTCCGCTTGTACGGCTGATTCACGCGCTGCGCCGTGAAGGCGTGATAAAGGAGGACCTTAAATGATGAGAAAGCACAGCATCGCCCCTGTGATCATGATCATTGTTTTCTCCCTCGTGCTCATGGGCATGTCCGGCCTTGGGACCGTCGCTCCCCAGAACGGCGCCGTTTCCTCGTTTCATGCAAAAGTCATGGACACGACGAACAACACGGTCGAGGTCACCTCGGTCACCATCGACGGCAAAACCCTTTTCCAGGCGTCCCTGGGCAAGGGCAAGGCGCGAATCCCCTTTGAAAACATATCCCGGATCACTATCAAGGATAAAACCGCCTGCGTCGCCATGAAGAATTCCCAGGAGCTGTGCTCGCTCAAGATCAACGAGATATCGAAAGTATACGGCAACACATCCTTCGGAACCTATCAGATAGCCTTAAAGGATGTCGTCTGGATCGAGATCTCCCGTTCCCAACCGTGAACGCCCTCGATTATCTGTCCATACTCCTGTGTGCGGTATTTCTTGCGCTGGGGGCATACCAGGGCCTGCTCAGAAGCGTTTCGTCCCTGGCCGCTCTCCTGACGGGGCTGTATTCGGCAAAAAAGGCCGAGCCCGTGCTTTCGAAGCTGCTTGCAGCAGTCCATGCTCCGAACCCGAAGGGGGTTTTAGGATATCTCCTCGTCTTCTTCCTCATCTTCTTCTCGATAAAGATACTCCTGTTCTTCATCCAGAAGATGCTGAGGGCTTCACCGATCTCTGTCCTCGACAGGCTCCTGGGAGCCTTTCTCGGACTCGCCAAGGGAGTTGTCATCGCCGTGTTCGTGTGCACGGTACTGCAGCTGGCGCTTCCCAGGAATTCAGCTATCCTCGTGAACTCCGAGCTCCTTCCGTACTCGAATAAAATCGTCTCTACGGCGGGCGGATTCATCCCGAACGGCGTAAGGGGACACCTCGGCAGAACTTAGTCCGCCGAGGTCGTTTGATGTTCTCTGTGGTTCGTTTTTCCTAAAGATATATCCCGTGCCTCAAGGCAGGCACGAGCCGGAGGGGTTATTCATCCGTCTCCTTGTATTCGGAGTTTTCCTCCAGGACGATGTCTTCGACATCCAGCACGTACTCCTCGACCTCCTCGTCCGCCTCAGCCGTTCCTTCCATGTCTTCGGGCACGGTCCTGATATCGGATTTGACCTTGGTGAGGGTGCGCCTCTTTTTCCGCTTGAGCAGTCTCTTGGTTTCTTCGTTATTCTGGTCTTCACCGCATGAAGGGCACACCGGTGCCGGTTTATTCAAGTCATAGAATTTGGTGCCGCATTTGTAGCACTTATATCGTTTCCCTAAGTCTGCCACCAAATATCTCCTTTACTCTCTCAAAATTTTGCCTGTATAGTTCAGCAGGGCGGAATGGTTTGTCAAGACAAAAAATCTCATAAAAAGGGTTTATTCGTTCAATGATTTCTACCGGTTGTTGACTTATGTGAGAGGGACGGCTAGTATGAATCGTATCATGAAGAAATTCCCGTCGCTCAAGGTGGTATTCCTTCTCGGCGTGTGGCTGCTCGTTTCCGCGTGCGCTGCGCAGATGGGCGAAACAGTCGATTATCAGCAAGACCCCAAGACTCTCTACAACAGGGCCGTGCTCCAGGAGAAATCAGGAAATACCCGCGACGCTTCTCAGACATACATCTCGGTGTGGAAGCTCTTCCCCGATCACGAACTCGCTCCCCAGGCCCTGTATCGTGCGGGCTCGCTCCTGTCCGCCGGCAATCCGGCGAGGGCGGCCGGGCTGTACCGAGCGTTCCTGGAGTCGTACTCCGGCTCTCCTCTTCGGCCCAAGGTGGCGTGCAGCCTCCTTGAAACTGAAATCGAGCTCGGCAGATATTCCGAGGCCTTCGATCTTTTTGTCGCGCTGTCGAAGGAGAACCGCGATGCCGAGCTCATGAAGCCGGGCGTCAGGCTCGTACGAGAGCTCTGCGGTGCAAAGAAATACCCGGAAGCCCTGAGGCTCACCGCCATGATTTTCCCGTATGTCGACAAGCCGTCTCAGGAAGCGCTCCTGCAGTTGTGGAAGACCGCCGTCGAGAAGACGGATCAGCTCGAAGACCTCGTGAGGCTCGAGGAAAGCGCCCATGACGCTCGTCTCCTGAATACGCTCCTCGCCCGGCAGGTGGACCTGTATATCATGCAGGGCAAGCGTGACGAGGCCCGCAGGATCATATCCCGACTCGGCCCCGGCAAAGGCCTTTCCCAGTGGACCGAAGGCGGCTCGTCTCAGGAACGGAAAACAGTCGGCGTGCTCGTGCCCTTGAGCGGCAAATGGGAATCGGTCGGGAGCAAGGCGCTCAAGGGGATACAGTTCGCCTCGCGGGTGTTCAGCTCAGACCCGTCGCCGCAGGTGGAATACCTGATCCGAGACTATGGAGACAACGAGCAATCCATCCCGGACATTATCGAGGAGCTCGACATCAGGGAGGATATCGTCGCCCTCATAGGCCCGGTTGGCGAGACCGCCGGGAGCATCGCCTGCAGAGTGGCGCGCGAAAAGGGCATCCCCGCTTTTCTTTTCACGCGCGCCGATGCGGCCCCGAACCAGATCTCCTACTGCTTCAGCAATTTCATTTCCATCGACGTACAGACCGAAGCGCTGCTCAGAACAGCGAAAGATATGAATCTATCGCGCTTCGCAATCCTCTACCCTGCCGATCATTTCGGGAATTCCTTTACCAGAAGCTTCACCGAACGATCCGGCGAGTTCGGGGTGAGCGTTGTCCGAACGATCGGATATTCATCCGATCTGGTGGACTTCAAAGGGGCGGTGCAGAAACTCATCGAGCACCTTCCAGAAAACGCGCCGCCGGATTTCGAAGCGCTTCTCATACCCGATACGGCAATAAACTCCGCCATGATCGCCGCATATCTTCCATACCTCAACATCAAAGGCGTCAGGCTGTTCGGCCCCACCCTCTGGGATACTCCCGATTTTATCCGGGTGGGGGGCAGATATGTAGAGAACGCGGTATTTGTCAGCGGGTTTTTCGCCAATTCCCGGCTCGAGTATGTCCAGGAATTCATCGATCAGTTCTACTATACCTTCGGATACAATCCATCCGTATGGGAGGCAAGCGCATACGATACGGCCATCATCCTGCAAAACCTGATGAGCGACGCCTCCGTCTCGCGGGAATCCCTGCAGGGCCTTATCGGCTCGCTCCAGGATTATCCGGGGCTGACCGGATCGACATCCTTTTTCCCTGACGGATCGGTGAAAAAGATGATCTATGTCCTCACTGTCAGAGACTCCACCGTCTATGAGATCACCCCTTGATGTCGCTGCGGTTTTGTCATAAGGAGCTACTTCTATGAAGAGTGTCTTTCGCTCGTGTCTCTTGTTTGCCGTTGTGATCTTCGCGTATGGGTGCGCCCATCAGGAACCGGGAATCCGCCCGGCCGGCGAGTTGTTTCAGGAAGCCACGGAGCTTGCGGAACAGGGAAAGACGGAAAAGGCGGTCGAGAAATTCATGGAGGTCCGCACCTATTATCCGGGCGACGATCTCGCCAGAAAATCGCTCCTGGCCACGGCCGATCTCTACTATGAGCAGGAAGATTATGCTTCGGCCCTCCAGAGCTACGAGGAATTCCGTCTGCTCTATCCCACCGATGTCGAGTCGGCATATAGCCTCCACCGGATCGCCATGTCTCACTTCAAGCAGATAGGCACGCCCGACCGGGATCAGACAGAGACCGTGCGTGCGATACAGACCTTCGAGTCGTTTCTCTCGTCTTATCCGAATTCACCATATGCCGAGGAGGCCAAGACAAGACTGGCAGAGGCAAAAAGCACTCTGGCCAAGCATTACGTCTACATCGGGAAGTTCTATCTGAAGAAGAAAAAGTACGAGGCCGCGTGCAACCGCTTCCAGTATGTGCGAGAGCACTATCCCGATGCGCCCCTGGACGACGACCTGGATGAGCTCCTCTCCCGCTCCTGCGGGGAAAAAGGCCGGGCCGGCGGGTAACGGCGGACGTCCGGGGTCATTGCATTTCCGTAAGGGAAAGTGGTGCTTATCGTTCTCGTGTTGCATTTTTTCAACTGAATGTCAGATATCGCAACACTTAGCCGGGCTTTTCCGCAAAGGATTTTCGGGTGCATCGAAAAGCCTCCGATATAACTGAACTTTATTATGATGGCACACTTTAAGCATGCCGCTGCAGCCATATCATGTGGCGAGGACAGCGCATATGACGAAAAGAGAGATCATTCGAGCGCTCATCTTGAGCCCTCTTTACTTAAGCCTCAAGCTCAGAGACCGGGTGAAGCTCATTCGCGCGTTGAGACCCACTCCATAAGTACATGACAGGCCCCAACAAGAGGAGAATGGTTCACTTCCCCAGGCCCAGCTTCCGGACATTTTCCACCCGCACCGTAAAGTGAATGCGGTCCAGGTATTCCAAGAAGGGGATTGCGTACTTGCGGCTCACTCCGATGATCTGCTTCATATCCGCCGGTGCGAGTGACGCATTCTCCGCAATGAACTCCCGCACCTTGTCTTTCAGCCGGGAAACCATCACGTCGGTCGCGTACAGGTCATCCTTGATCTTGATGAGCCTTCCCTGTCTGGTAAGAAAAGCCGTCACCTCTTCCATCTGCTTCGGCCCGATCGAGAGCTTCTCTGCAAGCTCCTGGATGCGGGGCGGCTCGAAGCCGCTTGCGGAAAGCATTTGGCAGACTTTTTCTCCTACGGCCTCCATGACGTCGCCCAAGGTGGGAGCGAAGCCTTTTTTTCGGATGTCCGGGCCGATCTCCTCTATCTCTCCCTTTTTCATCAGATCGGTCAGGAGCTTGTGGAAAAGCTTGGGATCAACGCTCCCCTTGAGCGACGAGCGAAGGTGCTCCCGTGAAATCCCGGGCGAGGAAGCATGTGCTGCATGATACTCCCCCACTTTTTCAAGCATGAGAGCTTTCAAGGACCTCGCGTACGCGTCGAAAACATAGAGATCGTTGTTCGGGTCGAAGCGGATAATCTGCCCGGACGACAGGAGATCTCCGATGGCCCTTTCCACGGACGACACTCCCTCGGCAAAAACCGCGGCCAGGTCTTTCTTGGATATGCCCCGGACACCCGCATCTTTGACGATGCCCGTGATCTGGCGGATTTTCTCGGCGCTCAGCAGGTCTCTTGCGATCTCCTCGGAGAATCTCCTCTGGGGGGAGGGGTTGAGCACAGTGCCTCCGGCAAGGGTGAGCGAGGGGGATATGCTCCGTATGATGAATCGGTCGCCCAAGGCCGCGATAACGGGCTCTTTCAGGCGTATCCTTGCCACGATCAGCTCGTCAACGCTGTGAAGACTCATTTCGCCGGTCAGCTCGGCGGTGCCGATGTGTATCTTGACCTCGCCCTTCCTGGGCTTGTCGAGAAGATCGAGACGCGCATCAATGAGCCGCGTCGGCTTGAACACCCCCGCAGGAACGACCCACTGGCCGCGGTCGATGTCCTCCCGGGAGAAGCCCTGGAGGTTGATCGCGGTCCGCATGCCCGCCATTGCCCTGCCCGTCTCCTGTCCATGAACCTGGATGTGCCTGACCCGCGCCTTGCGGCCCGCCGGCTGGATCTCGACCTCCTGGTCCTCCTCGAACACCCCCTGCTTCATGGTCCCGGTGACCACGGTGCCGAAGCCCTTGATCGTGAACACCCGGTCCACGGGTAGGATCGGAATACCGGTGATCCGCCGCTCTTCCAGCGAACGGATCTGCTCGTCCAGGACGCGCTTGAGCTCCTCTATTCCGTTGCCGTTCATCGAGCTGACGGCAACGACAGGGGCGTCTTTCAGGAAAGTGTGCGATATAAAATCCCGGATATCGGAAAACGCCAGCTCCAGGAGGTCGTCGTCCACCATGTCGGTCTTGGTGAGCACGACCACGCCGCGCTGAATGCCCAGCAGGCTGCAGATCTGGATGTGCTCGATTGTCTGAGGCATCACTCCCTCGTCTGCGGCCACAACCAGCATGACCAGGTCGATTCCCGAGGCCCCGGAGAGCATGTGCCGGATGAAACGCACATGTCCGGGCACATCCACCACACCCACCTTCTCACCCGATGGCAGATCCAGAGACGTAAAGCCCAGCTCGATGGTGAGACCGCGCTGCTTTTCCTCCTTCAGCCGGTCGCAGTCCACGCCGGTCATTGCCTTGATGAGGGATGTCTTTCCGTGATCCACATGTCCAGCGGTGCCGATGATGATTCTTTTCATAATGAACTGGTTAAATCAGATTCCCCTCGCATCGTCAATTTCATCATGCCCACTTTCTTCAAATCGCCGGCCATTCAAGGAGATTTGGCTTGTGATTCGGCATCCTCAATCGTATAACCGGAGAAAAAAGTTATGGACAGGCGCATCGGCGTTATTCTGATCGTTCTCGCAATGGAGATTGTGTTCAGGCTCTCCTATACCGCCTTCGCCATCCCTTTGAGCTCCCTGCTTTTCACCCTGGGAGTGAGGCTTGCCGAGATTCTCATCATTCTCCTGCTTGCATTCCCATCAAGCGGCGTCCGCGCCCGGTCCATACCACGGGAAATCCTCATCGGAACCGGAGTCGCCTGTCTGCTCGGGGCGACGGTCATCTTGGGCGACGCCGCCTCCAGGATGTTCCTTGAGGGCGGGGCCTTGAAGCTCGTCATTGCGAAACAGAAGGTGCACGACCCCTTCCTGTTCTTCCTGACGGGGTGCATAGTCGCACCTTTCGCTGAAGAGCTCTTTTTCCGGGGCCTGCTCTACTCGTGGCTCAGGGAGAGAATGCCCGTGATCGCTGCTATTATCGTCTCATCCCTGCTCTTTGCCGGGATGCACGGCTTCATCTCACCGGTTCAGCTCGCAGGAGGCCTGATCTTCGCCGGGCTCTACGAATGGCGGCGGAATGTCTGGGCGCCGTATGTCGTCCATGCAGCGGGAAATTTCGGGATCTGGATTCTACCGTGGATCTATCCTGTGTAGCCCGGCCGCCGGGCTCGCGGCAAATGACAGTCGGCTCATGTCACGGTTTGGAAGGATCGGGCGGAGATTTTTTCGATCATCGACAGCAGCGGGATAAAACATGGTGCCGGAGAAGGGACTTGAACCCCCACGGACTTGCGTCCATCGGATTTTGAGTCCGACGCGTCTACCACTTCCACCACTCCGGCAGTGAATGTTTCAATATCAGAGCTCTTTGCGGTTTGCAAGCATTGCATGCATCCGGGATTGAACGCGATTTTGCTTCTCTCTGCACACGATATGCCCGGCTCGGTACGGTATGTGTGGAAGGGCCGGAATGAAAAACGCGTCTAAGCTACAGGGCGCAGCTGGAGATGAAGCACCCGCCGCCCGATGAAGAGTCTCCCTGTGCTCCCGGCTCGGGATAGACCTTGAAGCGCCCCAGTGACTGTGTCGAGAAAACGACCAATCCTCCTTCGACCCTGGCTCCTTCGATGGGGACCCATCGCATCTCGCTCTCGTCGAAGCGCTCGACGACAGGCTCGCCGGGGCCGCCGTAGGGCGCACTCACCTCGGCCTGCTCTGAAAGAACGAGCCCGAAGGGCGCTATGGCGAACTCCCTGACGCGGGATGTATCCACGAATACCGCGCTCGAGCCGTTGAGGCTCGAAGAAGTCCACCCGAGGCATATGGGGAAGTCTCCCTCGAGCGCCTGGTCGGGCAGCTGCAGTGAGATGCCGGTATCAGGATCTTGGAGCAGCATTCCTTCTCCGCTTGTGTATTCGCTGAACAGGGTAATGATATCGAGAACCGATACCCTGAGGATGTGGATGAGCTCTCCGGTGATGTCCGTCACCATGTAGAGATGAACCCCCGGCTCCCAGGAGTAGAACCTGTCGTTGTCGATGGATGCCGAACCAGTGGTGAGAGGAAGGAAGAAATACGTGCCCTGGGGGTAGAGAGAGAAGAGATCGAGCGGATAGCCGACCTCGGCGACGACGTCCCGGATCGGGTAATTATCCGGGCCGGTCGTGCCGGCGCCGGCGGGAACAGCCGGACCGGTGCCCCCCGATATGCCGAGCCGCACGACCCTGACTGTTTCGGCGATGTCCCTTGTCCGGACGGACGAGAAGTCCGAAAGGCTGTACTGCGAGATCCCGGAACCGAAAGGATCGCCGATGATGCCGTGAAGCCAGCCCAATATGGTCGAGAGCACTGAAGCACCATCTGTTCCGGGAACGGCGACACTCACCTCCTGGGAGAAAGAACTTTCATTTCCCGAATAATCGTAGGCGGTGACGGCGAGGTAATACGTGTAGCCTTCGAAGAACCCGTCAATGGTGACCGAGGTGGTGTTCCCGACATTGAGGGCGTGGCTGTAATTCCTGCTGGCATTTCCGTAGTAGATCCGGTATCCGCCCAGATCGCTCTCGGTGTTCGGGTTCCAGGAAATCTTCAGGGAAGAAGCGCAGAGTATCCCCGGGACACAGAAGATGAACAGCACCAATAGTGTAAAAAATGCCCCAGCAGGCCTTCTCATTATAAGATCAGCAAAGCACTCACAGTTTTTTCTCTTGTGCTGGAAAATTCGCATTCTGTCAAGTAATAAATGGGGTTTTCTCCGCATATTGCCTCGTGTTTCCGTTCTCTTCGGAAAAACACTGGGGAAAAATGAATCCCCTATATGAGATAGTATTATGTGATACAGTTTTCGATTAAAAACAGCTGTGCCGAAAAAACAAGGCGTAAAGCCGCTCATGAGGCACACCAGTCTCTCGGCGCAGTCAGCCGGGATCGTTCCCGTTCTCTCCTCTTCCGCCAGGAAAGACGGATACCCGTCAGCTGCTCATGCTGGCGCCGAATCCGGTTGAACGCGGCAGGCGACGATGGCCCGCCGGTACTTCTAATCGTCCGCCGGGTACCCGATGATCTGGGCGATCCTTCGGTTCAGGGGCTCGATGGCGGTGTAGGTCTTCAGATACACGTCGTTGTACAGGTCGCTGTAGATCCTGCAATTCGGTTCGTGGGGCTCGAACGTCCTGCCTTTTCTGACCATGGCTTTGACCGCGTCTTCGAAGTTCGAATGCATGCCTGTGGCCACGGCTGCGTCGATGGCGGCGCCCAGTGCGGAGATCTCAGAGGTCGCCATGCGAGACACCGGTAGATTGAACATGTCGGCGGCCACCTGGACCGCAACGTCGCTCTTCGAGCCTCCTCCGCCGACCCGGATCTCCCGGAAGGGGATGCCGGTCTTGCGCTGGACGATCTCCGAGAGCCTCCTCAGCTCGAACCCGATCCCCTCCAGAATGGCGCGGTAGATGTGGGCGCGGGTGTGCACGTCACTGAATCCGATGATGGAGCCCTTCGCGTATTTGTTATACACCATGGGAGACCAGTAGGGCTGGAGCATTAGGCCCATGGACCCTGCGGGAATATTCCTCACCACCTCGTCGAACACGACCTCCGGTGCGACCCCGCGCTCCTTTGCCTCGATGGCCTCCCGGTGACCGAACTCCTGCTTGAACCAGGTGACCATCCAGAATCCCCTGAATATGAACATCTCGATGTCCCAGGTGTTCGGGATCGCGGCCGGCCAGGTGAAGAACTTCATGTCCTTCTCCACGATATACTTCCTGGTCATGACGTGCATAGCGGTTGCGGTTCCGAAGCTGATCTCGGCGACGTGCGGCTCGAGTGCACCCGCGCCGAGGAGTTCGCTCTGCTTGTCTCCGGCGCCCACGACTACCGGCAGCCCCTCGGGCAGACCGGTTTCCAGGGAGGCCTGTGCGGTCACATGCCCCAGGACCTCATCGGGGGAGAAGAGCTTCACGCACTGGTCCTGGGTGATTCCGAGCGGGCTGTAGGCGATGCTGATGGGATACCACTTCTGCTTCTTATAGTCGAAAGGCCAGATCCCGGTGACCATCCCGGTGGAGTCATGAAACTCGCCGGTGAGCTTCCGGACGAAAAATCCCGACGCCTGGACGAACTTATGGGTCTTCTCGTAGATCTCGGGTTCGTTCTGCTGGATCCACAGAAACTTGGAGTGCTTCTGGGCATATCGGATGGCGTCGAGAATACCGGCGGCCCCAAAGAGCATCGTACCTGCCAGACCCAGAGGGGGAAGCTGAGCGACCGTGCGCTGGTCGAGCCAGACGATGGCGGACCTCAGGGCGTTGCCGTCCTTGTCCATGGGAATCACGGTGTTGCGCTGGGTGGTGATTCCCAGGCCCGCTATGGCTTCGGGATCGATGGATATCTTTGCCATGAGGCCTTTGGTAACCAGGCAGAACTTGGACCAGTAGTCTTCCGTCCGCTGCTCGGCCCAGCCGGGCTGTATCGAGAAATAGGGATCGTACTGGGCCTGCTCTATCGCCAGCTCGTTCCCCTGGGCATCGAAGAGCACCGCCCGGATGCTCTGTGTGCCCGAATCGACCGCAATGACATAATTTTTCTCCGCCATGACCCCCTCCTCTCATTCATACTCCAACCACAGTATTTCCATACCACGTTTTCTTTATTTCACAAAGTACAGAAGAGCACGGCGGGCTGCGCGGACAGCAGCACGCCCGCTTTCCGTCGATGCCCCATGACCGGCTGATCAGGGACCGACCGAGATCTTCCCTGTCTCGATGACTGCAGGGTCCTCTTCTTCCATGATCCGGATAATGCCTCTGTTCATCCTCTCCTTCTGGGCACTGTAAAAGGCCCGGTTTTTCCGGAGGCTCTTGGCAAAGGCGAGAACCTCGGGCATGAGCTCGTCCATGGGCAGGGCCCTCCTGACGATCCGGTGCTCTTCGCACTCCCTGCCGGTCAGCCGGGTGCCCAGGTAGTACAAGTCATCAAGGATCTGGGCAGGAATCGCCTTTTTCACCATGGCGACCATCCCGGGCCAGAACGGTATGCCGAGATCCACCTCGGGGAAACAGAAAAATCCTCTGTCCGAACGCATGAACCTGAAATCGAAGCAGCAGCACATGATTGCGCCCCCCGCGAAGGCATGCCCGGTGATGGCTGCGATGGTGGGCATGGGATACATCAGGATTCTGCCGAGCAGACGGTTGAGGATGCGGCAGAACTCTCTGATCGTTTCCCGCTCGCCCGCTTCTGCGATCGGCGTAAGCCAGTCGAGATCGATGCCGTTACAGAAGATCTTCTCATGAGCGGATCTCACCACCAGGGCGTCGGCTTCGGTGCCGTGCTCTATCTCGTCGAGTACAGTGAGAAATCTCTCGACGAATCGGATGTTGAAGCGGTTTTCTCCGCTGTTCAGGGTGACGACGGCAACACTGCCGTCCAATGCATACTCGATCATGGACATCTCTGTGCCCCTCCCTTCTCCCTTCGATGAACACCGGACGCATTATACCCATGGTGGGAGGATTATCCAAGAATTACCTGCAGAGCCGAAAAGCCCGTCACCGGCGAAGCATGTTTTCTGCCGCAATCTTCGCCTTCAGATATTCTTTTTGTCTTTTTGAACCCTATCTGTTATTCTTATATGAATGTCCCTACAGCAGGAGGCTGATTATGGGTATGCCGGTAAAGCAAGGAGACACTATAAAGGTACATTATACGGGCCGTTTTGAAGACGGAGTGATCTTTGACTCGTCCGTGGGAGGAGAGCCTCTCGAGTTCACGCTCGGTTCGCATCAGGTGATACCCGGTTTCGAAGAAGCTACAGAGGGTATGAATGTCGGCGAGTCGAAGACGATTTCCATCGAGCCCGAGCACGCATATGGGTCATATAACGAAAACCTCGTAGTGGATATGCCCAAAGAATACTTCCCTGAAGATATCGAGCCCGAGGTCGGCATGAGGCTCATCATCGTAGACAACAGCGGCGAGGAACTCCCTGTCGTGGTGAGCGAGATCCAGAATGAGTCCGTGCGCCTCGACGCAAACCACCCCCTCGCAGGGAAGACCCTTGTCTTTGATATCGAGCTCGTGGATATTCTCTGATCCAAGCACCCGCCTGCACTCTACGGCATCGAACGAGAGAACGGTCCGCCCGTGAAAGGGGCGTGGAGAGAGATCCCGCCTCCGGATCACCTGATGTCGAAATACTCGACAAGCATCAGGCTGAGCTGGGGCACGTAGGTGATCACGGCAAGGCCGATGAGAAGGATGATGAGAAACGGCAGCGAGGCCTTGTACAGAGTGATCACCGGCTTGTTGAACCTGAAGCACGAGATGAAGAGATTCATCCCCACGGGCGGCGTCGAGTATCCGATCTCCAGATTCGTCAGGAAGATGATGCCCAGGTGTACGGGGTTGATGTCATAGCTCATTGCGATGGGGATGATCAGGGGGACGACCACCACAAGCGCGGAGTAGATATCCATGATGCACCCTACGACGAGCAGGAAGACATTGAGCGCGATGAGAAATACGATCTTCGAGGAGATGTGCCTCTGGATGAACTCCAGCATCGCATACGGGATCTCAGCATCAATCATGTAGGTGGTCAGCGCCAGGGCCGAACCGAAGATGATGAAGATCCCTCCGACCAGGACCATGCTCTCGTTCATGATGCCCGGGATCCGTCTGAGGGGAATATCTCTGTGGATGAATGTTTCCACCAGCAGGGTATAGGCCACGGTGATCGACGCCACCTCGCCCAGGGTGACGAACCCTCCGAATATCCCCACCAGGAGTATGATCGGGATGAACAGCTCCCACTTTGCCTTTCCCGCGGTCTTTGCCGCTTCGCGCAGAGAGAACCTCCTGGTCCGTACGCCGGATGTTCCACCCTTGAATATCGAATACACCGAGAGGAGCAGGACGAGAACGATGCCCGGGATGATGCCCGCGGCAAAAAGTTGGGGAATGCTCGCCTCTGCCACTACTCCGTAGATGATGATGGGCAGGCTCGGAAAAAAGAGGAGCCCGAGGCTGCCTGAAGAGGTCAGGAGTCCCAGCGAGAATTTCTCCTGGTAGAGCTCCTTGATCAGAGCCGGATAGAGCAGGCCGCCGAGCGCGATGATCGTCACCCCAGAGGCACCGGTGAAGGCGGTGAAAAAGGCGCACGCCACGAGAGACACGACGGCGAGCCCTCCCGGCATCCATCCAAAGAGGGCCTGGGAGAAATCGACGATCCGGACGGATGCCCTGCTCTCGGCGAGGATATAGCCTGCGAACGTGAAGATGGGTATGGTGTAGAGCACGGGATTGTTGGAGAACTTCGAGTAGATGTCCACGATCAGCGCCGCGAACTGGATATCAGAGAGATAAAAGCCAAGAATGGCCAGCGAGGAGAGCACCACGAACACGGGCGCGCCGAGAAAGGCCATGAGAACGATCAGCGCCGTCAGAGCCCCGGTCATGTCCTGTCACCTTGTATGAACAAGATCAGCGAGCGGAAGGTCCTCAGCGCGAACCTCAGGGTGATCACCAGATATCCCAGGGGTATGATGAGTTCGAGCACCCATACCGGCATATTGAAAAAAGGGATCTTCATCCCGGACTCAAAATCCACCAGCAGAAAGTTCAGCGACGCATAGACCAGAATCGCGCACACGACAACGGAGAAGATACCGGTCAGGACGTCGGTGCCGCACTTGAACCGCGGACCCAGAAGCCTCCCTGCGATATCGATCCGGATGTGCTTTCCTTCACGTGCGGCGACCCCTGCTCCGAGGAAGGCCACCCAGAGAACCAGGTGCCTTACGATCTCGGAGCCGCCCATGATGCCGGTGGCATAAAAATTCCTCAGTACGATCTGAATGAGGACGAGTGACACCATGATCCCGAGGAAACCTGCCAGGAGCCATTCCTCGATCTTCCAGAGGGCCGCTGTGATCGGGTGCACGGGGGGATAGGGGGTGTCGCACCCGGGGCACGTCTTCAGGTGGTCATAGAGTCTGAGACCGCAGACCTTACAGCGCACGGACATCTCCAGCTATTCTATCCGGATGACCTTGGTGTCCTCCGGGTGCTCCTTCCGGTATTCATCGAGAAGGGTCATTGTCCGGTCGAGGAGTTCCTGAGAGTAGAGCTCACCCACGAGATTGTTCCGGGTCTTTTCCGCGGCATCGAAGATGAACTGCACTTCCTCGTCCTTGATGTTCTCGTCGGTGCGGTATACCTGAATGCCCGCATCCAGGAGTATTTTCATGCACTTCTCGTCCTCCTTGCGAGCGGCTTCTTCTATCCTGCCGTGAGACTGTCTGGCAAGATCCAGTATGATGTTGCGGCTCTGAGGGGAGATCTTGTCCCATATCTTTTTCGATATGACCATTGCTCCCAGGATATTCGATGAAGGGTATTCATTGATATACTTGAATCTCGTGTACCACTGGAAGGCCACCGCCATATAGGGGGTCGCACTCGCGCAGTCGATGAGATTCGTAGAAAGCGATGTCGCAACATCGGACACTGACAGGGATATGGGGGAGATCCCCATGGCCTTATACATTTCGCGGCCGATCGGCTCCCCTTCCAGGGTCCACCATTTCTGCTGCCGCGCCACCTCCAGCGAGGAGAGCGGCACCTTGGAGAAGACATAGAGAAAGCCGATGTCTCCCCAGCCGATAACGACAAAGCCTTTCTCCTCGAAGAGCTTCTCCATGGTGGGCCTCAACCTCTCGCGCACATAGGCGACCTCCCGGTGGTTCCTGAATACGAACGGGATCTCGGTCACCCGCACCTCCGGAACGATCTCGCCGAGCCCTGATCCCGAGAATGCGCCGCCGTGGAGCTGGCCCAGCTTGATCTTCCTGATCACATCTTTCTCGTCGCCCTGCACGCCGCCCCAGTAGATCTTGAATCCGACCTCGCCGTCGGTCTTTATTCTGATCTCCTCTGCAAGCTTTTCATAGATGTTCACCAGGTTGGAGCCCTTGGGGGCGAGGGTGGCCATCTTTATCGTGATCTTGGCCTGCTCTGCCGCGGTTGCTCCGGGGCAGAAGAGCGCCAGTGCGATGAGAGCGGCCAGAAACATGCGTCCATAATCCTTCATGCCGTTTTCCCTCCTCTTCGAGAGTCAGTGGTTGCATGTGCATCAAAAATACGAATCGACATCATCCAGGAGCGCCTGCGCTTTCCTCTTGGCCACCTCGTTGGCGAAATTCTTCTCTGGAAAATAGTTTACAGGCGCGCTTACAACCTTTTTGAGCGTGTCTTCGAACAGTGCCCTGTCCTGCATCTGGTAGGCATAGTACTTGGCGTACAGCAGGTGAAAGAAAAAAAGCCGGGAGCCGGAAATCTCGAATGCCCGGTCGAAGTGGTATTTCGCCTTGTCCGGGTCCCCTCCGATGACCTTGGAGCGCGAGGCGTAATAGGCCCCGAGGGCCGCATGGGCGCTTCCGAAATAATAGGTCTCGTCGAGCTCGATCACCTTGAGCAGCATGGCCTCGATCTTTGGGATGTCCATGAGGACTTCCGTCTTATCGAGGTTCAGCGCGGTCCAGGCCATCCAAGCGCTTGCAGCCCAATACAGCGCAGGCGCATCACTCCTGCCGAAACCGTCCAGGGACGGCCTGAACTTGTCTACAGTCTTGTGAAGGCTGCCGCGGAATTCGTCGTTGAGCATGAGCGGGGCCAGCGCATAGTCCCTGGCCTTGAGGTAGAGAAAGCTCGCCCTGTTTTTGTTGACATCCTCGACGAACGCGAATGAGTAGCCGAAATTTGCTTCAGCCGCCCTCAGGTAAAGCTTGGCGCTCGGCGCTATTTCGATGAATCCGTCCAGCTGGACGAGCGTGGCGGGGAGCGAGTCTCGGATCATGTCCACATCCGGGTTCCTGTTCACCGATGTGTTCATCTTGTCCATGAGCGGGTCCATGGACTTGACCATGAACTCCGGAGAGGCACACCCGGTCAGAAACCATGCCAGAAAGAGAGCCCCTGCAAGGGCCGAGATACGCTTGTGTATCGATGCCATAATACCTCCTCGTAATCTAAGCCGATCTCCTGTACTCAAGAAAGCAACTTCAATCAAAAACATCGCCCGGAGCGGCGGTGAAACCGGCTTGTGCCTGAGAGGACCTGGCCGGAAACGGCCATATCCCAGGATTGCTCACACAACCGTCCAACATGTCTTAATATAAGACAAATATCCGCTTCACACTATCAGAATAAATCGAAATCCACAGCCTGTCGCTGGCCCAGGTGTGGATAGCCCGACCGTTCGAGAAAAGTCTTTACCTCTGGGCTCACATAGATCTCCCTCCTCATCCGCTCTCCCAGGATTACGAAGATCCCCGTATCCATGATCATCTCCGCAATCTGCCGCTCGCTCAGGTCCTTGATGATGGAGTTGTTCAGGAGCACGGCGAGGCCGTGGGTGAAAACCCACATCCTGTTGAGAAGATTGCGCTTCTGCTCCTGGGAAAAATCGTTGAGCGGCTCAAAACCGCTGAGCTTCTGCAGCAGGGCATTCACCACATAATCGTTGAAGCGCTTGCGCATGTCGCCGGACCCTCCTCTGCTGCCGGAGAGGAACAGCATCCTGAACAGGTGCTTCTCGGTCTTGGCGAACATGATATAGCCGATGCCCATATCCAGAAGCACGTCACCGGTCCTCACCTTGGTTTCGTAGCTGATCAGGAGATCCAGGGCTTTTTTGAGAACAGCCTCCTTAAGCTCCTTCATGGAGCTGAGGCACGAGTAAATAGGCATCGTGGATGAATTCAGCTCGTGTGCTATGGCCCGGGCCGAGCACTTCTCGGCCCCTTTGGACCGGACGATGAGAAAGGCCGCGTCAATGATGTCTTCTGCTGTGAACTTGCTTTTTACAGGCATGGAAACCTCATAGCACGGTTCTGTTATATAACGTCGGTTATATTCAAAGTCAAACGCAAACCTGTTCAAAATCCGTCTCGAAGGGTAGCCCGGGATGAGCGTCCACGAGCAATGCTCACGGGACAGCATCCGGATGACGGGTCTGCACCGGGACCGGTCCAAGGAATGTGCGGCCCCCGTACAGGTGATTCCGGTCGAAAAGCCGGGCAGGGGCGTCATCCCTGCCCGGCACGGGTGCTATTTGTGGGATTTCTCGAAATCCGCCATGAAATCGACGAGCTTCTGCACTCCTTCGATGGGCATGGCGTTATAGATCGATGCCCGCATGCCGCCTACAGAGCGGTGACCTTTGAGGCCTTTGAGGTTGTTCTTGTTCGCCTGGGAAAGGAACTCGGCCTCCAGATCCTCGGTGGGCAGCCGGAAGGGGATGTTCATCTTGGACCGCGAATCCTTCTGCACGGTGCCGCGGTAGAATGAGCTGTTGTCCAGGATATCGTATATGAGGGCGGCCTTTTTGTTGTTGACCTTTTCCATCTCCGGCACCCCGCCCATTTCCTTGAGCCACTTCATGACTTCGTGCACCACGAATATCGCCATCACGGGACACGTATTGAACGTCGAGCTGTTCTCGATATGGGTGGAATACTGGAGCATGGTGGGGAGGTTCGGGGGCGCGTTTTCCGCAAGGTCCTTCCGGATGATCACCACCGTGACCCCTGCCGGCCCCATGTTCTTCTGGGCTCCGGCGTAGATGATCCCGAACTTGCTCACGTCGAACGTCCGGGAGAGGATGTCCGACGACATATCCGCGACCAGGGGGACGCTGCCCGTGTCAGGGAACGTCTGCCACTGGGAGCCGTAAATGGTGTTGTTGGAGGTGATGTGACAGTATACCGCGTCGGGAGTGAGCTTGAGCTCTGAGGGAGCCGGTATTCTTGTATACTTGTCCCCCTTGGTGGATGCCGCGATGTTGACCTTGCCCACCTTCTGCGCCTCTTTGATCGCCTTGGACGACCAGCTCCCGGTATCGATGTAGTCGGCGGTCTTGCCGTCGACGAGGAGGTTCATGGGGACCATGGAAAACTGGAGACTCGCCCCTCCCTGGAGGAAGAGAACCTTGTAGTTCTCGGGAATTCCCATGACCTCGGCCACCAGGGACTCGGTCTCCACCAGCAGTGCATCGAACTCCTTTGACCGGTGACTCACCTCCATGATGGACATGCCGGTGTTCGCAAAGTTCAGGACAGCCTTGCTCGTGCTTTCGAGAACCGGCTCGGGAAGCACGGCTGGCCCTGGATTAAAGTTGAATACGTTCCTCATACGAAACTCTCGCCTCCTCGGAAAAGATTGAAGTGGACTATATACCAGAATGCCTCCTCATGGCAAAGGCAATTATTCCCGAAAAACCGGCCGGAGGGAGATGGATGATCATGTTGACAGAGACAGCGGTTAGTGATTATAGAAAATGAATACTCATTCAGATACAGCTTCTTTTCCTCGTGCTGACTGTTGCTCCCGGGTATGAATGCGTGCGGGAAGAAGCTTCACTATCGATAGGAGGACATATGGACTTTGCATTAAGCGACGAGCACAAGATGGTCAAGGAGATGGCGCGCAAGTTCGCCGATCAGGAGCTCAAACCCATTGCCGCCGAGATCGACAAGAATCACCGCCACAACGACGAGGTATTGCGGAAGATGGCGGAAAACGGCTTCATGGGGGTCGCCATCCCTGCGGAGTACGGCGGGGCGGGCATGGATTATGTGGCGTATGCCCTGATCCTCACCGAGATCTCCCGGGGCTGCGCAAGCACCGGTGTCATCATGTCGGTCAACAACTCGCTGTACGGCTTCCCGGTGAACACATTCGGCACCGAAGAGCAGAAGATACGGTTCAACACCCCCGTGGCGAGCGGTGAGGCCAACGGATGTTACGGGCTCACCGAGGCCAATGCCGGCTCAGACCCTGCGGGCATGAAGACCACAGCCGTGCTTGACGGCGACTCCTGGATCATCAACGGTGAGAAGAAGTTCATCACCAACGGCAACATCGCCAAATACGCGGTCATTGCCGCTGTCACGGATAAAACCAAAGGCTACAAAGGAATCACCCAGTTCGTGCTCGATCTCGAGAACACAGAGGGCTTCTCCGTGGGCAAGGTGGAGGAGAAGCTCGGCATCAGAGGTTCCGGCACGTCCGAGCTCGTGTTCCAGGACGCCCGGATCCCGAAAGACTCCATTCTGGGCGATCCGGGCTCCGGGTTCAAACAGATGCTCACCACGCTCGACTCGGGCCGCATCGGGATCGCATCCCAGGCTCTGGGCATCGCCAAGGCGGCGCTGGAGGAGTCGGTGAACTACTCCAAGGAAAGGGTCCAGTTCGGCAAACCCATTTCCAGCTTCCAAGCCACTCAGTTCAAACTCGCCGACATGGCCACCCGTATCGATGCGTCCGAGCTATTGATCCTGAAGGCCGCATGGCTCGAGACCAACCACCTCCCCTTCGAACGCGAAGCGGCGCAGGCGAAGATGTTCGCATCCGACACGGCCATGGACGCCACCATCGAGGCGGTCCAGATCCTGGGCGGGTACGGCTACAGCAGCGAATATCCCGTGGAGCGGCTCATGAGAGACGCCAAGATCACCCAGATCTACGAGGGCACCAACGAGATCATGCGGGTGGTCATCTCCCGAAACGTTCTGGGCATGCGGTAGTCAGACAGAAACATCCGTGCGGGGCGGACACGCCCGCCCCGCTTTCTTCAGCTGCTTCTTCAGTGGGCCTGGGCCCAGTTTTTTCCCGTGCCGATATCCACCCGTACCGGCACATCCAGCTCGTAGGCGTGCTCCATCTCCTGGCGGACCATTGCCGAGAGAGTCTCGATCTCATCCTCGGCGGCCTCGAACACGAGCTCGTCGTGCACCTGCAGAACCATCCTGCTCTTCAAGCCCCTGAGGCGCTCGAAGATCCTGACCATTGCGATCTTGATGATATCGGCGGCTGTCCCTTGGATGGGGGTGTTGATCGCTATTCTCCTGCCCGCCTCTCGCTCGTTGAAGTTGGACGACCGGATTTCCGGAATGGATCTGCGCCTCCCCAAAAGAGTGGTGACGAACCCGTCCCGTTCGGCCCTGGCCGCAATGGATTCGGTATACTCCCTCACGCCGGGATACTTGGCGAGATAGCTGTCTATATAAGCCTTTGCCGTATCCCGCCGGATGCCCAGCTCCTGCGAGAGCTTGTGCGGCCCCATGCCGTACATGATCCCGAAATTGATGGTCTTGGCCGTCCTCCGGTGACTCTCGGCCACCTCCAGCAACGGCACGCCGAATATCTCGGAAGCGGTCTTGGTGTGGATGTCGATGCCGTCAAGGAAGGCCTGCCTGAGCGCCTCGTCCCCGGTGATATGGGCGAGGATGCGCAGCTCGATCTGGGAATAATCGGCGCTCAGGATCCTGTAGCCTTCGGGCGCAATGAACGCCTGCCGGATCCTGCGGCCCATTTCCGAACGCACGGGGATATTCTGGAGGTTCGGCTCCGAGGAGGATATGCGGCCCGTGGCGGTCACCGCCTGGTTGAACCGGGTGTGGATTCTTCCGGTAGAGGGATCGATCATGGAAGGAAGCGCATCCACATAGGTGTTCTTGAGCTTGGAGAACATCCGATACTCCAGGATGAGCGCGGGCAGATCGTGCCTCGGCGCAAGGGCTTCCAGCACCTTGCTGTCCGTGGAATATCCGGTCTTGGTCTTTCTCGCCGAGGGCAGCCCGAGCTTCTCGAACAGAATGACGCCCAGCTGTTTGGGAGAGTTGATGTTGAACTCCTCTCCGGCCACGGCGAAGATCCGTCTTTCCATGTCCTTCAGCAGCCCGGTGATCTCATCGGATATCTTCCCCAGACCCGCCGTGTCTACAAGCACCCCGCAGGCCTCCAGGCTGGAGAGCACCGTAGTGAGCGGGATCTCGATCTCACTGAACATCCTGACCACTCCGACCTCGGCCATACGCTCCGAAAGCCGCTCCTTCAGGGGCACCAACACGCCCGCGTGACAGGCGAGGTAGTTACCGAGAACCTCCCTGTCGATCTCTCCGGCAACGCGGGCGTTCCTGCCTGACCCCAGGAGGTCGGAGAGGCGCGGAATATCCCTGTCGAGATAGACCTTGGCCAGGTCCTCGAGCGTGGTCTGCGAGTTGACCGAATCGATGCAGTAGGCGGCGAGCATCGTGTCGAACACCGATGCGCGGATGTCCATACCCTTCATCAGCGCGGCCACGAACGCCTGCTTGGCATCGTGCATGCAGACGAACGCACCGGGGTTCCCCAGCGGGTCGAGACAGGCGTCCGCGTCCAGGCACACAGTGGATGTGTCTCCTTTCGCGACCGCCGAGCCCACGCCCGCCATGACATACATGCCGATCTCTCCGGCGAGATCGGACCTGCAGGCATACTCGATCCTGCCTTCGAACACCTCCGACCTCTGTCTTTCGGGCCCGAGATCCAGCTCCGCAAGGAGCGCCTTGAACTCGAGCTCGATGAACAGCTCCTTGAGAAGTGCGGTATCAGGTTCTCTGATCGTCAGGTCTTCGAATCCGAAATCGAGCTCAACCTCCCGATCGAGCCTGACCAGATCGAGGCTCTCCAGCGCCTTGTCAGGATGCTCTTCCAAGGCCTTTTTCTGCTTGGGGGATCGTATGGAATCCACGTTGGCGAGGATGTCCCGGATGTGCCCCATCTCGTTGATGAGCGAGGCGGCTCCCTTGGCCCCGATTCCGGGTACCCCCGGGATATTGTCCGATGCGTCACCCATGAGCGCGAGCAGGTCCGGGATGTACTCGGGATAGACATCGAATTTCTCTTTGACCGCATCCCGGTCATAGATCCTGTTCGTAAAGGTGTCCCATACGAGTGTGGAATCATTCACGAGCTGCATCAGGTCCTTGTCACCCGAGACAATGTACACCCTGCACTGCTCCCTGGCGCACCGTCTCGCAAGGGCCGCGATGATGTCGTCCGCCTCCAGCCCCTGTTTCTGGATAATGGGGATGCCCAGGGCCTCGATGATCCGGATGATGTAAGGGACCTGGACCCCGAGGTCTTCGGGCATCTTCTGCCTGGTCGCCTTGTAATCGCTGTAGAGCTCGTGGCGGAAGGTGGGCCCTCTGGCGTCGAGAATGAAGCAGATGCGCTTGGGCCTTTTCTCCTTCAGGAGATTGATCAGCATCCGGGAGCAGATGTAGGCGGCGTTGGTCGGCATGCCTCGTGAGGTCGACAGGTTCCTCATGGCATAGAAAGCCCGGTAGATGTACGAACTTCCGTCGATGAGATAGACCTCGTCAGTCTTTCTTACCGGCACGGCATCCCCCGCCTTTCGCCCCGCTTCCAGGAGAAGTAGTCCGAGATGATCCGGCCGTGGTCGAATGCGATGGGCTCGGGAAGAGCATCTTGCGAGAACACCCCGGCTCCGCCCGCATCGTCTCCCGCACGCAGGGAGCCCGAGCCCCGGGCCACGAAGACCGTGGTGATGGTGTGGTGCCGGGGGTCTCGTTCAGGGTCGGAATACACGTGGAACATCCGGAGGTCGTCTATGGCGAGCCCTGTCTCCTCTCCGGCCTCCCGCCTCGCGGCCTGCTCGACGGTCTCCCCGTAGTCCACGAACCCTCCGGGCAGCGCCCACCCGTATGGCGGGTTCTTTCTCTCCACCAGGACAATTCCCGCAGCATACTCGATGATGATGTCGACCGTGGGCACCGGGTTTTTGTACCGTTCGATGACATGCCCGCAGGAGGGACAGATCAGCATCTCCTTCACCGCCATCACTGGTCCTTTATCCACAGGGATATCTCGAAACCGTCAGAGCCGTCCATGGCGATGTCCGCCAGTTCCTTCAGACCCTGGCACACATTTTCTACTTCCCGCTTCACCTCGGGGGTCAGCTTCAGATCCGGGCATGTCAGGCGGATGGCGCCGTTTTCCAGAGAGAT
>Ga0209506_1001108_pt1 | contig 30165 bp, 17 predicted proteins | sample AD_JPNHG2_MetaG_FD_184409 | JGI IMG/M metagenome (GOLD analysis project Ga0209506, IMG submission 184409) | Active sludge microbial communities of municipal wastewater-treating anaerobic digesters from Japan - AD_JPNHG2_MetaG (SPAdes) (version 2) | ecosystem: Engineered > Bioreactor > Anaerobic...
AGTTGCTCTGCAGCCTGGGCGTGGTCTGGGAACTCGCTGGCAAGAGGTGTTCATTGGCGATCGTCGGCCAGGCACCGACAATCAAGGCGAGACCTACCAGGAAGGAAGGAAGGAAGGAAGGAAGGAACGTTTCCTGAGTCCATGGGGGGTCATACTCATTGCCTCCTTGATCTCAGGTTGTACGGCCTTCGCCCTGGAGTTGTCAAGAGGTGTTCGGTTCCGATCTCAGAAAAGTGGTCAATGTTGTGATCCGGATCACACAGAAAGCAGAATACCACCCAAATGGGTGATGACAGGGCGCCAGAAATGTGATAGAGGCCTCCGGCGCCAGACAAGCACGCTCCCACCACAACGACCGGATTCCGGCCGCACATGACGACATCGTCGGTTGCCGATTGCCGACACCCCCCTCCCCCAGCTCTCGGCTCTTGGCCTTCAGTCGGGTGGGCGGGGGAGGGGGTGCGGTAGACTTCCGGTACTCGTGGCATCCGCGGCCTTGCACAGGGATGCCGCACCGTGCGGGAGGACGGCACATGAAGGGGATCATTCTGGCTGGCGGCTCGGGGACTCGCCTGCACCCGCTCACCCGGGGCGTGTCCAAGCAGCTCATGCCGATTTACGACAAGCCGATGGTGTACTACCCGCTGTCGACGCTGATGCTGGCCGGGATTCGCGACATCCTGGTCATCACCACGCCACACGAGCAGGACTCTTTCGTGCGCCTGCTGAGCGACGGCTCGCAGCTCGGCCTCCGGATCTCGTACGCGGTGCAGCCGAGCCCGGACGGCCTCGCGCAGGCGTTCATCATCGGCCGCGACTTCGTGGGCGCCGACAACGTGGCTCTCGCGCTCGGCGACAACGTGTTCTACGGCCACGGCTTCCCCGAGCTGCTCACGACCGCCGGGCAGCGCCGGCGCGGCGCCACGGTGTTCGCCTACCGGGTGCGGGACCCGCAGCGCTACGGGGTGGTGGAGTTCGGCCCCGACGGGCGGGCGCTCTCGCTCGAGGAAAAGCCGCAAAAGCCGCGTTCGTCGTGGGCAGTCGTGGGGCTGTACTTTTACGACAACCGCGTGCTCGACATCGCCGCCGGCCTCGAGCCCTCCCCTCGCGGCGAGCTCGAGATCACCGACGTCAACCGCCGCTACCTCGAAATGGGCGAGCTGTACGTCGAAAAGCTGGGGCGCGGCGTTGCCTGGCTCGACACCGGCACCCACCAGGCGCTGCTGCAGGCGGCGACGTTCGTGCAAGCCATCGAGGAGCGGCAGGGGCTCAAGGTGGCGTGTGTCGAGGAAGTGGCGTACCGGATGGGCTTCATCGGCGCCGAAAGGGTGCGCGAGGTGGCGGCTAGCATGCGCAACAACGAGTACGGCCAGTACCTGCTGCGCATGCTGGAGGAGGAAGGGTGATCCCGCCTTCCCTGCTCGGCACCGGTCTGACCGACGCCGACTGGCGGCTCATCGAGCTTCGCGGCATGGACGCGGCGGACGTCGCGGCCCAGCTCGAGCTGCTCGCGAGTCCGCCGGGGTTCGCGCGCCTCGTGCGTCCCTGCACGGTCGGCGACGGCATCGAGCAGATCACGCCCGGCAGCGAACACGCTCTGCTGAGGTTCGCGGAGGAAGCTGCGGCCGCCGGCCGCATCACGCGTTTCGTACCGGCCTCGGGCGCAGCCACGCGGATGTTCGACGCTCTCCTGCAGGCGCTGCTGTCGCCCCGCGACCCGGTGCCGCCGGCGGCACGGGCGCTGCTCGGCGAGCTGCACCGCTTTGCGTTTGTCGCCGAGCTTGCAGCTGCGGCCAGGGCCGAGGGGCGCGATCTCGAGCAGCTCCGCGCCGCGGGCGACTGGCCCGAGGTGGTGCGGCTGCTGCTCGATGAGCCCGGGATCGGTTACGGCGCCCTGCCCAAGGGGCTGCTGCTCTTTCACAGCTACCCCGGCGGGCCGCGCACCGCCTTCGAGGAGCACCTGCGCGAAGCCGCCGCGCACGTCGCGAGCCGCGACGGAGTCTGTGCGCTGCACTTCACCGCCTCCGCGGAGCATCGCGCGCGGTTCGCCGGGCTGCTGGAGCGCCTGCGGCCCTCCATCGAGACGGAGCTCGGCTGCCGCTTCGAGGTGGCGTTTTCGGTCCAGCACCCCGGCACCGACACCCTGGCGGCCGACCTCGAGGGGCGCCCGTTCCGCACCGACGACGGGAGCCTGCTCTTCCGCCCCGGCGGCCACGGCGCGCTGCTGCGCAACCTCGCCGAGCTGGGCGCCGACCTCGTGGTCATCAAGAACATCGACAACATCCTCCCCGAGCACCGGAGGCCGCCGGCCGTGCACTGGAAGAAGCTGCTCACGGGCGTGCTCGTCGACCTCCAGCAGCAGGTCCGGCAGGCGCTGGCCGACCTCCGGTCCCCGTCGCCCGCCGGCGATGCATGCGAGCGGGCGGCCGCCCTGGCTCGTCGGCTCGGGCATGCGGTCCCACCCGTGCGCACCTCCCCCGCGGCGCTCGCCTCCCTGCTCGACCGCCCGATCCGGGTGTGCGGCATGGTGCGCAACGAGGGCGAGCCGGGCGGCGGGCCGTTCTGGGTCGCCGGAGAGGGCGATGAGGTCCGCCCACAGATCGTGGAAGGGTCGCAGGTCGACCCCGGCGATCCGGAGCAGCAGGCAATCCTGCGGCGAGCCACCCATTTCAACCCCGTCGACCTCGTGTGCGCGGTGCGCGACGCCGCCGGACGCCCGTACGACCTGGCCCGCTTCGTCGACCCGCGCGCCGTGCTCGTGACCACCAAGTCGCATCAGGGGCGGCCGCTGCGCGCGCTCGAGCGGCCGGGGCTGTGGAACGGCGCGATGGCGCGCTGGAGCACGCTCTTCGTCGAGGTGCCCCCGTTCACGTTCGCACCCGTCAAGACGGTGTTCGACCTGCTCCGCCCGGAGCACCAGCCGCAAGGCGACTGACGGCTGGCCGCTGGCGAGCCCGCATCGAAGGGGCGGCCGGCAATCTAAAAGCGGGCCGCCCCTCCCCTCCCCGCCCGTACGACGAGGCGGCGGTCAGACCTGCTCGGCGGCCGCGATGGCGCGGCGGAGCGCTTCCTCTAGCAGCTCGGCCGGCGGCTCCTTGATGAAGCCGGAATCCATGAGGTGGCGGTGCAGGCGCTGCGCCTCCTGGATGTCCCGCTCGGCGATCCGGTAGACCTCCTCGCGGCTCACCTCGATGCGCGCCACGCCGTCGGCAACGGCTTGCGCGGCCACCGCCGCGGCCTCCTCGGGGAAGACCTCGCTCTCGCTCATCTTGGGGATGATGTACTCGGGCGAAAGGCCCTTGCGCTCCGCCGACTCGGCCAGCGAGCGCGCCGCCGCCACCGCCATGTTGTCGGTGATCTTGCGCGCCCGGACGATGAGGGCGCCCTTCAGGATGCCGGGGAACCCGAGCGAGTTGTTGACCTGGTTGGGGTAGTCCCCGCGGCCGGTGGCCACGATGTAGGCCCCCGCCTCCTTGGCCTCGTGAGGGTAGATTTCCGGCACTGGGTTGGCGCAGGCGAAGACGATCGCCTTGTCGGCCATCAGCCGCACCCACGCAGGCTGGACCGAGCATGGCGAGGACAGCGCGATCATCACGTCGGCGCCCTTGAACGCCTCCTCGTGGGCGCGCCAGCGGCCGCCCGGGTTGGTCTGCTCGCACAGCTCCCACTTGCGGTAGAAGCGGTGGTCGCGCTTGATGTCGTCGCGCCCGGTGTGCAGCGCTCCCTTGGTGTCGAACAGCACCATCTTCTCGGGATCCGCACCGACCTGGATGAGCAGCCTTGCAATCGTGGTGTTCGAGGCGCCGGCGCCGATCATGACGATGCGCACCTTGTCGACATCCTTGCCCACCACCTTGAGGGCGTTGATGAACGCCGTCGCGGTCACGCAGCCCGTGCCCTGCGCATCGTCGTGCCAGACCGGGATGTCGCACGCCTCGCGCAGGGTGTCGAGCACCTTGTAGCAGTCGGGCTGCTGGATGTCCTCGAGGTTGATTGCCCCGAACGAGGGCTGTACCCGCTTGACGAACTCGATGATCGAGTCGGGGTTGGGGGTGCCATCGGGTTCACGGCTGTCGATGCACAGCGCCACCGCGTCGATCCCGCCCAGGTACTTCATGAGGAACGCCTTGCCCTCCATGACCCCGAGCCCCCCGGGGGGCGTCACGTCCCCGTCGCCGAGCACCCGGGTGGAGTCCGAGACGACCCCGACGAGGTTTCCGCGGTTGGAAAGCGCGAACGACGCGTCCGGAAACCCCGGGTCCTCCTCCGGCTTCACCCGATCGGTGACGCCCGGCACCGGCCACTCCCTGCAGCCGCGGATCGCGGTGGACACCCGCGAGACGCCCGGCGTGTACCAGACGTTGAACCAGTTGAAGCCGTACAGGCCGGCCTTGGGGACGGTCATGATCTTGCCGGCGTAGAAGCGGTGCAGCAACAGCGCCGCCTCCTTGAGAAACGTCGTCTTGCCCACGGCCAGTTGCTTTTTCGAGAAGTGCGCCGGAAACAGCGTTTCGAGGTTGGAAAGCGTCAGGTCGATGCCGCCCATGCAGTCCTCCCGGATTCCCTCGCGATTGTGAACCATCTCACGATAGTGGTAAAGCCCCTCTCTCCGGCCGGTCGAGGTCTCGGCGCCCGGCTCCGCCGCCTTGACACCTCGGCTGCCGCTCACTAGATTGTGAGCACCATGAGATCATCACTATTTGGCAAGCTCTGGGATCGAGCCTCTCTTGTCATGCCGATCCTGCTCGCACTCGCGCCGACGGCTTCGGCCGAGCGCTGGCAGTGGGTGAGCCCGGCGCCCAGCGTCGACTACCAGGCCATCCTTTGGGACGGGCGGCAGCTCGTCGCGGCGGGCGGCGGCGTCGTGGCCACCTCCCCGGACGGCCAGAGCTGGACCGTGCGGTACGACTCCACGAGCGAAGCCCTCGGGGCGCGAGCCCTCAAGGGCCTCGCCACCAACGGCCAGACCTACGTGGCGGTCGGCAGCGGCTGCATCTGGAGCCCGGACGCGATGCGCTGGACCCGCTGCGAGTGCGAGGCGAGACTTCCGTTCGAAGCCGTGATCTGGCATCGCGATCGCTTCGTGGCGGTCGGCTCCAGCCAGCTCGCGGTCAGCCCCGACGGCCGTACATGGAGCGTCAGCGAGCCCTTCGGCACCGGCTCCTTTTCGGGGATGGCAACCAACGGCGATACGCTGGTGGCGGTCGGATGGACGTCCCAGGCCACTGCTGCCGTGCAGACGAGCACCGACGGCGTGACGTGGCAGCCGGGGACCATCGAGGCGGACCAGCCGCTGTCCAGCGTCGTCTGGGCAGGCGGGCGCTTCGTCGCAGTGGGTGGCGGAGGGCTCGTGACGGAGAGCGCAACCGGCCTCGAGTGGGCCGTCTCCCGGCGCGTCGACAACCTCGACATGGCGCGAGTCGTGTGGACCGGGTCCGGATTCGTTGCGAGCGGCACGGTGTGGGAGCAAGGCCAGAGCACCATCCGCATCGCGGCCAGCAGCGATGGCGAGCACTGGGAGGTGCGCGATCCGGCGCCGCTGGCGCCGCTGTGGAGTACCGGCGCCCTGGCCTGGGACGGGCGGCGGCTGCATCTCGCGGGGGTCCTCACGAGCACCGACGGCACGAGGTGGATCGATCATCGCTTCAATATCCGCGATGCGGTGTCGGCAGGCGACCTCCTGGTGGCTGTCGGTGACGCCGGCACGGTCCTGACCAGCGGCGACGGCGGCGCGTGGACCCGACATGAAGCCGGCATCGGAGCGAATCTCGTTGCCGTGGCCTGGACCGGATCGGAGTTCGTGGCGGCCGCCTCCGATCACACGACGTTGGCGAGCCGCGACGGCCGGCGGTGGGGCGTTCCGTGCAGCACCGGGCTGGAGGCCGACATCGTGAACTTGACCTGGACCGGCTCCCGCCTGGTGGCGTTGCTGGCCAACGGCACCCTGGCTGCGAGCGAGAACGGCTGCGCCTTTTCCTGGCGCCCGGCGCCGGGCGGCCCGGTCGCGGCGGTGGCCGCCAACGGCCACGAGCTGGTGGCGGTCGGCGCGGGCGGCCTCGTGCTCAGGAGCACCGACGGCCTGAGCTGGACCCGACAGGACGCGGCCGTGTCGACCGACCTCACCTCGGTGGCGTGGACCGGCAGCCGCTTCGTGGCAGTCGGCGCAGGACCGGCGGTGATTTCGAGCGCCGATGGCCTGAGCTGGCACCGCCATCTGCCGCCGCGGGCGGATACCCTGGGGTCCTTCCCGCCCTGCGAGGCGCTGTCGAAGCTGGACAGGGCCGTGGCGCTCGCCGACACGCTCCTGGTCAGCGGCTCGCGCCCGTGCCACGGCCCCTTCAGCTACCCCGAGACGCTCGTCTTCGCGAGCCTCGACCTGGATCGCTGGGCGCCGTACCCGGAGGCCACCGCCCGCATGTTCTGGTCCGACTCCACGCTCGCGACGACGGCCGAGCACGTGCTGGTGCTCAACGGCTCGGCCATCTGGCGTGCCGCCCGCATTCCCGAGCGTCTCATCCTGCCCACGGCCGCCAACCTCCCGGGCGCCGGCGGCACGTACTGGCGCACCGACCTCGAGGTGAGCAGCCGCGGCGCGACGCCGGCGCGGTACATGGTCGAGCTGCTCCCGCGCACGGGCAGCCCGCCACCGCCCGTCCGCTTCACTCTCCAGCCGGGCGCCTCGCGCAGCCACCTCGACATCCTGGCCAACGACCTCAGCTTCACAGGCGCCGGCGCGTTGCGCATCACGGCTCTGGCCGGCCAAATCGAGGTGACCGGCCGCACCTACACGCACAGCGGGTCAGGTACGTTCGGGCAGGGATTGCCGGCGATCTCCGAGCGCACCGCGGCTCGCGCCGGCGTCCCCGTCACGCTGGTCGGGCTGTCCCGCTCTTCCGAGCGCACCCGGGGGTTCCGCACCAACCTCGGCCTCGTCAACGTCGGCGAGGTGGACGTCGAGATCCTCGTCGAGCTCTGGAGCGCACAGGGCGCCAAGATCGGCGAGATCTTGCGGCGGGTGCCGGCGGGGCGGAGCGAGCAGATCGACGACGTGTTCCGGGCTGCAGGACTGGATGCCGTCGAGAACGCCCGTGCCGTGCTCTCGACCGCGACTCCGAACGGCGCCTTTCTGGCCTTTGCGTCCGTCATCGACAACCGGACCGGCGACCCGTCCCTGGTCGTGGGGAGGTGAGCCATGATCCAGCACCTTTCGAGCGTCACCACGCGCCTTTCGATCCTGCTCGCACTCGTCGCGAGCGCTGCCGAGCCGGGCGAGGCTCCGCCCTGCCGGATCCTGGAGTCGGTCGCCCCGGTGCCGGTCTCGGCCGACCTGGCGTCGGTTGCCATCGCACCGCACCTCACGGTGGCGGTGGGTCGCGACGGCACGATCCTCACCAGCGCCGACCGCTCGCTCTGGTCGCGCCAGAGCAGCCCGACCACGGCCGACCTCGCCGCCGTCGCTTACGGAGCCGGCCGCTGGGTCGCGGTCGGAGCGGGCGGCGTCGTCCTCACGAGCACCGACGGCGCCTCGTGGTCGCTCTCCCCCACCGGCTTCGCCACCGACCTCACCGCGGTGACGTGGGGGCTCGGGAGGTTCCTGGCGGCGGGCGACGACGGGCTCGTGGCCACGAGCAGCGATGCTGTGAACTGGCGCCCGACGACGCTCGGTGAAAGCCTGCAGCTGACCTCCTTGGCGTGCGGCGTCGCCGCCTGTGTCGTGGTCGGGGTCTGGCAGTCGCCGTGGTTCACCGAGGACGGCGTGCACTGGGCGCCGGCGTCGGCGCCCGTGAGCGGGTGGAGCGCGGTGGCGTGGGATCGAGGGCAGTTCGTGGCGGTGGGCGGACGGGGGGTGGTGCTCCGCAGCACGGATGGAAGGATCTGGGTGCAGAGCGTGCTCCCCGAGACCCCCGAGCTCACCTTCATCGCGTCCAATGGCTCGAGTTGGCTCACGAACGGGTTCCGCAGCCCGGATGCCGTGACGTGGACACCGACCTCCCCGGTCCCGGTGTCCGCCGTCGCCGGCGGCGCCGCAGGCTTTGTGGGGGTCGGCCGACGCGGCGGCATCTTTACGAGCCCCGATGGGCAGGCCTGGGACACGCCGAGCGTCGACCCCCAGGCCGTCGCCTCCGACGGCCGCTCCTATACCGTGCTCGCGAACGGCACGGCAACCCTCTGGAGCGCGGACGGGCGGGCCTGGGAACCGCACGCCCACGCCTCGGCCGCGTACCTGCACCGCCTCATCGCCTGGCCCGGTGGCTACCTGGCGCTGGGCAACGAGGAGAGCGGTCCGTTGCGAGGGGTGGCGCTCCTCAGCCCGGAAGGCAAGCAGTGGGGCGCCGACACCCGCGTGCCGTTGCCGTACGCCGTGGATGTCGCCTTCGGCGGCGACACGTTCGTAGCCGTGGGCACCGAAGGCCGGATCGCCACGAGCCCTGACGGCATCACCTGGAGCGAGCAGCCCTCGGGCACCGGCGCGAGCCTCTCGCGCGTGCTCTGGGATGGACGACAGTTCCTGGTCCAGGGCGCCGGCATCGTCCTGACGAGCCCGGACGGCAGGGCGTGGACGCCCAAGGGCTGGACGCCTCCCCCGGGGTCCTCGCTCGCCCTGGCTTCCGGCGACGAGCTGGTGGCGGTCGGCGAGACCGTGTGGCTGAGCCGCGACGGTGGGGTGAACTGGCTCGAAGCTGCTCAGGATCTCCCGGGTGCGCACCTGGCGGCGGCCAGAGTTGGAGCGTTTCTCGTCACCGCAGGTGGCTACGGGACCTACGACACGCCGCGTCCCGGCACCCTCGGCGCCAGCCACGACGGGGCGTTCTGGCGGGTCGTGGTGGAGCCCGAGGCTCGTTTCGGATTGACGGGCATTGCCGCCGGTCCCGGCGGCTTCGTGACCATCGGGCCGTTCAACACTGTCATGCGCGGCGCCTGCGAGTGGTCGGGCGCGGCCGTCATTCCGACCGTCGCCCACATCGACGGCGCGCGGGGTTCGCGCTGGCGCTCCGATCTCACCATCGCCAACCCAGGTCTGACGCGGACCACGTTCTCACTGGAGCTATCCGAGCGCGGCAGACCAGAGCCCGTGCCGCGCACGGCCGCGTTCGCCCTCGACCCAGGTGTCTCGGCATCCTACCCCGACCTCGTCGAGCAGCTTTTCGCGTTCGAGGGCGCTGGCGTGCTGCGCATCGTGGGCCCGCCGGACGCGGCACTGCCGGCCCACGTGCGGACCTACAACCAGACCCCGGGAGGGTCGTTCGGGCAGGACGTCCCCGTCCTCGCGGACGACGTGGCGATCCCCCATGCCGTCACGGCCGTCCTCGCGGGTCTCGCGCAGTCCTCCGACCCGGCAGCGGGCTTCCGCACCAATCTGGGCCTGGTCAACGTCGGCGATCGCCCGATCGAGGTGGTGGTGCGGGCTTTCGACAGCCAGGGCGCGGCGCTGGGACAGGTGACGTTGCCACTCGGAGGGCGCGAGAGCCGCCAGCTCGACCGCGTGCTCGCGGCGTTCGCGAGCCGTGATCTCGCCGGCGCCAGTCTCTGGGTGCACACACCGACCCCCGGGGGGAGGTTCGTCGCCTTCGCTTCGGTGATCGACAACTCGAGCGGCGACCCGACGCTCGTGCTCGCGAGGTAGCGGCTACCGGATCTCGATCGGCGGCAGCCACACCGGGCCTGGGACCGCAATGTGCCCGGTCGCCAGCGCCTCCACGGCGGCCCGCAGGCGGGCAGTCTCGTCGTCCCTCTCGAGCATGCGCTTCCACAACGGCTTCAAGCGCGGGTAGTAGACGAGCTGCACGTCGGCCTCGGGCGCCAGCTTGGCGAGCGCGCGGGCCTCGGCCACGGCGGCGTTCATGTCGCCCAGCGCGTCCACGAGCCCGCGCTCGTGCGCTTGCTCGCCCGTGAACACCCTCCCGCGGCCGAACGCATCGACCTGCTCGCGCGTCATTTTCCGCGCCTCGCTCACGCGGTCGAGGAACTGGTCGTAAATGTGGCCGATCCACTTCTGGGTGAGGGCGCGCTGCTCGGCCGTCCATGGCCCCACGTCGCCGAACGCCGTGGCGTTGGGTGTGGTGTCCACCTTCCCGAACGTGACGCCGAGCTTGTTCCGCCAGAACTGCTCGGTCGCGAAATGGCCCGAGAAGACACCGATCGACGCGGTGATCGTGCCCCGGTCCGCCAACACCTTGCTCGCACCGCAGGTGATCCAGTACCCGCCCGAGGCCGCCACGTTGCTCATCGAGACCACGACAGGGATGTCCTTGGCGGTGCGGAGCATTTCCTGACGGATGATCTCGGAAGCCGTGGCGCTGCCGCCGCCAGAGTCGATGCGAAAGATCACGGCTTTCGGCCGGTCCTGCTGGACCTGCCGGAACGCCCTGGCGATGGTGTCGGAGCCCATCACGTCGCCGCCGAACAGCGGCACCGGCGAAAAGCCGCTCTCCCCGCGCATGATCGCCCCTTCGGCCAGGACCACCGCGACCTTCGCGCCGCTGCTGTAGGCGCGGCCGGCCCGCAGGTAGCGCCGCAGCCGCACGGGGGACAGCTCGACGCCGTCCTGACTCGCCACGCGGTCGGCGAACGTGTGCCAGTCCTCGATGCGGTCCACGAGCCCCGCCGCCAGCGCCTCCTCGCCGCTGTACGGCCCCCTCGCCACCAGCTCCCGCGCCGCCTCCACCTTGAGCTTGCGCGCCGCCGCGATGTCGGCCGCCATCTGCGCGGACAGCGACTGTAGCAGCCAGGTGGTCATCTCGCGGGAGGCCGGCGTGTGGTCCTTTTCCGTGAACAAGAAGCGAGCCGTCTTGTAGTCGCCGATCCCCTCGAACTCGGGCACGATCTCGAGCTTGTCGAGCGTGCCCCGGATGAACGGGGCGCGGGAAGCGAGACCGACGAGGTTGACATCCCCGAGCGGCCCCAGCGTCACGGTGTCGCAGGCGCTCGCCAGGTAGTACTGGAGGTTGCCCGGTCCACCCTCCCCGGCGGTCTCCAGAAAGGCGCTGGTCGGCTTGCCAGCGTTCGAAACCGCGAGCAGCAGCGAGCGAACTTCCTGGATTGCGGCGAACCCGGCGCCCAGCTCCCCGACCCTGACCCGCACCGCGCGCACGCCGGGGTCCTTTGCCGCGCGTACCAGCGCGCCGCGCAGCTCCGCGAGCGACACCACGCGGGGCCCGAACAGCTCGCCGAACGGCGACTCGTCCACCCGTTCCGGGAGCGGCCCGGCCACGTCGACGAGCAGCAGTGCGTTTTTCGGCACCCACCTGGCGGCGAGCCAGACCCCGCCGATCACGGCGAGGGAGCTGCCGAGCAGGACGGCGACCAGGATTCCGACGACGAGCAGGGCTTTCGAGCGGGTGCGCATGCGAGCCTCCCGCCGCATCATACCCCCCACCCGCTTTGCTGAAGGCACAGGTCAGGGGTCGAAAGCCGCAAGCAGGAGACCTTCAACCACCAATCAGCAGCTGACAACCGACCACCGCCCCCCGGAGGAGGAACCAAGCGGCACCTACCTCCCCCGGCGCGCGAGGATTTTCTCGATTTCGTCCATGGCCCAGCTCATGCGGGCCTCGAGAGCCCGGTACGGCGCAGGCGTGGCGAGGTCGACGCCAGCATCCTTGAGCAGCTCGTACGGGTACTTGGAGCCGCCCGCCTCGAGGAGCCCGAGGTAACGCTCGCGCGCGCCCGGCGTGCCTGCCAGCACTTCTCTGACGAGCAGACTCGAGGCGGCCAGCGAAGTGGCGTACTGGTAGACGTAGAAGTTGTAGTAGAAGTGCGGGATGTACGCCCACTCCACGGCGTAGGCGTCATCGATCCGCATCACCCCCTGGTCGTGGCCATGGTAGCGCCGCAACAGCGCCCCGTACACCTCGGTCAGCTTCTTGCCCGACAGTGCCTCGCCCCGCTCTGCGGCCGCGTGAATCGCCAGCTCGAACTCGGCGAACATCGTCTGCCGGAAGAACGTGCCGCGCAGCCCCTCGAGGTACGACCCGAGCAGCGCCAGCCGCTCGTCGTCGCTCTTCGCCCGGGCCAGCATGCGGTCGAGCAGCAACGCTTCGTTGAATGTCGATGCAACTTCCGCCACGAAGATCGAGTAGTCCGCCGTCTGGATCGGCTGGGCCTGGTTCGCCAGGTAGGAGTGCATGGCATGGCCCCACTCGTGGGCCAGCGTCGACAGACTCTCGTAGTCGTCGTTGTAGTTCATCAGCACGTACGGATGCACGTCGTAGGCAGAGCCGTTGGAGTAGGCGCCCGATCGCTTGCCGGGGCGCGGGTAGACGTCCATCCACCGTGACTCGAACCCCTTCTTCACGACCTCGCTGTACCGAGGGCCGAGAGGTGCCACGGCCTCGAGGACTACAGCGCGGCCTTCGTCGATCGGAAACTTCATGTCGAGGCTCGGGACCAGCGGGGGATAGATGTCGTGGTACGCCAGGTCGGGAATCCCCAGCAGCCGGCCTCGTAGCTTGAACGCCCGATGCAGCGTCGGCAGCGCCCGGTTCGCCTCGGCGATCAGCGTGTGGTAGACGGCCTCCGGCACGTTGCTGTCGTCGAGCGCCGCCGCAAGGCAGCTCGGGTACTTGCGCGCCCTCGCGATGAAAAGGTCGCGCTTGACCTGCCCGTCGAGGAGCACGCCGAGCGTGCGCTCGAAGCTCGCGTACGTCGACCAGAACTCGGTGAACACCTTGATCCGGTCGGCGCGGTTGGCCGCGGCGCGGTGGCGGGTGTAGGCGGCCTTGTCGAGGCGCACCTCGGTGCCATCGGAGAGCTTCACGGTCGGATACGGCATGTCTGCGTCGGTGAGGATGCCATACGCGGTCTGTGCCGTCGGGGTCACGAGCCCGGCGCGCGCCAGGAGCGTCTCCTCGACCGGGGAAAGCGTGTGGGCCCGCTGGCGCTCGAGATCCTCGAGAAAGAAGCGGTACGGCGCCAGGCGCGGCTCGGCGGCGAGGTAGTGCGCCACCGTACCCTCGGGGAGTGCGAGGATCTCGGGCGCGAGCCAGGCGCCCCTGGTGCGGGCCTCGGTGGCGAGCTGCATGATTTCCTGTCGCGCCGCCAGGTTCTCGGGCACGCGGGTGTCCTCGTCGGAGCGCATCGTGGCGTAGCTCCCGAGCCGCGTCAGCTCCTTGCGGATCGCCGTGCCGGTCTCGAGCGCCGCGAGCAGCGCTGCCGGACCGCTCGCCAGCGTACCCTTCCCCTTCTCGAGTTCGGGCAGGCGCGCCGCCACCGCGGCGCGGGCCGCGTCGAACGCTTCACGGCTGGGGTAGAGGTCCTCGAGCTGCCACGTATTCTTGTCCACCTTGCCTTCTCCCGCGATCGAGGTCGTCACGACTCCTGCCAGCAACACGCAGACGAGCAGGCCATTCCTGAGCATCGATCCCTCCCACGCCGCCCGCCGGGCGGACCCGCAGTGTACGGAGGCAGGAGGCAAATGGCAAAGGGCAGGAGAGGGCAACATCCTCCTGCCTGTTGCCTGTCACAGCACCAGCATCGCGTCACCGAACGAGTAGAAGCGAAAGCGCTGAGTCGTGGCGGCGGCGTACGCCGCCAGGACGCGCTCTCGCCCGGCCAGCGCGCTCACCAGCATGAGCAGCGTCGAGCGGGGGAGGTGGAAGTTGGTGAGAAGCGCGTCGACAGCGCGGAACCGGTAGCCTGGCACGATGAACAGATCGGCGCTCCCGGCTCCCGGCCGCACGCGACCCTGGCCGGCCCCGGCCGCGTGCTCGAGCGCCCGGCACGAGGTGGTGCCGACGGCCACGACCCGGCGGCCGGCGGCGCGGGCCCGGTTCACCGCTGCCGCGGTCTCGTGGGGGATCTCGTAATCCTCGCGGTCGAGCCGGTGGTCGCGGGGGTTTTCGGCCTGGACGGGGCGGAACGTACCGGGCCCGACGTGGAGCGTGAGTCGGCACAGCTCCACGCCGCGCTCCGCGAACGCCGCGAGCAGCTCGGGGGTGAAGTGCAGGCCGGCCGTGGGCGCGGCTACTGCCCGCCCCCTCTCGGCGTACACGGTTTGGTAGCGCCGCCGGTCCTCGGGCGACGGCCCGCCCTCGCGGCGGATGTACGGCGGCAGCGGCACGTCGCCGGCCGATTCCAGGTGCGCAGTGCCGAGCGGCGGGTCGAACGCCACCTGCCAGCGCCCCTCCTCCATCCGCCGCACCGGAATCGCAGCCCCCGATCGCAGGCTGAGCGGCACCCCCGGTCGCAGGCGCCTGGCGGGGCGCGCCATCGCCTCCCAGCTCCCGTCTCCGAGAGGCCGCACGAGCAGCAGCTCGGTCTCGCCGCCGCCCGGCCGCACCGCCCGGAGGCGGGCCGGGATCACCTTGACGTCGTTGAGCACCAGCAGATCTCCAGGACGGAGCATCGCCGGCAGCGCCGTGACGCGCTCGAACCGCACGCCGCCGACAGTCCGATCCAGCACCAGCAGCCGCGAGGTGCCCCTGCAACGCGCGTGCTGGGCGACGAGCGCCTCGGGCAGGTCATACTCGAAGTCGGACGTCCGCACGCCGGGATGGTAGCAAGGCCCCGGCACGACCAGTGGTCGATGGCTCGTGATCGGACGGCCGATGGACGGCTCTCCGAGAGGTTGGACGAAGCCAGATCGGGCAAGTGCTAGCATATTCCAAGTCCGGCGGGGGGTATGAGGACAGACGTGCGAGAGCTTTCCACGCTGCGGTGGTGGAGCCGGGTCTGGCGACGCTTGCAACGGTTGGCCCGGGCGATTCGGGGACTCTTCCCGTTCACGGCCGTCGGGCTTCTCCTGCTCCTCCTCGCGCTGGGATCGTTCGTGTTGCTGGGCATCGGCGCCCTCGACCTCGTGGTGCTGGCAGCGGCCGGCCTCGGCCTCGGCCTCGCGGCGCTCGTGCTGCTTCTCGTCGCGGCGGCGGCAGGGGTTCTACACCTGCGGGTCCGGCGGCAGCCGGCCGCCGCCGCGCTGCGCCTCGAAAGCGGCCGGCTCCAGCCCACCGGCTGGAGGCTGCCGTTCCCGCGCTGGCTGCCTCTCGTGGAAACCAGCTGGGGTTGGGAGCATCCCCCGGAAGTCTCGGCGCACCCCCGACCCGGCCGAGGCGGCACGCTCGAGGAGGTGCTGCCGGCACGGCGCGGCGAGTGGTTGGAGGTCCGGCGGCGGCTCGAGGTGCGGGACGTCATGGGGCTCGTGGCGCTGTCCTGGACGGTCCGCGCCGCCACGCACGTGCGGGTGGAGCCGAGCCGCGGCGGGCTCGACAACCTGCCGCTCCTCGACACCCTGGCCGGCGGCGAGGAGCTGTCCGAGCCGCGCGGCCAGCCGCTCGGGGATCGCGTCGACATGCGGCAGTACACCCACGGCGACTCGCCCCGCCTCATCTTGTGGAAGGTTTACGCCCGCACCCGAAAGCTGCTGGTCCGCATCCCCGAGCGCGCCGTGACCGCCCGGCCCCGAGCGTGCGCTTACTTCGTCGCGGGCGACGGCGACGAGGCGACCGCGGGGCTCGCCCGCGTGATGGTCGAGCGCGGTTTTTTGGGCGACAACTGGTGGTTCGGGGCCGACGGCAGCGAGCGGGTGGCGAGCGACCCCCAGAGCGCGCTCGACCTGCTCGTGGCCTCCGGGCTGGCGATACAAACCGGCGAGGCCGGCGCCGGCGGCACGGCCTCGCCCCCCACGCGACTCGGAGAGTTCCTCGCCCGGGTCGAGAAGGCCGGTTTCGGGGTGTGCCTCGTTTTCCTGCCGGCCCGCCCCGGGGCGTGGACGCCGCATGTCGCGGCGGCGCTGGCCGGGGCGCGGCTGCGCACGCAGCTCTACACCGCCCTCGACGACGCCGACACCCGCTTGCCCGCGCCTTCGAGGCTCTCGCGGTGGCTGCTCCGCCCCGCCCCGCCGGGACCGCCCACCTGGGCGGAGGTCACCGCCATGGCGTCCGCGTTCACGGCGCTCGGCGCTCCGATGCTGGCCGTGGACCGACGGAACGGCCGCCTGCTCGGGGATCCGCGCCTCGCGGCCGCCCGCGCCAGGAGGACCGCGTGAGGCGCGCCGCCTGGGCGCTCGTCGGCCTGCTCGTGTGGGCCGCGGCGGTGGGAGCCACCGCTGCACCCCGCACGGTTCCTGCGGGGACGGCGGCAGCCGTCCTGGGCAGTGTGCTCGGGGCCGTCGTCGCATGGCGCCTGGCCAGCTCGCGCCTGCGCCTGACCGCGATCTGGGCCGCGGGGGTGCTCGTGGTGCTGGCCGTGCGCCTGGCCGCGTGGCTGCTCGTGGGCACGCGGGCGCTGCCTTCGCTGCTCGGCACCGCGGCCGCCTTCACGCTCGCCGAGGCGCTGGTCTGGCTCGGCGGCGCCGCTGCCGTGGTCGGGGTGCTGCAGGCCTCGAGCCGCCGGCACCCCGGCTTCGTGGCGCTCGAAGTGCTGGCGGTCGGCGCAGTGCTCGGCAGCGTGCTGGCCGCGCACCGCGAAGGCTTCATCAGCCGCCCGCACACCGTCGTCGACGAGCTGTGGGGACGCGGCTACGACCCGTTCCCGTTCTTCCTGGGGTTCGGCACTCTCGGGGTGGCGCTGGTGGCGCTGCTCGTCGTGAGCCGGGTCTCGCGGCGGCGCTCGCTGCTCGACGGCGTGCTGATCGTGGCGCTTCTGCTCGGGGTGTTCCTGCTCGTTCCAGTCGGCGCGGTGAAGCTGCTGGAGCCCCCGGAGCGAGGCGGCGGAGGAGGCGAAAACCGCGAGGGAACGGGCGGGGGGGGCGGCTCCGGCTCGCCCGTTTCCAGCTTCGCCGACCAGAAGGAGCCCTCGGGCGGTGCGCCGGTGGCGGTGGTCCTGCTCCACGACGACTACGACCCGCCCTCGGGTTACTACTACCTCCGCCAGACCGCGTTCTCGCAGTTCAACGGGCAGCGCCTGATCCAGGCCACCCGCGAGGACGCGGACACCGACGTCCTCGCCGCGTTCCCGGCCAGCCCCACCACGGTCGGGCGCGCCGCCTCCCGGCGCGATCTCTTCCGACCCCTGCTCACCACCGTGGCGCTGCTGCAGCCGCACCCCCGACCGTTCGCCCTCGTCAACCCCGAGACGGTCTCGCCGGCGCCGAACCCCGACCCGGTGCGGTTCGTGCGGGCGTACACGGTGAGCTCGCTGGTCCAGGCCCGGTCGCTGCCCGAACTCGTCGAGCTGCGCGCCGGTAACCCGCAATGGAGCCGCGAACTGGTGCGCCACTACACCGAGGGCCCCGCCGACCGCCGCTACTCCGATCTCGCCGCCACCTGCGTCGAGCTGCTCCGACCGGAGCTGCGCTCCAACCCGTTCGCCCAGGCGGTGGCGATCCAGTACTGGCTGGGCAAGAACAGCACCTACAGCCGGCGCTCCAGCCACGAGGCGGCGCCCGACCCCCTCGCCGATTTCCTGTTCGGCGACCGGATCGGCCACTGCGTGTACCTGTCGCGCGCGGCGTGCCTGCTCTTCCGAGCGCGAGGGATCCCGGCCCGCGTCGGCGCCGGCTACGCGGTGGACGGCCGCGCCCGCGGCAACGGCGCCGCGCTCTTGATCCGCGACCGCGACGCCCACGCCTGGCCCGAAGTTTACCTGGACGGCATCGGCTGGCTGCCGATGGACATCGCCCCCGAGCGCTCGCTGGACCCGCCGGACGAGGGGCCCGACCAGGGGCTGCAGCAAATGCTCGGCGAGATGGCGCGCCGGGGCCGCCAGCCGCCGCTCGACGGGCCGCAGCCGGTCGGCGGCGGCAACCTGCAAGAGGCGCTGCGGGCAGCCGCGAGGGCCGCCGGCATCGGTCTCGCCGCGCTCGCACTGCTGGCCATCGTGGCGCTGTACGCTGCCAAGCTCTGGCGGCGACTCGCGCCGGCGTTCTGTCGTGAGGCACGCTTGCCGGTCGTCGCCTACCGGGCGGCGCTCGACCGTCTCGCCGAGGGTGGGGCGCGGCGCCGCTTCGGGCAGACGCGCGAGGCGTTCGCCGCCGGCGATGCCGCGTTCTCGCCGGCGTTCGGCGAGCTGACCCGGCTCCATCTGGAGGCCGCGCTGGGCCGGCCGTGCGCGCCATTGACGCGCTCGGCGGCGCGCCGTCTCGGGCGCCGCGCCGCGGCGGAAATTGCGGCCAGCGTGCCGCGGTGGCGGCGCTGGCTCGGACTCGCCGACCCGACGTCATGGCTGTGGGTGAACTAGGAACGGGAGGTGCAGGGTGAACGGACAGACAGCGAGCGAACGAACGGCGCGGGCAGAGGACGTCTTCCGCCGCCTGGAAGGACGACTGCGCCATGCCGTCAAGGGGCGTGACGACGTGATAGAGCTGGTGCTCATCGCCCTGCTCGCCGACGGTCACGTGCTGCTCGAGGACTACCCGGGGTCGGGCAAGACGACGCTCGCCAAGACGCTCGGCGAGTCGATCATCGACGACATCGCCGACGACGAGATCGCCGCCTTCCGGCGCATCCAGTTCACACCCGATCTGCTGCCCTCCGATATCACGGGCGTTTCAGTGTTCGACGCCGAGACATCCACGTTCTCGTTCCGGCGCGGGCCGATCTTCGCCTATGTGGTGCTCGGCGACGAGATCAACCGCACCTCCCCCAAGGTGCAGTCGGCGATGCTCGAGGCGATGGCCGAAAAGCAGGTCACGGTCGACAACATCTCATACCGGCTCAACGATTTCTTCTTCGTCCTCGCGACCCAGAACCCGCAGGACCTGGCGGGCACCTACCCGCTGCCGGTGGCGCAGCTCGACCGTTTCCTGTTCAAGATCCGCATGGAGTATATCGACAGGGAATCGGAGATCGAGGTGCTGCGCACTCGCCTCGATCGCCGCCAACCTCCCGGCGACGGCCTGCCGCGCGTCTATCGAGCCGAGGTCATCGCGGCGAGGCACATCATCGAGGAGGAAGTCTACGCGAGCCCGGCGATCCTCGCGTGTCTGGTCGACATCGCCCGCGAGATCCGCTCCAACCCTCACGTGGCGCAAGGAATCTCGACACGCTCGCTGGTCATGGCGGTGCCTGCGCTCAAGGCCCGCGCCCTCGCCCGCGGTCGCGACTGGGTCTCGGGGGAGGACGTGGAGGCGCTGGCGCCGTACATCTTCGCCCACCGCGTCTCGCTGGCGGTCCCCACCGCCGACGCGGCCGCGATCGTCAAGGAGGCGCTGGCCCGCCCGCTCGAGGCGCTGGCTCGCGCCACCCTCAGGGGCTGACGACCGTGCCGAGAGCGGTCCTCCTCGCGCTCGCCGCGCTGCTGGCGTTTGCGGCCCACGGCCAGGAGCCGGCGGAGTACCGGATCACCCCGGAGGAGGAGGCCGCCTACGCGCTGATCCAGGGCCCGCCGCAGTTCGTCAAGGCGCGCGAGGCCGCCGAGGCGATCCTCGCGAAGCAGCCCGACAGCTTCGTCGCGCTGCACGTCCTGGCTTTCGTCCACGAGTGGGGTGAGGCCAACCTCCCCCGCGCCTACTACCTGGCCTCGAAGGCGCGGCAGGTCCTCGAACGGCGATGGGGCGGCGCCGACATCCCCGCCGATGGCCCGTGGCGCTGGCACGCCCGGGTGCTGCGGCAGCTCATCTCGATCACCAGCCAGATGGATCGCGAGGAGGAGACGCTCGAGCTGCTGGCGCTGCGTGACCGCTACTACGACCCCGACCTCACGGTCGAGTACGGCTGGCCGCTCATGAAGCTCGGCCGCTTGGCCGAGGCGCGGGCCAGGATGGCCGAGGCCCTGGAGTCGAAAGACGCCAACGACCGGCTCGATGCACTCAACACCTGGGGCGCCATCGAGCACGAGGCCGGCTACCCCGAGGAGTCGTACCGGATCTTTGCCGGGCTGGTGGAAGACGCCAGGCGCTCCGGGCAGACGATGGCAGTGACGTACCTGCGCAACCTCGGCGAGGCCGCCGCGACGCTGGGGCGGTTCGACGAGGCGGAGCGGCACTTCCGCGAGGCGGTCCGCCACTTCGACGCCGAGAGCTATTCCAACCCCTGGGAGGACCTGTCGATTTTGTACATGCGGCAAGGGCGCTACCCGGAGGCGCTCGCCGCGGTGCGCGAGATGCACGCCTGGGCGCACGCCAACCCGCCGTATCTCGACCAGCAGTCGTGGGCCGACCGCCAGTCCGTCACCGCCGCTCTCCTCGCCGAGGCGGGTTTTGTGCCGGAAGCTCTGGAACTGGCGCGGCGCATCGCCCGCCGGCCCGACCGGCGCGGCGGCACCAGCGCCCAGCGCGATCAGTCGAAGGCCGGGCAGCAGCTGCTCCTGTGGAGCCTGGCCCGAACCGAGATGGAGCGCCTCGCGGAGGAGATGAGCTGGGCGCCGCTGCGGCAATGGCCCGACCTCGCGACCCGCCGGCTCGCCCTGGCGCTCGAGAGCTGGAGGTCGGGGCGACGCGCCGCCGCGCTCACCGTCGGCAAGCACCGGCTGGCGCCGTCGTTGCGCTTCTTTGCACCCGGAGGTATCGACGTGCTCCCCTGGCTGACCCCGGGTCTCGTCTCCCTGGTGGGCCCTGGCGCGGTCGAGGTCGAGGTTGGGCGCTTGCTCGAGCGCACCGATGCTGCCGGGGCGCGCGAGCGACCGTACCTGCTCCTGCTGACCGGCGAGTGCCAGCTTGCCCGTGGAGCGCCGGCCGACGCAAGGCTGGCGCTCGAGGAGGCGCTGTCGACCCTGCCCCGCTCCGAGCGGATGTTGCAAGCGCGCGGATGGGCCTTGCTGGGCGCGGCGGCCGCCCGCCAGGGCCGGCTCACCGAGGCGGCGGACGCCTTCCAGCAAGCGCTCCAGCGCCACCCCGGCGTACTGCGCGGTCTTGGCCTCGCGCTGCCCGTGCGCCTGTCCGCCGCCGCCGACCCGGCCAGCCGGGCGGCGGCGCGCGCCCTCGTCGCATCGCCCCGCTTCTCAGAGCGCCGCACCGGCCTGTCGCTCGAGGTCGCAGCCGTCGGCAGCCGCCACCGTGCCACGCTCCTCGGCCGCGACGGCACGGTCCTCGCCGAGGCCCTGGTGCCGACCCAAACCGACCCCGAGGCCACCGCCCGCGCCCTGTGCGAGGAGCTGCACCGCCGCGCCTTCGCCCTCCCCCTCGACCTCTCCCAGACGGACGTCGCGTCGCTGCAAGGCGGCACGCTTTCGGGCAACAACCTCCGCCGCCAGCTTTCCGACATACTCGGAAATCCGTAGCCGCCGGCGTGCCGCCCGGGCCAGGCCGTCCCCGGCCGTGACCTTGTTCGCTCAGGGGGTCAGCACAGCCGCCAGACGGCGCGCCGCTCCTCCACCTCCGCGGCTGCGACGGCACGCGCCTCACGACGCTCCGGCCCGCCGCCGCGCAACTCGTCGTCAAGGGTGTGAAAGCGCCGTACGTGGGCCGCCACAGCCAGGTGGACGCAGCTTGGTGATGGGTGGTCGGGGGTTGCCACCCATCCACCACCCATCACGACCTCCGACCCTCCACCCCCGCCTATCCCCGCCAGCGCTCCACGCCGACCGGGAGACGAACGACCACCGAATGCAAACCGGCCCCCCGGCAAACCGGTCAGAACGCAGCGAGCTGCTTCAAGGCGGAGAGGATCGACTCGGGCTGCGGGAGGATCGTTTCCTCGAGGTCGGGGGCGTAGGCTACGAAGGTGTCCTTGGCGGCGTGGCGCCGCACCGGAGCGTCGAGCCAGGGGAACAGCTCGTCGCCGATGCGGGCGGCGATCTCGGCTCCGTAGCCCCAGCTCAGCGTGTCCTCGTGGACGACGAGCGCGCGGCCGGTCTTGCGCACCGACGCGGCGATGGCCTCCCAGTCGTACGGCGAGAGCGAGCGGAGGTCGAGCACCTCGGCCGAGAGGCCCAGCTCGGCCTCCAGCCGCCTGGCGGCCTGCACCGAGCGCACCACGGTGGCGCCGTAAGTGACAACGGTCAGGTCCTCCCCTTCCCTCGCCACCGCCGCCGTGCCGAACGGCACCATGTGCTCGGGGCCCGGGTACGCCGCCTTGTTGTGGGTCTGCCGGTAAAGGTGCTTGTGCTCGAGGAAGATCACCGGGTCCTCGCAACGGATGGCGGTGCGCAACAACCCGTTGGCGTCGAGGGCGTTCGAGGGCATCACGACGCGCAACCCCGGGATATGGGTGAACGTCACCTCGCCGGACTGCGAGTGGTACGGGCCGCCGCCCTTGAGGTAGCCGCCGATCGGCACCCGCACCACGACCGGGCACGCCCACGCGCCGCCGGTCCTCCACCGGATGTTGGCGAGCTCGTCGCGAAGCTGCATGAACGCCGGCCAGATGTAGTCGAAGAACTGAATCTCGACCACCGGCTTGAGCCCGCGCAGCGCCATGCCGATCGCCCGGCCGACGATGTTGGCCTCCGCGAGGGGCGAGTTGAACACCCGACGACCGCCAAACTGGCGCTGCAGTCCGTGCGTGACCTTGAACACGCCCCCTTTGCCCTTGACTTCCCGGAGCCGCTCCTCGCACGAGGCGTCGGCCACGTCCTCGCCGAACACCACGATCCGCTCATCGCGCGCCATCTCGTCGCGCAGGCAAGCGTTGAGGAGGTCGACCATGGTCTTGGGCGCGCCGTCCCCGAAGACCGGGGGGCTTGCGAACGACGGCGAAGTAGGGTCGACCTCCGGCGAGTAGATGTTGGCCGCCCAGTCGGCCGGGTCCGGCTGCGGCGAGGCCACGGCCCGATCGGCGGCCGCGTTCACCTCGGCCTGTACCTCCGTCTCGAGACGCTCCAATTCCTCCTGGCTCACGCCGTAGTGGTCGCGCAACAGCGCCGCGGTGCGGACGAGCGGGTCCCGCTGCGCCTCCCGCTCCCGCTCCTCGGCGGTCTTGTACAAGCGCTCGTCGTCCGACAGCGAGTGAGAATATGGCCGCACCACGTGGGCGTGGACCAGCGCCGGGCCGCGACCCGAGCGCACGTAGGTGACTGCCTCGCCCGTGACGCGATACGACTCGACGAGGTCGCAGCCGTCCACCTCGAAGACCGCGAGGTGCGGGAAGCTCGCCACGAGTCGGGAGATCGAGCCGCCGGCGGTCTGCACGCTGGTCGGCACCGAAATGGCGTAGCCGTTGTCCTGAATGCAGTACAACACCGGCAGCCGCAGGTTGCAGGCCGTGTTGAGCGACTCCCAGAACTCGCCTTGCGAGGTCGTGCCGTCGCCGGACGAGACCCAAACCACCTCGCCTTTGGCGGGACGCTCGGGCGACATGGAGGAATCGTCGAGATACCCGCCTGCCTCTGCAAACCCCACAGCATGAAGGAATTGCGTACCGGTCGGCGAGGACGCTGGGCCCAGGTGCAACCGGCGCACGCTGAAGTGGCTCGGCATCTGGCGGCCGCGCGAGTCCGGCCCCGCCTCGGCACCCGTCGCGCCTTGCAGCATCTCCTCGGCGGTCTCGCCGAGCGCCAGCGCCAGGGCGCGGTCGCGGTAGTACGTGAAGAACCAGTCGCGCTCGGCCGACAGGTGCATCGCGGCCGCCACCTGGATGCACTCGTGCCCCGCGCCGCTGATCTGGAAGAATGCAAGGTTTTGCTGCTTGAGCTGGATCTCCTTGTCGTCGACGCGGCGCGACAGCACCATCAGCCGATACGCCCGCAGCACCTCCTCGCGCCCCAGCGTCACGCTTTCCCGGTTCTCCATCGTGCCTCCCAGGCTCCGTGCGGGCGGACCTCGGCCGCGCCCATGTCCCCCGTCGCTCGTGCAAATTCTCCCCCACCCCCGGCCATTCCCGCCAGCCCGGAGGCGGTTGCTGGCTTCTGGCTGCTGGTCGAAGAACTCGCACCTTCGTGCCCCCACCCTGCTGGGTTGCGACCCCTCGGTCCCGCTCCGCCCACCCCGAGCGACCAAGGGAGTGGGCGGAGGGCAGGCGGGCGGCCGGGGGACCGGTTAGAATGCCCCGGGGAGCACGGCGTGAAAACGGCGATTCGCCTGGTGGGAGCGGCGGCCCTGGCGGCGGTGCTGGGAGGGTGCGGGGGTGGTGGCGGCGCGACGGGCGGCGGGCAGGAGCTCATCGTGGCGATTCCTGCCGACGTGGAGACTTTCAACGAGTACCAGTCCACCGGGGAGTCGCTCGAGAACGCGATCATCGACTTGCTGTTCCCCACGCTTTTCGAGGAGCAGCCCGACTTCGCCGAGCATCCCCCGACGTTCCTGCCTCGGCTCGCCACCGCCTGGCAGTTTTCCACCGACGGCCGCGTCCTCCGGGTCAAGCTGCGCCAGGATGCCTTCTGGTCGAACGGCTTTCGCGTCACCGCCGAGGACGTGCGCTTCACGCTCATGGCCCAGAAGTCTCAAGAGGCCGGTTCGCTCTTCGTGGAGCAGAAGGCGGCGATCCGCAGCCTCGAGGTGCTGGACGCGTTCACCTTCCAGGTCCACTTCTCGCGGGTGTACCCCTACCAGCTCATGGACCTCAACGACGGCCATATCATCCCGGTCAACGCCTGGGGAGGCACGCCGTTTCCCGAGTGGCCGCACGCTGATTTCACTCCCTCGCTGGTGAGCTGCGGCCCGTTCCGGCTCGCCTCGCGAACGCCCCAGCAAACCACCGTGCTCGAGCGCGACAGCCGCCACTGGAACCCCCCGCAGCTCGAGCGCCTGGTGCTGCGCGTGATCCCCGACAGCGCCGCCCAGGTCCGGCAGCTCCTCGCCGGCCGGGTCCACTTCATCCCCATGGTCGCGCCTCGCGACGCGGACCGCTTGCAAAAGTCGGACAAGGTGAAGGTGGTCGGCTACCCGTCGAGGCTGCTCGGATTTCTGGCCTGGAACAACCGTCGCCCGCCGCTCGGCGACGCGCGGGTCCGGCGGGCGCTGACCCTGGCGATCAACCGGGCTGCGCTCGTGGATGCGGTGTATCTCGGCCACGCCAGCGTCGCTTCAGGCCCCGTGCTGTCCTCGATGTGGGCGTTCGACCGCACGCTCGCGCCGCTGCCGTACGACCCCGAAGGAGCCCGGCAGCTTTTCGCCGACGCCGGCTGGCGCGACGGCGACGGCGACGGCGTGCTCGACCGCGAGGGCCGACGTCTCGCGCTCGAACTCCTCTACCCGGCAACCAACAGCTTGCGCGCCCAGATGGCGGTGCTGATCCAGGCCGACCTCGCGAAGGTGGGCGTGGCCGCGTCCCCCCGTCCGGTCGAGTTCGGGGCGTTGATGGCCCGCCAGGAGAGCGGCGACTTCGACGCCGTGCTCGCCGCCTGGGAGGAGGCGACGAAAGTGGACCTCGCGAGCGGCTGGGCGACGGCGTCGGCGGAGGCCGGGTCGGGGAACTTTTTCGGCTACTCCAACCCCGAGCTGGACCGCGTGCTCGCCGACGTCGCGGCGGCGCCCGACCTGGAGCGCGCACGCGTGCTCCTTGCGCGCGCCCAGCAGCTCATCGTCGCCGACCAGCCGGTGACGTTCCTGTACGAGGCCCGGCAGCTCGTCGCGTTTTCCTCGCGGCTCACCGCGACTCCGAACCCGGCTCTGGTGTTCTTCGGGATCGCGAACTGGACGATGAGCCCGCCATGACCAGGCGGGTGCTCGGGCGCATTGCAGCCTCGCTCGTGGTGCTCTGGGTGGTGGCGACGGGCACGTACGGGCTCGTGGCGCTGGCGCCGGGGGACGCCTCGAGCCGCATCGCCGACCCGCGCTTGCCGGCCGCGGCGCGGGAACGCTGGCGCCGCGACTTCGGGTTGGACCGCCCGCTGCCGGCCCGCTACCTGGGCTGGCTGGCGGCCACCCTGCGCGGCGATCTCGACGTTTCCTGGCAGCACCGCCGGCCGGTGGCCGGGCTGCTGGCCGAGGCGCTGCCGCCCACCGTGCTCCTCACCAGCCTGGGGTTGCTCGTCGAGACGCTCGGCGGTCTCGCCATCGCGGTCGTCCAGGCGATGCGCCCCCGCTCGCGCCTCGATCGCTGGCTGGGTGCCGCGAGCCTGCTCGGCTACGCCGCCCCCCCATTCGCGGTCGGCCTGGGCCTGGTCTGGCTCTTCTCGTACGCTCTCGGCTGGCTCCCGCCCTCACACATGCTGTCCCCGGCCGGGCAGGGAGGGTGGGCGCACGGGCGGGATCTGGCGGCTCACCTGGTGCTGCCAGTGGCGACGATCGGCCTCACGGGGATGGGGGCACTGGCCCGCTACACCCGCGGATCGCTGGTCGAGGAACGGTCACAGGGCTACGTGCTCGCAGCGCTCGCCCGCGGCTGCTCGCGCCGGCGCGCGCTGCTCGCCCACGCACTGCCCAACGCCGCCCTGCCGCTCGTCACCGTGCTCGGCCTCTCGCTGCCGTTTCTCGTCTCCGGGTCGCTGCTCGTGGAGGTGGTCTTCGCCTGGCCCGGCATGGGGCAGCTTCTCTTCCAGGCTGCCCTGGCGCGCGACATCCCGCTCCTGATGGCGGGCACGCTGGTGGGCACTGCGGCCGTGGTGCTGGGCAACGTTCTCGCCGACCTCGCAGCATGGTGGCTCGACCCGCGGGTGCGGCCGTGAGGGGCTCGGCGGTGCGCTGGCCTCCTCTCGCCCGTCGCAGCGCCCTGGCACTGGCCGTCGTGGCGGCGCTGGCAGTGGTCGGCCCGCTCCTCTGCCAGCCGCCCGACGCGATTTCTGACCCGGCGGCCACGGCCCTGCTGGCGCCCGGGAGCCGCCGCCTTGTGTTGACCCTTGCCGACGGCACGACGCTGGCCGCCGAGCAGGCCGTGCAGGTCGGAGGCGACTGGGAGATTCGGCGCCTGGGCAAGCTGCGGGCCGTGCCCGGGGGCGACGTGCGCGGCGTCGAGAGCCGGCGCTACTGGCTCGGAACCGACGCTCTGGGACGGGACGTGCTGGCGCGGCTGCTGTGGGGAGGCAGGGTATCGCTGGCGCTGGGTCTGCTCGCCCTCGCCGTGTCGACGCTACTGGGAGCTGCCGTCGGTCTTGCGGCCAGCTGGGTGGGCGGCGCGGTGGACGCGACCCTCATGCGGCTGGCCGACGCCGTGCTGGCCGTCCCGATGCTGGTGCTCGTGCTGCTCCTGACCGCCCTCCTGCGCCCGTCGCTCGGGGTGCTGGCGGTCGTGATCGGCCTCGGGTCGTGGATGGGTGTCGCCCGGCTCATGCGGGCCCAGGTCCAGGCCCTCAAACAGCGCGACTTCGTGCTCGGCCTGCGGGCGATCGGCGCCAGCCCGGCCCGCATCCTGCTGCGGCACATCGTGCCCAATACCCTGGCCCCGCTCGGCCAGGATGCGGCGCTGCGTCTGGGGGACCTCATCCTCATCGAGTCGTCGCTCTCGTTCCTCGGCTTCGGGGTGCAGCCCCCGGCCGCCTCGTGGGGCTCGCTGCTCGCCGACGGCCAGGCCGCTCTCGGCTCCGGGTGGTGGCTCGTTGTCTTTCCTGGCTGCCTGCTGGCGGCCACGGTGCTCGCCGCCGCTCTGCTGGCCGAGGGCCTGCAAGAACGACTCAGGCACCTCCGGTAAACTTGCTTCGTGACACGGCGCCGTACCCGCCCCAGGCGTTCCCGGCACTCACCCGCGGAGTACTTCGTGGCTGCCGTGGGGCTCGCCCTGCTCCTCCTCGTCGCGGCGGTCCTGCTGACATCCGACGCGTGCAAGCTCGAGCTCGACCCGGGCATCGGCATCCAGCCGGCCAGCCGCCCGCAGCCAACCCCTGCCCCGACGCCGTGACTACCTCTCCAGTTCCTTGCGGATCGCGGCACCCATGCGCTCGAGGGTGTAAGGCTTGAGCACCGCCGCCCCGGCGCCCATGGCGAGGGTGGCCCTGATGTCCTCGGTCTCGGCGTAACCCGAGGCAATGATGGCTTTTTGGCCGGGGCGAACCGCCAGGATCGCCGCGTACGTGGCCCGGCCGTCCATGCCCGGGCCCAGGATCATGTCGAGTACGAGGAGGTCGTAGGGGGCGGCCTCGACCATCTCCAGGGCCTCCTCGCCAGAACTCGCCACGTGCGGCTCGTAGCCGAGTCTCGACAGGAGCTCGCTGGCCAACTCCCGCTGGCTCGGCTCGTCGTCGACCACCAGGATGCGCTCGCCGCGGCCCCGCAGCTCGTCCACGGAGTGCACGGACGGGGAACCCGTGACCGGCTCCCCGGAAGCCGGGAAGAACAGCTCGAAGGTGGTGCCAGCACCGGAGCGCACGTCGATGTAGCCGCCGTGATCGTGCACGGTGTGCCACACCACCGTGAGCCCCAGCCCCGTCCCCCTCCGTCCGAGGATCTTGCGCGTGAAAAACGGATCGAAAATGCGGGCGAGATCCTCGGGGGGAATCCCGCTCCCGCTGTCTTGGACCACCAACACCGCGTACTCCCCAACCGGTACGGTCTCGTACCCCGGGCGCGGCTCGGCCAGCCGGCGCCGCTCGGCCCGCAGCACCACCTCGCCTTCCTCGGCGATCGCCTCCATGGCGTTGGCCACGAGGTTGAGCAGTGTCTTGGCGAGGTGCGCCGGCGAGCAGCGGAAGTTGGGAGGGTCAGGGTCGAGATCCACCCGCAGTCGCACGCGCGGGTGCTGCAGCGCCAGCGCGTGCAGCTCGGGCGAAGCCAGGAAGCGCTCCACCTCGACTCCCAGGTTCAGAACCTCGGCGCTGGCGGTCCCACCCCTGGAGGCCAGCAGAAGGTCGGCGACCACGGCTGCCGCCCGCATGCCAGACTCGCGGATCGACTCGAGCGGGCGGCGCAAGGGGCTGTTCGCGTCGAATTGAGCCAGCAACAAGTCCGGGTAGAGCACGACACCCGAAAGAATGTTGTTGAGATCGTGCGCCACCCCGCCAGCCAGCAGCCCGAGCGCTTCCATTTTGCGGGCGTGGGCCAGCTTGTCTTCGAGCTCGCGCTTTTCCCCCTCCGCCTTCCGGCGCGCCTCGATCATGGCGTTGGCGGCGTGGGCCAGCGAACGGAACTCGGAAAACGCCAGCCGGGACTCATCGATCGGGATCGACTCCGTCGCCCCGCGTTCGAAGAAGCGGACGAAGGCCGCAAGGCCGCGTCGCATCCAAAGCGACACGACCCTGGCGATGAGCAGCACGGCCAGCCCCAGCGAGACCACGATGGCCGACACCTTGACCATTTGCCGGCGCGTCTCGCGCCGGAGTTCCTTCCGTAGCGCCTCGATGACCGGCTCGATTTCGTCCAGGTACACCCCCGCACCGACCATCCAACGCCAGTCGGGAACACTCTTCACGAACGAGACCTTCTTCGCCGGCACCGCCTCGGTGAGCTTGTTCCACGTGTAGTAGATGAAGTCTCCGCCCGGCTTCTCGACGGCGCGGCGCTCCTCCTGGATGACCTTGACTCCACCCGGGTCGGTGAGTTCCCACAGGTTGCGGTGCTCGCGCACGCGCTGCCCGTCGGTAATCAGCGCGTCGCCGTCGTACGTGTTGACGAAGACGTAGCCCTCCTTCCCGAAGCGAATGCGGCTGATGCGCTCGAGCAGCTCGTCCTGGAGATCGCGGTCGAAGTCCTCGAGGTACTCGCCGCACCCGAAAAACCAGCCCAGCGGCTGGAAGCGCTTCAGGAAGGTCATCTTGGGATGCACCATCCCGTCCGGGGTCCCGGGCCGGCGCCAGAGGTTGACGACGAACCCTTCCTCCTGCCGCCGCATGAGTTCGATTTCCTCGCGCACGACCAGCTGCCCGTTCGCCGCTTGCAGGTCCAGGAGGCTGGTGCCTTCGAGCCCCGGTTCAGTCGGGTAGAGCTGCTCGGTGCCGTCCATGGCCACCGCGAAGATGTAGCCGCGCCCGCCATCGAAGCGGATCGGCCGGAGCGCCTCCCTGATGAGGCTCTCCAGGGCCGGCCGCGGCATCGATCCGGAGTACACGCGGTACAGCGACTCGGCGGTGGCGACGGCGTTCAGGACCCTGCTCCGGAGGGTCGCCCGGAGCACCTCCTCGCTGCGGGAGCGCCGGTAGGCGATGTAGTCCGTGACCTTTTCGACCTCGTTGCGGATCATCGCCTTCTGGGCGTCGACGTAGTCCCGGCGCTGGCGCTCGGCGTCGACTTCGAAGCGCCTCCACTCCTCCGAGATCCACAGGTACCCGATCACCGCGATGGCCAGCAAGATGAGGGTGCCCATCGCGGCGAGCAGGACGTGCTGGATGCTCAGAGCCTTCGGGAGACGCATGCCACTTCCAGCCTGACCGTAATCCAGCTTCAATTGTACGACGGCGTCAACTCGGAGGCACCGGTGCGGCAGGTTCCCGTCAAAGTCGCGGGGGTCTGGGGAGTGGGAGGGTTCGGGCATGTGAGGGGGTGGCAGTCTGGCGGGTCTTTGTGGGTGGAGAGGGTGGAATTGGGGGTGAGCAGGCAGAGCGTGGCCC
>Ga0209506_1001110_pt1 | contig 30115 bp, 32 predicted proteins | sample AD_JPNHG2_MetaG_FD_184409 | JGI IMG/M metagenome (GOLD analysis project Ga0209506, IMG submission 184409) | Active sludge microbial communities of municipal wastewater-treating anaerobic digesters from Japan - AD_JPNHG2_MetaG (SPAdes) (version 2) | ecosystem: Engineered > Bioreactor > Anaerobic...
TAGTAGCCCGCACAGCGCGCACCCACATCTACACTCAGCAGATCCCCGTCGAGCAAAACGCGCTCGCCGGGGATGCCGTGCACGACTTCTTCGTTCACCGACGTGCACAAGCTGGCCGGGAAGCCGAGCCGTCGGCCAGAGGCCCCGTGGCCTTTGAACGCGGGCTCGGCTCCGCACTCTATTATGCGTTTTTCGGCCTCTTTGTCAAGGTACGCCGTCGTCACCCCTGGCCGGGCCAGGGTGCGCACCAGTTCGAGCACGTCGGCGACTATACGACAAGCGGTCCGGATCTTCTCCAGTTCGCGCTCGGACTTCAGCGTGATCAAGCGCTGCCCTGCCCGGTTGCTGCGGCCTTTGGGGCTCTGCGGCGCGCCGTCGCCTCAATGGCCGCATTGACCGCGGCTCGCACTTCGGCGATGCTGCGGTCAGCCTGGAGCCGCACCAGGAGGCCTTGCGCCCGATAGTAGTCCAGCAGGGCAGCCGTCTGCTCCTGGTAGACCTGTAGGCGGCGGCTCACGGTCTCGGCGCGGTCGTCCTCGCGCTGGTAGAGCGCGCCTCCGCAGCGGTCGCACACGTCGCCGCGCTGGGAGGGCAGGCTCTCGACGTGGAACGTCGCTCCGCACTGGCGGCAGACGCGCCGCCCCGAGAGCCGCTTCACGACCGCGTCGCTCGAAACGTCGAAGTACAGGACGGCGTCGAGTGCTTCGCCCCGCTCGCGCAGCAGAGCGTCGAGGGCCTCGGCCTGGCCAATCGTGCGCGGGAAGCCGTCGAAGATGACCCCGGCCTCGGCTCCGGGCTGCTCGAGCAGCTCCCGAGCCAGGCCGATGATGACCTCATCGGGCACCAAGCGCCCGGTGGACGTGTAGGCTTTGGCCTGGAGGCCGAGCGGGGTGCCGGCGGCGATGGCCTTGCGCAACTCGTCGCCCGTCGCAATGTAGCGAAGACCGCGCTGCTCGGCTTGTTGCATGGCCTGGGTGCCTTTGCCGGCGCCGGGGGGGCCCAGGAAGACGAGTCTCACCATGAACTCCTGCCGTGGATGCGCCCCTTCTTCATGAAGCCCTCGTAGTGGCGCATGAGGAGGTGCGATTCGATCTTCTGAACGATCTCGAGGGCCACGCCTACGATGATGAGCAGGCTGGTGCCCCCGTAGAGGTATGCCACGTTCACGTCCACGTCGAGGCTGCTGTGGATGAGCTGCGGCAGGACGGCGATGAAGGCCAGGAAGGCGGAACCTGCCAGGGTGATGCGGGTCATGAGGCGCTCGAGGTACTGGGCGGTCATCTTGCCCGGCCGGATGCCGGGGACGAAGTGGCCGTAGTTCTTCATCTCCTCGGCCATCTTGAGCGGGTTGAAGACGACGGCGGTCCAGAAGTAGCAGAAGAACACGATCAGGAGGATGTAGACGAAGGTGTAGGTGAAGGAGCCCACCTGGAAGGCGGCGGCGATGAAGCCGAACGACGGCCAGCGGGCGCTCAGGGAGCCGAAGATGATGTTGGGGAAGGTGAGCAGCGACTGGGCGAAGATGATGGGGATCACGCCGGCCTGCCCGACCCGGAGGGGCATGTAGTGGCGCTGGCCGCCGTAGACGCGGTGGCCGCGCGTGTGTTTGGCCTGCTGCACGGTGACGCGGCGCTGGCCCTGGGTGATCATGACGACGCCCACGACGACCCCAAGATAGATGGCGAGGAAGAAGGCGAGCATGAGGACGTTCATCCGGCCGGCCTCGGGGGTGAAGGGCCGGCTCCAGTCCACCCTGTTCCAGAGCTGCTGGGCGGCGGTCGGCATGCGGTCCACGATGCCCGCCATGATGAGCACGGAGATGCCGTTGCCGATGCCGTGCTCGGTGAGGGTCTCGCCCAGCCACATGAGGAACACGCTGCCCGCCGTCAGCGCGAGCATCGTGGAGATTTCGAACCAGGGCCCGGCTTGCATGCCCGGGGTGACCAGTTGGACCTCGAAGGGCCGGCCCTCGATCCACGAGGACATGAAGAACGACTGGACCATGCACAGGACGACGGTGGCATAGCGGGTGTACTGGTTGATCTTCTTGCGGCCCGCTTCGCCCTCGCGCTGGAGCTCCTCGAGGGGCTTGATGACGGTGGTGAGGAGTTGGAAGATGATGGACGCGCTGATGTAGGGCATGATGCCGAGGGCGAAGACGGTGCACCGCCCAAGGGCGCCGCCCGTGAAGAGGTCAATGAGGCTCAGGGCGCGGCCGGCGGCGCTGCGGCCGCCCTCGCGGAACTTGTCCACGACCTGGGTGACCGCGGCCGTGTTGATGCCGGGCAGCGGCACATAGGTGCCGAGGCGGAACACCACGATCATGAAGAGGGTGACCAGCACCTTCTTGCGAAGGTCGGGCACTCGGAAGATGTTGGCGAAAGTGCGTAGCATCGCGCCGCCCCGGGCGATCCTCCTCAGAGCACCACGGCCTCGCCGCCGGCGGCCTGGATCTTCGCCAGGGCCGCGCCGCTGAAGCGGTGGGCTTTCACGGTAAGTTTGCGCTGAAGCTCTCCGTGGGCGAGAATCTTCACCCCGTCGAGCACGCGCGTGATCAGGCCGGCCTGGATCAGGGCGGCCGGGTCCACTTCCTGGCCGTCGCCGAAGCCGTTGAGGTCGCCGACGTTGACGACGGCGTAGCGGCGGGCGAACACGATGTTGTTGAATCCGCGCTTGGGCAGGCGGCGGAAGAGGGGCATCTGGCCGCCCTCGTAGATGCCGTGCCCCTTGCGGCCGGAGCGCGAACGCTGGCCCGAGGTGCCCCGCCCCGAGGTCTTGCCACTGCCCGAGCTCTCGCCACGGCCCACGCGCCTGGCGCGCTTGCGGCCGGTCGGGATACTCTTGACGTCATTGAGGTTCATTCGATCGTCACCCCACGCAGGCGCTCGACCTCGGCTCGCGTGCGCAACTGCCCGAGAGCGTCCATCGTCGCCTTGACCACGTTCTTGAGGTTTCTGGAGCCGAAGACTTTGGAGAGCACGTTTCGGACGCCGGCGGCCTCGACGACCGCGCGCACGCCCGCGCCGGCGATGACGCCTGTGCCCGGGGCGGCGGGACGGAGGAGCACCTTGGTGGAGCCGAACCGGCCCGTGACCGTGTGCGGCAGGGTGTCGCCTGCCAGCGAGACGTTGCGCAGGGAGGCCCGGGCGCCGGACATGGCCTTGTCTACGGCATTGGGCACTTCGTTGGCCTTGCCGTAGCCGTAGCCCACGCGCCCGCGGCCGTCGCCGACGACGACGAGTGCGGCGAAGCTGAAGCGGCGCCCGCCCTTGACGACGGAGGAGCTACGGAAGATCTTGACGACGTTCTCGATGAGTTCGTGGCTGGCGCCTGGTTCTTTCTCGATGCTTGGCAAGGCCATCTACCTCCTGGTGCCCGCTGGCGGACCTTTCAGAATTGGAGCCCGCCTTCCCGCGCTCCTTCGGCCAGGGCGCGGACTCGGCCGTGGTACTTGTAGCCGCTGCGGTCGAACGCCACCTTGCTTACGCCGGCCGCGAGGGCCTTGCGGGCCAGCTCCTTGCCGATGGCGGCGGCGGCGGCCACCTTCTTGACGCCGCGGCAGGCTTCGCGGACCTCGGGGCTCAGGGTGGACGCGGCCACGAGGGTGCGCCCCGTGGTGTCGTCAACCAGCTGCGCGTAGATGTGGAGCAGGCTCCGCCTGACGCACAGGCGGGGACGCTCGGGGGTTCCACTCACCTTGCGCCGCACGCGGCGATGGCGGCGTGCGCGAAGGACGTTCTTCTTGGTGTTGGCCCTCACGCTCGATCACTCCTGGGCGGCGAAGGCTTTGCCCGCCTTGCGCCGGATCTCTTCGCCTTCGTAGCGGATGCCCTTGCCGCGGTACGGCTCGGGCGGGCGGAGGCGGTGAATCATGGCGGCGAAGTCGCCGACCTTCTGCTTGTCGAGGCCGCGGACCCGCACGATGGCGCACGGGACGCTGCCGACGCCCGAGACGAAGACATTGCCGGTCTCGGGCGGGTCCACTTTGATGCCTTCGGGCACGGGGACGCGGAGGTCGTTGGCCAGGCCGACCTGGAGGACGAGCTGGCCGTCCTGGAGCTTGGCGGTGTAGCCGATGCCGACGACTTGCAGGGTCTTCAGGTAGCCGCGTGTGACGCCGACGACCATGTTGGCGATGACGTTGCGCAGGAGGCCATGCAGGGCGCGGGTCTCGCGGTCGTCGGCGGTGCGCTCGACGCGCACGGCGTTCTTCTGGGCGTCAATGGTGACGCGCAGGCGCGGGTCAATGGCCTGTTCGAGCTGCCCGAGCGGGCCGCTGACGATGATCTTGCCTTCGCCAAGCGTGGCCTTGGCGCCGCTGGCCAAGGGCACGGGTTGTCTGCCAATACGCGACATGAGGTCGCCTCCGTAGCTTCGTAGCGGTCATTCCACGGTGCAGAGGAGTTCGCCGCCCACGCGGTTGCGGCGGCACTCGCGGTCGCTCATCACGCCCTTCGAGGTGGTGAGGATGGCGATGCCGAGGCCGTTCTGCACGCGCGGGATCTCGCGGACGCCGTGGTAGACGCGCCGGCTGAGCCTGCTCTCGCGGCGGATGCGGGTGATCACCTTCTCGCCGTCCGGGCCGTACTTGAGGTAGACCCGGATCATGCGCGCCGGCGCCACGTCCAGAACCTTGGAATCCTGGATGTAGCCCTCGTCTCGGAGGACGCGGGCGATGCCGAGGTTGACCTTCGTGCAGGGCACGTCTACCTCGGCCTTGCGGGCCGTGAGCGCGTTGCGGAGGCGGGTCAGCATGTCAGCAATCGGGTCGTTCACCATGGTCAGTATCTGCCCCAGTGGCCCCGGGCCTGGGCGGCTACCAGCTCGCCTTGCGGACGCCGGGGATGTGACCTTTCAATGCGAGGGTGCGAAAGCAGATGCGGCAGAGGTGGAACTTGCGGTAGTTGCCGCGGTCGCGCCCGCAGAGCTCGCAACGGATGACTTTCCGGGTCGAGAACTTGGGCACTCGCTTGCACTTGTTGATGGCGGCCTTGCGAGCCATGTATGCCTCTCTAGCTCTTGCTGAACGGCATGCCCAGGAGCGTCAGCAGGGCCGACGCCTCTTCGTCGGTTCGCGCCGTGGTGCACACCGTGATGTCCATGCCCTGGACGACCTGGACGTCGTCCACTTTGACCTCGGGGAAGACGAGCTGTTCGCCGATGCCGAAGGAGTAGCAGCCGCGCCCGTCGAAGGAGGACGTGGAGAGGCCGCGGAAGTCGCGCAGGCGGGGGATGGCGACGGAGATCAGGCGGTCGAGGAACTCGTACATCCTGGGGCCTCGGAGGGTGACCTTGAGGCCGACCTGGACGCCTTCGCGGATTTTGAAGGCGGCGACGCTCTTGCGGGCGCACCGCACGGCGGGCTTCTGGCCGGTGATGGCGGCGAGGTCGCGCTGCCCCTGCTCGAGGCGCGTCTTGTCCTCATGGCTGTTGCCGACGCCGATGTTGAGGACCACTTTGGCGAGCCGCGGGACGGCCAGGCGGTTCTTGTAGCCGAACCGCTGCATCATCGCGGGGACGATTTCGGTTTTCCAGCGTTCGAGGAGTCTGGCCATTTGTCTTAGAGCACCACGGGGATAACGTTGCTGCACTTTGCGCACACGCGCACTTTCTTGCCCTCGGCCTGCTTGAAGCGCACGCGCACGCCGGCGTTGCACTTGTCGCAGTACAGGAGCACGTTCGAGGCGTCCACGGCCGCCTCTTTCTGGACGCGCCCGCCGCGAGGGTTGTTGCCGCCCGGCCGCACGTGCCGCCAGCGGTTGTTGGTGTTTTGCAGGATGACTTTGTTCTCTTTCGGCATGGCCGCCAGCACCTTGGTGCGCTCGCCCTTCTCGACGACGGGCGTGCCCTCGGCGTTGCGGCACGAGGTGATGTCCTTGATGAGCACGACGGTGTCGTTCTTGCGGATGACCACGGAACAGGGCTCCTGCGGCTAGACCACCTCGGCGGCGAGCGAGATGATCTTCATGAAATTCTTCTGGCGGAGCTCGCGCGCCACGGCCCCGAAGATGCGGGTGCCGCGCGGGTTCCGCTCGTTATCAATCAGCACGACGGCGTTGCGGTCGAACTTCACGTAGGACCCGTCCTCGCGGCGCAGGCCGCGCTTCGAGCGGACGATGACGCCGCGCACGACCTCGTGCTCTTTGACGGTGCCGGCGGGGATGGCCTTCTTGACGCTGCAGACGACGATGTCGCCGATGTTGGCGTACCGGTGCTTGGAGCCGCCGAGGACCTTGATGCAGGAGACGACTTTGGCGCCGGTGTTGTCGGCCACGTCGAGGATCGTTCGCATCTGGATCATGGCTGTTCCACTCCGCGGGCCCGCTCGACGATCTCGACCAGCCGCCAGTTCTTCGTCTTGCTCAGGGGCCGGGTCTGCATGATGCGCACCTTGTCGCCCACGTGCGCGTCGTTGGCCTCGTCGTGGGCCTTGTAGCGCGTGGTGGCCCGCACGTATTTGCGGAAGCGGGGGTGCATGACCCGCCGCTCGGCTTCGACGGTGATGGTCTTCTGCATCCTGTCGCTGGTGACCCGGCCGACGACGGTCTTGGGTTGGGTGCGGTTCACTCTTTCTTCTCCAGCTCACGCTCGCGCAGGATGGTCTTGATCCGGGCGATTTCACGCCGCGTTTCGCGCATGAGCGCGGGGTTCTCGAGTTGTTCGGTGCCGGCCTGGTAGCGGAGGTTGAAGAGCTCCTTCATCCGGTCGTCGCTCTCGCGGAGGAGCTCCTGGTCGGTCAGGCGGCGCAGCTCGTTGAGCTTCATACCCTGTGCCTCCGAAGTACGAATCGCGTGCGCACGGGCAGCTTGCGGGCGGCGCGGTTGAAGGCCTGCTTCGCCACGTCCTCGGGCACGCCGCCGAGCTCGTAGAGCACCATGCCGGGCTTGATCACGGCGGCCCAGTATTCGGTTTCGCCCTTCCCCTTGCCCATGCGGGTCTCGAGCGGCTTGGCCGAGACGGGCTTGGTGGGGAAGATGCGCATGAACAGCTTGCCTTCCCGGTGGAGGAAGTGGGTCGCGGCGACGCGCGCGGCCTCGATCTGGCGGGCGGTGAGCCACGCCGGCTCGAGGGCCTGGAGGCCGTATTCGCCGAAGGCCACGAAGTTGCCCCGGCTCGCCTCGCCTCTAACGCGTCCCCGCTGGCTCTTGCGGTACTTGACCCGCTTCGGCATGAGCGGCACTGCGCTTCTCCTTCAGGGGCTTCGGGCCCCTGTAGATCCACACCTTGACCCCGATGCGGCCGTAATTGGTCTTGCACTCGGCGAAGCCGTAGCTGATGTCGGCCCGCAGGGTGTGCAGGGGCACGGAGCCAATCACGACGCGCTCGCTGCGGGCGATTTCGGCGCCGCCGAGGCGCCCGCCCGCCTGTATCTTGATGCCCTTGGCGCCCGCCTGCATGGCCGTTTCGGCGGCCCGCTTCATCACGCGGCGGAAGGGCGTGCGCTTCTCGAGTTGCTCGACGATGTTCTCGGCGACGAGCTGGGCCTCGAACTCGGGCTTGGTGATCTCCTCGATCTTGATCTGGACCTCGCGGCCGGCCATGGCCTGGAGGTCGTCCTTCAGCTTGTCAATCTCGCTGCCTTTGCGGCCGATGACGATGCCGGGCCGCGCGGTGTAGAGGATCACCTTGAGTTGCTCGCGGGTGCGCTCGATGTCCACCCGCGGGATGCCGGCGAAGTGGTAGGCCGATTTCACGTGGCGCCGGACGAGTTCGTCCTGGACGACGTATTTCCCGAAGTTCGCCTTGTCGGCGCACCAGCGCGAGCGCCAGTCCTCGGTGATGCCGATGCGGAACCCGATGGGATGTGTCTTATGCCCCATGCCCTTTTGGCCTACCTCTCTGTTTCCTGCGAGTCGCTGAGGACCACGGTGATGTGCGCGTACCGGCGCAGGATGATGTTGGCGCGGCCCATGCTGCGGGCCCGCATGCGGCGCAGCCGCGGGCCGGTGTTGACCACGGCGCTCTTGACGAAGAAGGATTCCTCGTCGTTGGCCGGGTCCTTCTCCTGGGCGTTGGCCCATGCCGCGCGCAGGACCTTGTGCAACAGTGCCGCTCCCCGGCGCTTTTCGAGGCGCAGGACGGTCAGAGCCTGGTTCAGCGGCATGTCTTTCACGAGCCGGGCGAGCGGGCGGACCTTGGTCGGGGCGATCCGCGCGAATTTCCAAGTGGCCCTGAAGTCCATGTCTTCCTCTGAACTCTGTTATTTCTTCCGCCCGCCGTGACCGCGGAAGGTGCGGGTGGGCGAGAACTCGCCGAGCTTGTGCCCCACCATGTTCTCGGTCACGAAGATGCGAAGGAAGTTCTTGCCGTTGTGGACGAGGAACGTGTGGCCGACGAACTCCGGCACGATGGTGCAGGAGCGCGCCCAGGTGCGGAGCGGTTCGCCGCCCCCTTGCTGCTTCTGGGCCATCACTTTGGCCAGAAGCTTGGCGTTGATGTTCGGGCCTTTGCGAATCGAACGGGACACGGCCGCATTCCCCTACCTAACGTCGCGACTTCTTCTGCCGGCGACGGATGATCATGGAGCTGGTCGGATTGCGCCGCTTGCGGGTCTTGCCGCCCTTGGACAACTTGCCCCAGGGCGAGCAGGGGTGGCGCCCGCCGGAGGAGCGGCCCTCGCCGCCGCCCATCGGGTGCGACACGGGGTTCTGGGCCACGCCGCGCGGGCAGGGCCGGAAGCCCAGCCAGCGGTGGCGGCCGGCCTTGCCGAGGGAGATCGAGCTGTGCTCGAGGTTGCTCACCTGGCCGATCGTGGCGCGGCAGCGGATGTGAACCTTGCGCACCTCGCCCGAGGGGAGGATGATGTGGGCGTAGTCGCCCTCCTTGGCCGAGATGGTGGCGCCGAGGCCCGCGGAGCGGACCAGCTTGGCGCCCCGGCCGGGCCGGACCTCGATATTGTGGATGGGCAGGCCGCTGGGGATGTTGGCCAGCGGCATGCAGTTGCCGGTGTTGGGCTCGACTTTCTCGCCGGACTCGACCTTCTGGCCGACGCCGAGGCCACGCGGGGCGAGGATGTAGCGCTTCTCGCCGTCGGCGTAGTGCAGGAGGGCGATGCGCGCGGTGCGGTTGGGGTCGTACTCGATGGCGGCCACCTTTGCGGGCACGCCGTCCTTGTCGCGGCGGAAGTCAATGGTGCGGAAGCGCCGCTTGTTGCCGCCGCCCTGGCGGCGCGCGGTCACGCGGCCGTAGTTGTTGCGGCCGCCGCTCTTCTTGATGGGCTCGAGGAGCGAGGGCTCGGGGCGGTGCCGCGTCACGTCGGCGAAGTCGTCGAGCGCCGTGTGCCGCTGGCTCGGGGTCGTGGGCTTGCGCTGTCGGATGGCCATACGGGTTTCCTGTCGGAGCCTACATATCGATGGTGCTGTCGGGCGAGAGGAACACGAGCGCGCGTTTCCAGTGGCGCGTGCGCCCCGTCTTGTAGCGGAGGCGGCGCATCTTGCCCTTGCGCATCATCGTGCGGACGGCGACAACCTTGACGTTGTCGAAGATCTGCTCGATGGCGTTGCGGATCTCGATTTTCGTGGCGTTGACGGCCACTTCGAACGGGTAGGCGCGCACCTTCTGCTTGAGGAGTTCGCCCTTCTCGTTGAGGAGCGGCCGCAGCACGATCTGCCGGGGGTCGCGCATGGCAACACCTAGTCCTGCACCCCGACCGCCGGGACGGCCCCGGCGACGGGCTGCTCGCTGGCGGGCCGCCGGGCCTGGCGCATTCGGGCGACCAGGCTCTCGAGGGCCCGCTGGGTGATCACGAGTTGCCGGTGGCGAAGCAGGTCGTACGCGTTGACTTCGGCCACGGCTTTCATGAAAACGCCCGGGAGGTTCCGGGCGGATTTCCACAGGTTGACGTCGTGTTTCTCGATGGCGATGAGGCACCCGCGCGCGACGCCCAGGTTGCTCAGGGCGGCGGCCATCTCCTTGGTCCGCGGCTGCGCCGCCTCGAGGGCGTCCACCACCACGGTCTCGCCGTCCTGGAACTTGGCCAGGTAGGCGGAGCGGGTGGCGCCCAGGACGGCCTTGCGGGGCATGGCGAAGCGGTACTCGCGGGGGTGGGGTCCGAAGACGATGCCGCCGCCGCGCCACAGGGGCGAGCGCTTGCAGCCGGCGCGGGCGCGGCCGGTGCCCTTCTGGCGCCAGGGCTTGGTGCCGGAGCCCTTCACCTCGCCCCGCCGCAGCGTGGAGTGGGTGCCCACGCGCTGGGCGGCTTCGTACATGCGGACGACGTCGCGGAGGAGCTTCGGGCGCACGGTGCCGCCGAAGTCGGCCTCGTCAATCTCCATTCGGCCAACGACCTGGCCTTCGCGGTTGCGGATCAGCAGTTCGATCATGTCTCTGTCCTGGTCTTCATCAGGCTCAGGGCCCGATGGGCCTGGCTCTTCTTGCTGGCCAGCCGCTGGGCGGGGGTCACGATGACGTATCCGTCGGCCGCGCCGGGCACGGCGCCGCAGACGAGGAGAAGGTTGCGCTGGGGGTCGGTGCCGAGCACGCGGAGGTTCTGCTCGGTCTGGCGCCGGTCGCCCATGTGGCCGGCCATCCGGCGGCCCGGGATGACGCGCGAGGGGGCGGCGGAGGAGCCGATGGAGCCCGGCTGGCGCACGTTCATCGAGCCGTGGGTGACCGGGCCTCGGCTGAAGTGGTGTCGCTTGACGGTGCCCTGGAAGCCCTTGCCCTTGCTGGTCCCCACGATATCCACGTGGGTCACGTCGGCGAACATTTCGACGGTGAGTTCCTGGCCGGGCTGGTACGGGTGGCCGGGCTCGACGGGGACTTCGCGGACGAAGCGCCGCGGGGTGGTGCCGGCGGCGCGGGCATGGCCGATCTCGGCGCGGTTGGCGCCGCGGCGCTCGATGGCCTTGCGGCGCTCGCCCTTGCCGTGCTTGCGGCGCGTCTTCTTCGTGTCGAACCCGAGCTGGAGGGCCGAGTAGCCGTCGCGCTCCGGGGTCTTCACCTGGAGCACGACGCAGGGCCCCAGCTCCAGCACGGTGGCGGCGCGCGCAACCTCGTCCTTGTCCCACAGTTGCGTCATGCCGAGCTTCTTGCCGAGGAGTCCGGGAACCATGTGCGGTTACGCCTTGATTTTGATGTCAACGCCGGCCGGCATCACGAGGCGGTGGAGGGCGTCCACCGTCTGCGCCGTCGGCTCTTCGATGTCAATGATCCGCTTGTGCGTGCGGATCTCGAATTGCTCGCGCGACTTCTTGTCCACGTGAGGCGAGCGCAGCACAGTGTACCGCTCGATCTTGGTGGGCAGCGGGATCGGTCCGTAGACGCGCGCCCCGCTGCGCTTGACCGCTTCGACGATCTCGCGCGCGGACTCGTCGAGGACCTCGTGGTCGTAGGCTTCCATCCGGATCCGCACACGTTGCTCAGCCATCGCGTTATCCTCAGGGCGACTCGAAAGCATGCTGCCTGGTCGCGCATTAGTGCCAGAAGCTCAGATTATACGCAGATTCGGGGGACGTGTCAAGCGCAAAAATCATTGCGAAGCGATCATTCCGCCAGATTCTCCGCTGCCGCGGCGGCTCACTTCCCGGCCGCTTCGGGGCCCGGCGCGCTAGAGCATCATCTTGCGCGCGACGTCGTCGGGCACGGGCAGGTAGGCCACGGGCTCCATCGTGAACATGGCCCGGCCCTGGGTGAGCGACCGCAGGGCCGTGGCATAGCCGAACATTTCTGAAAGGGGCACTTTGCCTGCGATCACGTGCACTCCCGCCTGCAACTGCTGCTCGGCGATCTGCGCGCGCCGGGCGTTCAGGTCGGCCAGCACGTCGCCCAGGTGGGCCTCGGGGGTGATCACCTCGAACCGCATCCAGGGCTCGAGGAGGACCATGCCGGCCTGCTCGGCGGCCAGGCGGAAGGCGCGCGCCGCGGCCGCGGCGAAGGCGCCCTCGGTGGAGTCGGTGGCATGCGCCGAGCCGCCGACGACCTTCGCGCGCACGCCGACCATCGGGTAGCCGGCGAAGACGCCGGAGCTGGCGCTGCTCTCGATGCCGTCCTTCACCGCGGCGTGGAAGGCGCGCGGGATTTCGTCCTCGCTCGCCTGGAGCCACACCTCGACGCTGGGCAGGGCCGGCTCGGGCTCCAGGCGCACCTTCACGCGTGCGAACTGGGGGCGGCTGCCCATCGGCTGCACGTAGTCGGCTTCGGCTTCGGCGGCCTGGGCGATGGTCTCCTTGTACGAGACGCGCGGCTTGCCCACGTTGGCCGCCACGTGGAAGTCGCTGAGCATCCGGTGCTTGAGCACCTCGAGGTGGAGCTCGCCCATGCCGGAGACGATGGTCTGCCCTGTCTCGGGGTCCACGCGTTCGAGGCGGGCGAGCACGCTGTCGAGGCGCGCGCGCTCGGCGCTGGTCTTGGGCTCGATGGCCATGGAGATGACGGTGTCGGGGAAGCTCATGCGCTCGAGGACCACCACGTGGCGCGGGTCGCACAGGGTGTCGCCGGTGCTGGAGTTGCGCAGGCCCGAGACGGCCACGATGTCGCCGGCCACGGCCTCGTCAATCGCGGTGCGCGCGTTGGCGTACATGCGGAAGAGCGTGGTCACGCGCTCGCGGGCCTCGGTGCGGGGGTTGAAGACCTGCTGGCGGGCCGTGAGCCTGCCGGCGTAGAGGCGCAGGTAGAAGAGGTCGCCGTGCTCGTCCGAGGCGATCTTGAACACAAGGGCGAGAAAGTGGCCTTTCTCGCTCGCCTGCCGCTCGATGGGCTGCTCGGTCTTGGGGTGGACGCCGCGCACGGGCGGCACGTCGAGCGGCGAGGGGAGGTAGTCGCACACGGCGTCGAGGAGGCGCTGGATGCCGGTGTTGCGGAGCGCGGAGCCGCACAGGACGGGGACGAGGCGGCCGGCGAGCGTGGCCTCGCGGATGGCGGCGCGCAGGTCGTCCTCGCCGATCGGCTGGTCCTCGAGGTACTTCTCCATGAGGGCGTCGGAGTGCTCGGCGAGCAGGTGCACCATCTCCTCGCGGTGGAGCTGGGCCAGGTCGTGCGCCTCGGGCGGCACGGGGCCGTCGGTGTAGCGCGAGCCGTCGGTGCCCGGCTCGTAGGTGCGCGCGACCATGCGGAGGAGGTCCACGGCCCCCACGAAGTCCTGCCCGGCGCCCAGGGGCATCTGGATGGCGAGCGGGGTGGCGCCCAGGCGGCTGCGGATCATCGCGAGGCACTTCTCGAAGTCGGCGCCCGGGCGGTCCATCTTGTTCACGAAGACCAGGCGGGGCACGCGGTAGTGGTCGGCCTGGCGCCACACGGTCTCGCTCTGGGCCTGCACGCCGGCCACGGCGTCGAGCACCACGATGGCGCCGTCGAGCACGCGGAGCGAGCGCTCGACTTCGGCCGTGAAGTCCACGTGGCCGGGGGTGTCAATGAGGTTGATCTCGCAGTCGCGCCAGGGGCAGGTCACCGCGGCCGCGGTGATCGTGATGCCGCGCTTGCGCTCCTCCTCCATCCAGTCGGTCACCGTCGTCCCATCGTCCACGTTGCCCAGACGATGCTCGGCGCCGGTGTAGTAGAGGATGCGTTCGGTGGTGGTGGTCTTGCCGGCATCAATGTGCGCGATGATGCCGATGTTGCGCTTGCGTTCGAGCGGAACCGCCATGTGACACTCGTAACCTGCGGCCGAAGGGGACGATGCGCCGCCCGGCCCCGCGCGGGCGGGACGCATAGTATACCCGCCAGCCGCCCGTCGGATCAAGCACCGATGAGGCTGCACGTCCCCGATTTCCGCGGTTCGCAGCCTCTAGCGCGGCAAGGGCGTGATGGGATGCCCCGAAGATCGAAACCGGCGGCACGTCAGCCGATGAGGCCCGGGACACGGCCCGGCAAGGAGGCCCCAGACGCCTCCGCCTCGAGCCCGAGGGGCTTCGGCGGGCTGGCGCAGCCTTGTTGCGACACAAAAGTATGCTGTGATTGCACTTACGCCGATTTACAACTTTTTACACATTTGGACCCAACAGTTTCGGGGGGGATTGCCATTGTACATAGGGAGGGATTGTTCCACCCACACCTCCAAGACGTCCCCTCACCCGCTCGCGCGAAAGGAGCAACCGCGATGGCCGAAGCCACAAGTCGTTCGCTCATAAGGGATTGCAGCGAAGAAGTCCCCGCCGGCAGCCCAGGGGCGGCCGCTGGGGACCCGTTCGGGCCGGTGCCGACGCCGGTGCACCCCACCCTGCCGCCTGCGACCCGGGTGTGCCGCCGCTGTGGGGTGGAGAAGGCCATCGCGGAGTTCTACCTGCTGCGCGCGTCGGGGCGCCGCGAGCAGCCGTGCCGGGCGTGCCAGCGGGCCTATCGCCGGCGCTACTACGCGGAGAACCGCGAGCGGCTGGTCGCGGTGCAGAGGCGCTACGTCAGGGAGCGCGAGGACCCCGAGCGCCGCCGGGCGCGGAACGCGCGCATCGCCCGGCGCCAGCGCGCGAAGGTGGCCACGCGCCGCCAGCGCGAGGAGAGCGCCGTCCGCCGCCGCACCCAGCGGCTGCGCTATCTCGGCCTGCTGAGCCTGGCCGAGAAGTGCGAGGACTGCGGGGCGCCGGCCGTGCTGGTGCACCACGAGACGTATGACGACGTGTGCGCCCTGGTGTCGTTGTGCCGCGCGTGCCACATGGTCCGGCACTACCGCGTGTGGCGCAGGACCGGGGGCGGGCCGGTGAAGTATCCGCATGAGTATCCGGAGGAGGAAGGGTAGGGACCGCGAATCGGGCGAATCGAGCGAATCCGCGAAGGAGTCTCATGCAGAGTCCGCCGAGGCGGGCCGCCGCACAGAGAGAGCACGCGAAGGGGGGGCGACCGCGAGTGGCGCACACCTGCGCGAGGGTCGGAACCGTAGGCCGAACCCCGCTTGCATCCGCGGCCGGACTTCGCTAGACTGCCTCCCGACGCGTGTAGGCGGCGCATCCCTGCCCCGCGTGCCGGAGGACAAGCCACATGGCCGAGCTGATCTGGGACGGCAAGTACGACAAGGCCGGGCGCAAGACCGCCCCGCTGCGCGTCGCGCTGCCGTTTCAGGACGTCGAGACCGTCAACGAGTCCCGCCAGGAGCGCCTCAAGGGCCTGCTCGACTTCTCCCAGGGCCGCAAGGCCGAATGGCGCAACCGCCTCATCTGGGGCGACAAAAAATACGTCCTCCCCTCCCTCCTCCCCGAGTTCGCGGGCAAGGTCAACCTCATCTACATTGACCCGCCCTTCGACACCGGCGCCGACTTCTCCTTCACCGCCACGCTCCCCGACCTCCCCGAAACCGACGAGGACGATTCCGCCTCCTTCACCAAAGAACCCTCCATCATCGAGCAGAAGGCATATCGGGATACGTGGGGGAAGGGACTTGATTCATACCTGGAGTGGTTCCACCATACTGTTGTGCTCTTGCACGAGTGTTTGGCTGAGAGCGGGAGCCTCTATGTGCACCTCGACTGGCATGTGAGCTTCTACGCGAAGGCGGTACTGGATGAGGTCTTCGGTGTGGACCGTTTCCAGAGCGAGATAATCTGGAAGAGAAAAGACTCAAACAAGGCGGGGACCACGCTGGCGGTGGTAACCGACACGATCCTCTTCTACTCGAAGGGCGAGAAACCGACATGGGTACCGCAGTTCCTGCCTTACAGCGAGGAGAGGCTGAGAAAAGCGTATGGCAATGTAGATGACAGCGGCCGGCGGTACGCGCTCTCGGACCTGATGGCCCCGGGCGACAGAAAGGGGACAAAGGCGGATTACGAGTGGAAGGGGGTTCGCCCTCGTAGCGGCCGCCACTGGTCATACACAATCGAGAAGATGCGGCAGCTTGAGGCCGAGGGCAGGATCTTCTGGAACTCGGCAGGCATACCGAAGCTCAAGGTTTACCTGGATGAGCAAGAGGGTGTGCCACTGGCGAATCTGTGGCAAGACATACCGATGGTGAAGGGTGGCAAGGAAGCTGTTACCTTCCCCACACAGAAACCTGAGGCTTTGCTCGAGCGCATCATCAAGGCGTCGTCGAACGAGGGGGATTTGGTGCTGGACTGTTTCTGCGGGAGCGGGACGACGGCGGTGGTGGCGGAGAAGCTGGGTCGGCGGTGGATCGCGTGCGATTTGAGCCGGTTTGCGATCCACACGACGCGGAAGCGGCTTCTCCAGATCGAGGGGGTGAGGCCGTTCGTGGTGCAGAACCTGGGGAAGTACGAGCGGCAGGCGTGGCAGGCGGGGGAGTTCGGAGTGCGGAGTGCGGAGTGCGGAGTGCGGAGTGAAGAAGAGGGGACCGCGAATCGCGCGAATCAGGCGAATGGGGCAGAAGAGGGGAAACGGACGAGCAAGGCGGGAGACGGGATGGGAAATGAAGAAATGCCCGCGAAACACGCGGAAGACGCCAAAGGGTCTGAGATTGTGGGCGGGGGCTCTGTCCCCCGCGAGGAGAGAGAAGAGAAGACGCGGGGCACGGAGGCCCCGCCCACAACGGAGGCCCCGCCCACAAATGGGGCAGAAGTGCAGAGGGCCTATACGGAGTTCATCCTGAAGCTGTATCACGCGAAGCCGGTGCAGGGCTACTCGTGGCTCCACGGGGTGCGGGAGGGGCGGATGGTGCATGTGGGCACGGTGGATGCGCCGGTGAGCCTGAGCGACGTGCGGAGCATCGCGGCGGAGTTCCGCAAGGCCGTGGGCACGGGCCAGGACGCGCCGACGACGAATGCGGTGGATGTGTTGGGCTGGGAGTTCGCCTTCGAGATCAACGAGATGGCGAAGCAGCAGGCGGCGGCGGCGAAGATACAGATGCGCTTCCTGCGCATCCCGCGCGACGTGATGGATCCGCGGGCCGTCGAGCAGGGGGACATCAAGTTCTTCGAGCTGGCCGCGCTGTCGGTGGCGACGAAGGTGGAGAAGCGCAAGGCGACCCTGGCCTTGACCGACTTCGTGATTCCGCCCGACGACGTGTCGGAGGAGGTGCGAAGGGCCGTGCGCCACTGGGAGCAGTGGGTTGACTACTGGGCGGTGGACTGGGATTTCAAGGGCGACACGTTCCACAACGAGTGGCAGACGTATCGCACGCGCAGGAGCAAGGGGCTCGAGAAGGAGGCCAGCCACACCTACGAGGCCCCCGGCGACTACACGGTGGTCGTCAAGGTGATTGACATCCTGGGCAACGACACGACGAAGGCGCTGAAGGTGAAGGTGAGGTGAGGTCGGAACTGTGGGCGGGGGCTCTGTCCCCCGCGAAGAGAGGGAGGAGAAGACGCGGGGCACGGAGGCCCCGCCCACACGGGAGAAGACGCGGGACACGGAGGTCCCGCCCACAGGCTGGCGCTCTTTGTGGGCGGGGGCTCTGTCCCCCGCGAAAGGAGGGAAGGCAAGACGCGGGGCACGGAGGCCCCGCCCACAGCACGGAGGCCCGCCCATAAAGGGCCAGCCAGCAGAGGAAGGGCGATGAATGAGCTGCCGCACGAGGCAAGCCTACGCATAGGGCGACGCTCGGAGCCCGGGGCGGGTTACTTGATTACCAAGTGCCGCCTGGCGGGCCAGCAGCTTTCGTTGGCGGAACCGCCCGTTGCTCAAGGGATCGCGGACAGCATCCATTGGCACCTCGAACGCTCGCTGGCGTACCCTCTGGGCTTTGTGGTGATGCCGGACCATTTCCATTGGGTGCTGGTGCTGGGGCATGAGCGCTCGCTGGAGGAGGTCATGCATGGGCTGAGCGGGGCGGTGTGGAATGCCGTGCGCCGCGCGTACGGCCCCCGGGTGGGCAAGGTGTGGCAGGACGAGTACCACGATCACCGGCTGCGCTCCGATGAGTGGTGCTGGGCGAAGATCCAGTACGTGCATGAGAACCCGGTGCGCAAGGGCTTGTGCGCTCGCGCCGAAGACTGGCCATGGTCCACGGCGAATCCGCGGTTCCGGGGCTTGATTGCCACCCAGTACCTGAGGGAGTGAGGCAGCCTGTGTCGGGCGTGGCTCTGCTGTGGGCGGGGGCTCTGTCCCCCGCGAAAAGAAGCAGGAGAAGACGCGGGGCACGGAGGCCCCGCCCACAATGGCGCGGCAGAAGCCGGCTTGCGCAGCAGGCGCGGTTGGCAGATAATGGAGCAGAAGGAGGACCGCCCATGAAGGTGGTCTACGATCCCCACACCGACACGCTGACCGTCGAGCTGAAGCCCGGCCCCGTGGCGGAAAGCGATGAGGGGAAGCCCGGGGTGATCCTGGACTACGATGCGGCGGGGGATCTCGTAGGCATTGAGATCCTCGACGCCTCGCGGCGCGTGCCCGAGGCACGGAGGGTGGACTTCCAGGTGGCGAGTTGAGGGCGCCGCGCGATCGTGCGGCACAGCAACAGAAGCGAGGTGAGCCATGCCGCGCGGGAGGAAAGGCGCCGAGACGCCGCTGATCCCGGACCTGTCGCTCACGATGGCCCCGTGCGTGGCCGGCATCCGGGCCGAGGTGACCCGATGGCGGGAGCGCAACTACGAGGGGATTACCGGCACAACGCGCACCCTGCTGAATCACTGGTTCCTCGCGGATCACCGCCTGCCCGACGGGCGCAAGTTCGCCTACCACCCCTTTCAGCGCGAGGCCATCGAGACCCTGATCTACCTGTACGAGGTCAAGGGCGCCCGGCGGCAGAAGGCGCTGCTGGAGTCCTATGCGGCAGGGGACGCGGGGCACGGAGGCCCCGCCCACAGCCTTCGATTGCTTCGGTACGACGATTTCGCGCGGTACTGCGTGAAGATGGCGACGGGCACCGGCAAGACCAAGGTGATGGCCCTCGCCGTGGCCTGGCAGTACTTCAACGCCGTGGCCGAGCCGCGGGACGACTATGCCAAGAGCTTCCTGATCGTGGCGCCGAACGTGATCGTCTTCGAGCGGCTGCGGAAGGACTTCGGCGAGGGGCGCATCTTCAAGGCCGACCCGGTCATTCCGCCTGAACTTGAGATCTTCTGGGAGATGCAGGTCTACCTCCGCGAGCAGGGGGAGCGGGCGGGTTCACAGGGCGCGCTCTATCTCACCAACATCCAGCAGCTCTACGACCGGCCCGACAAGAAGGGGGACGATGAGCCTGCGCCGATGGCGGCGGTGATGGGCCCCAGGCCGCCGGCGAACATGATGCAGGTCGAGCCCTTCGATGTGCGGCTCGCCGCGCGCGGCGGGCCGCTGCTGGTGATCAACGACGAGGCGCACCACACCCACGACGAGGATTCCGAGTGGAACGGCGTCATCCGCCGGCTCCATGCTGAGGTGCCGGGCGGGCTGGCGGCGCAGCTCGACTTCACGGCGACGCCCCGGCACAGCAAGGGCGCGCTCTTCACCTGGACCGTTTTCGACTACCCGCTGAAGCAGGCGATTCAGGACGGGATAGTGAAGCGGCCCATCAAGGGCATCACCAGGGGAATCGAAGAACAGCCGTCCAAGATCGCCTCGACCCGTTTTCAGGCCTACCTGACGGCTGGGGTGGAGCGGTGGCGCGAGTACCGGGACCAGCTTGCGCCGCTGGCCCGCAAGCCCGTGCTGTTCGTCATGCTGAACAGCACAAAGGAAGCCAATGAGGTAGGCGATTGGCTGCGCGGCAAGTTCCCCGAGGATTTCGCTGGGGAGGGGCTACAGGTCATCCACACGGACACGAAGGGCGAGGTGTCGAAGAGCGACCTGGATGCCGCGCGACAGGCCGTCCGCGAGATTGACGAGCCGGACAACCCCATCCGCTGCATCGTGAGCGTGCTCATGCTGCGGGAGGGGTGGGACGTGAATAACGTGACGGTGGTGGTGGGCCTGCGCCCGTACACGGCCAAGGCCAACATCCTGCCCGAGCAGACCATCGGGCGCGGCCTGCGGCTCATGTTCCGCGACCTGGCTGCGGACTACCAGGAGCGGGTGGACGTGATTGGCAACAAGGCGTTCATTGATTTCGTGGCCGACCTGGAGCGCGAGGAGGGGTTGCAGCTCGACACGTTCGAGGTGGGCAAGGACAAGCTGCGGATCGTCACGATCCTGCCCGATCCGGGGAAGCTGGACAAGGACATCTCGCTGCCGGTGCTCAGCCCCGTGCTCGTGCGGAAGAAGTCGCTGGGCGAGGAGATTGCCGCGCTGGACGTCGCGGGGTTCGCCTCGCCCGTGCTCCCGCTCGCCTCGGACGATTCTTCGGCGCACAGCTTCCGATACGAGGGCAGGGACCTCCTGACCCTCGAGAAGCTGGTGGACCGTGAATACCACATTCCTGAGCCGCAGACGGCGGAAGAGGTGATCGGCTACTACGCGCAGCGCATCGCCCAGGAGGTCAAGCTGCCCTCGCAGTTCGCCGTGCTGGTGCCCAAAGTGCGCGAGTTCCTCGCGACGAAGGCGTTCGGACGCGTAGTGGACCTGTCTCAGGGGGCAGTGATCAAGGCGATCAGCACCAATGTCGCGCACTATGTCACCGTCAGGGTCTTCGGGGAGGCCCTTCGGGGCCTGCTGATTGAGGCGAAGAAGCCGCAGTTGCTCCACGCGGGGCGGCGGCTGAGCGAGACGCCGCCGTTCCCCTTCTCGCGCCTCGCGATCCCCGCGGCCAAGACCGTGTTCAACCTGGTCCCGTGCGTCAACGACTTCGAGAAGGCGTTCGCCAGGTTCCTGGAGCACGCGGAGGACGTGGAGGCCTTTGCCAAGCTCCCGGAGCCGTTCGGCTTCTACATCGAGTACACGGATTCGGCGTGCAATCTGCGGTACTACGAGCCCGACTTCGTTGCGGTGGCTGCGGATGCGACGCATTACCTGCTGGAGACGAAAGGGCGGGAAGACGTTACGGTGCAGCACAAGGATCGGGCGGCCGAGCTGTGGTGCGAGAACGCGAGCCGGCTCACTGGGGTTTCCTGGCGGTACGTGAAGGTTCCTGAGAAGGGGATGAAGGCGCTTGGCCCGGCGCAGTTGGCCGACCTGGTGGCCGCGCTCAGCGGGTAGCTCTTGCCGACCGGGCCAAAGCGAAGCAGCGGCCCTTTCGGGCCGCTGCGGGGGTGTGTGTCGTGGCGATGGCCGGCGGGCCAGGTCACCAGGCGTAGTGGGCGAAGGCCTTGTTGGCTTCGGCCATGCGGTGGGTGTTCTCGCGCTGGGTGGCGGCGTGGCCTTCGTGCTTGTGGGCGTCGGAGAGCTCGTCGGCGAGGCGAAGGTGCATGGGGCGGCCTTTGCGGCCGCGGGCGCCTTCGAGTATCCAGCGGAAGGCGAGGGCCATCTGGCGCTTGGGGCTGACGGGGACGGGGACCTGGTAGTTGGCGCCGCCGACGCGGCGGGAGCGGACCTCGACGGAGGGCTTGACGTTGGCGATGGCGGTTTCGAAGAACTTGAGGAATTCGATGCCGGGGTTGCGCTCTTCGATGACGGCGGCGGCGCGGTAGAAGACGCCTTCGGCGGTGCTTTTCTTGCCCTGGCGCATGAGGCAGTTGATGAACTTGCCGACCAGGAAGCTGTGGTACTTGGGGTCGGGCTTGAGGAAGCGTTCGGTGGACTCGAACTTCTTGGCCATTCAGGGACTCCGCTGGTTCACTTGGGAAGCTTGCAGCCGTACTTGGAGCGGGAGCGCTTGCGCTCTTTGACGCCGGCGGCGTCGAGGGGGCCGCGGACGATGTGGTAGCGGACGCCGGGAAGGTCGCGGACGCGGCCGCCACGGACGAGGACGATGGAGTGTTCGTGGAGGTTGTGGCCTTCGCCGGGGATGTAGGCGGTGATCTCGCGTCCGTTGGAGAGGCGGACGCGGGCGACTTTGCGAAGGGCCGAGTTGGGCTTCTTGGGGGTGCGGGTGGTGACCTGGAGGCAGACGCCGCGCTTCTGGGGGCAGGCCTCGAGGTCGGGACGCTTGCTCTTGCGGCGGACGGGCTTGCGCCCGAGGCGGATGAGCTGCTGAATGGTGGGCATTGGGGTTCCTTTCGCGGGTGCTAGACGGTGCTCTCGACGGGGGTCTCGCCGCCGCCGGGGGGCGGGGCCTGGGCGCCCTTGTCGCCGCCGTCGGGCGGCTCGCTGGGCTGGGCAAGCTGCTTCTTCTCCATGCCGGCGAGGTAGTGCTTGGGGAAGCCGGTGCCGGCCGGGATGAGGTGGCCGAGGATGACGTTCTCCTTGAGGCCGCGGAGGTAGTCGGTGCGGCCGGCCAGGGCGGCCTCGGTGAGGACCTTGGTCGTCTCCTGGAAGGAGGCGGCGGAGATGAAGCTTTCGCTCTGGAGGGCGGCCTTGGTGATGCCGAGGAGGAGCGGGGTGGCGCTGGCGGGCTTGCCGCCCTTGGCGATGACGCGCTCGTTCTCGTGGCGGAAGCGGAACTTGTCTACGATGCTGCCGGGGAGCAGTGTGGTGTCGCCGACGTCGTCGCCGACTTTTACTTTGCGGAGCATCTGCCCCACGACAATCGCGATGTGTTTATCGTCGATGATTTCGTTCTGGGAACGGTAGACGCTCTGGATTTCGCGCAGGAGGTATTCCATGAGGGCCTCGGTGCCGCGGATGCGCAGGATGTCTTGCGGCACGAGCGGGCCGTCTACCAGGCGGTCGCCGGCGCGAACGTAGTCGCCGTCGTGCACGGTGAGGTGTTTGCCGTGGGGGACGAGGTGGGAGACGGCCTCTCCGGTCTCTTCGTTGGTGACGTTGATGATGCGCTTGCCGCGCTTGCGCTCGCCGAGGCTGACGCGGCCGGAGACCTCGCTGATGATGGCAGGGTCGCGCGGCTTGCGGGCTTCGAAGAGCTCGGTGACGCGGGGCAGGCCGCCCGTGATGTCCTGCACGCGCTGGATTTCGCGCGGCGTGCGGGCGAGGATGTCGCCGGGGTGGACCTCCTGGCCTTCCTCGACCATGATGTGGGCCTTCTCGGGAATGGAGTAGAGGCCCAGCGGGCGGCCATCCTTGTCCACGATCGCGATCTGGGGATGCAGGTCGCCCTTGTGCTCGATGACGATGCGCCGGCGCGAGCCGTGCTGGTCCACCTCTTCGCGGACGGTTTCGCCCTCGACGATGTCCTCGCACCGGACGAAGCCGCCCATCTCGCTGAGGATGGGGGTGAAGTGCGGCTCCCAGGTGGCCAGAAGAGTGCGCGCGGGCACCATCTGGCCGTCGGCGACGCTCAGGGTGGCGCCCAGTTTGACCTCGTACCGCCGGATCTCGTTGCCGTTCTCGTCCTCCAGCACGAGGGCGCCGGTGGGGTTCATCGCGAGAATGTGGCCGTTGCGGTCGGTGACGGTCTTGAGGTTGTAGTAGCGGATCTTGCCCTTGAAGTCCGCGCGGGTCTCGGGGGCGGCGAAGCCGGTGGCCGCCGTGCCGCCGTAGTGGAAGGTCCGCATGGTGAGCTGGGTGCCGGGCTCGCCGATGGATTGCGCGGCGATGATGCCCACGGCCAGGCCCTCCTCGGCGAGTTCGCCGGTGGAGAGGTCCATGCCGTAGCATTTGGCGCACACGCCGTGCGGGGCTTCGCACATCATGGGCGAGCGCACGCGCAGGCTCGAGTAGCCCATCTCCTCCAGGGCGGCGGCGATCGGCTCGGTGATGAGCTCGCCCTCGCTCACGATCGGCTTCCCCGTGCGCCGGTCGAGCACCTTCTCGAGCGACACGCGCCCATAGACGAGCTGGCTCAGCGGGATGTCAACCTTGTCGCCCTTGTAGATGACGCTCTTGGTGATGCCGGCCACGGTGCCGCAGTCCAGCATGGTGACCACCACGTTCTGGGCCACGTCGGCCAGCTTGCGCGTCAGGTAGCCGGACTCGGCGGTCTTGAGGGCCGTGTCGGCCAGGCCCTTGCGGCCGCCGTGCGTGGAACTGAAGTACTCGAGAACAGGGAGGCCCTCGCGGAAGTTGGACTTGATGGGCGTCTCGATGATCTTGCCGGAGGGCTTGGCCATCAGCCCGCGCATGCCGGCGAGCTGGGTGATCTGCACCGTGTTGCCTCGGGCGCCGGACTCGAACATGGCCCAGATCGGGTTGAGGCCGGAGCCGCCGCCGGTGTCGTTGCGGAGTTCGTCCATCAGCTCGGCGGTCACGCGGTCCTTGGCGTGGGTCCAGCGCTCGATGACCAGGTTGTGGCGCTCGCCGTCGGTGATCACGCCGCTGCGGTAGCGGCGGTCAATGTGCTCCACTTCCTTCTCGGCCTTGCTGATGATCTCCTGCTTCTTGGGCGGCATGCGCAGGTCGCGCGTGGAGATGGACAGCCCGGCCAGCGTGGCGTGCCGGAAGCCCAGCTCCTTGATGGTGTCGAGCAGGCCGAGGGTGGCGCCGCGGCCCAGGATCGTGTGGCAATCGGCGATGAGGTCGTTGAGGCGGCCCTTGTTGAGGCTCTGGTTGTAATACGGCAGGCCGTCGGGCAGCTTGCTGTTGAAGAAGACGCGGCCGGCGGTGGTGAGGACGTACTCGCCCTTGTAGGGGCTAAGCTGGCCGTGCTGGTCCACAATCTGGTCGTGCCTGCGGAGCTTCACGAGGATCCGGCTGTGGTAGTGCAGGGCGTCGTAGCCGAGCGCCACCAGCACGTCGTCCGTCGTGGCGAAGCGCCGGAGCTGGTCGTCGGGGGTCGAATCGGGCCGCAGGCACGTCAGGTAGTAGCAGCCCAGCACGATGTCCAGCGACGGCGTGATGATGGGCCGGCCGTCGGCCGGCGAGAACACGTTGTTCGTGCTCATCATCAGCAGCGACGCCTCGGTCTGCGCCTCGATGGACAGCGGCAGGTGCACCGCCATCTGGTCGCCGTCGAAGTCCGCGTTGAACGCCTCGCACACCAGCGGGTGGATCTGGATGGCGTTGCCTTCGATCAGGATCGGCTCGAAGGCCTGAATGCCCATGCGGTGCAGCGTGGGCGCCCGGTTGAGGAGCACGGGATGCTCGCGGATCACCTCGTCCAGGATATCCCACACCTCCTCGTCCTTGCGCTCCAGCATGCGCTTGGCGCTCTTGATCGTGTCCACCAGCCCCGCCTCCTTGAGGCGGCGGATGATGAACGGCTGGAAGAGCTCGAGCGCGATCTTCTTCGGCAACCCGCACTGGTGCAGCTTCAGCTCGGGCCCCACCACGATCACCGAGCGCCCCGAGTAGTCCACCCGCTTGCCCAGCAGGTTCTCGCGGAACCGCCCCGGCTTGCCCTTGATCATGTCGGTCAGCGACTTCAGCGGGCGGTTCGACGACCCCAGCACCGGATGCTTGCACCGCTCGTTGTCGAACAGCGCATCCACGCTCTGCTGGAGCATGCGCTTCTCGTTGCGGATGATCACCTCGGGGGCGTGGAGGTCGAGCAGTTTCTTGAGCCGGTTGTTCCGGTTGATCACGCGGCGGTAGAGATCGTTCAGGTCGCTCGTCGCGAAGTTCCCGCTCTCCAGCAGCACCAGCGGCCGCAGATCGGGCGGGATCACCGGGATCACGTCCAGGATCATCCACTCCGCGCGGTTCTTCGAGTCCCGGATCGCCTCCACCACCTTCAGCCGCTTGACGATCTCCTTCTTGCGCTGCTGCGAGTTCGTCTCGGCCAGCCCCGCGCGCAGCTCCTTCGACAGCGCATCCAGGTCCAGCTTCTGGAGCAGCTTGCGCACCGCCTCCGCGCCCATGTCGGCGTCGAAGTCCTCGTACTTCGCCTTCAGCCGCTGGTACTCGTCCTCGCCGATGAGCTGCTTCTCCTGGATCCCCTCCACCGCGGCGCCGCCCGGCTCGATCACCACGTATTCCTGGAAGTAGATCACCTTCTCCAGCGAGCTCACCTTCATCGCCAGCAGATTGCCCATGCGCGAGGGCATGGACTTGAAGAACCAGATATGCGCCACGGGCGCGGCCAGGTTGATGTGGCCCATCCGCCGTCGCCGCTCGCGGCTGTGCGTCACCTTCACCCCGCAGCGGTCGCAGATGATCCCCTTGTGCTTCATCCCCTTGTACTTGCCGCAGAAGCACTCCCAGTCGCGCTCCGGGCCGAAGATCCGCTCGCAGAACAGCCCATCCTTCTCCGCACGGTACGTGCGGTAGTTGATGGTTTCCGGCTTCTTCACCTCCCCGTACGACCACGACCGAATCTCGTCCGGCGAGGCAAGCGAAATGCCCACCGACACAACTTCGTTCACGCTCTCGAAGAACGGCGTCGCCATGAGCTCGGGCCCCGTGGGTTACGGAAAAACGGTCCCCTCGCCCGCACCCCTCATGGAGCGCGGGGCTGAATGACTCATTATACTTGCAACGCCAGTGCCATTCAAGCCAAATTCACGCGCTTTTTCCCACGCGATTGCGCTGCCTGGAGTTCTTGAACGCGAACCACGTGCGCGCGGCTTCCGAAAACCATCCCCCACCCCACCCCCGCCATCTGGCGATTCATGGCCTTTCCTGAATGTGGCATCCTCTCTGGTGCGGTTCCTGCTACTCCGGCCGCGAAGCCGTTTGCAGTGGCCGGAACCACGCGGCCTCGCCCAGCGCCTCAAACGTAGCCGCAAGCGTCCCGCTTGCGGTCGTCTTCGACAAGCGGGACGCTTGTCGCTACGCGGAGGAATGCGAACCGATCCGCGCCAGGAGGAGCACTTTTCCCATCCTCGCCCCTACGCCTTTTCACCCTTCTCGCCCCTACGCTCCGCGTGGGGGCAATGATGTGGACGCTCCCGCGTCCAACCCCAACCTCCCGCGGGTTCCCAACCCGCGGGAGGTTCCCGCTCCGGCGCAGCGTAGCGGTCGTCTTCGACAAGCGGGACCCTTGTCGCTACACGGAGGGACGCGAACCGATCCGCGGCCGGAGGAGTACTTTTCCCATGCTCGCCCCTACGCCTTTTCACCCTTCTCGCCCCTACGCTCCGCGTGGGGGCGATGATGTGGACGCTCCCGCGTCCAACCCCAACCTCCCGCGGGTTCCCAACCCGCGGGAGGTTCCCACTCCGGTGCGCGCGGAAGAGAAGAGGCCGCAGAGCGGCCAGGAGGCCCGTCCCCACGCAGAGCGTAGGGACGAGAGGAAGGAGGAGAGCGTAGGAACGAGGAGAACCGCGCCCAACCAGGCTAAGAAGCCCCTCAAGGGACAAGAGGGATTCCCCTCGACGCCCTCGAGCGCCCCCCAGTCCCTCGGGTCACCGTTACTCCTCCGGCCGCGAAGCCGTTTGCAGTGGCCGGAGCCACGCGGCGTCGCCCAGCGCCTCAAGTGGCAGGCGTAGCCGCAAGCGTCCCGCTTGCGGTCGTTTTCGACAAGCGAGACGCTTGTCGCTACACGCAGGAATGCGAACCGATCCGCGGCCGGAGCCGTACTTCTCTTGCTCGGAGTCTCCCCTCCCCCGTTCAGAGCCCACATGAGCGTCCCCACGGCAGGCCGTGGGGACGCAAGGGAAGCGAAGAACCGGGCTGAAGCCCGCACTACGGAGGGCTAGATTTTGCGCTTCTCGAGCCGCATGTTGAGGCACAGGCCGCGGATTTCGTTCATGAGCACTTCGTACGAGACGGGGGTGCCGGCCTTGAGGGTGTTCTCGCCCTTGACCATGGACTCGTAGATCTTGGTGCGGCCTTCGACGTCGTCGCTCTTGACGGTGAGGAGTTCCTGGAGGATGTGGGCGGCGCCGTAGGCTTCGAGGGCCCAGACCTCCATTTCGCCGAAGCGCTGGCCGCCGAAGCGCGCCTTGCCGCCGAGCGGCTGCTGGGTGATGAGCGAGTAGGGGCCGGTGGCGCGGGCGTGCACCTTGTCGTCCACCAGGTGGTCGAGCTTGAGCATGTAGTGGTAGCCCACGGTGACCTTCTGGTCGAAGGGCCGCCCGGTGCGCCCGTCGTAGAGCACGGTCTTGCCGTCCTCGGGCAGGCCGGCCTCTTTGAGGCACTTGGTGATCTTCTCCTCGGTGACCCCGTCGAAGACGGGCGTGACCACGCGGTAGCCGAGCGTCTTGGCCGCCCAGCCCAGGTGGGTTTCGAGCACCTGGCCGATGTTCATACGCGACGGCACGCCGAGCGGGTTGAGCACGATTTCGACGGGCGTGCCGTCCTCGAGGAACGGCATGTCCTCGACCGGCTGGATCTTGGCGATGACGCCCTTGTTGCCGTGGCGGCCCGCCATCTTGTCGCCGACCGAGAGCGTGCGCTTGGTGGCGACGTAGACCTTCACCAGCTCGAGCACGCCGGTGGGGAGCTCGTCGCCGCGGCGGAGCTGGTCCACCCGCCGGTCGCGCTCGTCCTTGATCGCGTCAATCTCGTCCGAGTACATCTCGTGCAGGCGCTCGATCGCGTCGTGTTCCTTCTTCGACTTGGTCTGCACGTCCTCGGGGTCGAAGCGCTCCTCGAGCTCGAGGATCTCGCGCACGGAGCGCCCTTCGAGGCTGGAGTAGGCGATGCCGCTCTGGGCGCCGATGACGGGGCCGCCCAGCTCCTTCTCCATCGCGCCGAGCATCTGGCGGAAGCGCTCGACGATGCGGTTGTTGTAGTCGGCGCTCTCCTTCTTGAGGTCCTCGCGGTCCTTCTGGCGCTGCTCTTCGGGCAGGTGGCTGCGCCGCGAGAACTTCTGGGCGTCGATCACGATGCCGTCCACGCCCGACGGCACGGTGAGCGAGTCGTTCTTGACGTCCTCGCCCGCGCGCCCGAAGATGGCCAGGAGCAGCTTCTCTTCGGGCGAGAGCTCGCTCTTGGACTTGGGGGAGACCTTGCCGACGAGGTAGTCGCCGGGCGACACGCGCGTGCCGACCCGCACGATGCCCTCCTCGTCGAGGTTGCGGAGGGCCTTCTCGGAGACGTTGGGGATGTCGCGCGTGAACTCTTCGCGCCCCAGCTTGGTCTCGCGGATCTCGACCTCGAACTCCTCGATGTGGATCGAGGTGAACGTGTCCTGGCGCACCAGGCTCTCGCTCACGAGGATGGCGTCCTCGAAGTTGTAGCCGTCCCACGGCATGAAGGCTACGAAGACGTTCTTGCCGAGGGCCAGCTCGCCGCCCGCGGTGGAGGCGCCGTCGGCGATGACCTCGCCCTTCTTGACGCTCTGGCCCACGCGCACGATCGGCTTCTGGTTGAGGCAGGTGCGCTCGGAGAGGCCCACGAACTTGCGCAGCGTGTACTCGCGCTCGCCGACGACGATGCGGTCGGCCGACACGTAGGTCACCACGCCGTCCTCTTCGGCCACCACGACCATGCCCGAGTTGCGGGCGACCGGCTTCTCCATGCCGGTGCTGATGAGCGGCGGCTCGGTGGTGAGCAGCGGCACGGCCTGGCGCTGCATGTTGGAGCCCATGAGCGCGCGGTTCGCGTCGTTGTGCTCGAGGAACGGGATGAGGGCGGCCGACACGCCGACCATCTGCTTGGGCGAAATGTCCACGAAATTCACGTCGTTGCGCGGCACGTAGATGAAGTCGCCGCCGCGCCGCACCAGCACCGTCTCGCCCAGGATGCGGCCCTGCTTGTCCATCGGCGTGTCCGCCGGCGCGATGCACACCGCGTCCTCTTCGTCCGCGCGCAGGTAGGCGATGTCGGGCACGGTCGCCCCGTTCTCGTCCTGCCGCACGGCCAGCTTGCCCTTGGTCACGCGGCGGTAGGGGGTGACGAGGAAGCCGTACTCGTCCACCCCGGCGAAGACGCTCAGGGACACGATGAGGCCGATGTTGGTGCCTTCGGGCGTCCCGATGGGGCAGATGCGGCCGTAGTGCGAGGTGTGGACGTCGCGGACGTCGAAGCCGGCCCGCTTGCGGTTGAGGCCGCCGGGGCCGAGCGCGCTCAGGCGCCGCTCGTGGGTGAGCTGCGAGAGCGGGTTCACCTGGTCCACCACCTGCGAGAGCTCGCCGCGCCCGAAGAAGTACTCGATCGAGGAGGAGATGGTGCGCGAGTTGATGAGCGAGCGGGGCGACATGTTCTCGACGTCCTTGATGCTCATGCGCTCCTGCACGGTGCGCTTGAGCTTCAGGAAGCCCTTGCGGAGCTCGTCGGCGGCCAGTTCCTCGATCGTGCGCACCCGGCGGTTGCCCAGGTGGTCAATGTCGTCTATCTCGCCCTGGCCCGCGCGCAGCTTGAGGATGTAGCGCAGCGCGTTGACGATGTCCTCGGGGCGGATCTTCATGTCGTCTTCCGGCACGTTCTGCTCGAACTTGCGGTTGAGCCGGAAGCGCCCCACGTTGCCGAGGCGGTAGCGGTTCGTGTCGAAGAACTTCTCTTGGAAGAACTGCTTGGCCTTCTCGATCTGCGGCGGGCTGCCGGGGTGCAGGCGCCGGTAGATGCGCAGCAGCGCCGCGTCGTGGCTGTCGGTGGGATCCTCGGCCAGCGTGTTCAGGATCAGCGGGTC